>Ga0335075_10011124_pt1 | contig 13620 bp, 11 predicted proteins | sample Lox_Sample_24_FD_206723 | JGI IMG/M metagenome (GOLD analysis project Ga0335075, IMG submission 206723) | Soil microbial communities from Loxahatchee National Wildlife Refuge, Florida, United States - Lox_Sample_2.4 | ecosystem: Environmental > Terrestrial > Soil > Wetlands | place: USA...
ACAGATCCCGGCAGCCCAATCCCGGCGGACTGCGTCGTCGCCGACGTGGTCGACACGCCGGTAACCGCTACGACCTCGTCCGAATCGGGCGGGTTCGTCGACACCGGTTCCTTCACGCTCACCTGCAACGGCGTGGCGACGGCACCGACCGGAACCGTGACCAAGATCAACCTCGGACCGCAGACAGCCGCCACGGATCCGCTGTTCGATGCCACCCACGCGACGAACGGCGGCGGCGACACCGGCAGCGTCCTGATCAGCCCGTACATCAAGCCGGGGTCGGTCAGCACCCGGTTCTACAACCACTACAGCTGGTTGCGCACGATGGAGGATCTGTTCGACGTCAGCCGTGCGTCGCGCGGCCTCGACGGTCTCGGCCACCTCGGCTACGCCGCCCAGCCCGGTCTGGCGCCGTTCGGGCGCGACGTGTTCAACAACCCACGCGGCGAGCCGCGGGACGCCCCGGGCTACCGACTGAACCCCTGAGGGGCCGGACCGGTTGGCGACCAAGCAGGCCGATTGGCCAATGTCCGCGGCACCTGGCCAAGAGCGCCAGGCCACCAGGCCCGGCTCTCGCGCAATCCGAGCCGGGCTCGCCGCCACGCTGGCGGCCTTGGCCCTGGCAGTCATCGCCATTGCCGTACTCGGCGGAGCCTCCAACGGTCCTCCGCGCCGCACTGGGACGGTAGCGCGGCCAGACACCGCAGCCCGACTTTCGACCCAGGAAACCCAACCGACGGGCCACAATCCGCTCCCGGTCAAGACATCGGGTAACACCTACGGGTACGTCCCGGCCTGGCTCGGAAGGCCCAAAGTCCCCGTCGGCCGCGTGGTTACGGCCACGCTAACCCGACCGTGGCTCGCAATACAAGGAGACACCGTCCGCGTCCAACTCCCCAACGCGCGGGTCCTGGCCACCGTCGTGGGACCTGCCGTCCCTGAGGAAGGCAACGTTCCGGTCCCGGCCAGCAGTCCATGCACCTTCACCGTCACGCTGACATCCGCCTCGGCGCCGATCCCGATCCGGCCAAGGCAGTTCACGGCGATCGACGAGCGGGGCGCCGTGCACACCCTGAGGGTCCGCAGCCGCGACGGGGGGCCGCCCCCGGCTCAAGTCACCCCTGGCACGACCGTCGATCTGACGATGTCCGCCGTACTCCCGACGGGCGAGGGCAGACTCGCGTGGGCGCCTCTGCCGGGTCGCCGAACGCCCGTGCAGTGGGATTTCGATGTAGAGATCGACTAGAAGGCGTTCCCGGCGACGGGCTGTTCGACGCCCTGGTCAGCAATTACGGCCTCGGCGCGATTCGGTCCCAGAATCCACAGTTGTGCTGTGCGGAGACCTCTGCCACGGAGACGACCTCGGTATCGCCCGCTGGCTGGAGGGACAACTCCTCTGGGTTACTGGAGTTGAACCGTGGCCAGGCGAGTGCTCCGGTTGGGGCCGGGACGCCGGTACGGGCGAAGGTGGTCACGTACTCGATCTCCTGCTTCTGAAGCATCTGCTGGTCGGCGTCGAGGGCGGGGGTGACCGGATTGAGGAACCAGCCCCCGACGTGGGAGGCGCCAGCGGCGACGATTCCCGGGCGGGCGCGCGCATACGGGGGGATGTCGTCGTCATCGATCTCGTACGCGTAGACCGGTATCCTGCGGGCCAGGTCCTGGTCGGTGACCAGGGAGGGGCAGATCGTGTCGGAGTCGGCCGCGACCGTCCGCCACGCTAGGCCGGGCGAGGCGAAGTTAGTCACTGGGTACTCGCTCAGCACCTTGGGGGCGAACGAGCCGTACTGGGTGTCGACCAATCTCGTGTACGCGGCGGCAGTGGTAACGGGGAACCGGGCCCTGTTTGCATAAGCGACGAGATCCTCGTCTCGGTCGGTCCCGGCGATCACCCGCACTCGGTTCACGTGCCCGGTCGCCAGTGCCTGACGCAGGCTCATCGTCAGCGTTGTGCCATTGATCGTCGGGCCGACTGTGCCCCGACCACCGTTCTGGTATCCACCTGGGTGCGCCGTGCCGCCGGCAAGCGATTCGACGGTCGATGCCGGCAAGGCCCGTAGGCATGCCGCGACGGCGGTGGCGCTGCCTGCTCCGCATCCGGCCGCGGCGGCGAAGTGCTCGCCGGCTACGTTGGCCTCGCGCTTCGTCGGCGGGAACGACTTGCAATCCTGGGGCTCGAGGGAGGTCGGGTACCCCAGCAGCGTGTTGTATTCGCCGCTTACGCTGATTGCCTGGTCGAACAACCCGGCCGCCGTGGGCGAGGCGATCAAATCGCACTGGCTCGAGCCCCCGGCGGACTCGCCAAAGGTCGTCACCTTTCTGGGGTCGCCACCGAACGCCGCGATGTTGCTCTTGACCCAGCGAAGCGCCGCCTGCTGGTCCTGGAGTCCGTAGTCTCCGGAGTTGGTCCCGAGTGCCTTGTCATCGACGAGGAACCCGAAAATATTCAGCCGGTAGTTCATCGAAACGATGACCTCATTGCCGATGCTCGCGAGCAACGAATTGTCCGCATCCCCGTCGCCACTAGTAAACCCACCACCGTGAATGTGAACCAACACCGGCAGGTTACTTGTCGGGGTCGCCGTCGCGGGCGCCCACACATTGACGAACAGGCAGTCTTCGCTGCCGGCTCCCGAGGTTTGCGTGCACTCGCTGCCAAAGGCTGTCGCCCGCAACGTGTCCGTCCATCGTGCCGGCGCCTGCGGCGGCTTCCATCGCAGTTTCCCGAGCGGCGGCGCCGCATACGGGATCCCAAGCCACTCATCGACCCCGCGGACGGTCCTGCTGGTGATACCGCAAACTTGCCCATAGGTCGTGTGCACCGTGGTGCCTGGTGCGCACGTCACCGTTTGCGCGCGGGCGGATTTAGCGGACGGACCAGCCGTTGTGATTGCGACGATGCCAACGCTCACCGCGGCGACCAGAAGTACGGCGCCAAACGTCCGGAACCGCGGTCTGATCAGTCGCATATCGCTCGCCTCTCAAATGCTCTGGCCGCCTTGGGGGCGAACCCGACTCTAGCTCCCCGCAGCTTGGGAGATCCAGAGCCAGCTCCTCGTCTGTAGATCCTCTCATTCGGCGGCGGCCTCCTCGCCACCGAAGCGAAGCTCGTTCAACCGCTTTTTGGAGAGAGAAGACGAGCGAAGCTAGCGATCTGGCGTGCTGGCGGCGGGCGAGACGATCCGGCGGATCGCGTTGCCGAGCACTGGGGCGAGATACCTCGACCACTCGGTCGTCATGTGTGCCTTGTCGTGGTACACGAGAATGTTGCCCACGATCACCGGGCAGATCTTCGGCGCGCAGAACCATGACGTGGGGTCGATGCTGTTGATCTGCTCTTTCTTGGCGATCCGAAGTTCTGCCGCCTTGATCGCGGGAAGGATCGTCGCGGCGCTCCGCTTGATCGTGCACGGACGCACATCGGACAGATGGGCGGCCACGCAATCGGGCGCCGAGCGGGGGAGATAGGGCGTGTCTGACATGAAGATCACGTGCTTCGCCGAGCGGCGCAGGAACTGAAAGATCGCTGCCACTCCGTCCTGCCATGCGCCGCCATACCCGGTTGGCACCCCCGCCTTCTGGCTCGCCAACGGCTGCATCCATCGTGCCCAGGAGACGATAACTAGCGCTGGGTGGAGGCTGGCGATGCGGGCATTGGCTTTCTCCCTCCAGTCGGCGCACAGGCTGGCGGCGTCGTCCCGGAAGGTTACTTCAGCAGGAGTGCACCCCTCCTTGGTGATGACTACCAGACGCCAATGGCGTTGCTTGCTGATCAAATTGACCGCATCAAACCAATGCCCGGCATGCGAGTCACCGTATAGCACGACGGTGGTGTGCGAGCTACGGTCTCCATAGATGCAGGGGTTGATTTGGTCCCGACCGTAGGCCAACTCACAGCCGTCGGCGATGGTGCGAGGAAGTGCCGATCCCATCGCGTCGAGCGCCGGGCTGAGATTCGACGGCACCTTGATCGTCCGTGTGCCGGCGATCAGGTCCGTGCGCAACGCTGCCGACGTGTGCGCCGCGGCCAATCGTGCTGGGGTGGCGCCTGTGGAAGTCAGCGGCCCGATCAGCGATGCGGACAGGGCCACGACCCCGATCGCGATCACAGCCAGGGCGCCGCCCGCACCAAGGCCTAAGGCCGGCCGGCGAACGACGATCTGGATGCGACGGAGCGGTCGCTCCAGGAGCACAAACGACATCACGGCGATCACCAGGGATCCGGCGGCCACGGAGAGCGCCTGCAACTCAGACAGAGCGTGCCCGAGCACGGCTGCGGCGAGGACGAGCGCGGGCCAATGCCACAGATACCAGGAATACGACCACGCTCCGAGACGCTGAAACGGCGGTGTGCCGAGCAAGGCCTCGGCACCCAGGCGGCGACTTGCCCGCGCGCTGCCGCCAGCAATGACGGCCGCGCTACCGAGGACGGGAAGCAACGCGAAATCACCCGGGTACGGCGTGGTGGCAGAGAACAACCCGGCTGCCAGCGCGATACAGCTCAGCCCCACCCAGCTCAGCGGGATCGCCAGCCGCCGATCGAGGCGACCCACGTGCGGCAACGCCAACGCGAGCATGGCTCCCACCGCGAGCTCCCACGCCCGGGTGGCGATCGAGAAATACGCCCAAGAGGGAGAAGTTGCCGTCTCCGTGATCGAGGCCATCAGGGAAATCGCAGCGAGGACGGCCAGGACGAGAACCACCGCGCCGATGACGGGTCGGTGAACTCGCTCGCGCCTGCCTCGGCGTGAGACCCGAAGCCAAGCCATGGACGAGACAACCAAGAGCAGCGGCCAGAGGACGTAGAACTGCTCCTCGACCGACAGGGACCAGAAATGCTGCACCGGCGAGGGAGAGAGCCCTGCGTTGAAATAGTCGGCGCCCTGGGCGGCAAAGTGGAAGTTCGCCCCGAAGTAGACGGCGGACAGCGCGTCATCCAGGGCGCGCTTGGCGGCCAGCGGATTGAGCAGCAACGCCGAGGCCACCGCCGTCACAACCACCACCAACATTGCCGCCGGAAGAATCCGCCTGGCCCTGCGCGCATAGAAAGCCAGGAACGAGATCCGACCATCGGTTTGGAGTTCGCGCACGAGTTGCCCGGTGATCAGGAAGCCCGAGATCACGAAGAACACATCGACGCCGACGTAGCCGCCAGGGGCCAGACTCGCGTGCGCGTGATAGAGCACGACGAGCAAGATCGCGACCGCGCGTAGCCCCTCGACATCCGGCCGAAATCGGCGATGCTCGCCATCTGAGTTACCGCGACCACGACCCGGCGCCGGTGCACTCGGTCGCGCCAACCTGCTGCGGCGGATCGCCAAGCCGCCAAGCTTGCGCGTTTGAAGGGACGTGCTCAGAGGAGGTTCCGCTGACGTTCGGTGGATTCGCCCATCGATGAGGCTGTGGCGGTCGCGAAGCCGATCGCGCTCCCACCACATGTGCGAACGAAACCTGGAACGCTTGTTAGGCTACCAAGCTACCAAGCCGGCCGTAAGCTCCCCATCAACTCCGGGGCGGCGATGCCCCGACGCGAAAGCGCGCTGCGAAGCCTCACCCCATCACAATGCCGGGGCGGGAACGGGAACCGCGTTCAGGTTTGCCTCGGCGCGGCGGATCGCTTGGTCCTGGTGTGGCTGGAGGTCCATGTAGGCCATCGCCCGGAAGACTTCCGTGAACGGATCCTGTATCCGCTCCTCCACGCCGAGAAGCTCCTCGATCACCGCGACGCCACAGAACGGCACGTGCGCGGAGGAGTAGCCGCCCTCGTGGATCAGCACCAGACGGCCGTTGCATACTTCCTCGGCGACGTCGAGCACGATCCGTGTCATGCGAGCGAAGCCCGGACTGGTCACGGCCATGACGGCGAACGGATCACACATGCTCGCGTCGAACCCCGACGCCACGAGCACGATGTCGGGCCGGAAACGCCGGATCGCTGGTGCGACGACGCGCTCGAGCGCCGCCTCGTAGGCACCGTTGCCTGAGCCGGGTGGCAGGGGAACATTCAGCGTCGCGCCCGAGCCCTCACCGGCGCCCGTGTCGGCCACGCCGCCGGAGTCGACTGGGTAAAGGTTGTCCTGGTGGAGCGAGATCGCCAGTACGTTCGGGTCCTCGTAGAACGCGTGCTCGGTGCCGTTGCCGTGGTGTACGTCCCAGTCGACGATCGCGACCCTCGAAGCTCCCAGCGCCTCGCGGGCGTGCAACGCCGCCAGAGCCGTGTTCCCGAAGATGCAGAACCCCCGGCCAAGATCGCGCTCCGCGTGATGTCCGGGGGGTCTGACCAGCGCATACGCGTTGTCGACCTCGCCGCCTATCACGGCTTCGGTCGCCGTGATGGCGCCGCCCGCCGCGAGCGCCGCGACCTCAAAGCCGTTGGCGCCGAACGGAGCGAGCTCGCCGCCGTCGCCGCCTCCAGCGGCACTCAACTCCTTGATCCGCGTCACGTAGTCGGGGGTGTGCAACCGGAGAATCTCGGCATCGGTCGCGGGCCGCGGGCGCAGTTGGACGCAGCGGTCCAGCAGACCGGTGACATCGAGCAGGTTGCGGAGCCGACGCTTCGTCGCGGGACTCTCACCGTGCATCTCCGGCTCGACCAGGCCCCCCGCCGACATGAACCCCGAGCCCGTGCCTGTGTCATGCCATGCGTAGCGCTCATCCCACAGAAAGCCAGTACTCATGACCACTCTCCTCTCACGCGACACGGACGCCGTTGATGCATCGCTCAGAGATCATCAGACTCGCCGAAGCCATCGCTCGGCGGCATGCTCCGCCTACTTGTCGTTTCTCCAACGGCGTAAGCGTCGATGCCGGCGTCGACCGGACCGCGAAGGAGTCGGGAATCCGGTAGCGAAGGCAGCCTATGGCTCCAAGCGGAGAGGGCGAGACCCGTGCCGCCTACGTGGTCCAGCGGCACTTCCGGCTCGTACGCAAGGGCTATGACCCGGCAGAGGTGGACCGTCATCTCCAGTTGGTCAGCGAGTGGTTTCGCACCAGTCGCGCAGCCGAGAAGACCCGGGAGCTCGGCGAACAGTCGGCCGCGCGTGAGCGGGAGGCGGCCGCCAGGGTGGCGGAGGCGGAAAGAGCCGTCGAGAGCAGCCGCTTGGAGGCTGAGGCGACCTTGGAAGGCGCGCGACTTCGAGCCGAAGCTGACCGGAGTGCGGCCGAACGCGCCCTTCGGGAAGCGGACATAGCGCTCCAGAACGGTCGCCGCGAGGCGGATGAGGCACGGCTGCAAGCGGCCGCCGCCGACGTGGTGCGTGAGGCGGAGCAGAGGGCGCAACAGACCTTGGCCGATGCCAAGCGCCGGGCTGAACGGCTTAGGACTGAGACGAGGAAGCGCTGCGAGCAGGAGCTTCAGAGCGCGCGCACGGCGGCCGAGCAGCTCCTGGCCGCGATGCGGGCCGAGGCGGCCGAAGAGGCCCGAGCGCTCCGGGCAGACGCAGAGGAGGCGCTGCGGGCCTATGTGGAGCGTCGCCATCGTGAAGTCGAGCGCCTGGTCGAGGCGGCCCGGGCGCGAGCGCCGCCGCGCCAGCGACGACACTCCGGAAGACTGAGCATCGAAGCTCAAGTCATCGTGATCGCGGGCAGCGTCAGCCCGGGATAACGAGAGCGCAGCTCTCCGAGACGGGACGTCCGACCCCAGGTCTCGCTAGGGTGATCGACGCGCCCGAGCCGAAACGATGTCCCGCCGCTGGCGGCGCGTCGGCTCGTAGCTGGCACACGCACGAGGAGGTGTTACCCACGCCCAACAGCGGGCGTGCGCCCGGAACCGGGATAGCCGCACGCTCTGCTGGACGATGAAACTGAAACGTCGAGGAGGTTCCTGAGAATGAAACGGTTGATAGTTCCCACCAGCGCCGCGCTTGCCGCTGCACTCCCTGGCGCCGCTGCCGCAAGCCCACCCACGCCGGCGCACGCGCACGCCTACGAGCGCGCGTACCGGCAAGTCGTCCGACTCTTTGGACGCCGTGCTCCCGGCCGCAACATAGTCAAGGACGGGATCGCCCCTCATCGGGGTGCCACCGACGCGCAAACACTGGCCTCGCTGGCGGTGCTCGAGCGGATGGTCACGCCGGCGCACGCGAGCACGGCTGCTTCGCACCCGGCGGATACCGGCATCGGGACACTGCCGGCGTGCGCATCGGAATCCGGCACGAACTACTCGACGGGCTCGGACAACACGAACTCCTCCTCGGGAGCGACTGGCCGGTACCAAATTACGCCGTCGACCGCGGCCAACTACGGCTGCAACCTCGGGACCTCAGCAGGACAGGATGCCTGCGCGCAGACCATCTATGAGCATCAGGGCGCCGGCGCGTGGGTCGGCTGCGGCGGCTAACGCCTAGTCATCGCTGCTCGTGCGCGGACGCAAGCCGCGCGCGAGCAGCGAGATGCGGTATCTGGCCCAGGGGGGTCTGGGCGAACCGTCCTAGATCTCCACCTCACCTTCGAGGTAGAACACACAGGCGCCTTCGAGTTCGACGCGGTTCCCGACGAGGCGGCAGACGAGCTCGCCGCCGCGTTGCGAGGCCTGGAAGGCGTGAAACGTGGTCTTCTCAAGTCGTGGGGCCCAATACGGCACAAGCGCGCAGTGAGCCCCGCCGGTAACAGGATCCTCCGCGATGCCCTTGGCGGGAGCGAAGTACCGACTGACGAAGTCGTAGACGCTGTTTGCGCGCGCGGTTACGATCACGCCGCTTCGATCCAGCCCTCCAATAGCCGCAATGTCGGGTGCAAGTTCACGCACCACCTGCTCGCTCTCGAGCACGGCGAGGTAGTTGTAAGCGTCGACGGCAACGTCGGCCGGAACAGCCCCCAGTGCTTCGACCAGGCCAACCGGGGCCGGAACGGGCGCAGACGGCCGAGCGGGAAAGTCCATGACGTAGCGTCCATCGGATCGCATGACCGTCAGCGGACCGCTCGCCGAGTGAAAGATCACCCGGCGGCGGTCAGGCTCGAGCCTCTCCATGACCACCGCGGCACTGGCGAGGGTGGCATGGCCGCACAGAGGAACCTCTGTGGCGGGGGTGAACCACCGCACCCGATACTCGCTGCCTTCCGGAACCAGGAACGCCGTTTCGGAGAGATTGTTCTCTCGCGCGATCGACTGGAGAACGGTGTCAGCGAGGAAGCTGTCGAGTAGCATCACGGCAGCGGGATTACCGGAAAAGACGCGGGTCGCGAAGGCGTCAGCGTGGAAGAGACGAAATCGCATCGCGGGCACATTTCATCATGCGACTCCGTCGGGGCCCAGAACGGGAGCACAAGCCGGAACCGAGGGCCGCAGTTGGCCCCTAGCTTCTCCGCGACCCCTGCCGCTAGCCGGAATGTTCGACGAAGGGTTCCTGGTTGGCGTCCCCGACTACCGTGCAGCTTCCGTCTGCGCTGCACGACACGGAGTTGAGCGTCACGCCGGGAGCTACGCCCGGGAGGCTTTCAGGGGACCAGCTTGACCCATCCCAGACTTCGAGGACATTCGCGGCCGCGATAGCGGCGCAGGAGGACGCAGCCGCGCATGACACGCTGGTCAAGAGGATCTGGCTGCTCGCTGTGGGCTCGATCGTCCAGGCGCTTCCATCCCAGTGTTCTGCTAGAGCGATGTTGTCGGTGTCAGCAGTGTCGGAGTCGCCCACGGCAGTGCAATCCGTCGCGGATGTGCACGAGACCGCGTTCAGCCAGCTGGCCGTCGTGCCGACGGGCGTTGGGATGGTCTGGATCGCCCACTGCGTCCCGTCCCATCGCTCTACGAGGGCCTGGCGGATCGCGGGGTTCAGGTACGATCCGACTGCCGTGCACGCGGTGTCGGATGTGCACGACACCCCGGTCAGCGAGGCGCCAAAACCAGGCAGCGGTGGTGCAAAACCAGTGAAGAGTGGAGTGGGCTGGATGGTCCATCCGGTGCCGTCCCAATGCTCCACGAAGGGTTGCTGCCCGTCGCCTCCCACTGTGATGCAGGAGGTGTCGGATGCACACGAGACGGCATCGAGCGTCGCACCTTCGACACTCGCCGTGCTTTGTATCTTCCAATTGGCGCCGTTCCACCACTCAACCAGCGACGGGATGCCGTACAGGCCGCCTCCGACCGCCATGCAAGCGGTTGGTGACGCGCATGAGACAGCGCCTAGAGAGGCCTCGGTGCCAGGGGTAACGACGGGGTTTGCTGTGGCCTGGACGGTCCAGGTCACGCCGTCCCATTGCTCGGCCAACGGCAAGGTCGTTTGGGACGTGTCGCTCAGGCTGCCAACGGCCATGCAAGCGTTACTTGATGTGCACGAAACCGCGTTGAAGCCGCCGGGTTCTACGACAACGGCGTTCGGGGGCTGCTGCATCGACCAGGTGCCGTGACGGCGGCTCTCCGCGAAGGGGAAGGCGGCGCCTGCGCCGTTCGTGAAGGTTCCGACTGCGGTGCAGTCAAGTGAGGACACGCACGAGACGCCGGCCAGGATGGCGCTTTGCGCCTCCTCCGGTTGCGAGATCGGCTGGATTTCCCAGCGGGATCCCTTCGACCGACCGGCGAACAGACCGGCGTTACCGGCCTTCGTCGTCAAGCCCGCAACCAGCGTGCACGCCGAGGCTGAAGTACAGGACAAGCCCTGTACCTGCACGGTCTTGGCCCCGCGGGGCTTGGGTATTCGTCGACTGATCCACACGCTTCCCGTCCACCTCACAGCGAACAGCGCCGACTGGTTACGGCTTCGAGTAAACGTCCCGATCCCCATGCACCGCGTGCCCGACAAGCACGAAATCTGATCGACGCTAACGCTCCGAGCACCGGAGAGACGGGGAGCCGATTCAACCGTCCACCCGTGACCGTCCCATCGCTCTACCAGCGCTCCGCTCGTGCACGGCCCAGCCCCCCGCGCGTCAAAGCAGCCGCTCCCAGACCGGAAGGATCCGACCGCGAGGCAGGAACTCGCAGAGCTGCACGACACGCGACTCAACGAAGTCTCATACCACCCGCGTCGCCGTTCGATCGTCTCCGCCAGCCACCGCTTTCCGTCCCAGCGCGCAGAAATGGCGGCGGGCGGTGAGCCGTAGGAGCCCTCGGCCGTGCCCACCGCAACACACGAGCGAGCGGACGCGCACGACACCGCGCGGAGATCGCCCGCGCCGCTAAACCGTCCAACGGTCCACTCCGATCCATTCCAGCGCTCCACCAACTCATAGTCCTCAGGACCCTCATAGTCGTACACCTGGGTGAAGCCGACCGCGGCACATGCGCTCGCGGAACTGCACGAGACGGCATTCAATCCCGCCGCCGTGCCCCCGGGACTGGTCTGCTGCGGCATCGAGAGCGCCCAACTCCGCCCGTCCCAACGCACGGCGAGCGGGGTTATCCCCTCGGTACCGTCGTCGGTAAACCCCGTCGAGACATACCCGACGGCCATGCACGCCGGTCCCGATCCACACGACACACCCTGTAGGTGGCTATCAGCGATTCGAGTTGGCTGTCCAGCCGGCACCACTGACCAGGTACTCGCCCCGGCTGTCTCGGCGCCGATTGAAGCGAGCGCCGCCGCCACGCAGCCAGCAGCGACCACAATCCGACACCGGAGGTGCCGACGCAACGGCGCGAGCCTCAAGCCAGCGCTACCAGCCACCACCACGATCTGCCGCACCAGTCCCACCCAAAATGTGAACGTCTCGCTCCGCGCCGGTCCGGAACCGGAGCCATTCCGCGCCCTTTTTCGGGTCGCAAATCCGTACCGTGGCGCAGCCTCCGTGTCAAGGCCGATTGCGGGTGCCGCGCGAGAGTCCTCCCAGCCGGCACTTAAAGCCGAAGGCCCGCATCGCGGGCCTTGGGGCATCAGAAGATCAGGCGGTTATCTCATGCCCGGGGGACGTCGTTCGGAGAGGAGGTCTCACCCGCCGTTTGCCTTCGCTGTCTGACGCTCCGATCATCGGCACTGCGCGCTTGAAGCTTGACCCCGCGGCTGAAAGCAGCACGCGGTCAGCATCGAGCCGGCCGACAATCCCGAACGCGGACTAGCCGCGGCCCCTTACCGCGTCCCGAAGGCGGCGTAGCAAGTGGCGCACGCCTCGCGCCGCCTCTGCGCTCTCCACCTCGTCCAGATGACGCTCTGTATAGAGCTGCGCCTTCCTCTCGGCCTCGCGCTGTGCGTCTCGCATCACTGCTTTGAACGGTAAGCGCCCTGGATCGATATCTGACATGCCCATCCCTCCTAGCACGGTCAATCGTACCGTCGGCTGGCCGAGACGCAGGCCTTGTACCGTCCGGCGCGTGGTCTCGATGGTCACCTATGTCGGGCTTCGCGCCACCCAGCCGGAACACGGCCACGGCGGACCCCGGCGGCTTGCCCAGGCGATCCTCAACGACTTCACGGGTCGCACCGTCGAGTTGGCCACCGCTAACGCGTTCCTGCGCGACGTCGTCGCGCACCTTCCGAGCGAGTTCGAGCTCACCGGCGAAGACGTCGCGGCGTGGCTGGCTGCGCTCGGCCCGGATGACTAGCGCCACACCATGCCCGCTGCCGAGTCCAAGGCGCTCCTTCGCTACCTGTCTCGCCGCCAGCCCCTCGTGAGCAGCGCCTTGGCGCGCACAGAGGTTCTACGAGCGCTCACTCCCAGCGGCCCCGAGGCCGTGACTCGCGGTGAGGATGTGCTTCGGCGCATTCAGCTGCTGCGCGTCAACCATCGGGTGCTACGTGAGGCGGGGCTGATGGCGCCGGCCGAGCTCCGATCGCTCGATGCCATCCATCTCGCGAGCGCCCGCCACCTCGGGCCCTCGGTGCGGCAGATCGTCACCTATGACGAGCGCATGGCCGAAGCCGCGCGCGCTGGCGGCTGGTCCGTCGCCGCACCGGCTTAGACGGCGGCCGGGACCGGGATCCAGCGGTGCTCAGCCACGGCGGCGTGGTTCACCGATCACGCGCCGGCCAAGGCTTCGAGGCGTTGTTGGTGAAGCGGCGTGCGGCCGCGCTTCCCCGCGGCCTCGATGATCCCCATCATCCGCAGACAGTAGGCCGTCCGCTGGGCGAGTAATACGCTGCAGCCAAACCGCGCCGCCAGTTCACGCGTGCTGAACGGATCCGTCGGGAGGGGCGGCAGCACTCTGACGACATCGTCGGGTCCCCGGAACTCAACCCGCTTGAGCACGTCGACCAGCCGCCGCTGTCCCGGATCGCGCGTCCGGCGACCCACCCGTTCCGGTCGTCCTCCACGAACGTGATCCTCGCGCAGCAACAGCACCTCGACTGTCAGGTGCGGGTGGGTCAACAGCGATGGGAACGCCACAAGCTTGTCGAACACCTCAACCACGCCCGCCCGCCTGGGCGATCGGCGGACCGAGGTGATCTCCCCGTCGCGATCGACCCGCACGATGCGGCGCTCGGCGGCCGCCGGATAGACAATCCGAAACCGGTGGGCATCGAGCAGCGCGTCAAGCTTGCGCGCGAGGGCCGAGAAGCCGCCCGTCTGCACCTCGACCAACTCGCCGTCCGCACGCACCAGGTCGATCACGAACCCACCGATCGGCACCTCGAACCGGTCACCGGGTCTGGCCAACATCGCCTTGATCGCCGCGTGCAACGGCCCCTCACGCATCACGCCGATACCCGACACCGGCAACAGCCTAGAAGTCAGCACGGTCGCATGTGAATG
>Ga0335075_10011125_pt1 | contig 13619 bp, 10 predicted proteins | sample Lox_Sample_24_FD_206723 | JGI IMG/M metagenome (GOLD analysis project Ga0335075, IMG submission 206723) | Soil microbial communities from Loxahatchee National Wildlife Refuge, Florida, United States - Lox_Sample_2.4 | ecosystem: Environmental > Terrestrial > Soil > Wetlands | place: USA...
CCGGTATGTAGGTCGTCTCGCGCTGGTCCAGGAAATCGCGCGCACTCTGAATCGGACAGAGATAATCGCGGCGGCCCATCTCGAAGGCGCGTCGCTCGTAAATCTCTTGCAAATGCACGCCGGCCAGCACGTCGCGGCCGCCGAAATGTTCCGGCGGCACCGTCACCACCAGGCCGCTGTTGGCGAACGGCGAATCGTGCTTCGACAGACTCATGCCGTTGGTGCAGAAGGCCCCCGGCTCCGACACGCTCGGCATGATGTAGCCGCCGGCGCACATGCAGAACGTGAACAGATCGTGCGGACCATTGGCGATGAGGGTGTAGTTGGCCGCCCCCAGCTTTTGCTCCAGCTGCGTTGGGCCGTACTGGACGCGGTTGACGACTTCCTGCGCATGCTCGATGCGCACACCCATCTGAAACGGTTTTTGCTCCATCGGCACGCCGCGCGCCAGCAACATGCGATAGGTGTCGCGGGCGCTGTGGCCGATGGCCAGCACAGCCACCGTCGCCGGAATGTAGCCCGACGAGGTGGCCAATCCGCGCAGCCGGCCGTCGGCGAGATCGAGATCCTCAACGCGGCAGGAGAACCGCACCTCGCCGCCCAGGCTTTCGATGCGGCGGCGCAGCGCCTTGACCACGGCCGGCAGGCGATTGCTGCCCAGGTGCGGCCGAGCGTCGTAGACGATCGACGGCTTGCCCTTGCAGTCCGCGAACAGTTGCAATACGCGGCGCACGTCCGGGCCGGAGCTGCGATAAGTCAGCTTGCCGTCGCTGAACGTGCCGGCGCCGCCCTCGCCGAACAGGTAGTTGCTCTCCGGATCGAGCGGGCCGCCGGCATCGAAGGCGCGGACATCGTGAATGCGCTCGCGCACGGCCCGGCCACGCTCCAGGACCAGTGGCCGATAGCCCTGCTCCGCCAGGAAGTACGCCGCCGCCAATCCGCCCGGACCGGAGCCGACGACGACCGGCCGATGCTCCAGGGGACGCTCTCCGGGCGATGGCGGGAGGAACGGCTCCTCGGAGTAGAGATCGACTTTCAACGGCGGCCGCAGCGTACGCCGGACGTGGGCCACGATGCCCGGCTCATCTTCGGGGAGGCGGACCTCGGCGTTGTAGACGAAGTGAAGGGCGTCCTTGTTGCGGGCATCGAGCGATTTGCGGAGAATGCGCCAGATCAGCGGCGCCGTCGGCGCCAGACCGAGAACACGGCGCAAACGCTCCGGCAGCATCGCTTCCGGCTCGTCGATGCCGAGACGGACATTGGCGACGCGGATGGGCATGACAAAGTTCTGAGTTCCAAGTTCTGAGTTCTGAGTTCTGAGTTCTGAGTTCTGAGTGTCTGGGTCGAATCGTTGACTCAGAACTCAGAACTCAGAACTCAGAACTGATTATTTGCCGCGGTTGACCAGGTCGGAAATCCTCACTTTTTCCAGGCTCTTGCGAACCTGATCGGCCGTCTGGCCGCAGACCTGCTCGAGCTTGGGCTGAAGAGTGTTCCAGATCTGGTTGAACTTCTTGACCTCGGACGGCGTGTGGTCCTTGTCCTTGTCGGTCGGCCGCTCCGGAGCGTATCCGCGGACATCGCCGTCCACCGCCTCGACGATCTCCAGCATGGTGATGTCGGAGGGCGAACGGGCCAAACGATACCCGCCGTTAGGCCCCTTCACCGACAGCAGAATGCGGTGCGAGACTAACGGCTTGAGCACCTTGAGCAGAAAGCGCTCGGGGATGCCGCGCTCGGCGGCGATGTTGTGCGACGCCACCGGGGCGGTTTGGACTTTCTGCTGGGCCATGTGAACGACGGCGTGCAAGGCATAACTGGTTGCGCGTGTGAGTTTCATAAACCAATCGCGGCCATCCGTTTCCGGACAGCTCTTGCTCCTGTGCTGGCACTGGGCGAAGGGGGAAAGTGGATCGCTGGTCAACGCTTCTCGGCACTGAAGCCATTTACCGCACCGCCCACTCAGCGTTGAGAGGAGTATTGGACGAAAAAACGGTCCGCGGAAGGAAGTCAGGCAATGGTAGCGTTACACCGATCCGTAATGTTTGTATATAGTCCCTGGGCCGACCTTTGGCAATGCCACTTTCCCTACCTCAATATCAAGCGACTTCTACTAAAATACGACACGTCTCCGAGAAAGGCCAGATACACCAACGTATTTTTTACAGTGGATGCGAGGAGCTGCGCGGATTGGCAGGCAAGGCCGGCTTACTGGATGTCCTTGTCGCTGAAACGGACGCCGACAACGGCCGTGGTGGAGTGTTCCTTACCCTCGTGGACCACCAGGCCGCGGCGAACCCGGACGCGCCACAATAACTTGCCGTGATACGGCCGGCTTCCGCCGAACAGCACGGCAACCACCTTGGGATCGTAGCCGTTGGTGCAGACGAACAGCTCCTTTTCTTCGCCGGGTTCGAGCACGTCAGGGAGATTGTGCCGGCCTTCGACCCAGACGCGGAGGTTGTTGGGATCGCCGAGCGGATACCATTCCGCCGGCCCGCCGTAAAAGCGGTAGTTACCGCCGACTTCCAGTAGGGTGAAGGGCGGACGCGCTCCCCCGTCGTAGCGGCGATCGAAGTAATTATCCAGCGGCGCGAAGGCATATTCCGAGGACAGGTTTTTCATCCGTAAGTACAGCACCAGCGAATCCCCGTCGCACGGTTCGGGCTTATCGACGAAGGTATCCACGATCACCCTCACCCTTTTGCGCTCGACGCGTTCGGGAGTGACTTCCAAGTCGCCGATCCGCAGCGGTTGGCTCAGCGTGGTACACAAATCCTCCTGCAAGGGCCGAGTGGGAACATCCGGTTTGTATTTCCACAGGCTAAGCTGTTTTCCTTTTTTTTCCACGCCCGGCTTGTCGCCCTCGTCGGGCATGATCTCGAAGCGGCGGCGCAGCTGCTGCTGAACGTCTTGCACCTGGTAATAAAGCCAGGCCGTGGAAATGGTCATAACGATGGCGTAAAGCAGCAGCGGAAGGAAGACGACAAGCGTGAACCAGGGCACTTTCGCTTCTTTCTGCCCCCGTGCGCGCGTGAGAGAGGCGGGCGGCTCATTGGTAATGGCCGACGACTCCTCGGCGGGAGGCATCGCTTCGTCAGGAGGCGGCGCGAGCGTCTCGGTTACGCCGGTCATCCAGGGCGCCGTGCCGCTCGACGGCAGGACTTCCGTGCCGTCGTTTCCGGCGAATGGCGCGAAGGTAGAGGGCGGAGCGGCGGACGGCTCCGGCGGCGGCGCCCAGGGCATTGTCGAGGCCAGCGTCGTCTCGGGCTGCGGAGGTGGGAAGGCATTGTCGCCGGACAGCGTGGGCGCCAGTGGCTCAGGCGGCATCTCGACGCGCGGCGCTTCGCTGCGGCCGAACAGATCCTCGCTGACGTCGGTTTGCGAAAAGATGTCCTCCGCGTCGCCCGGAGGCGCGGGCGTGTGCAGGATCGTCTCGCCCAATCCCGGAGGCGCTGCCTCGATCGGATTGGGGGCTGGAGGCGGCGGCGCGGCGGGCGGCGGAGCGACCACGACTTGCTGGCAGTGCGGACAGCGCACCTGCTGTCCGAGGTGCTCGCTGCCGACGGCCATGATTTTCCTGCAATGTCCACACTGAAATTGAATTGGCTGCATGATCGTCCCTTGAGGCTTGGGCGGTTCCCGGCATCTACCTTCCTACCGTGGTATTTAATATATCATCGACGATTCTCCCGTCGTTGCAACGCCGCTTTGGCCTCGCGCATTGCCCTTGCTTCCGTCGCTCCTTTCGCCAGCGCTGCGAGCCAATTCCGTGAAGCCGGGGTGTTCAGATGTTCTAGCACTTCAACGGCCCGAATCACGCGCAGCGTCTCCGGCGACAGCGCGTCCGATTCGAGCTTCTCAAGGAGGAATTCAATCCGGCGTCTCATTTCGAGCGAAGGGCGCTCTGTCAGTTCGTGCCGCAAGCCCGCTTCGGCACGCTTGCCCAGACGAGCCAGCTCGCGACTCGCCGCCTCGCGCGTCGGGAAGGCGTCGGCATCAAGATCGGCGATCAGCTCGGTCAACCGCTTTTCACTCGGCGGTTTTTCTGGTTGCAGCTGCTGTTGAAGAAACGCCATGCTCGTCTCTGGCCTGCGCAACAAGTCGGCGATGGCGGCGCCGGCGCGTTGGCCATCGGCGCTCAATAGATTGTTCCAGCACGAAGCAAGGTCGATGTCGCGTTCCGTTTTTGCCACAGGGTTTCTCGCGCCGGTCACGTCCCACAGGAAGACGGCATGATCCAAACCGCCGGAAGCCAGCGTTTTCCCGTCGCGAGAGAAGGTCAAACCGTGAACACCGAAGCGATGTCCAGAGAACTCGGCGCGCACCGTGCCGCTGGCCAGCTCGATGAGGCGAACCGTCCCGGAGTATTTTTCGGCGACGGCGAGAAGTCGGCCATCCGGCGAACAGACCATGCAGGAAAGCTCGGCTGCCGTTCTCGTCGTCCGCGAGCTGGCATAAAAACGGAAGATTTCGCGTCCACGGGAAAGATCGAACACACGTGTCGGCTGCTGAAGATAGTTATCTCCGGAATAGTTGTGGACCGTAACGATAAGCCGATCCCCATTTGGGGAAAAGCTGAGATGCGCATGGGAAGCTTCCCCTTCAGGCAGCGGTTTCGACGAACGCAGCGTGTGGACGGCCTTGCCTGTAACGGCATCGTACAGCTGGACCGAACCGTCGTCATTCGCCAAGGCCACAAGACGGCTATCGGGAGAAAACGCCGCGTTGCCAGTGCCATTCTCGGCCTTGATCTCGACAAGGAGCTTCCCTGTTTTCACGTCGTATACCCAGACTTTTCTCATGTAGTTGCGATTATTGCCGAACAATACCTTGGTTGCGTCCGGCGAAAATTCTCCGAAGACTGGATAGTCGGTGACGTCTGTCGAGACGGGAGCGCCCTCCAGTCTCCGCAGGACACGGCCCGTTGCCGTTTCGCGCAGAAGAAGTCGATGGTCGGAGATATCGAGGCTTAGCCGATCCCCGGCGCTGTAGACAAGTGTGGGCTCCGATGTTTTCTGTCGCTCCTCGGCGAGCAGGAGCGGCTGTTCCCCCGAAACGTCCCAACGGCAGCTTCGGGAGAAGCAGGATGTGATTAAAGTACGCCCATCGAGGGAAAAACGCGGCATAACGGGACCAACGTGTATCGGGCGGAACCGCTCTTTGCCCGTTGTGGTATCGAAAAGGCGCAGTGCCGAAGCAACGGAGAGCAACAGCGTTTTGCCGTCCGCGGAGAACGCGGGTAGCCCTGATACAGGCAGAGGCTCAACCCACTGATCGGCAACGAAACCGAGGGAAAGCTTCTTTGCCGGTTTTCCGGTCTCGACATACCGTACCTTCATCTCGCGATTGCTCTCCTCAGCAGGTGCGGAATCTTCGTCCGGATCGACGGCGACGACGGCGGCCCGTCCATCCGGTGTCAAGGTGAAGTGGAATCCCCACCGTTCTTCGATCGTTTTCTGGCTCTTGCCGGTTGCCGCGTCCCAGACAAGAACCTTGTCCCAGGTAGAGATTCCAAGTTGCTTGCCATCGGCGGAGAAGACCATATCACCCTGCTGATTCTCGGCGTTCTTCCGATAGAGGAATTTGTCCGTCGCGGCATCGTGAACGCGTAGGCCGGCCAAGCTCCAACCCTGCGGTCCTTGCGTCACATCGCGATAGCCCATTTCCCAGACGATAACCTTGCCGTCGGGCGATACGGTGCCCGCCAGGGCAGAAAACGGTTTGTTGTCCCCAGCCGCAGGCTCGTCGGGAGGCGGTCTCCATCGCCGCAGCTGTTTTCCTGTCGAGGCGTTCCAGGCGCTGACCGGCCCGCGTTTTTCACCGATCCACAAATGCTTGCCGTTGAGGGAAAACCGCAAAGACTTGATGTCATTCTTGAAATGCTGCATGGGCCACAGGAGCTTGCCGCTCTCAACCGCGACGACGGCGACCTCGAACGTGTTGTCGGAGCTGGCGCAGGCAGCCGCCAGGGATTTGCCGTCGGGAGAAAAGGTGAGGTGAGAGATGCCGTGAATGTTAGTGGAGACGCGCAGCTCGCGGAGTTGATCCCCGGTAACGGCGTCCCACACGAGGATGATCCGGTTATACTCGTCTTGATCCTTGTCGGCGACATAATCACCTTCGGCGAGCCAGTACGTGGCTGCCGAGGCGGCGCGTTTTCCATCGGCCGACAGCGCGACGCATCCGACCCCTGGACCGTGATACAGCTGTTGGCCGCCAATGCGAGCGAGAGCGCGCGGCGGCAAGCCTTCCGCGGCAAGCCTGTTCGACCGGAGGAGTCCCATCGCCACAGTGCAAAGAACCAGCAAACGCACCGCCCTGTCGGTCATGGTTCCGCCCTCCGGTGAAACGAAGCTTGTTATTCACGGCGTTTCATCAGCCGCCGCAACGCGGCCTTGGCGTCGCGCGTCGGCCGTGCATCCGTTGCACCCTGAGCCATCGTTCGCAGGCAACGCCGTGCGTCCGGCGTGCCGATGTGCTCCAGCACCTCGATGGCTCGCAATGCCTACAACGTCTCCGGCGGCGGCGGACACGGCTGGAGCTTGCTCAACACCTCTTCAATGCGTCGCCGCACCTCGAGCGATGGCCGATTCACCAAGACTCGCTGCAATGTGGATTCGGCGCGTTCGCCAAGGCGAGTTAGGAGCCGCGAAAAAATAAACTGGTCAAAATGGTCTTGCCGATTTGTGGGGTTTATGCATCATCAGCTGCATGGACGCAGCTGCTATCGAAAGGACTCGGAGAAAGTTCCAAGCCCTTACTATGGCTATGGACGAACGCATGCGGCGCCAATGGGCAGCTGCCGAAGCCATGGAGTTGGCCTGGGGCGGCATCAGCTGTGTCGCTCGGGCGACGGGCCTCTCGCGGACTACCATCCTGGCTGGCATTCGCGAATTGCGAATGCAAGGATCCTCCCAGGCGTTGCCCAACCCAGGTATTCGCCGCCCGGGTGGTGGTCGGAAATTGGTGCTCGAAACCGACCCGGGCCTGTGGGATGCTCTGGACGCGCTGGTCGATCCCGTGACGCGCGGGCATCCGGAATCGCCCTTGCGTTGGACTTGTAAAAGCACCCGGAAACTGGCGGAAGAGTTGACCCGTCAAGGTCATCCCGTCAGTGATCGCACGGTGGCACGGTTGCTTTACGACGCCGGTTACAGTTTGCAGGCCAACCGCAAGACGCGCGAAGGCAAGAATCACCCGGATCGCAATGCTCAGTTTGAGCACATCAACGAGCAGGTGCGGCGGGTGCAAAAACGGGGCCTGCCGGTGGTGTCGATCGACACGAAAAAGAAGGAAAACGTGGGCGATTTCAAGAATCCCGGCCAGGAATGGCGGCCAGAGGATGACCCGCAAAAAGTGCGTGTCCATGATTTCAAGGACAAGGAGTTGGGCAAGGCCATCCCGCACGGTGTCTACGACATGACCAATAATCAGGGTTGGGTCAGCGTCGGTATCAATCATGACACGGCCCATTTCGCGGGCAACAGCATCCGGCAGTGGTGGGAGAGAATGGGCCAGCAGCGCTTTCCACGAGCCAGTGAATTGATGATCACGGCCGATGGCGGCGGCAGTAATAATTACCGCAGCCGCTTATGGAAAGTGGCCTTGCAGAATCTGGCGAATGACCTGGATTTCAAGCTGCGGGTGTGCCATTTTCCACCGGGCACCAGCAAGTGGAACAAAATCGAACATCGGCTGTTCAGTTACATCACCAGCAATTGGCGCGGGCAGCCCTTGGTCAGTTTGCAAGCGATTGTGAACCTGATCGCCAGCACCACAACAAAAACTGGCCTCATCGTTCAAGCGGCCGTGGACACGAACGTGTATGAAACCGGCATCAAAGTGAGCGACGAGGAGATGGCAAACCTGCGATTAACGCCTTGCGAGTTTCACGGAGAATGGAACTATACCATAGCTCCGCAGCAACGACAAACTTGACCAGTTTATTTTTTCGCGGCTCCTTAGCTCATGGCTGGCAGTTTCGCGCGTCTCGAAAACAGCGGCGTCGAGATCGGCGATCAATCGCGCCAAACGCTTCTTGTCGATCGCCTCGGCCGGATGCAATCGCTCTTGGAGAAACGCCACGCTGGCCTCCGGCTTGCGCAAAAAGGAGGTGATGGCAAGCCCGGCGCGTTGGCCATCGTCGGAGGCCAGATGGTTCCAGAACGAATGGCATAGGCTGCCGCCAGTTGTTTGCCGTCGGGGGAAAAGGCAAGCTGCCAGACAACGCCGTGCGGAACGCGTAGCTCGCGGAGACGTTCAGCCGTGGCGGTATCCCACAAGATGATGACCGGATCGTAGGCGTCTCGTTCTTTGTCGCTGATGTAATTGATGGCGATGCCGTGGGAGTAACGGGGATACTCGGCAGCAGAGGCGGCGAGTCGGCCATCGGGAGATAGCGCGGCGCAGTCGATCCGAGGACCGTGATAGAAGCGATGATCGCCGATACGAGCCAGAGCGCGCGGCGGCAAGGCTTCCGCTGCCAACGCGCCGGATCGCAACAATCCTATCGTCGCAGTCAAGAGAATCGTCAACCGCCTTGTCTTGTCGATCATGAATCTATCCTTCCCTTATTGAGTGAGTCCCCACCAATTCACCGCTTGCAGCTCCGCCATGTCGCCGCTGTCCACGTTCGATCGATGCGGCAACGCTACCAGCAGCGGGACATCGAGCCGCCGCTGCAATTCCTCGATGACCGTTTCCTCCGCCACTCCCGTCACCGGCGTGGTCGCCGTGACCACGACTCCGGCCAGGCACAGACCGCGCCGTTGCGCCGTCTCGATGGTCAGCAGCGTGTGATTGAGCGTCCCCAACGATCGCCGCGCCACCACGATCAGCGGCAGGGCCAGCTCGACCGCGAGATCGGCGACGGTTTCGCCCTCCGTCAACGGACACAGCAGGCCGCCGACGCCCTCGACGAGAATAGTGTGTCCTTCGGCGGCTCGGCGCCGCACGGCGGCGACCAGATCTTCCAATCGTAGTGAGACCCCGGCAAGACGTGCCGCCACCGGCGGCGCGGCGGGCACGGCGAACGTGTACGGTGTGATCGCATGCAAATCGGGATCGCCGGCCGCCTCGGCGAGAAGGCGCGTGTCCTCGCTCCAATCGTTGTCCGCGCCGGTCGCCACCGGTTTGCACACGCGGAACGATCGTCCCTCGCGCCGCCACAGCCGCGCGATGCCGGCGGTCACATACGTCTTGCCGGCGCCGGTGTCGGTCGCCGTGATGAATAGGCCGCGCATTGGCATTTCACGCTCGCCGCCCTCAAGAAGTTATCGTCTTCGCGCAATTGTAAAGCACGTCGCCTAAACGGTCGAGCAACGGCAAATCGATCGCCAGCGGCGGCATGACCACGATCACATCGCCCAGCGGTCGCAACAACACACCTTGCTTGCGCGCCAATCGACAGAAACGCGCTCCTATTCGCTCCCCGGCTGGAAAACGCTCCTTCGTCGCCCGATCGCGCACCAGCTCGATGCCCGCCAGCAATCCCTTTTGCCGAATGTCGCCGACGATGGCGAATTCTCGCAATTGCTCCAGGTGTGTTCGCAAGCGTTCAATCTTTTCCGGCAGTGCCGGCAATCCGGATGGTGCTTGTAGCAAATCGAGATTGGCCAGAGCGACGGCGGCGCCGAGCGGATTGCCGGTGTAGGTGTGGCCGTGATAGAACGTCCGCCCCGCCTCCGGCGGACCAAGAAAAGCGTTGTAAACCTCATCGGTCGTCAGCGTCGCCGCCAACGGCAGATAGCCGCCGGTCAAGCCCTTGGCGAGACACAGGAAATCGGGAGCGACATCCTCCTGCGTGCAGGCGAACATCGTCCCGGTGCGGCCAAAACCGACCGCGACTTCATCGGCGATCAGCAGTACCTCATGCCGGCGCGTGACTTCGCGGACGCGCCGCAGATAGCCCTCTGGAGCGGTAATCATCCCCGCTGCCGCCTGTACCAGCGGCTCGATGACCACCGCCGCCAACGTGTCCGCATGTTGATGCACCAGCGCGGCCAGCTCCTCCACGCAATCGATGCGGCAGCGCGAGCGCTCCAGACCCAGAGGACAACGATAGCAGTACGGTGCGGGGGCGCGGACGGTCGGAAACAAAAGAGGCGTAAAAAGACCGTGAAATCGCGCAATGTCGCCGACGCTGACATCGCCGAGGGTGTCGCCGTGATAGGCCCCGTGCAGGGCGAGATAGTGCGTTTTCTCCGGCCGCGGCTGCGGACATTGCCGCCAGTATTGAAACGCCATCTTCAGCGCCACTTCGACCGCCGTGGCACCGTCGTCGGAGTAGAAGACATGCTTCAGGCCCGGCGGCGCCAGCTCGACGAGCCGGCGCGCCAGCCGAATGGCCGGCACGTTGCTGAGTCCCAGCAAGGTGCTGTGCGCCACCGCGTCGAGCTGTTGACGCAGGGCGGCATCCAACTCCGGCACGCGATGGCCGTGAACGTTGCACCACAGCGACGACACGCCGTCCAGATACTCGCGGCCATCGAGATCGATGAGGAAGCAGCCGCGCGCTTCGGCGATGATGAGTGGTTTTTCCGCCGCATAGGTCTGCATCGGCGTGAACGGATGCCAGACGTGTTCGCGGTCCCACTGTTCTAGCTGTTCGCGGCTGGGGTCCATCTGGTTACTATAGTGCGAGCAAGCCGGGGACGGCGTCCCCGGCTCGACAGACATTTTCATCCCGGCATCTTGCTCGGATCGAAGTCGGCGACATTGGTAGCGAAGTACCGCCAGTAGCCTTCCCCGTCGACTTACGCCGGGATGGGAGCGAAAGAGGAAGTCGAAAGACGAGTCGAGAGTCCGTCGGCAGACAGCCGGCAGAACAGCTCCCTCATGAGAGCCGACCACGGAAGATGATAGACGAAGCGCGAAAAGCTGTAGGACAGGTTGAGAAAGAAGGGCAGGGACAGCGGCTGCTTGCCGTCGGTCAGCAAGGGATAGTCGAGGGACAGCAGGGCCTCTCGACCCAGGCGCTCGAGGATGGCGATCTGCTCCTCTCTCAGCTCGTGCCGAAAAGCGCTCACGCGCTCGGTGCTGATCTTCCGCAAGGCCCGCGCTTTCCAGGCATATTCGCGTTCCGGGATGCCCTCGCGGTTGCCCCATCCCTCGGCCACGGCCGGCTCGTAAGGCAGCTCGAGGAATTGCAAGATGGCTCCCAGTCGCTTCTCCGGATCGGCCACGATGTCCTCGTAGCGCGCGAAATACAGATTGGCCGCCGATCGCTGTTTCTCGCTCTGCACGACCCAATGGTAATAAAGCCAGACCAGAAAGTTCACATACAGGTGCGACGACATCCAGGGCATGCGACTGAGGCTGGCCGCCACATCGCGGCCGTCTCGATAGAGCACGAGGATTTTCGCCTCGGGGAAGAGCCGGCGGATGCACGGTAGATGTCCGGTATGTTCCGGCGTTTTTTCGCCGAAACAGGTGACGTGCGGCTTGTGCATCCGTGAGAGGTATTGCCGGCTCATCTCTTCGTAAACCGCGCGGCCCTCGACATCGGAGCGAATGGCTGTCGCCGGTTTCGAGAGATTGATGTTCAGATCCGCGTTGAGGCGATCGATGTGGCGATGCTGCGCTTTCCGGGAATGCCCAAACAGGGAGAAAAAGAACTTCGTCTCCGGCGGAATGACGATCCGCGAATGACGATTGAGTGCCTGCTGCACCATCGTCGTCCCCGATCGTGGACAGCCAAGAATGAAGAGCTTATTCATGATCGTTCGTCGAACGCGACGCCTCTGCTCCCTGTCCCCCGATGTGTCCGCCGTGCCGCGTCATCGCGGCTGACTCACCCCTTACAGCCCGAACGAAGGAAGACAGCTTTCGCCGGAGAGGGTTTCTCTCCACCGTTTCCTTGCATAATTGTAAACTTTAATGGGTGATAATGTGATGAGATACGAATGAATTCACCCTCACGATACGTGAGAGGACGATCAGAAGTGAGAGGGAAAAAGTGTCCCGAGAACGGCCGACCACGGGAGGTCATACAGAGAACTGCCAGACGATCCGCAGGAGCAGCGTTCCGTCGTCGGCTCGCTCGACCGTCAAGGTGCCGCCGAGCTGGCGCAACAGCGATTTCCCCGCGTAGCGGCCGACCTCATCGAGGTTCTGCCAGACCAGCACCTCGGCGGCCGACGGATCGCTCTCGGTGCCGCCGTTCATCTCCGCGTCGGCAATCGTCAAGCTCAAGGCGGCGCCGCCATCCACCTCGCCGGTGGCCGCCTTGACCGTTGCTTTCGTTCCCGCACACACGCCGTGTAGCAAGAGGCGGATTAGCTGTTTGACGGCGCTGTGCGTGCTGTTAATCCGCAGGTTGTTCCCCGATCCTGACCGGCGAGAGGCCGGCGTCACGGCGAGGCGAGGGCGCAAGTCTGCCTCTTCTTCCAGGATCTCCGCCAGTACACTGTCCGGATCGACGGGATAAGACTTCTCGCGCCGCTCCTGAACGACGTGCTGGAGCGAGCGCACCAGGCCGGCCGCCTGGCTGCCGTGTTGGCGGATCGTCGCCAGCTCTTGCCGCACTTGTGGGTCCACGTGCAATTGCACCACCGAGGTTTGCAGCATCATGCTGTTCAGGGCGTTGTTCAGCTCGTGGCCCAGGCCGGCGAAGGCTTGCCCGACCAGAGCGAAACGCGCCAGCTCTCCCCGCTCGCGCTGCAGCGCTGCCAGCCGCCAGCGCAGGGCCACAGCCGGTGCGGCCGCCGTCAGAACCGATTGCGCAAGCGCCGCCAGCTCGACGCTTGCCTCGACGGGCAAGCCCACTACCAGGAAACCCCGTGAACGCTCATCCTCGTGAATGGCCGCCGCCAGCACTTGCAGACCGGGCACCGCTTCGGCCGACAGCTTCCGCACGCCGGGTCCGCCTGGTTTCAAGGAGGACAAGTGCGACTGTAAAAGTCGTTTTTGCTCGGATGCGGAGCGTGGGCTGCCCGGCCGGATTGCCAAACACGCCGTCCCTTCGCCGCTGAGAAGACACGCGGTCAGAGGCGCTTGCGACAGTAACTCCGAAAGAAGATCGGCGAGTCCGTCGGTCCATTGCGGAACGGCGACGGGTAGTCGAATTATCGCCGCGATGCCGGCCTGGCAGCGGTCGAGAATCCCAGCCAGCTCAGACAAGGAATGTTTCATAAGGAGTCTTCAGCAAGATCGAGAGATTGTCTTCCAACTGGGAAGTCCACGGCAAGAGCAGAAAAGCAGACCAACGGGAGCTGCTCTACCCAATAATGGGTAGATTGTTCCCAGTCGCCTTTACGACATCCTCCAGACTGGCTCAATCGGAAGCGGAAGATTGCGTGCATTCATCGTGCCGCTGCCGCGAATGAAATCCTCGTTCAGCCATTCATTGTTGAAAGTGGGGAAAACCAATCCCACATGCCGAAAACATTGCGAATGGAAGCCGGATCGAGCAAATTGGCATTCCGATTGCTCTCTTTTTCTAATGAGCAGGAGGCTCGACAAGGGGCAATCCTCCTTCGATTCGTCCGAGGATTCGGGCGAGGCTCAGGACGAATGCGTGGGAGGAGCGGGCGGCCGGTGTGGAACACCGGCCACCCGCGTTTTGCGCTACCGTTTAGCCGCGACCCGAAGGGGAGCGCGTTTACGTTTCGCGCTCC
>Ga0335075_10011126_pt1 | contig 13619 bp, 11 predicted proteins | sample Lox_Sample_24_FD_206723 | JGI IMG/M metagenome (GOLD analysis project Ga0335075, IMG submission 206723) | Soil microbial communities from Loxahatchee National Wildlife Refuge, Florida, United States - Lox_Sample_2.4 | ecosystem: Environmental > Terrestrial > Soil > Wetlands | place: USA...
GCTATCGCTCGCCCTACAAGTCAGCCTCGGCGTTCGCCGCCTGGCGGGGCTTCCTGGCCGAGCCGCGCGCGCCGGTGAGCGCCTCGGAGATCGCCGACTTCCGCGACCGCCAGGCGTTCTGGATCGACGGCTGGGAGCGGTATCGGGGACGCGGCGCGGTCGCCGACCAGGTGCGATTCGACCGGGAGTGGGGCGCGCTGCGGCGCTACGCGTCCGACCGCGGGGTGCGGATCCTCGGCGATGTCGCCATCTACGTCTCCCCAGGCGGCGCGGACCACCAGACCTGGCCCGAGCTCTTCCAGCAGGGCTGGGTGGCGGGCGCCCCACCCGACGCCTACTCCGACACCGGCCAGCTGTGGGGCAACCCGCTGTACGACTGGCCGGCCCTGCAGCGCCGTGGCTACCGCTGGTGGGTGGAGCGAGTGCGGCGCACGCTCGAGCTCTTCGACATGGCCCGCCTGGATCACTTCCGCGGGCTGGTCGCCTACTGGGCGGTGCCGGCGGGTGCGCGCACCGCCGCCGGGGGCCACTGGCATCGCGGTCCGGGCGCCGGGCTGTTCCGCGCGATCGAGCGCGAGCTCGGGCCCACGCCCGCGGGGCGGCGGGCCGCGGCGGCGCCGGGCTGGACCGGGCGGCTCAACATCCCGCTCGTGGCCGAGGACCTCGGGGTGATCACGGCGCCGATCGAGCGGCTCCGCGTCTCGCTCGGACTGCCGGGCATGCTTGTCATCCAGTTCGGGATGGAGCCCGGGGACGACGCGTCCGTGCATCGACTGGAGAACCACCGGTCGGACCGGATCGTCTACACCGCCACCCACGATCAGGACACCACGCGCGGCTGGCTGGACTCGCTCGATGGTGCGCGGCGATCGTTCGTCCTCGCCGAGGTCGCCCGTCACGGCGTCGCCGAGCCCCGCTCGCCGTGGTGGGGTCTGATCCGCTACACGTTCTCCTCACGGGCGCGTGTGGCCATGGTGCAGGCCCAGGACGTGCTCGGCCTGGGCTCGGAGGCCCGCATGAACCAGCCGGGCCGGGCGGGCCACAGCTGGCGCTGGCAGCTGCAGCGGGGCGCCTTGACCCCGGCGCTGGGCCGGAGGCTGCGCGCGGCGAGCGAGGAGGCCGGGCGGCTGCCCGCGGACCGATGACCGGCCGACCCCGCCGCCCGCGGCCTCACGTCGGGTGCGGTGGGGGTTCAACGAGAACGACCACGGCGATCCTCCTCAGCCATTTGGCCCGTCGACCGCCGGCCCGTGGGAGGCCTGCGGTCGTTTTCATGGCGGTCTTCAATAAAAGCGACCACAGCGGTCCCCGCCGGCGTGTTGGCGCCAGGCGGCGTGTGGTCGGTTTCATGGTGGGGTCCAATGAAAACGACCACAGCGGTCCCTGCCGGCGTGTTGGCCCCAGGCGGCGTGTGGTCGGTTTCATGGTGGAGTCCAATGAAAACGACCACGGCACCCGTCAGGACTAATTCGATCGAACAAGTCCTAGAGTGAGCGGCTGATCATGAGCGAACCCGTCCGCATCACCACCGTGCTGGGCAGCGTCACGCCGCCCGGCCGCCTGCACCGCGCGCTCACGGAGGCGCTGGAGCGTGTTGACCCGTCGGCCGCGACCAGCCAGCTGTTCGACCTCGCCGACCTGGAGCTCGGGTATGCCGATGGGCGCCCACCAGAAGAACTCGGCGGTGGACCGCTCATCGACGCACTCGCCGACGCCGACGCGGTCGTGCTCGCCACGCCGATCTATCGCGGCTCGCTCACCGGCGCGCTCAAGAACGCGCTCGACCTCACCCCGATCCCGGCGCTCCGCGATACCCCGGTCGCCCTGGTGTCGATGGGTGGCTCGCACCATCACTACCTGGGCGCCGAGCGCCACCTCCGGGACGTGCTGTCGTTCTTCGGCGCGCTCGTGTTGCCGACGGCCGTCTACCTCAGTGGCCGCGATTTCTCCGATGGCGTACCCGGCGAGCGCGCGGTCGCCGAGCTCGACGCACTGCTCGCCGCGACGGTCTCGCTGGGCGCGGCGCGGCGGGGTGCCGAGCCGCTTGGGCCGCCTCCGCTCGCCGCGGGCTTCTGAGCGATCCCCCGGCCGCTGTCCGCGGACGCTCAGGCCTCGCGGCGTACCGCGAGCAGGCCGTCGACCTCGGCGTCGATCGACCAGCCCGCGACCGGATGCTCACCCCGGAACAGCTCGTCGACGACCGCGGTTACGCCGGTCGAGCCGAAGCCGTCGGGTGCGCCGTGGCGGGCGTCGTGGAACGCGATCGCGCCGCCCCGGGGCACGTGGGGATGCCACACGTCCCAGTCCTCGCGGCAGCCCTCGGGCGAGTGGTCGCCGTCGATGAACACGAAGTCGACCTGGGGCCCCGGCCAGGTGCGCCCGACGTCCTGGGAGCGGGCGACGTGCCACTCGATCCGCGGGCCGCGGTCGCCGCCGCCGTGGCGCCGCATCGCGCGCCGGGTGGCGAACGGGGCGGCCTGCCAGCCGCGCGGGAGCGACCAGCCAACGGGGTCGACGAACGGGTCGATCAGGTGCAGCGTGCTCTCGGGGCCGAGCACCTCGCACAACACCACCGCCGAAGAGCCCTCGTAGACGCCGATCTCGACCACGCAGGCCCCGCCGCGGGCCAGCCGCCGCAGCACCTCGGCCTCGGCGTCGGAGTGCATCGGCCGCGGTGGGATCAGCCCCGCGGCAAGCGCCAGCGAGCGCACCGCGGGATGGTCTCGCACGCGCTCGGGCACGAGCGAACGGAACGCCTGAGGAAGGGCCATCGCGCGAGAGGCTAGGACCCGCGCAGCTCCCGCAGGCGCTGCTTGAGGTCGCGGTAGACGTAGGTCCAATCGCCCTGCAGTGCGCCGACCCGCCCACGGGCGCCGGGTGAGATCAGACGCGCCGGGTCGACACGGACCTCCATGCCATCGGCGGCGAGCGCGGCGAGGACCCGGCGGGCGATCGCCACCTGACCGAACGCCGTCGGGTGGACGCGGTCGACCATCACGTGGTTGCGCGCCCCGAAGCCCTGCAATGAGACGACGAGCGCGCCCTCGGCCGTGGCGTTCGCGCGGACCGCGTCGCCCAGCGCGGCGACCTTCGCGGCGCCGGCCGGCGGGCGGCCGAGGTTCAGCGGCGGGGTGAGGCAGACGACACGGGCGCACCGCTCGTGCAGGAACGTGAGCGCGTCACGATGACGCGCCGCGAACACGGGCGCATCCCACGCGGGGCCGCGCACGTCGTTGACGCCGATGTACAGGCATCCGAGGTCGTAGGGCCCGTCCGGATCGGTGGCGCGCGCCCTGAAGGCGGGGATCTGCTCGGCGAGTAGATCGCCGGCGTCGGCGCCGTCGACCGCGTAGCCGGTGTACGGCAGGCCGAGTCCGCGCGCGGTCCACAGCGCCCACGACTGCAGCGCGACCCCCCACTGCAGCTCCCCGCCGCCGTTGGTGATCGAATCGCCGAACGCGAGCACGCCGAGATGGGGGCCGGGGGAGGCGGGCATCGGGGGCGCGGATCGTAATGGCTCGGGGGCGCGCGGCTCCCGCAAAACGGCCTCCGGGCTCGGGGCCGCTGCCGTTCTTGCTACTAATCGGCACGTGACGGCGACATCGTCCACCGACGGCAGCCGCGACATTGCCTTCGCCACCGAGGATCTCGCGGTCCGGCTGCCCGAGTCGCTCGCGCCGCTCGCGCGGCTTGCCTTCAACTACCGCTGGTCATGGCTGCCCGGTGCGCCCGAGCTGTTCGAGGCGCTCGATCCGGAGCGGTTCGTGCTGTGCGGCCAGAACCCGGTGCGCATGCTCCAGGAGCTGCCGGGCCGGCGGCTCGCCGTGCTCGCGCAGGACGAGACGTTGCTGCAGCGCGCCGGCGAGCTCGAGGCCGCGATGCGTGCCGAACTGGATCGCCCGGTGGAGCCGCGCTGGACGCCGCCCCAAGCGCCGATCGCGTTCCTGTGCGCCGAATACGGCGTCCACGTCTCGCTGCCCGTCTACTCCGGCGGCCTCGGGGCGCTTGCCGGCGATCTGTTGAAGGAGGCATCGGATCGCGGTCTGCCGCTCGTCGCGGTCGGTCTCATGTACCGCAAGGGTTACTTCCGCCAGCGGATCGACGCGTCGGGCTGGCAGCACGAGTACTGGGTGGAGACCGATCCCGAGCGGCTGCCCGCCGCGCTCGTCACCGCGGCCGACGGCTCGCCGCTCACCGTGAGCGTGCCGATCGGCGCGGGCGTGGTAACCGCGCGCATCTGGCGGGTCGACGTCGGGCGGGTGGCGCTCTACCTGCTTGATTCCGACTGCCCGGAGAACGATCCACTCCAGCGCTGGATCACCGGTCGCCTGTACGACGGCGACCCACAGACGCGCCTGGCGCAGTACGCGCTGCTGGGGGTCGGCGGGATCCGCGCGCTGCGCGCCATGGGACACGAGCCCGCAATCATCCACCTCAACGAGGGCCACGCCGCGCTCGCGCCGTTGGAGCTCGGACGCGCCGTCGATGGAGTCCCCGCGTCGCTCGACCAGCTCGTCGAGCGTGCCCGCGCGCGGACGGTGTTCACGACCCACACGCCGGTTCCGGCCGGCAACGACAGCTACGGGCCGGGTGAGATCGAGGAGGCTCTCGGCAGCTTTGCCGGGGAGCTCGGCGCGACGCCGGCGGAGCTGCTCGCGCTCGGTCACAACGCGCCCCGAGACGGGAACGGGCCGGACGAGAGCGCGCCGTTCGGCGTCACCCAGGCGGCGCTGCGGCTCAGTCGCGGTGCCGGCGCGGTGAGCCGCCGCCACGGTGAGGTCGCCCGTGAGATGTGGCGCGACCCGATGTGGCCGGGGCGCGAGGTGGCCGAGGTCCCGATCGGCCACGTCACCAACGGCGTGCACGTCCCGACCTGGCTCGGGCAGTCGATGCGCGAGCTGTTCGACGCGCACCTCGGCGAGGGCTGGCTCCAGCGCCAGGACGACCCAGGCGTCTGGACCGCCGTCGACTCGATCCCCGACGGCGATCTGTGGGGCGCGCGCGGGCAGCAGCGGACCGAGCTCGTCGAGTTCATCCGCGCTCGCAGCGTCTCTGACCGGCTCGGGCGCGGCGACCTGCGCGGCTACGTCGACGCAGCCGCGCGGACGTTCGACTCCGCGGCGCTGACGATCGGCTTCGCCCGGCGCGTGGCGACCTACAAGCGGCTGGACCTGCTCACCCGCGACCCCGACTGGACGCTTGCGCTGCTCGACGGCGAGCACCCGGTGCAGGTCGTGCTCGCCGGCAAGGCCCACCCCCGTGACGAGGAGGCCAAGCGGGCGTTGCAATCGCTGTTCGGGATGAAGGCCGCCCGGGTGATCGGTGAACGCGTCGTGTTCCTCGACGACTACGACCTGGCCAGCGCGGCTCGCCTGGTCCGCGGCTGCGACGTGTGGCTGAACGTGCCGCGTCCGCCGCTGGAGGCGAGCGGCACCAGCGGCATGAAGTCGGTGTTCAACGGCGGGCTGCAGCTGTCGGTGCTCGACGGCTGGTGGGCCGAGGCCTACGCTGCCGGCGAGGACGGCGGCGCGCCGAACGGCTGGGCGATCCCCGGCGAGGTCGACTCGGATCATTACGCCCAGGACGAGCGCCACGCGGCGGCCCTGCACCACCTGCTCGAGCACGAGGTCGTGCCCTCCTTCTATGAGCGCGACGAGTCCGGTCTGCCGTCGCGCTGGTTGCAGATGGTCCGCGCCTCGCTGCGCACGCTCGGCCCGACGTTCTCCGCCACGCGGATGCTCGGCGAGTACGTGTCGGGCCCCTACCGCGGCTGACACCCGCCCGTCGCCAGCCGATCCGCTGACGGGGGCTTTCGCCCGCCCTGCTTCAATTTCGCAAAGTTTGGTGATTAGGTTTCGTTAGGTCTGGGTAACAAACGCTCACTGGAGAGGCGTTCGTAAGAGATTGGCTTGCGCTTGGGACCTGACGCGCACAACCGGTCGTGCATCTATCGCGCAGCGATCACGCTGTGCGCGGTCCTGGCAGCGCTCGTTCTCCCCGCGACCGCGCTCGCGGACGGTGGCGGTTCCCCACTCGGATCCGTCGCCAACCAGGCCGCGACCGCGGTCGCGTCCACCACGGCCGCGGCCGCGCCGGCCTCCACGGTGACCCAGTCCGCGGCGGCGCCGGTGACCCAGGCCGCGACCGCTGTGACCCAGGCCGCGGCCTCGGTGACCCAAGCTGCGACGCCGGCTCCGTCGACGCCCCCAGCGGCTGCGTCAACGCCGGCATCGGCGTCGGCCAGCCAGGTCGCCGCGCCGGTGGCCAAGGCGGCGGCGCCCGTGACGAAGGCGGCGGCGCCGGTGACGCAGGCGGTGGCCCCGGTGGCGCAGGCGGCCGCGCCGGTGACCAAGGCGGCCGGGCCGGTGACCAAGGCGGCCGCGCCGGTGGCCAAAGCGGTGGCGCCGGTGGCGCAGGCGGCCGCGCCGGTGGTGAAGACGGTGGCCAGCACCGCCGCGCCGGTGGTCAAGACGGTGGCGACCACGGCGGCGCCGGTGGTCAAGACGGTGGCCAGCAGCGCGGCTCCGGCGGTCAAGACGGTGGCAAGTGCCGCCGCGCCGGTGGTCAAGGCCGTGGCGACCACGGCCGCGCCGGTCGTGAAGAGCGTGGCGGCCACTGCGGCGCCGGTGGTGACGGCGGTGGCGGCTACTGCGGCGCCGGTGGTGACGGCGGTGGCGGGTACCGCGGCGCCGGTCGTGAGGACCGTGGCGAGCACAACGGCCCCCGTGACATCCACAGTGCAGCGGACAGCGGCGGCTCAAGTCGCCGCGATCACGTCGGGTGCATCCGCTGCGGGCACCGGGGCGACGCCGGCTATGGCGTCCCGGAGCACGTCCGCGCCCGTGACCACCAGCGGTCAGGCCGTGGCCTCCCGCTCCGTCTCCTCGACGACGGCCACCGTCCCCTCGACGGCTGGTCCGGCTCGGCAGCCTCGCCGACCGGAGAGCTCGATTGCCCGGCGGCCCTCCCGGACGAGGTCGACCCGCATCCGTCATCGTGCCCCCGCCGCTGCCGTTCACGAGCGTCGCGCGGCATCTGCCCCCGCCTCCGCGTGGACGCGAACCGCGGGGCGGACGAGGGTCGCGCCGGCTCAAGGTCAGTCGCACTCCGCGCACGCTGCGGCCGGCGTCCTGCGGCCCGCGAGGCCGCACCCGATCGTCCTCCCGACACCGGCCGGTACGTCGCCGGCGACGGGTGGCTCGGCCGCCGGCGCCGCGCCTGCAGCAGGTGCGCCTGGTGGGGCGGCGTTCGTTTCCTTGAGGGCGGCGATGCCCGCACCCAGCTTGTTCGTCGGCCTCAGACGGCCGACCCATTCCCCCGGCTCGCTGGCGCTCGTGTTGCGCCTCGAGCGGCCCGGCTAGCCCGCGGCTGCCAGATCACCGCACCCCTTTGGGCTTGATGAGGGAGCCCCGGGTGCGTCTCTGTCCAGCTGATACCGGGAGATGTTTTGATGACACGTCCAGTCTGGGCGTGGGCGGGATGCAAGACGCGGGCTCGCGTCGGCAACTTGGTCTCACGTCTGCCAGGGCTGACGGTCTCGGTGGTGCTCCTGTGTGCGCTGGTGCCGGCGGTCGCGTCGGCACACAGCGAGAGGAGATCGCACACCGGCCGCCAGGGAGTTCACAAAGTGAAAACAGCGGTTCATCGGTCCGCCCGCGCGGCAGGCTCGCGCAGGGCTGACCTCCAGATCGGGAGCGGGGAAAGCTCGCGGCATGGGTGGACGGCAGTGCGTCGGCTGCAGCGAGGCCTGCGGCGGGCCGGGTATGCCCCGGGGCCGGTCGACGGCCGTTACGGGCCGCTGACCGCGGCCGCGGTCGAGCGGTTCCAGACCAACCACGGGCTTCGCGTCGATGGGATCGTCGGACCGGTGACTCGCCGGGCCCTGCGGGCGGCGCCCGTGCTCTCGCTCGGCGCCGGGGAGGACAGCGCGGACGGCTCGCCGGCGGTCGCCCATCTGCAGCGCCTGCTGAAACGAGCCGGGTTTCGAACCGGCCGGGTGGACGGTCGTTTCGGTCCGCGGACCGAGCACGCGCTGATCGCGTTTCAGCGTGCACGTCACCTCGCCGCCGATGGGATCGTGGGAGCGGCCACCGGTCGCGCATTGGAGACCGTGGGGCGGGTATCACCGCGCCACTCGGTGCCGAAGGGCAAGGCGACGCCGTCTCACTCCGCGCCGGTCAAGCACGGATCTCAGCCGAGCTCGAACTCCAACTCACACCCCAACCCCAGCTCAAACCCCAACCCCAACCCCAAATCCAAGTCGACGCCACGGCCGGCACGGACGACAGCGCCCGGAACGCCGCACGCGCCACTGGTCTGGATCCTGATCGCGCTCGGTGTGATCGGGGTGATGACCGCGATGACCGGCTACTTCCAGCGGCCGATCAGGGCCCGCGCCGCCCAGTTCAAGGCCCTGCGGAAGCGACCGACGGTGACACCGGAGGCGCTGCCTGAGTCGGAACCCGCACCGGTCACATTCCTGCTGTACGAAGACAACAGCGGCGGCTACTACTGGACGATCGTCGCCGACGATGGGCATGTCCTGGCGCGCTCCGCGGTGTTCGCGTCCTACGAGGAGGCCAACTTCGCCGCGGACGTCGTGTACCGCGGGGTAGCCGGGGCGTCGTTCGAGGATCGCAGCGGCGGTCCACCGCCGGCCGATCTTCCCGCCTCGCGCGGTGTGGCAATGAAGCCGGAGGGAACCGACCAAGGGCGGCGGTTGAACCAGGGCGGCAGCGTCAGCCGCGAGGACGTGACACGACACGCCATGGAGGCGGGGTGGGCGTGGCCCGCAGGTTCCTCCAATACCCCGGGAGGTCCCCGACGATGAGACAGCGAGCGTTCCTGCGCCAGGAAGGCAATGTGCGCTGCCAGCGTCTGTGCGTACTCGTCGCGGACGCGGACGGTCTGGCCCGGGCGACGACGAGCGAAGCGCTCTACGCGAGCGGGCGGGTAGCCGTGGTGCTCTGCGCAAGCGACGGGTGGGAGGTTCGTGCGCTTGCGCAGCGGTACGGGCCGGCGGTGGTCCTGATCGACACCTCGCTGCCCGGACCGCTGGCGATCACCGAAGTGATCGCCGAGATCCGCGATGCCTGTCCGCAGACCAGAGTGCTGACGATGGCCGCCGGTGACGATGCGGCGGCCATCTCGGCGCTGCGGGCCGGCGCCGTCGGCCACGTGGGCAAGGATCTCGCGGCCGCGGTCGTCGCGCGGCAGGTCATGCGGGTCGCCGATGGCGAGGCGGTCATCCCCCGGCGGCTGACGATGGAGCTGCTCTGCCTGTTGCACGAGGCACCGGATACAGGGTGGCGACCACTGCGCAGCCGACTGACCACCCGGGAATGGGAAGTGGTCGACCTGCTCGGCGACGGGGCCGGGACACAGGAGATCGCCGACGCGCTCGTGCTCTCCAGAACCACGGTGTACAGCCACATCAAGAGCGTGTCCCGGAAGCTCGGCGTCCACACCCGTGGCGAGGCGATCGTGGCCGCCGAGGAACTGAGGCGCGAAGAGGCATTGGGGATCAATCTCCCCAGGCGGGTCGCATGAAGTTCCTCAAAGCGCCCCCGCCAGGACGGGAAACCTCGTATCAGGTGATTGTGATCACGGGGCGGCGACAGGGCCCACGCCCCTCGCGACGCAGTCTGCACACCTCGAACCACCCAGACAGGAGGCATCATGCAAGAGACGCGCGAACTGACGCTCGAGGAGCTGGACCGGGAACTGGCCGAGCAGCTGCCTGCCCGCGACCTCATGGGCTGTTACAACCCCTGCTGCCATCCGTGCGCGCCCCCGCCGTGCCAGCCGTGCGGGCCGACGATCACGGTCAGCGTGTGCGTGAGCGTGTCGCTCTGAGCGACGACGTTCGGCTGACAACCTGCCGGTTCTGTCGGGGCGGCGCGATGCGTCGCCCCGACATGCTGTCGGGCGTCCGAGGCCTTCCGCGATGACCTCCCTGCTGACCTCACAGCGTCCGCCGGCCTCAAAGACCGCGGACCAACGCGTGTCCACCGCCTGGCGGCTCGTCGCCGGGACCGAGCTCATCGGTCAGCTCGAGGGCTCCGGACTGCGCGAGCCCCCGTACCTGGTGCGCCGCCCGGACGGCCAGGTGGTGCAGCTCTCCCGCCTGCTCTTCGTGATCGCCGGCTCGCTCGACGGCAGCGATCTCGCGACCGCCGCGGCGCGTGCCGGCGAAGCGCTCGCAGTGCGCATCAGCCCCGACAATCTCGCCCACGTCATCGAGCGCAAACTGGCCCCGCTCGGCATCGTCAGCGAGGACGGATCGGTCCCGCCCGGCCTGGCGCCGCGCGACGTCCTCCTCGCGATGCGATTCCGTGCCGGCCTGATGCCCGCACCACTCGTCCGCCGGCTCGCGCGATCACTCCACTTCCTGTACTGGCCGCCGCTCGTCGCGATCGCCCTCGCCCTGCTCGCCGGCCTCGACGGCTGGCTGATCGTCCACGGCGTCGGGACCGGCGTGCGCGAGATCATCCGGGTGCCGACGCTGATGCTGGCGCTGCTCGGGCTGACGTTCGCCTCGCTGCTCTGGCACGAGCTCGGGCACGCGACCGCGTGCAGCTACGGAGGTGCGCGGCCGGGGCGGATCGGTATGGGCATCTACCTCATCTGGCCGGCGCTCTACACCGATGTCACCGACTCCTACCGGCTGGGGAGGAGCGGTCGGCTGCGGACCGACCTGGGCGGGATCTACTTCAACGGGCTGTTCTCACTCGTCGCGATGGGGATCTTCGTCGCCACCGGGTACGCCCCGCTGCTCGTGCTGATCGTCGGCCAGCAGCTGATCATGCTCGACCAGTTCACGCCGTGGATCCGCCTCGACGGCTACTACGTGGTGAGCGACCTGATCGGTGTGTCGGACCTGTTCGAGCGGATTCGTCCGGTGCTCGCCAGCCTGCGGCCCGGGCGGCCGGCCGATCGCCGCGTGACCGAGCTGAGGCGGTGGGCGAGATGGGCGGTCACCGGCTGGGTGCTCACGACGATCGTGGCCCTCGCCGCGATGCTGTCCGTGCTCGTCGCCAAGGCGCCTGTCTACATCTCGAGCGGATGGACGTCGATGGTGCTACAGGTACGCCACGCGGGGGCCGCAGTGGACCACGGAGCGATCGCGAGCCTCCTGGTGGGAGTGATCGGCATCGCGCTTCTGTTGCTGCCCGTGGCGGCCGTCCTCTACACGTACGTGTCGTTGTGCTGGGGCACCGGTTCGCGGCTGGCTCTGCGCCGGGAGGATGTGACGCTCGCCGGAGCCGCGTAGGCCCGCCGGGATCATTAGGCTGTCGCAGGTGACCGCCCTCCTGCGACGCTCCGCCGTCGAGCTCGCCGAGCTCATCCGGGAGCGGGAGCTGTCGGCGCGGGAGCTGGTGCAGGCTTCGCTGGACGCGATCGCGGAGCGCGACGGCCGAGTCAACGCGTTCACTCACGTCGCACCAGAGGCCGCGCTCGCCGAGGCCGATCGAATCGATGCGACGCTGTCGGCTGCCGATGCCGATGAGCGCCCGTTCGCCGGCGTGCCGATCGCGATCAAGGACAACCGCGCGGTCGCCGGGATGCCGTTGACGATGTGCAGCGACATCTTCGGGGGGTTCGTCGCTCGACAGGACGCCTACAGCGCGCGGCGCCTGCGGGAGGCGGGCTTCGTCATCGTCGGCAAGACGGCGCTGCCGGAGCTCGGGATCCTGCCCACGACCGAATCCCGGCGCAACGGACCGACTGCCAACCCCTGGGACCTCACCCGCACGCCGGGGGGCTCCAGCGGCGGCGCCGGCGCCGCGGTGGCCGCAGGGATGGTGCCCGTCGCGCACGGCAACGACGGCGGCGGCTCTATCCGCATCCCGGCTGCCTGCTGTGGTCTGGTCGGTCTCAAGCCCTCCCGCGGGCGCGTCTCATCGGGACCGGACGCCGGCCACAGCTTCCTGGCCATCGACGGCGTGCTCACCCGCGACGTCCGGGACACGGCGGCGGTGCTTGACGTGCTGGCCGGATACGAGGCCGGCGACGCGAGTTGGGCGCCACCCCCGGCGGCGCCGTTCGCCCGGGCGCTCGAGCGCGGATCGTGGGCGGGACCGCTGCGTGTCGCCCTCATGCTCGAGCCCGCGCTCGACGGCGCAGTCGTGGATCCGGTCTGCCTCCAGGCGGCGCGCGACGCCGCGCAGGTGCTGTCAGGCCTCGGCCACGAGGTGTCCGAGGTCCCGGCGCCGTGGACGAACCTGGGAATGCTGCCGACCTTCACCTCGGCGTTCGGGCCGCTCAGCGCGACCGGAGTCGCCTTCGGCGCGCGCCTGGCCGGACGCGAGCCCACCGAGGACGACGTCGAGCCGCTCACCTGGGAGATGTACCAGCTCGCCCGCACTCAGAGCACGCTCGCTTACCTCGAGGCGCAGACGACGCTCGAGGTGGTGGCGAGGCGGCTCGTGTCGTTCATGCTCGAGTACGACGTCGTGCTCACTCCGGCACTGGGGATGCGCCCGGTCAAGACGGGCGAGATCCACGGCCGTGGACCCGATCCGCTCGATCACTTCCGGCGCTCCGGGGACTTCACCCCCTACACCGCGATCGTCAACGTCACCGGGCAGCCGGCGATCGCCGTGCCTCTGTTCCACGGCGATGACGACCTGCCGCTGGCGGTCCACCTCATCGGCCCGCCGGCCGGCGAGGACGTGCTGATCGGCCTTGCCGCTCAGCTGGAAAGGGCCCATCCGTGGAGCGATCGCACGCCGGAGGCGTTTGCGTCTTCGTAGAATGGCCCGACCGTCGGCGCTCGAGCGCCGACGCAGTTCAGCGAAACACCAGAAGCGAAGGGATCCGACACCCCCATGGCCTACGTCATCGCGGAGCCGTGCATCGGCACAAAGGACAACTCGTGCGTCGAGGTCTGCCCGGTCGACTGCATCCATCCCACGCCCGACGAGCCCGACTACGGCAATGTCGAGATGCTCTACATCGACCCCGAGGAATGCATCGACTGCGACGCCTGCGTCGAGGCATGTCCGGTGGACGCCTGCTTCGCCGAGGATCAGCTGCCCGACGAGTGGCAGAAGTACGCGCAGCTCAACTCGGACTACTACAAGAACTGACGCTCAGCTGAGCGCCGCGACGGCGCGGTCGACGTCCTGGACCGTCGCGGGAAGGTGGCAGGCGATGCGGACGCGGCCTGCGCGGACGGACGCCCGCACCCCCGCCGCATGCAGGCGCTGCTCGGCGCCGGGAGCATCGAGCGTGGTGATCGCGCTCGGTGAGGGCGCAATCCCGAGCCCGTCGCGCAGCCGGTCGGCAAGCGCCCGGTCGTAGGCGCCGATCCGCACCGGGCCGAGTTCGTCGATGAGCTCGAGCGCGGGCGCGGTGCCGGCCCAGCACGTCCAGGCGGGGGAGACGTCGAAGCGCTTGGCGGTGCTCGGCAGCCGCAGCGGGCCGCCGTAGCAGGCGGTCCACGGGTCCGCCGCCGCGTACCAGCCGGCGGTGTGGGCGATCACGCGCTCGGTGGCCGCCGGCGCGATCCGCATCAGCGCGGTGCCGCGAGGGGAGAGCAGCCACTTGTAGGCGCCGGCACAGACATAGGTGAAGCGCGCACCGTCGATCGACAGCCAGCCGGCGGCCTGGGTGGC
>Ga0335075_10011127_pt1 | contig 13618 bp, 9 predicted proteins | sample Lox_Sample_24_FD_206723 | JGI IMG/M metagenome (GOLD analysis project Ga0335075, IMG submission 206723) | Soil microbial communities from Loxahatchee National Wildlife Refuge, Florida, United States - Lox_Sample_2.4 | ecosystem: Environmental > Terrestrial > Soil > Wetlands | place: USA: Florida...
CGGTCCCGGTGGACCACCTGCACGCGCTGCGCGAGCTGGCGGCGCACTTTCGGCAGCGCGACCTGTCCCGCGCGGTGGTGCTCTCGCCCGACCTCGGCTACGCCAAGTCGGCGTCACATTTCGCGCGCCGGCTGGGTCTGCCGGTCGCGGCCGGCGCGAAGGAGCGGTTCAGCGACTCGAAGGTGTCGATCTCGTCGATCATCGGCGAGGTGGCCGACCGCGACGTGATCGTCGTGGACGACGAGATCGCCCGCGGCACCACGGTCCTCGAGCTGCTGTCGGTGCTGCGCCGCCAGGAGCCGCGGTCGATCAGCGTGGCGTGCACGCACGGGCTGTTCGCCGACGGTGCGCTGGAGAAGCTGACCGCCGCCGAGGACGTCTCCGAGATCGTCTCCACCAACACGGTGCCCGTCCCGGTGTCGCATCCGAAGCTGACCGTCCTGTCCATCGCCCCGGCGCTCGCGGAGGCGATCAGGCGCACCCACGACGGCGAGTCCGTCAGCGCCCTCTTCGATCATTGATAAAGACCTTTTATCCCGAACGGTCCCATGGCTCCGGCCAACCCGCGCCGCTCACCCACCCGGGTGCCTTGCATAGGTGCTATACCGGCTCGTAAGAACGTGATGGAGGCGTGATGAGCGACGACCAGTGGCACCGGCCGCTGAGCCAGATCCGGGCGGGTGAACTGACCGGCGACACCGGTCAGACCTCCGGGATGACCCGGTGGGAGGCGATCTCAGGCAAGAGCGTGGGCGCGGAGAAACTGTGGATGGGCCAGACGCACGTCGCGGCGGGCGCGAAATCGGGCGACCATCACCACGGCGAGGCCGAGACGGCCATCTTCGTGGTGTCCGGCACCCCGGCATTCGTCTTCGCCGAGGGCGCCGAAGAGGTGCGGCTGGAGGCCAAGCCCGGCGACTACATCTTCGTCCCGCCGTACGTGCCGCACCGCGAGGAGAACCCCGGTGCGGACGAGGCCGTGGTGGTCATCGCCCGCAGCAGCCAGCAGGCCATCGTGGTCAACCTGGACAGTCTCTGGCCCGCCGAACCGCCCGGCCCGGCCGGCCGGGCTCCGTCCTCCGCCTGAGCGGACGGTGAGCGCGCGTATACGGTAGGGCTATGTCGACGTTCGAGAAGACCCCGGGTGGCAGCCGCGGCACGAACATGCCGTCCTTCGCCGTGCCAGTGATGAAGTTCGTGAACGGACTGATGATCAGGCAGTCACGGCGCAGCGGCCGTGCCGCGGGGCTGGATGCCCTGGTGCTCACCACGGTGGGCGCCAAGAGCGGACAGCAGCGCCAGACCCTGCTCGGCTGCTTCCCCGAGAGCGACGGCTCGTGGCTGATCGTCGCCTCCGCGGGCGGTTCGGCGGCGAACCCCGCCTGGTATCACAACCTCGCGGCGCACCCGGACCAGGTGCAGGCCGAGGTCAAGGGCCGGACCATGCACGTCACGCCGTCCCAGCTCGCCGGGCCCGAACGGGACGAGGCCTGGCGGCGCATCGTCACCGCCCAGCCCCGCTACAAGGGCTACGAGAAGAAGACCGACCGCCAGCTCCCCATCATCCGGCTCACCGCGACCGGGTAGCGCACCCGCTCCGGCCGGTTCAGGAACCGCTGTAGGAGTTGAGGAACGCGGCCACCTCCGGGCCCGCGACCGCGGCACCGTAACCCGCGTTCACTACCAGGCAGCCGACCGCGACGTTCTCCGTGGGGTCGTAGGCGATGAGCCAGCTGTTGGGCTGTCCCTGGCCCTGGATGTCGGCGGTGCCCGTCTTGGCGATGGTGCCGGCCGGCAGCCCGATCCCGGCGGCCGTGCCGTAGGAGACGACCGCCGCCATCATCTGCTTCAGGTACTGGTCGGTGGTCGCCGGCAGCGGCTTTGCGGTGACCTGCTTGGTCCCCGGCACGATGATCGGCTGCTCGAACGATCCGTTGCCGACGGTGGCCGCCACCGACGCCATCGCGATCGGCGACGCGGTGAGCTCCCCTTCGCCGAACGCCTCCTGCGCCAGTTCGGACCCCGACGCGGTAGCGGGCGCGTTGAAGTACGAGGCGGAGATGCCGGGGATGCCGATGTTCCAGTTCTGGTTCAGGCCGTAGTAGTCCTTCGCGGTGCTCGCGAGGGCGCCGTACAGGTGCGGGTACCACTGGTCGAACGCGTTGTTGCAGGACACCGCGAAGTCGGTGATGAACGGCGTATTAGCCGGCTCGGACTCGCCCTGGTCATTGTGGTACGTGATGCCCTGCACGGTGAACGTCTTGGGGCACTCGACCGGGCTCTGCGGGGTAACCAGCCCCGCGTTGAACAGCGCCGTGGACGTGATGACCTTCATCGAGGACCCCGGCGCGACCGCCGCCGTGAGGGCGAAGTCGTTGAACCCGTCGTTGTTGGCGACCGCGAGGATGTCGCCCGTGGTCGGCTGGATGACGACCATCGAACTCTCGCCGTGCGCGGCGACGGCGTTCCGCGCGTCGGTCTCGGCCGCGGGAACGATCGTCGTGGCCAGCGTCGGGATGTTGGTCGGGTTGATCAGCGCCGCCTGGCTGTTCGCTACCGGCGAGCCCTTCTTCGTCTCGATCTGGACGCTAAGGCCAGGGCTGCCCTTGCCCGGCGGCGCGGTTTTCATCAGCAGGTTGGCGATGTTGGTCAGCCCGGCGTCGCCGTAGGAGGTGAGGTCCGTGCCGTTGGCGTCGGTGACCTGGCTGATCGTCGGCGCCACCTCGACGGCTGCGAGGTGCGTGCTCGCGGTCAGGTTCGGCGCCACCACGTCGGGCTGCCATTTAACGAACCAGACGGAGGACTTCGCTTGCTGGTACGCGGTGAGCATGGAGTGGTACGACCACGTGCTGCGCACCGCGGTCGTGCCGCTGCCCGCCCCCACCGATGCGTTGACACCGAACTTGGCCGTTTCCCGGGGAAGGTCGGCCGTCGACCCCTTGGCGGCGGTGACGCTGCCGACCCCGGTGGTCATCTTCTTGAGGTTCAGGTCCTTGGCGTAGGCCGCCAGCGCGGCCTTGGCCGCCGCCGGGTCGTCGGTGAGGTTGGCCGCCGTCGTCAGCTCGCCCTTCTGCCAGGCGGTCAGGAACGCGGCGGCGACCTGCTGCCCGTCCGCCTGCGAGGTGGTCCCGGTCGGGATCATGCCGTAGACCGGCACGCCGGGCCCGTGCTTGAGGAACGTCACCGCACCGACGCCGAGCACCGCGGCCACCGCGACCACCACCGCGGTCGCCCCGACGATGACCTTGCGCCGTCGCGACCAGCCGCGTCCGCCGCGGCCGCCGCCCGGGCGGTTCCCGCCCGGCCCATCGCCGGCCCGGCCTGCTCCCGGCTGCCCCTGCTGCGCCGGCCCGAACGGGCCCCAGCTCGATGACCCGTACCCCGGCTGGCCTGGCTGGCCCTCCGGCGCGGGCCCGTACGGGCCGTAAGTCGTCCGCCCCGGCTGCCCCTCCGGCGCAGGTCCGTAGGGGCCGTAAGTCGTCCGTCCGGACCCGGGCAGACCGGGCTGCTGCCCTTCCGGCGTGGGCCCGTAGGGGCCGTAGCTCGTTCGTCCGGACCCGGGCTGCGAGTCCCACGGCGGACGGTTGGCCTGCGAGTAGCCCTGCTGGCCGTACCCCTGCTGGCCTTGCCCGGCCTGGCCGTACCCCTGCTGGCCTGGCCCGGCATGCCCGCCTTGCTGTTCTTGCCCAGCATGCCCGCCTTGCTGGCCTTGCCCGGCATGCCCGCCTTGCTGCCCGTACCCGGGCTGCCCGCCTTGCTGCCCGTACCCGCTGCCCTGGCCGTAGCCCTGCTGTCCGTACGCCTGCTGCCCTTGTCCTTGCTGGCCGTACCCGCCTTGCCCGTAGCCTTGCTGCCCGTACCCGCCGGCCTGGCCGTAGCCCTGCTGTCCGTACGTCTGCTGGCCTTGATCTTGCTGGCCTTGACCTGGCTGGCCGTAGCCGCCCCGCCCGGAGCCCTGCTGACCCTGCCCCTGCTGACCCTGCCCCTGCTGACCCTGCCCCTGCTGCCCGTGCCTGCCGGCCTGGCCGAAGCCGGGATGCGGCTGCGGCTGCGTCCCTCCGTAGCCCGACGATCCGTACCCGGACTGCGGCTGGGTCGGCGCGTAGCCAGCGCCGCTCTGTCCCTGAGCGGCCTGCCCGGACCCGCCGCCCTGGCCGTAGGCACCCTGACCGTAACCCTGCCCGGGCGGCGAGGGGAGGGCCGAACCCGAACCCTCCGGGTCGGCGGCCTGCCCGTAGGGCACCTGTCCCCACGGTGGCTGTGCCGGCTGCTGTTTGGTGGGGGGTTCAGCTGGCTCGTCGCGCGCGTCCCGCGAGCCGGATGAACTGCCTTGGTTCGGGTCGCTCGTCACCTATACGACCGTACCTACCCTGGCACACCGCGGAAGCCCAATAGGTCAAATCATCAGCGAAAACAAAGAATCCGCTATGACAGCGGTGTCAGCCGGCTAGGCCGCCGATCCGGTGGCGGTCGCGATGATCCACGCCAGCACGAGGGCCTCTTCGTGCCACGCGTCGTAACGCCCGCTTCGTCCGCCGTGTCCCGCTTCCATCTCGGTCTTCAGCAGGAACGGCCCGCCAGCCGCCACCGAACGCAGCCGCGCGACCCACTTGGCGGGCTCGTGATACAGCACCCGCGTGTCGTTCAGCGAGGTGATCGCGAAGATCGCCGGGTAGGACTCGGCGGCGACGTTCTCGTACGGCGTGTACGACTTCATGTAGAAGTACACCTCGGGGTCGTGCAGCGGGTCGCCCCACTCCTCCCACTCGGTGACGGTCAGCGGCAGCGACGGGTCGAGGATCGAGTTGAGCGCGTCCACGAACGGCACCTGCGCGACGATTCCGGCGAACGCCGACGGCGCCAGGTTGGCGACCGCGCCCATCAGCAGCCCGCCGGCCGACCCGCCGCGCGCGACCAGCCGCGACGCCGACGTCCAGCCCGACGCCACCAGCTGTGCCGCGCACGCCACGAAGTCGCTGAACGTGTTCTTCTTCGTCAGCATCTTGCCGTTGTCGTACCAGGCCCGGCCGAGCTCGCCGCCGCCCCGGACGTGCGCGATCGCGTAGACGAAACCGCGGTCGAGCAGCGACAGCCGGGTGATCGAGAAGCCGGGGTCGGTGGAGTGCTCGTAGCTGCCGTAGCCGTACATCAGGCAGGGCGCCGAGCCGTCGCGCGGCGTGCCCTTCCGGCAGACGATCGAGATCGGCACCCGGGTGCCGTCTCCGGCCACCGCCCACTCGCGGAACTGCTCGTAGTCGGCGGGGTCGAACGGCTCCCCGGACGGCGATGGCAGCACCGGCACCTGCTTCAGCTGCGTCAGGGCGCCGGTCGCGAGGTCGAGGTCGTAGACGGTGGACGGGGTGACCATCGAGTTGTACCCGAGCCGGAAGACGGTCTGGGTGTACTCCGGGTTCGCCCCCGGCCCGACGGTGTACAGCGGCTCGGGGAATTCCACCGGCCGCTCGGTGCCCAGTCCGTCGGCGGGCAGCACGGACAGCCCGGTCAGCCCGTCCCGGCGGTAGTAGACCACCAGGTAGGAGGCGAACGCGTCCACCGACAGCAGCCGGGTGTCGGCCCGGTGACCGATCACCGGCGTCCACGCCGCGGTGTCGCCGGAACCCGGCAGCGGAGCGGACGCCAGCTCGAAGTTCTCCGCGCCGCCGCCGTTGTGCAGGATGAACAGACGGTCCCCGGCCACCTCGACGTCGTACTCCAGGCCAGCGCGGCGCGGCGCGACCACGGCGAACGATCCTTCGGGGGCGGCCGCGTCGAGGAGGTGGACCTCGCTGGTCAGCTTGGACGACGTGTGGATGATCACCCACCGTTCGTCTCGCGATGTCCCGACGCCGAGCCAGAACTTCTCGTCGGTCTCCTCGAACACCACCGCGTCCGAGCTGACCGGCGTCCCGATCAGGTGCCGGTGCACCCGGTACGGCCGCCACGCCTCGTCGACGGTCACGTAGAACAGCGCGGAGGAGTCGAGCGACCAGGCGCAGCCGTAGAAGGTGTTCGGGATCTCGTCGGGCAGTGGCTCCCCGGTCGCGAGGTCCTTGACCCGCAGCGTGTACCGCTCGTCGCCGGCGAAGTCGGTGGAGTAGGCGAGCAGCTTCTCGTCGGGGCTGACCGAGAGGGCGCCGAGCGAGAAGAACTCGTGCCCTGCCGCGAGCTGGTTACCGTCGAGGAGCACCTCCTCGCCAGCAAGCGGCTGGCCGTCGGCCGGCAGCGGCGGCGTAACCTCGCCGGCCAGGACGCGGCGACGGCAGTGGATCCCGTACTGCTGTCCCTCGACCGTGCGCGCGTACCGCCACCAGTTCCCCTTGCGCACCGGCACCGACAGGTCGGTCTCCTGGGTGCGCGCCTTGATCTCGTCGAACACGGCCGCCCGCAGCACCGCGAGGTCCGCGGTCGAGGCCTCCATGTAGGCGTTCTCCGCCTTCAGGTAGTCGAGGACCTCCTGGTCCTTCGGGTCGGTCAGCCACGCGTACGGGTCGATGACCGTGTCGCCGTGGTACGTGCGCTCGAAGGGAACCTGCTTGGCGATCGGGGGAGTGGTCTCCGTGCTCATGACCGCTCAGTCTAGACTCGGCGCTCTCCTAGACGAACGAGACCGGCGGGGCCGGCGGTCCGCCCGCCACGATCTCCTCGCCGCGGCGGAGCACCGGCTCGTGCCGGTTGTCCGAGGTGAGGATGTAGAACCGGCCCGACCGGATGCCGTCGACCACAATCCCCGCCACCTGCGCCGGGGACGCGCCGAGCGCGGACAACTGGTCGAACCGCTCCGCCGAGGACTGCTCGGCGGCGTCGCGCACCACCGGCGGTCCGGCCCAGGCCGGCCGGTTCCGCGAGGACGTGCCGAAGTTGGTCCGCACCGCGCTCGGGCACAGCACCGACACGCCGACGTGCGTGACACCGAGGGACTTCAGGTTGAAGTAGAGGGTCTCGGTCAGCGCGGCCACCGCGTGCTTGGACACCCCGTAGGGCCCGAGTGTCCCCGCGAACACGCCGAAGATCGATGACGTGTTCAGCAGGTGGCCGGTCTCCTGGGCGAGCAGCACCGGCATGAAGGTGCGGACGCCGTTCATCACCCCCTCCAGGTTCACCCCGAGGACCCAGTCCCACTCACCGGGCGGGCATTCCCACAGCGGCCCGTGCGGGCCCCCGACGCCGGCGTTGTTGCAGACCACGTGGACCGCGCCGAATTCCGCGAGCGCCGCGTCCCGCAGCGCCTCGACCGCTGCCCGGTCGGATACGTCGGTGACGACGGGAAGCACGGACGCGCCGGTGGCGGCGACCTCCGCCGCCGCCTTCGTCAGCGCGGGCTCCTCCACGTCGGCCATGACGACGCGCATGCCCTCGGCGGCGAACCGCTCGGACAGGCCCAGCCCGATTCCGCTGGCGGCACCGGTGACGACCGCGACGCGGCCGGGCGCGATGGGATCCGGAGCCACGGGACCGTTCGATATCGCCTCATTAACACCCATGGTGAAGGTCTAGCCGGGCGAAAACGGCGGAAACCTACGGCGACGGGGCAACCTGGGCGCTAGTGGTATGACCACCATTGAAGTGCAGCAGCGCTAGTGCTCCGGTCGCAAGCGTCAGCCAGCGGGTGAGGGAGTTGCGCGGCAGCAGCGCCAGGGTGACCCACGCGATCGAGGAGTACCAGGGCAGCGACCAAGGCGCCACCACGATCCACGCGAACGTCAGCGCGCAGGTGGCCGCGACCACCGTCGGCACGTCCGGGGAGAGCCGGTTGTACAGGTACCAGGCGAGCAGCAGCATCAGCGGCAGCCAGGCGAACCCGATGATGTGGGTGACCATGGCCTCGGCGCCCGTGCCCACCGTCAACAGCGCGATCTCCTGGACCCCGCGCCAGATCGTCGGTGAGATGACCATCTGGGACATGCTGAACATCGGCTGCAGCGCGACGAAGCCGTAGCTGAAGTAGTAGAGCCCGAACAGCGTGGCGCCGGCGATGGCGGCGATCCGCAGGAGCCGGCCCCAGTCCCGGTCGTGGATCAGCGGGATCGCGATGCCGAGGGCGACCAGGCCGGCAGTGATCTTGACGCCGCACACCACGCCGACGAGCAGCGCCACCGCCACGTCGTGCCACAGCCGGGTGCACCGCCGGGACAGCACGATCGCCGCGATCGCGAACAGCGCGACGAGGGCGTCCATGTGCCCGCCCATGACCAGTTCGACGATCAGCAGCGGGTTGGCGACCCACAGCAGGACGGCGCGCACCGGGTTCTCCGCGGTGCGCAGCAGGATGTACCCGGTGGCGATGAACGCGGCGCCGATCATGATCATCAGCACCCAGATCGTCAGCCACGGCTTAGCGCCGCCGATCGTGGCCGCGAGCAGGTGCATCCAGGTCGACACCGGGCCGTACACCGACTTTTGGCTCTGCCACATCGGGGAGACCAGCATCGTGTAGGGGTTGTTCGCGCCCTGGGGCAACTGCGAGGGGGCGTACGTATAGGGGTTGTAGCCGAGCGCGGCGATCCGCCCGTAGGCGGCGTAGCTGGCGATGTCGGAGGAGCCGACCGGGGTGATGTTGACGAGGACGGCGACCGTGGCGGCGGCCGCCGCGAAGACCCGGCGCGGCCTCGGCTGCCAGCCACGGCTGTTGGCCCACAGCATCATCGCCAGGCCAAGGCAGCACAGCGCTATCGACGCGTACATGATTAGGTCGGCGACCCAGTCGGGCAGGTGCGGAGCGCCGAGGACGCGGGCGACCGAGGTGAGCGGGAGCAGCACCGGCGGCGTGGCCACGCTGGCCGTGGGCGCGGTGGCGCAGAGCCCGACGAACGCGACCCCGCCGAGACCGAGGGCGGACAGGACGACCGCGGGCAACGGCCGGGCGAGCGGGCTGTGCGAGAGGACCCGGATGAGGACGCCCATCGCGGCCTCGACGCGGCCGCCGGTGATGGGCGGCTCGGCGAGCGGGGGCGCGGCTTCCGGGGCTGGCGCGGCTGGCGACACGGGTGGGACGGCCAGATTCGGCGCGGCGTCCGTGGTCAGGGCCGTCGCTGTCCCGGCGGAAGGACCGGCCGTATCCGCGGCTGCCTGCTCCGCCTCCGCTGTGCTCTGCGACCTCGTTGTCACCGCGGTTGCGGCGGACTCGTCGGCGGATTGCCGCTGGGCAGCGCTGTTGCGCTGTGGCGGATCCACCAACAGGGTCATGCCCTAGCCTCCCGGGAGGGACAGATGCTCGCTTAACGGGTGTGATGGCTCGCCAGGCCCACGCACGCGACAAACCGCTGACCTAAAGCGATAGTACCCCGCGACGTGGTTTAACACCTGCCGCAGACGCCCGGTTTGTGGTCTTTGACCTCCATGAACACAACCACATGCCCGCGCCGGCCGGGGGTTAGGGACATCGTTTCGTCATCGATGCGACACCAGGATGTGATTGCTTTCACAAGAGCTTTCACGAGAGCACTGACAAGTTACACCGGCAGCCCTCTCGGACCGGTCCAGATCGGCTGTTAAAACGCTCTGAGTGTCCGCAGCGGGTATCCACAGCGGGGGGCTGCGGGCACCGCGGCCCGGGCACGCGGGGACGCTGGGCAGAATGGAGGCGTGGCAACCAGGGCGCGTTTCGCCGCCGCGATGGCGGCGATCACCAGACGGCTGCCGTTCGGCCTGTCCGAGGTCGTCGCGCCCAGCTTGGTCGGCTACCTGCTGATCAACCTGTGCACGTTCTTCATCGACCTGGGTCTGCTCGGCGTCTTTCACGGCCACCTGCGCTGGCCGATCCCGGCCGCGGTCACGATCTCGTACGGCACCGCGTCGGTGATCAGCTACCTGCTGAACCGGGTGCTCAACTTCCGCAGCCACGCCGACGTCGGCAAGCAGTTCCCGGTATACGTGGCGGTCAGCGCGAGCAACTACCTGATCTTCGTCCTCGGGTTCACCGATCTGCTGTCGGCGATCGGCGTGTACTACGAGCTGTCCCGCGTCATCGCCGCGTGCTGTGAGGCCGTGTACCTGTACTGCATGCTGCGCTGGGTGGTCTTCCGCGACACGAGCGGCGCGGCCGCGGACGCCGGGGCTGCTGACACGGGAGCCTCGGCTGGTGAGGCTGCGGCTGCTGGGGCTGCGGCTGCTGGGGCTGCGGCTGCTGGGGCTGCGGCTGCTGGGGCTGCGGCTGGTCAGGCTCCGGCTGGTCAGGCTCCGGCTGCTGAGGCTCCAGAGGCCCCAGGTCCGCGCTAGCGGCTGGCTAGCTGGCCGGCGTCTTCTTCGGCTTCGGCTGTGCCGCGTTGATGTCCCGGTGCACCAGCCGGGCTACGGCCTGGATCGTGTCGATGCCGTAGTCCTCCGTCGGGTTGTCGTCGGTCAGCACCACCATCATGTAGTTCCTGCCGTTCCCGGTGAACGCGCCGGTGGAGTTGATGTGCCATCCGGTGTCGTCAGGTAGCCAGCCGTTCTTGACGTGCACGGTCACGTAGCTCGGCGCGCCCGCCGGGGTGCCCCAGCGCTGCGACGAGATCACCTTGGCCATCAGGCCGAGCTCGTAGGACCGTGAGGAAGAGCTCAGCACCGTGTTCGGGGCGGTGAGCAGCCGTAGCAGCAACATCTCGTCGTGCGCGGTGATCTGGGTCAGCCCCCAGTAGCCGTCCTGGCCGAGTTCGGTTTCGCTCATCTTCGCCAGGTTGAGGAAGTGCTGTAGCCGGGCCATGCCGACCTCGTCCCACAGGTAGGTCGCCGCGTCGTTGTCCGACTGCGTGATCATCAGGGTTGCCTCGTACTGCTCGGTGGCCGACAGCGGCGTACCCGTCTCCTGGTGCCACCGCAGCAGTGCGGCCAGGATGATGGTCTTCACGACGCTCGCCGAGTCGAAGTGCCGTCCGCTGTTGAACAGGCAGTCCACCCCGGTCACCCGGTCGTACACGGTGACCGCGTGGTCGCCTTCCCGGCCCTTCAGCGCGCCCTGGATGCCGGCCGACAGCTTCGCGGCCAGTGCCTTGTACGCGACCGGGGCGGTGCAGATGCCCTCGCGCACCGTCGCGGCCGGGCTCAGCAGAGCCGCGGCCGTTACGGCCGGGGAGGCGGTGATTCCTGCCCGGGAGGGTGTGGCCGTTCCTGTCCGCGATGCCGCGGTGGCCGCTGCCCTGGATGCCGCGATCGCTCCCGTCCGGGAGAGTGCGGCGTGGCCGCCAGTCGCGTGTCCGGCTGGCCTCGCCACTGATGCCGCCGCCAGCACCCCCCCGCCAACGACAATGCCCGCCGCCAGCGCGATGATCCCCGCGCCACGCGCCTGCAACCTCATCGCCATCGCCATCCGCTCCTTTTTTCTTGTCGCCCGCATCACGTACGCACTGGTACCGCAAGAACCGACGATGACCGATATCTGCGGGTCCGGCTAAGCTTTGCGGTCATGACATCGAAAGCATCTGGCTCGCGGGTAAATCTGCTGATTCGCGGCGGTTACGTCCTGACGATGGATTCTGCCGGAGATATCCCCGGCGGTGATGTGCTTATTCGTGACGGCGTCATCCATGCAATCGGCAGAAACCTAGAGGCACCTGAGGCCGAGCTCATTGATGCCAGAGGGAAAATAGTTCTGCCCGGATTGGTTGACACGCACTGGCACATGTGGAACACGCTGCTGCGAGGAATGTCCGACGGCCGGCCGGTGCCAGACGAGGCAAATCCGCAGTGTTACTATCCCGACCGTTCCGGTTACTTCGCAACCTGCGTGGGGCTTGGGACGCACTTCCTGCCTGGCGATACATATGCCGGAACGCGCCTTGCCGCCGCCGAGGCGATTGATTCGGGAATCACCACCGTGCACGACTGGGCGCACAACATCCGTGGCCTGGACTGGGCCGAAGCCGGCCTCCGGGCGCTGCGGGAATCGGGGCTGCGGGCGCGGTTTTCCTATGGTTATGCCACCGGGCACCAGAACGACCGGCTGATGGCCCTGGATGACCTGCGGAAAATTGCCTCGACGTGGCCGGAGTACGAAGCCGGCGGGCGCATTCAGCTTGGCATGGCGTGGCGCGGTACGGGGGGTTCCAACCCCGCGATGCACGTCCCGCCGTCGCTGTACACCGAGGAGATCGCCGCCGCCCGCGCCCTCGGGCTGCCGGTGTCGGTCCACGCCTGCGGTCCGGCGCTCGCGGCCGGCCAGCTGCAGACCTACGCCGCCGCCGGCCTGCTCGGCCCCGATCTCCAGGTGGTGCACCTGAACAACGCGTCGCCCGCGGAGATCGCGCTCGCGGCCACGGCCGGCACGCCGGCCTCGGTGTCCCCGTGGACCGAACTTCAGATCGGATACGGCCAGCCGGTCACCGGCGAACTGCTCGCCGCCGGGCTGCCGGTCGGCCTCTCGGTCGACACCACGATGCTCTCCGGGAACGCCGACATGTTCGGCATCATGAAGGTGACCCACGCCTGCGCCAACGGCCAGGCCCGGCACGAGTTCGCGCTTACTCCGCGCGATGTGCTCCGTCTCGCGACCATCGAGGGCGCCCGCACCCTCGGCCTGGACGCGATCACCGGCTCGCTGGCGGTCGGCAAGCGCGCCGACCTCATCGCCGTCTCGCTGGACGCGCCCAGCCTGGGCGTTCCCACCGAACCGGCCCGGCTGCTGGTGACGGCCGCGACCCCCCGCGACGTCGACCTGGTCATCGCGGACGGCCGGATACTCAAGCGCGACCGGGTGGTAACCGCCCTCGAGGTTCCCGAGGTGATCGGTACCGCCCGCGCCGCCCTCACCGGTGTCTTGTCCCGCGCGGGGGTGTAGCCGACCGCGTTGCTGGGAAGTGACAAGTTGACTACTAAGAGTTACAAACGGGAACTCCCTGTGGTTACTCACAGTAGGATTATCTGGCTTGCTCGGTAAGCCGGACATTTGCTGAGTTGGGACAGTATGTTCGGTTCCGGCGTGTCCTGTCCCCCGATCCCATGGAGTCCTATGCGTGTGCCAGCCCGGTTGCGGATCGCGGGAGTCGCGCTGGTCGCGGGGATCGCGGCGGCTGGGATGGCCAGCTGCTCGGCCACGCCGGGGGCCGCCTACGCACAGGCGCCGCACACGGCGGACAGCTCGCCCGCCGCGGCCACGGCGCCTGCGTCCAAGACGGCTGGTCCGACTAAGCCAGCCGGGCCGCAGATCGTGGTCGAGGGGACGCCGCGCGGGGTCAAGGCAAAGGCCGGCATCCTCGTCGACGCGACCACCGGCCAGGTGCTCTGGGCCAAGGACCCGGACACGCCCCGCCCGATCGCCTCGATCACTAAGGTGATGACCGCGCTGCTCGTCCTGCAGGTCGGCAACCTGAACCAGGAGGTCAAGGTCCCCAAGGCCGTAACCGCTTACGTCGCCGAATACGACGCGAACGCGGTCGGCCTGAAGCCCGGCCAGGTCCTCACCGTCGACGAGCTGCTGCACATGATGCTGATCGAATCGGCCGCCGACGCCGCCTACACCCTGGCGAATTTCTACGGCCCCGGCCTGCCGGTGTTCATCGCGAAGATGAACGCCGAGGCCGCCAAGCTCGGCCTGACCCAGACGCACTTCACCTCACCAGACGGCCTGCCCTACCCGACGGAGACCTCCACCTACTCCACGCCGGTCGACCTGGTGAAGCTGGGCGAGATCGCGATGAGTTACCCG
>Ga0335075_10011128_pt1 | contig 13618 bp, 11 predicted proteins | sample Lox_Sample_24_FD_206723 | JGI IMG/M metagenome (GOLD analysis project Ga0335075, IMG submission 206723) | Soil microbial communities from Loxahatchee National Wildlife Refuge, Florida, United States - Lox_Sample_2.4 | ecosystem: Environmental > Terrestrial > Soil > Wetlands | place: USA...
GATGAGGGACCCGGTACGGCCGGGACGGAGTTCCCGGGCCCGGGCGCGAGCCCGAGCGCCTGGCGGGCGGCGGGCGGCAGCCCGAGCCCATCTGCGAACGCCTCGAATGTCGATGTCGCCCGGGGCGCCCGCTTGCCGCCGGCAAACTCGCTCAGCCGGCCCTGGCCTATCCCGGTCAGCTCGGCGATCTTCCCTTGCGTGACCCCGTGCGCGCCGAGGACCCGGATGACCTCCCCGAGGTCCCGTTTCCGGCAGGCGGCCAGGACTTCCGGCCGCCGGAAAACCCGCTCCACGATCCCGCGTACCGCCAAGGCGTCCAAAGCCACGGTCGGCTCCCGTTCTCCTGGCCTTCCGCCAGCGACTGCGATGATCTGCCCGGACCTGTCCGTACAAACACCGGAACGAGCCCGGGCGGGAGGCGGGTTCAGCCCGGAACGGGCCATTTTTGCGGCGCTGCGGTAACTAGTCCGGGCCGCCCGGGCTGAGCTGCACGGGGAGACGTGCGGCATGGCCGGCGCGTTACGCCCTCTGCAGGATTTCCAGGACGGCCGCGAAGCTGCCGGTCAGGGAGGCGAGCACGGCCTTTCCCTTCTCGGCGGTTCCCAGCGACGACCGTCCGATTACCCCGCTGCTGGTGTACCCGCCCATGCCGGTAGTCAGGAGATGACGCCTGTCGTCTGCCGTCCAGTCGGCCGTCTGGTAGCCGTCCCGGACGAGTTCCGGGCAGGCGTGCAGGAGGATGGAGGTCTCGATCTCGCCGGCGTGCATGTCCTCGTGACCGGATGAGGCGAGTCCCGCCGCGTTCCGTGCGTCTGCCCAGTCCCCGCCGGACGGGAACAGGGCCATCTTCTTCCCGTGGGCGCTGGCTTCCTGGACGACGTTGGACAGGACGTAGTTGCCGCCGTGGCCGTTGAGGATGACCAGGGAGGTCAGCCCGGAGCCCGCGACTGAGGAGTAGACGTCGCCGGCGATCAGCGACAGCGTGCCCGCGGAGATGCTGACGGTACCCGGCCAGGTGCTGTGCTCGTGGGAGCAGGAGATCGTGACCGGCGGGAGCAGGAGCAGCGGATAGGCGGCTGCGAGCTCCTGCGCTATCACCGTCGCGACCACGGTATCGGTGATCAGCGGCAGGTAAGGGCCGTGCTGCTCGAAGCTGCCGACCGGGAGGATCGCGCACTTCGCCGCCCGGGCTTGCTCGTCGCTGGTCGTCGCGGTGGGCAGGAACTGGTACATCAGGTCGTCTCTCGGTCCGGCCTGAAGGAACCGGCGAGCGCCTCCAGGCTTCCTCGCAGGCTAGCCACGGCAGGATCCTGCTGCCACCTTGACAGACTACGGTGGGCCAGTTCGAGTTGGCCAGCAACGCGGCGCGACCCGAGCCCTTGGACGAGGGTCATGGCCTCCCTGGCGGTGATGAGTGCCTGCTCCGCCTCGCCTGCGGCCGCGTAGGCGGTCGCCAGCCGGGCGACGCACAGCGCGTAGTCGCGGGCCTGCGAGTGGTCGGCCCACTCCGCGCGGCTTGTTTCCAGGATGGGAAGGGCGGTCCGGGGATGGCCGAGGATCACCCACGAGGCACCGGCTTCCATCTCCACGTAGGACGGCGTGCAGTAAGGGGCCCTGTCCTCCTCTTCCTGCTGCTGTCCCGCCACCGCCTGAAGAACCGCCTCATCGGAATCCCTGGCCGAGGCGAGGACCTCCCCCAGCACCGCATGGGAATACGACCGCTGCCGCAAGATCACCGCCCGCAGCCGCGGAGTCAGCGCATCCGCGCGGGCCAGGGCCGTGGTCGCGATGCCCGCGCCCTGCGCCGGATTGCCGGCTTCCGTGGCGATCATCGCCTTGCGCATCAGCGTGTACGCGATGACGCGCTGGTCCCCGAGTTCCAGCGCGCAGTCCAGCGCCCGGTCCGTCCAGCGCATCGCGCAGGCCAGGTCCCCGGCGTCCTGGAACAGCCACCCGGCGAGCTCCATGAACTGGCAGGCGAACCGGAGCACCTCGGCCCGGTCCGCCCCCCTGGCCACCTCGCAGGCCCTTTCAACGACAGGCATCTGCATCTGCACCGGCCCGGCGATGCACATCGCGCCCATCATCCGGTCCGCCTCCACATAGCCCCGGTGAATCGCGCGAAGCGACGTCAGCACCGGGATCACGCCCGCCCTCGTCAGGCTGGCGAGCACAGGCCGGGCATCCCCGGGACCGCCGGCCTCGCGGCCGCCCGCCAAGACCCCGGTGACACCGGACGCGCCCGCCTGCGGGGCGAGGCCGAGCGCGCGCCGCGCGGCCGGGGGCATCTGCAGCCCATCAGCGAACGCCTCGAACGTCGAGGTCGCGGCCGGCAGCCGCTTGTGCCTCTTGTACTCGCTCAGCCGCCCCTGCGGGATACCCGTCAGCACCGACAACTGCCCCTGCGTGACCCCCTGAGCGCACAGCAGTGTGATCACCGTGCCGAGATCGCGGCGCCTGCACGCCTCCAGCACGTCACCGCGCGCGCAGGCGCGCTGCACTGCCTCTCGGATGACCGGGACGTCCACAGCCACGGCGCGCTCCCCGTTCCACCGGCCGCCCCCAGCCAATGCGACGACATTTCCAATGTTGACGGTGCAAACACTGGAACGAACCGCAGCAAAATGCGGGTTCACGCCGCAGAGAGCTATCTTCCAGCGCTGCGGTGACTAGCCCTCGCGCGGAAAGCGCCGACATGTGACGACGGTCATCTCGGATGCGCCCGGGAGCGGGCACGGGGAGCTGCCCGTCGCTAGACATCAGCGCGTCACGCGCTGGCGGGTAGGCGGAAGCCTGCGTCGCGCAGGATGGCGGGATCAAGCGGACAGCGGCGCGGGCCTTCTCCCGCTCGTCTTCCGGTAGCTCGGTCCAGTTCGCTAGATCAGGGTGGAGCTTGTGCTGGTTATCGCGCTTGTACCCGTAACTCCAGCCCTGGGCGATCCGCTCGCGCATCGCCGCTCGTGCTCCGTCATGGAAAGAAGTTCAACCTCCCGGGCGGTGTGTCCGTCGCTCGGAACCGGGTTCCGGCACAGACTCGGTTCGACTCGGCTAGTGGATCACGATCTACTGGCCGCCGATTCCGCCTCCGGGGACGCAGTCGCCGGGCGCGCCGGCAGCTTCGGCCTGGGCAGCCGTCATGCCGGCGTACGCGTTGCACGGGTTCGATGAGCCGCCCGGATAGGTGCCGAGGGTATTAGCCGGCTGGGCTGAAGGCTGCTGGGCCGAAGGCGCTTGCGGGTACACCGTCTGCGTCGGGCCGGGCACTGGCACGTCCTTGATCACGGTCTTCGTACGGGTGACGATCTTCGGAGGTGGCGTCACCGTGACCGTGTGAGTCACCACCTGAGTGTGGACTACGTCTTTGACGGTGGTGTGGTCGAACGTACCGGCTGCTGCCGCGCCGCCGAAGCCCCCCGCGACGACTACGCCGGCCAGGACGCCTGTAACGATGGCTGGCTTGTTCATGTCACTCACCCCCGGTTGGATGTACCCGCTGACGGCCCCGTCGCGATCGAGCAACTCAGCGGTACCGGTCGGTGCACCTTCCAGCGCCCGCAAGCGCGCGCAGCCGCGTCAGAACCGGAAACTCTGAGCGCCGCTGGGACTCACCGGGTTCGATAGCGCGGCACACGGAATCGTCACAGTCCACGCGGCATGACCACCAGCCAATCCGATGACTCCCTGTGATGCCCAGCGCACGTTTCCCGGATTCTTTCTGACAGCGGCTGACAGTGGCCGGGTAAGGACAGGCCGGTGAGCTCCGCAGGCCAGGAGCAGCAGGGCCGTCCAGAAGCCGGCCTCGGGCGGACTTCGATCGCGTGTCCGAGACGGCGGCCGGCGGGCCCGCCCCGGAGGGCGGCGCCGCACGCAGCGCCTCGGCAAAGGTCCCGTCCGGCCGCCTGGCCCCGCGGCGTCCCGGAACGCCCGCCAAAGGAGGCATCAAACGCCGAGGGGCTTGCCCGGAATTGTAGAAGCGGACAGCTCTCGGTGCCTGGTGATGTGGTCGCGGCCGGGCTAGGATTCCGTGGTCGGCCCGGGGACGACCCGGGTCCGGAATCTGCGCGCAGGTGCTGCGAGGGGGTAGTTCCCGATTCCGTCGATCAACGGCCGCCCGGTGATCAGCCGTGCTGACATGGCGGCGCGCGGCGTCCCGGTCTCGACGGTCAACGGCTGGTACGCGGACCGGTCCAGGACCGGGCACCCGGCGAAGGCCGGGCGGATCGGCCGGACGGACTACTGGTATGAGGATGAGTGGACGGCCTGGCTCGAGGGCTACCGGCGGCGCAAGACCGAGTCGCTGACCCGGGTCGACCGGGCGGGCGACCCGGACGACCTGGTCGACGCGGCCGAGGCCGCCCGCATGCTCGGCTATTCCAGCCGCTACGTCATCCACGCTAACCGCCGCCTGGGCTACTTCCCCGGGCCCGACGGCCACGGTCCGGCCCGCCGGGGCCGTCCCTCCCCGCTGTGGAAGCGCTCGACGGTGTGGGCGGCGGCCGACAGCCGCCCCGGCATGGGCGGCGGCCACCGGCCCGGCACCCCGGGCGCCCCGGCGAAGCCGCACCCCTACGCGGGCGACGAGCGCCTGGCCCGCGTCATGGCCGACCTCGGGTCCGGCCTCCGGCCGTCCGCGGCCGCGCTCGCGGCGGAGTGGAACGTCAGCCGGCGGACAGCCGACCGGATCATCCGGGCTGCCCGCACCATCCTCCAGGAGTAAGGCTCCTCGCCGGGCGGCCGGCGCACGCTGGGCCGAGAGCAGCGCCGCTGCCGTGCTGCCGGCATCTTGACGCGATCCGGGCCCGCGGGCGCAGGCATCGCGGCGGAACCCGCGGAGACTCCCCCGGGAACGTGCCGGTCCGTGGCGCGGCAGACACTCTTGAACGCCGGCTGGCTACGCCTTGCGACCGCCCAGATATGTGAGTAGATTAATATTCGTCTAAGGGCGGCAACCCTGACGCGCACCGGAACGACGGCCAAAGCGAAGGACGGAACATCATGGTCATCGCACCCCCTGTACGACGGCGGCTGGCGGGCAAGGCGCTGCGGAGGCAGCGCGAGAGCCTCGGGTTCACGCTGGACGACGCGGCGCGGATGCTGGACTGCGACCGGTCGAAGGTCAGCAGGATCGAGACGGGCCAGCGCGGCGTCAGCCGCCCGGACCTGGACCGCCTGATGGACGGGTACGGGATCGCCGGGGATCAGCGGGACATCCTGGCCGAGCTGGCCGACCCGCGGGGCGCGTTCGGCTGGTACCGGGACTTCGGCGACGTCCTGCCCGGCGGAGCCAGGGACTGCGCGGTCCTGGAGGCGGCCGCGACAACGATCGAGGTATACGAGGCGCAGCGGGTGCCCGCGCTGCTCCAGACTCCTGACTACGCGCGGGCGCTGGCCGCCGCGCGCGCCCCGCTGGCGGGCGAGGCCGCATGGCAACGGGAGGCTGATGCGGTGGCCGCCCGTCAGGAGGCGATCCTGGGCGGGCGGCGCCCGGGCATCTACCCGGGCGGTCGCCGCCCGGCCGTGCACCTGATCATCGGGCAGGCCGCGCTGCTCCAGCGGGCTGGCAGCGAGCAGGTGATGGCCGGCCAGCTCGGCGCGCTCGCCGGGGCTGCCGGCAACGGCGTGGTCACCGTGCAGGTTCTGCCGTTCGACGCCGGGGCGCACGCGGCCGCTGCCGAGGGGTCGGTCGAGATCTTGCGGTTCGACCCGGCGGCCGGGCTGGGACTGGTCCACATCGGCGGCGTCGGCGGGGGCGCGTCGCTGGAGGACGGCGACATCCTGACTGCCTATGCGCACGCGTTCGACCAGCTGCAGGCGTTCGCGCTCACCCCCGCCCGCTCCGTCGCCCTGCTGGCCGGCCTGGCCTGCGGCTGACGCCAGCCCCGGCCGCGCGCTCGCGACGACCGCCTGCGTCTCCCCGCCGAGGAGTGAACATGCCTGACGCTGCTGTCCTTGCCGTTCCCGGGCGGGAGGCCCCCGTGCCCGCCGGTCCCGCCATCCCCGCCCCCGGACTGCGGGTACCCGCAGCTGCCGCTTCCCCGCGCACTGCCCCCGGGCACGGCCGGGAGGCCGCTGCGGGCGAGGCGCTGACCCGCCGGGCGGTCACGGCGATAAGCGCCTCGGTCGTAACGATGACATTCGCTTTCAGCCTGGGGAACGTGACCCGTTCTCTGAACTTGTGATTTGTCCGTTTATGAGGGTTATGCGGTGGTTATCGGGTGGGCGCGGCGGTGCTGGTCTTGCCGACGAACCGGCTGAGGTCGGGCATGCCGAGGTCGGTGGTGGCGGGCTGCCGGGCACGTTCGTCGAGCTGGCTGAGTTTGTTCTGCGCGCCGGCGAGGCTTATCTGCAGGCCTTCGGCCTCGCCGTGCCAGCCTTCGCGTTCGGCTTCGGCGATGCGGTCTTGGAGGTTGTCGCGGATCTGGGTGAGGCGGTCGCGCTGGGCTGGGTCGGGCCAGAGCATGGAGCAGCGGACGCAGGCGTGTTCGTGGATGCACGGGGTGCCGAAGGCGCGGGCGCAGGTGCCGATGGAGACCTTGCGTTTTTCGAAGTGGCCGAGGAACTCGTTCCATTCCTCGTCGGTGGGGGTGCGGTACTCCTCGCTGGGCCGGGCCGAGCGGCGGCGGGCGAGGAACGCCAGGTGGGCTTGGACGGCTTCGTGCGGGTAGACGGCTTTGTAGCCCATGGTGACGTTGATGTCGCGGTGCCCGCAGATGATCTGGGCGATATGCGGCGGGAGCCCGTTCATGATCACGTCGGTGATGAAGATGCGCCGGAAGTCGTGCGGGGTGAACCGCAGCGGCAGGCCTTGCGGGTCGGTCAGGCCGGCGGCGGTGATCGCGCGGGTCAGCAGCCGGCGGATGTTCGAGCCGGTGATGAGATGGTTCTCGGTGCCGCGGCGGGCCTGGAACAGCAGGGGCAGCGGCGGGTTCCAGATCTTTTCGTGCTTGTCGTAGGCGGTGATGAGGGGGATCGCCGGGCCGGGCCGGCGGACCCGGGCGACGATGGCGGCGAGGACGTCGGCCAGCTGCGGGCTGATCAGCAGGAGCCGTTCGGCGTCGGTCTTGGACGGGGCGATCTGCAGGAGCGGGACCAGCTCGCCGGTGGACGGGAGCCGGTACTGGACGAAGCTGTGGTGGGTCAGTTCGGTGAGCTCTTCGATGCGGATCCCGGTGTGCCGCAGCACCTCGACCGCGGCCCATGTCCAGAACGCGTCGTGTTCTTCGCGGGTCAGGTCACGGCGCTGGCCGGCGGGTTCGTCGGCGAATACCCGGCCGCTGAGGGACCTGGTCATCACTGACCGGCGCAGGGCCTGTCCTGCGGCGGTGAACTCGTGCCCGGGCCGGGTTGCGGACGCGGCCGCCAGGCGGGCCGCGCTGTCGCGCATGGCGTTCTGGACTGTGCGGGCCAGGGCGGGAAGCACCGGCAGCCGCTCGCGGGTGCGCGCGTCCATCCGGGACTTGCGGCGGCGTTCTTCCTTCTTGCCGGGCAGTTCGGTGGCGCGGACCGGGCAGGGCACGGCCCACGGTCCCCACCGGGGCGGGTCTTCGGCCGCCCACTGGGCCAGGTCGAGGTAGAAGGCCCGGACCGCGGCCAGGCAGTCACCGACGTTGGTGCGCGGGACGGTGGTTTCCCGGCGCTGGCCGCCCGCCGTGGTCACCGTCACGGTCTTCCACTGCAGCCGGTGCTTCCACGCGTCGGCGACCTCGGCCGGAAGGCGGAGGCTGCCGATGCCGGGATGGTGGGCTTCGATATCGCGCCAGAACAGGCCGGCCAGCATCCGCGCGAGCCCTTCCAGGCTGCTGTAGTCCAGCGCGGGCTGCCGCTCCCGCAGGTAGTCCGCCAGCACCTGGCGGACCGGCTCGCAGGCCAGGCCGTAGCGGGCGATGAGCTCGTCGGGGCTGAGCTGGCCTTGCGCGCGGAATACCCGCAGGCTGGGCGGCGCGTCGGCGGGGAAGATGTCCAGCATGTGCAGCAGCCGGTAGAAACAGCTCATCCCGGCGCCGGTGATTTTCTGGATCTTCGCCTGGGTGTCGGCCAGCTCGATGCAGTCGCCCACGGTGACGTCGGTGACCAGGCCTCCCTTGGCGGCGACCAGCACCGCGATCCGGCCGATGGCCATCCGGCCGCTGGAATCGGAGATCCCGGCGTCGGCGGCGCACAGCCGCCGCAGCCGCGCGAAGCCCTCGGGATCACGGGCGCGTTCAAGGACCGGCATCAAGCTGCGGCCGGTCCGCTGGGACAAGAACCACGGCAGGCCGGGACGCAGCACGTCCCCGCCCAGGAGCAGCGCCATCGCGGGTGCCAGCACATTGTGCCGGCCGTCGGCGCGGTGCCCGGCCTGCTGGCCGGCCAGCCACCGGGTCAGCCGGGCCTGCCAGCCGAACCCGGCGTCATCGGCGCCGCTGGCCAGCCAGCGCTCCTGCCAGGACCGGCCGGGAAATGCCTGCAGCCAGTCCAGCACCACCGTCAGACCGCGGACCTGCAGCGACCGGTGCCCGTTCCACGGGGTATCCAGGCTGAACGGCGGGCATGTCAGCCGGCTGAGAACCTCCCCGCGCGGCTGCATCGTCGCCGCCCACGCAGCTTCGGCCGGGCGCGGCGGGAACCGGTCGCGCAGGGCCTGGACGTTGACCGACAGCGGGCGGACCGCCGGCGGCCGCTGCTCCAGGACCGCAGGGACGGCCGCCTGCGCCTGCCGTGCCATGACGGCCTGGTCCCCGGCGGAGATCACGGGGGGTTCCGCGCGAACAGCACATCGAGGCTTTCCGGCCGGTAACCGGGAGCGGGACCGCGCTCGGCTTCCCGCCGGGCGCGCCCGGGCTGCCCGGCGTGGTGGTCCAGGACGCGGCGGATGACAGCTTCCGGCCGGGGCGTCAGGTAGATCTGCGTCGTCGTCAGCTGCGCATGGCCCAGCACGAACTGCACATCGGTCAAAGGCAACGCCGGGTCCTCGGCCATCCGGTAGGCGGCGGTATGCCGCAGATCATGCAGCGTCCAGTCCGCGCCCAGCTCCGCGCCGGCGCGCTCGAACATCCGGTGGGCCGCGTGATAGCTCAGCGGGCGATACGGCCGGCGCAACGTCCACCACAGCGGTTCGCCGGCGCCAGCCGGGAGCAGGTGCCCGGCTTCGGCCTGATAAAGCCGCAGCCACACGAATGCATCCGCCGACGCCGGCAGCTGCTGCACGGCGCGGCTTCCCTTGCGGACCACCGAGATCAGCTGCCCGCCCGCATCGACGTCCCCCTGCCGGGCCCCCAGCAGTTCGGCCGCCCGCGCGCCGGTGGACACGAAGAACGCCACCAGCGCCCGGTCCCGGTTCGACGGCAGGCGCGCGAACACCTCGTTGAACGCCTCATCCGGGATGTTGCGCGGGACCCGGGCCGGCACTCTCGGCCGGTACAACCCCGCGCGTTCCCGCCGCAACGGCTCCATCGGGTTGCGGTGCGCATGCGCCCGCCCGCCGCCACGGCCCGCCACCAGCGGGAACGGATTCACGATCGGCCCCGAGACGCATTCGCGGTGAAACTCGTAAAACGTCCGCAGCACCGTCTCGCAATGCGCCACGGTCGAACGCGCGTACCCGCGGCCTGGCCCGGGCCTGCCGGCCGCCGTGCCCGGCCCGTCTGGCAGCACCGGCCTGTCCCTGCCGCCGGGGCCCGGCACCAGTACCCGCTCCTCGCCCTCACGCTCGCGGCGCCAGTGCGGACGAGACGGCTTGCCGGACAGCTGCAGCCACCGGATGAAGTCCCGCGCCTCGGCCCGGCTCGCCCGGTCCCACGACACCCCGACCGCCCGCAAGAACCGGAACCACCGCAGCAGATCCATCCCATACGAACGGATCGTCAGTTCCGAGCACCCCGCCGCCTGCAGATCCCGGAAGAAGACGGCAGCCGGCTCAACCACCGACCCCTCCGGACCGACCAGCCGGTACGGCTCGTCCCGGACGCCGGTGGCCACCAGCCCACCCGTCTGCGGGACGACCAACGACACCAGCTCGCGTGAGCACCCCTCAGCTACCGTCACATAACCGAACGTTACCGAGCACACGGCCAGGAAGCTGACATGAACCGCTCAGACACGCCGATCAGTAGTTCAGTCAACAGGCAGCTGTGCATAAACCTGGGGATTACGGGGTGGATCGCCTGGCTGGTCGGCCCGGCGGTCGACCTGAGCGTCGTCGGGCTGCTGACCGGGATGCGGTTCCTGTCCCTGCACGGCTATACGGGCGCCGAGCTCGCCGGGCTGCGCCGGATGCTGCGGTTCTGCGGCCTGCTCACCCTGGCCCTGAACACCGCCGGCTCCATCGCCGGCCGCCAGTACGGAACCGCCCTGGTCGACGCGGTCGGCCCGGCCCTGCTGATGGGCTGGGCCGAGGTCGGCCCCTGGATGCTCCGCCAGATCCACGCCGTCAGCCCGGCTGCCGGCAACCCCGACGAGCAGAGAAAGGAGAACGAGAAGCCGGAGCGGGCGATCCCCGCCGCGGCGCGGCCGCCGGTCCTGCCGCCCGCGCAGCTGGCCCGGGCAAGGGAACTGGACGCCGAGCACCGCGCCGCGACCGGCAGGCCGATCTCCCGCGACAACCTCCGCGCCCGGTTGCGGATCGGCCGCGACCGCGCCAGCGCCCTGGTCGCCGTCGTCCGCGCCGAGACAGCGGCAGGAGAGGCAGACGCATTGCCGCAGGCGGCCTAGTCCTGCCAGTCCTGTCCCTCGAGGTTGAACGCGAAGAGCACGCTGCCCTTGATCAAGGCCGGCACCGTTACCGCGGCCACGTCGTCGGCGAGCGCTTCCGGGAGCGCCTTCAAGCCGGGAACCCGATGACCGGCGAGCGTTCCGTCAGGGCCGTCAGTGCCGTGAGGCGCTCGCTTCCCGGGTCCTGCCGGGGCATCTCCCGCGGCTTCTTTCCTGCGGATTCTCTTTTTATCTCACGGTGATATATCACGGTGATATTGGGCTGCCCTTGCCTGCCGCCTTAACGTCACTTCTACGAGGTTCCCGGATAAGGGAAAGGAAGTGATCGCTATGACGGCGAATTCCTGCCGCGGCGACCGTGGGAGGGCGGCATGACGGCTTTCCTGGTGATCACGGCCGTCGCTTACCTGGCCGGCGCCGCGTCCGCTGTGTTCCTCGTGGTCGTCACCGGCATCCGCCGGGGCGACCGTCCCGAGCGCATCCTGGACGCCGGTTCCTCCCGGTCCCAGGCCTGCGCCCGCCGCGCACTGCACGGCGGCACCTGGCCGGACATCCCGGTCTACCACGCCGGCCGCGAAGACGACTGACTCCGGAACCCGGGATACCCCGGCCCCACGATAACCCGAGAGAGCAGCCCTCACTCCCGAGGCCGCATATCCATCAGGCCGGCGGCCGCAGATAATCCCCCGGCCCCCGAACCCGCCAATTCTTCTCGGAGTGATTACCCATGCCACTGATCGTGAAATTCTCCCGGATTCTCGTCCCCGGATATTCAAGGAAGGTCACTTGATGGCACCGGAAATTCCGGCATCGCTTCCCGGCCCGGCCGCCCAGCGGGAACCGGCCGGCGGGAACACGGCCGTTGCTGCCGCGTTCCGGCCCCGGCACGCCCGGCCCGGCCGCGGCCGTCCGCAGGGCTGGCTGCTGGTGGCGGCTGGCGGGCTGTGCGTGCTGGCCGGTGCGGCGGCGACGGTGAGCTACGCCGCGCAGTACCGGCTGGTCGACGCGGCCCGGCACCTGGCGCTGGCGGCCGCGCTGGAAGCGGCGATCCCGGACGCGGCCGCGCTTGTATTCGCCTGCCTGGGCGTGGCCCTGGCCGTGCACGGCCGCCGGGCGATCCGGGCGCGGCTGCTGAACGCCGCGTCGGCGGGCGCGTCGGTGTTCATGAACGTGATCGCGGCCGCGCCCGGCTGGCGCAACCTCGCGGTGTGGGCGATGCCCCCGGCCGCCTACGCGCTGGCCAGCGACACGCTGATCGGCGTCGTCCGCACCGGCGCCGTGGCCCGCCGCCAGGACGCCGACGGGCCGGGCGGCGGCACGGCCGAGGTGTCCCTGCTGGCCGCGGCCGGCGGGCTGGCGCTGTGGCTGCTGCGGCTGGGCATGGCCCCGAGGTCGACCGCGGCCGGGTTCCGCCGGTGGGTGGTCGAGGAATGCCCGGTCGCCCCCGGCCGCCGCGCCCCCGCCCCGGCCGCCGCGCCCGCGATCCCGCTGGCGGGCCCGGTTCTGCCGCCGTCCGGTTCCGCCCGCCCCGCCGGCCCGGGTCGTCCCGGGGGCGACCTGCCGGACGACCGGACGGCCGCCGGCGACGCCAGCCGCGAGGCCCGCGCCGCCCGGGCAGCCGCGGGCGGGCCGACGGCGGGAACCGCCACCGCGTCCCGGTCGCGCCGCCCGGCCGGGGGCGTCCGGGCCGGGACGAAGACCGCCCGGTTCCTGGCGCTGGTCATCGAGGAACACGGACCGCTGACAGGCATCGACCTGGGATCAGTGGCGCGGATCTGCGCGGTGTCCGCGCCGCTGGCCGGCCTGAACGCCGGGTCCGCGCGGAAGGCACTGCGCCGCGCCGTGCTCGCCGCCCAGGACCAGCAGAACCAGGACAACGGCGAGCAGGACCCGCTGAAGGGAGACCGGTCATGGCCGAGTACCTGCTGATCTTCATCCTGCTGATCGTCACGGTGCCGCTGGCCCGGTGGGCGTTCCTGCCGGCCCGCTACCTGCCCGGCAACCGGGCCCGGATGCTGCAGGTGCGGCTGTTCCTGCGGCTGCACCCGGGCAAGGGCTTCGCGACCCTGGTCGGCCTGCACCTGCGCTGGGGCCGGCTCGCCGCGCTGCGCCGCTCGCGGCGGATCCGCCCGTCCCTCCCGCTGTGGCTGCGGGCGCTCGCGCCGGGCGGGCACTCGGTGTTCCTCGGCCGGGCGCACTGGCGGCACGCCCTGCGGGTCCCGGTGGAGGAGCACCTGCTGGTGATGGCCCCGCCGCGGACCGGCAAGACCGCGTTCCTGGCCGACGTGATCCTGCGCTACCCCGGCCCGGTCATCGCCACCACCACCAAGGCCGACGTGCACGCGCTGACCGCCGCGGCCCGCGCGGCGAGGGGCCCGGTGCACGTGTTCAACCCGCAGCTCATCGGCGGCGTCGCCTCGACGTTCGCATGGTCGCCGGTCGACGGGTGCCAGGACCCGGCGACGGCGATCCGGCGGGCGGACGCGTTCGCGTTCGCGGTCTCCCGCGGCGGCGTCGAAGACGGCGCGTTCTGGTCCGCCAAGGCCAGCGACTACCTGCGCGGCTACTTCTGCGCCGCCGCCCTGGCCGGCTACGACATGCGCGCGGTCGCCGCCTGGGTCTCCGGCAGCGACCCGCGCGTCCCGGAACGGATCCTGGCCGGGGCCGGGGCCCGGCAGTGGGCACTGACCCTGGCCGAGCTGCGCTCGGAGGCGCACAAGACCGCCGCCACCGTCCGCATGGTGATGTCCCGGGCGCTGGCGTTCATGGCCGACCCCGCGCTCGCCGCCAGCGTCCTGCCGCCCCCCGGCGAAGGCTTCGACATCCCCGGGTTCCTGGCCGGGGCGGGCACCGTCTGCCTGATCGCCGAGCCGGTCGGCGAGGACGCCCCGGTCGCCCCGCTGTTCGCCGCGATGGCAACCGAGATCCA
>Ga0335075_10011131_pt1 | contig 13615 bp, 12 predicted proteins | sample Lox_Sample_24_FD_206723 | JGI IMG/M metagenome (GOLD analysis project Ga0335075, IMG submission 206723) | Soil microbial communities from Loxahatchee National Wildlife Refuge, Florida, United States - Lox_Sample_2.4 | ecosystem: Environmental > Terrestrial > Soil > Wetlands | place: USA...
CCGGCCCTGCACGACCGGCTGGCCGGGCGGCTCGCCGACGCTCTGGACCGGGTCGGGGATACGACCGAGGCCGAGCGGGTGGCCAGCCGGGCGCTTGCCTATGCCATCGAGCCTGACCTGGTCGTTGACCTGCACTGGACCCTGGCCCAGTGCCGCTTGCGCGTGGGCCGGTTCGCGGAGTCCCTGGACGCGCTGGACCACGCCCTGGCTTCTCCCGGGATATCGGCCCGGAACCGCGCCCGGCCGCTGCCGTGCGCCACAGCGCTCGAGGCCGCGGCCGCAGAATTCCTCAGCACGGGCGACCGCGGGCGGGCGCGAGCCGCCCTGATCCGGGCCCTGGAGACCTACACCTCGCTGAGCGCCGCCACCGGCGCCGCCCGGCTCCAAGCCAGGCTTCGCGCTGGCGGACTCCCCGAAGAAGTGGCCTTATAACGGACCGGGGCCTAGGCTCCCGGCTCGACGAGCTTGTCCAGAGCCTCCCTGCCGCTGATGCCGCTGCGGTCGGTGTCGACCACGCCGAGGATCAGGGCGATCACGGTATCGGCGAAGATGCCGACGCTCTCCCAGCGGGCAGTTGAGTACTCCTCCGGCATGATCCGGTAGCGCAGGAGGAATCCGTCCAGGGCGGCCTGCAGCGCCAGGGACAGCCGGTAGGGTGTCCAGCCCGGCCGCATGACCAGGCCGAGTTCGGGGAGGAGCGCCGCGTAACCGTCAGCCCAGGCCCGGATCCCGGCGTGCATGGAGGGTTTCAGCGCCGCCCACAGGGACGGATGCTGGGCCAGCAGCGGGCCGATGTGGAGCGTCAGGTAGCTGCGCGGGTGGCGCTGGAGCGAGCCGAGCAGACCGTCAGCGATGCGGATGACCTCCTGGGAGAACGGCACGGGAGCGGCGGCCGCGCCGGGAACCTGCTTGGCCTGCTCGTTGGGATCCTCCGGCACCTTGTCGTAGACAAGGGCGTATATGACGGCGTCAGGCAGAAACTCGTCGCGGGTGGGCCAGCGGTTGAAGAAGGCTTTCCGGCTTGCTCCCGCTCCCCCTTCGGCCGCCGCCGTGCGGACGACATCCTCGGTTCTCAGCCAGTCGAGGGCGGCCGGGAAGTGGATCGACCGTAACCGGGCCGGGCGTGCCTGGCTGGGCTGATCGTCCAGGTAGGCATCCATCAGTTGCGTGGCGGCCTTCAGAAATCGCTGAGCCGTCGGGTCGTGGCGCGTCGCTGCCTGTCGTGGGCTCATTGATGCTTCATGATCCCGTCTGTAGCTCGGGTAACAGCCATACTTAATAGGGGACTGAGCTGTATCCCTACACCTTAGCTTCGGGCTCTCACGGAGCAGGGACATTAGCTACCATCATCGGCAGGTTGCCGAAGAATCACCATTGGGCGCGCCGGCGGGATGTTTTGGTGAAGCCCATAAGACGGCAAGCCCTGGAATGACTGATATTTTAGCTGGCAACGTTTCACGGAAGCCGCACTGCTAGCCGCGGGATGAAAAAGCCTGGCCATCGGGGGCCTTGTGGTGCCTGCCCCGTCGGAGGGGCCGGGGCAGGCACCACCAACGCACCCAATGTCGCAGGATGAGGGGTTAGTCCTGCGGTGCATGCTCCCGTGGCGTGCGGGCACTGGAGGCCCGTCGCCGGGAATAGGAGCGCTCAACAAGAATCGTGCGAAGAACCCGCAGGCCGTCGCTGAAGGCGTTGAGGTTGCTCACGCCATGGATCCGCTCATGCTCGTAGCTCGGGACCTCTGTAATAGCCAGCCCGGCCTGGGCGATGCGAATGTTGATCAGCGTTTCGACTTCGAATCCATCCCCCCAGAGCCGGCCGCCGCCAGCCGGGATATCCGACTCGGCGTCAAGGCCAAATACCGGGACGTGACGTCTCCAGAAGGCGTTGTACCCGTAGCACAGATCCGAATATTGCGTGCCGCACAAGATGTTGACCATGCTGCTGAGCACCCAGTTGCCGGCCCGGCGCAAACGCGTGATGTCGCTGCTGCCGCCACCGGCAGCGAACCTGGTGCCCTTGGCGAAGTCCGCGCCGTCCAGGAGAGCCGTGACGAACTGCGGTATCTCCTGGGGGTCGGCCGATCCGTCGGCATCGACCATGACGATGATGTCGCCGGTAGCGGCGGCAAACCCGCAGGCCAGGGCGTTGCCCTTGCCAGAGCGGCTCTGCGTGATGATCCGGGCGCCGGGACGCAAGCTGCGGGCGACAGCGATGGTGTCGTCTTCCGAATGCCCATCGACAATGATCACTTCATGAAGCGCGGGCGGAAGCACCGAAAATACATGGGGCAGGTTACGGGCCTCGTTAAGCGTGGGAATGACAACACTTACTTTCGGCCACGGTATGCCGGAGGAGGAACTAAGCGGCATCAACTCCTCGGCAGAGCCCTTAGGTTCAAATTCCAGACCCGCAAATCGTGGAGGGCTTGCTGGCAAGGGTCGTCCCGGATTCTGGGCAGCCGCCGCTTCCTCACCAGCCATGGTTGCCCCTCCTAAGCGCGCTGCCGAAGCCAGGAGTTACCTACCAAATAGATAGCTAATGTCGGGAGCAACCGTCTCCCAGTGGTAACTCACGTAACAAGACGCCTGCCCGCTGAAGTGGGTTTACATGGTGATCAATCACGATTAGGTCTAGCCCGCTGGCGGCCGGAGCCCAGTAACCGCAGGAGAACGAGCTGACCGGCTGACCGGCTGGCCTGCGGCGCGGCCAAGGCGAGATCAGTAGCTGTCGAGAAAGGCCTTGACCTCGGGGCCAGCGAACTGAGCGCCGTAGCCGGCGTTGACGACCAGGCAGGCGACGGCGATGTCCCGGGACGGCTCGAAGACGATAATCCAGCTGTTGGGCTGCCCTTGGCCGTTGATGTCGGCGGTACCGGTCTTGGCGTAGACACCCGCGCCGAACCCGACCGGTGCGGCCGTGCCGCCGGTGACCACGGCCCGCATCATCTCCTTCAGCCAGGCGTCGGTCGAGGCCGGAAGCGGCTTGGCGGTGACCAGCGGGGCGCCCGCTGCCAGGTAGGGCTGCCGGAAGCTCCCGCTTTCGATGGTGGCGGCGATCGACGCCATGGCCAGCGGTGAAGCGGTCAGCGAGCCTTCGCCAAAGGCTTCCTGGGCCAGTTCGGAGCCAGATGCCGACGGCGGGGCGTCGAAGTAGGTCGCGGAAACCTTGCCGATGCCGATGTCCCATGGCTGGTCCAGGCCGTAATACTCCTTGGCCGTCCCGGCCAGGCGGCCGTCGGTCAGATGCTCCCACTGGGTGCTGAAGGCGTTGTTGCAGGACTGGGCGAAGTCAGTGATGAACGGGGTCGATGCGGGCTCGGATTCGCCCTGGTCGTTGTGGTAAGTGATCCCCTGAATCGTGAACGCCTTCGGGCAGGCGACGGGGCTGTCCGGATTGAGCATCCCCTCGGTGAACAGCGCGGTCGAGGTGATGGTCTTCATCGTCGAGCCGGGTGCCACTCGTGCCGTGAGCGCGAAGTCGTTGAAGCCGGCGTTGTTGGCGATGGCCAGGATCTTGCCGGTCGATGGCTGGAGCACGACCATCGAGCTGTTGTTGTGCTGGCCGACGGCGGACCGGGCCGCCTGCTCGGCGGCCGGGTCGATCGTTGTGGCGAAACCGGAGACGTTCTTCGGCACGACCACCACCGCCTGGCTGTTGGCCAGGGGCTTGCCCGTCGCGCTCTGAATCTCGACGTTCAGGCCCGGGGATCCGGACCCAGGGGGCGCGCCCGCCTCCAGGCCCGTGGCGACGTGGTCGAGGCCCGCGTCACCGTAACTGGTGAGATCGTTGCCGCTGGCATCGGTGACCGAGGTGATGCGCGGGGCGACCGGGACGGCAGCGAGGTGCGTGGACGTGGTCAGGTTCGGGGCGAGGTCCGCGGGTGCCCAGGCGACGTACCAGTACTGGGATTGCTTCGCCTGGTAGGCGACCAGCGATGCGTGGTAGCCCCAGGTTCCATTGACGGTCGTGGCGCCGTACGACGTGGCCACGCTGGCCCTGGCCGCGTAGCTGACCTTGTCCCGGGGGGCCGCCGAGCTGGACGAGATCGCCGTTGCCGGCCCGGCGGTGCTCCTGAGTTTCCTGAGGTGCAGGTCCGTCCGGAAGGCCGCCAGGGCAGCCCGGGCGGCAGCCGGATGATTGGTGTAGTTCGCCGCCTGCCGGAGATCACCCGCGTCCCAGGCGTGCAGGAAGGCGCGGGCCGTCTGCTGCGCATCCTGGCCAGGCGACGAGCCCGTCGGCAGAAAACCGGTGGCCTGGGTGTGCCGGCCTCCCGACAGCACCACCACCGCGCTGATACCGGCTGCCGCTGCTGCCGCCACGGCGATCAGCACATACGGAAGCTTCCGCCGCTTCCCGCCCCGCCTCCCGCGCCCGCCGGGCGCCGGCTGCTCCCCGGCGGCCGGCGGGAGCTGGGCGGCCGAGGGCTCGGGACGGAACCACGAGTCCCAGATGGTGCTGTCTTCCGAAGTGCCGCTCACCTCAGCGAAGGTACCTACTGCCCCGATTGCCGACAAATCATCAGGAAGCCCTGCGGTTCAGGTCTGGGACAGGATGTGGGCGACTGTCTCGGGCTGGGAGACGTGCGGGCAGTGGCCCGCGTCGAGCTCCACCGGCTCGGTGTGCAGGCGCTGGCGCGCGGCCTGGCGCATCCACTCGGGCCGCAGGGTCCGGTCACGGGTGGGCAGGATGAAGGCTGGGGTGATCCCGGGTGGCAGTGGCCGGGGGAGGTCCTGGTAGACGGCTGGGCCGGGGTTGAACAGCCGCAGGGTGCTCAGCGCCCATTGCCGGGTGGGCGGGTCGCAGTCGTGGAAGAGGAACCGGGCGGCCAGGTCCGGGTCGCTGGTGGGGTCCACTCCGAGCCAGTCGGCGTGGAAGATGGCGTCACGATGGGCGGCCACGTCCTGGGCCATGCTGTGCCCGGCGGCCAGGTCAGAGACGTAGGCGGCCAGCCACACGGCCGCCGAGGCCTGGGTTGCGCCCGCGATGGCGGGCAGCAGGACCCCGGCCCCGGAGTGGCCCACCACGACGCGGCGGCCAGCTGGCTCACCGGCCTGGGCGGCCGCCTGGCCGGCGTAGTCGGCCACCGTCCACTCGGATCGGCCAGGTGTCAGGTCAACGGCCGTGACGTGGTGGCCGTGCGTGCCCAGAGCGTCCGCCAGCCGGTCCCAGCCGGCCGGGGATTGCGTGCTGCCGTGGACCAAGACGAACTCTGTCATGTGGACCTTTCCTGAGCCAGAAGGGGTGCCGGCCCGCAAGCCAGCACCCCCCTGACGCTCAGCCCAGAAGCAGAGCGGCACTCCGGGCCAATAAGATCGTCAGCGGCACAGGTAAGCCAGCGCCGCGACGGTATTGTCCGGGCCATTGCCCGGAACGGGGGTGGTGTTGGGTTCGAGGGCCGCCACTTTTTGGAACCGTTTGCTGGTCGTGGCGGGCACCGTGATGGTCCCCTTCAGATGCGGGCCGATTAGGGTGTCTGCGGCCAGCCCCTGGCAAGCCGCGGCCGTGGCCCCTTCCGCGCAGTAAATGGCTGGGCTGGCGGTCAGGGTATTAGTGGCCGGGGTCCCGTTTATGGTCACGGTGAAGCCGGGAACACCGTCGGCCTTGCTGGGAGCCCCGGTGAGGGCCGCCCCCCACCAGCATCTGCTGGCTGCGGTGACGGGCGTCGGGCAGGCGCCAGCCTTGTCCCGGGCGGTGACCACGCCCCCCTTCGCTCCGACGTGGCCGGGCGTGAGGGCCAGCGTCGGCGTGTGGGGCGTTGGCGCGGTGGCATAGATGATGTTGCCGTAGTTGAGTCCGGTGGTGGTAGCCAGATCGGCCACGGTCACTACGCAGTTGGTGAGACCGGCGTTCACCTGAGCCTGGGTGGGCGGGCACACCGCGTTCTTGTCCGTGGCCGAGAAGCTTGGCGATCCTCCGGTGGCTGTCACGGTGATGGTCGCGGTGAGAGTACCGGTGGCGCTCGTGGTGGCGGAGGTGCCCGTGGCCAGGTCCGCTTCGGTTACTGAGGATGTTGACGGGCTTATCACCCCGGCCAGCGGGCTGGTCTGGGCCACTATCAGCAGCGTGTTTTTCGGCAGGCCAGTGCAGCTGACCTTGACCGTCGTCCCAGTTGTGTTGCTGGCCACGACCGCTGTCGGGCTGCCGTTGTAGGTGCAGCTGGACGTGGACGGCGGGAGCGGAATGGCTGACGCCGGCGTGGCGGCCAGGATGCCGATGCCGCCAAGCAGCCCGAGCGCACCCGCTGCCGCACCTGCCCGCCGCAGAACACCCCCGCGGACATTGTTTCGACGTAGCATAGGCTTCTCCTTCGTCAGATTGTTTTCCTGGATTCCGAAGCAAGAAACAGCGGGAAGCTGTGCGGCGATGGGTGCTCACAGGTTTCAGGGGAAGCCAGCCCGACTAAGTGTTGTTCCCTTTGTGCAGCGTGTCAATAGAATGGCTGTTGAGGTTAGCGCCCATATGGCCGGGCCGCCACGGCTGCTTAGTCGACGAGCGACTGCGTGCCGAGGACGATGGCGAGTTCGAGCCGTTCGGCGTCCTCGGTGCCGGGTTCGGCGGTGTAAACCATGATCCGCAGATCGTCGCCGGCCACGATCAGCGTGTCGCAGTCGACCGCGATGAGGCCGGCATCGGGGTGGTCGATGATCTTGTGCCGGGCCTGATCCTGGGCCGAGCCGACCTCACTCGACTGCCACAGCTCGACGAAACGCGGGCTCTGCGAGGTCAGCTGGGTGATCAGCCGCTTGAGCTCACGGTCGGCGGGATAACGGGCCGCGGTCAGGCGCAGGTCGGCGACCAGCCGGGATTGCAAGAGGGCGTGCTCTCCGGGTGTCACAAGCGCACGGCTTCCAGGGCCGGCCAGGTTGCGCCAGACCGCGTTGCGCTCGATCCCGCGCCAGGACGTTGTCTCGCCCATCAGCGCGTCGTAGGGGCGATTGGCCACGATCAGGTTCCATGCGGCGTCGTACACGGCCACCGGGGTGTGGGCCAGCCGGTCGAGCAGGCGCTGCACGCTCGGCGTGATGCGGGCCGAGACGACGTGATGCCCGGGCGCGGCCAGGCCCGCGAGCCGGAAGAGCAGTTCCCGCTCGGCGTCCGACAGCCGCAGCGCTCGCGCCAGGGCCTCCACGACCTGCGAAGACGGTGAGGTGGCCCGTCCCTGTTCCAGCCGGGTCAGGTAGTCCACCGAGATCCCGGCCAGCCCCGCGAGTTCCTCGCGACGCAACCCGGCGGCGCGCCGGCGGCCGCCGACCGGCAGGCCCGCCGTCTGCGGTGCGGCCCGGTTACGCCAGCGGCGCACGGCCTGCCCGAACTCCCATGACTCCACGTATTCAGTCTGCGCTACCCGGCACGCATTGTGGTGGCCCTGGCAGTCCTACGAAAACGGGACCACTTCCTGCGGGCACGCGCGCGACGCAGGCTGGGAGCATGACAACCACACTGATCACCGGGGCCAACAAGGGGCTCGGCAAGGAAACGGCCCGGCAGCTCATCGGCGCCGGGCACACCGTCTACATCGGGGCGCGGCACGAGGCTCGCGGCCGCGCGGCAGCCGCGGAGCTAGGCGCCCGTTTTGTCCAGCTCGACGTGACCGACGACGCCTCAGTGGCGGCGGCCCGCACGCAGATCGAGGCCGACGGCCGGCTCGATGTGCTGGTCAACAACGCCGGCATCGAGCCGCGCCTGGCGGGCAACGCCATCCCCACACCCGCGGACGAGACGGCCGAGTCGGTACGGGCGACGTTCGAGACCAACGTCTTCGGGCTGGTGCGCATGACCTATGCCTTCCTGCCCCTGCTGCACAAGTCGGCCGCGCCGGTCATCGTCAACGTCTCCAGCGGCCTTGGGTCGCTGGCGGGCCTGAGCGACCCCGAGAGCTTCATCCACTTCTATGCGGCCCTCGGTTACCCGGCATCCAAGACGACGGTCAACGCGATCACGATCCAGTATGCCAAGGCGTTTCCCGGCATCCGGATCAACGCCGTCGACCCCGGCTACACCAACACCGACCTCAACGGCGGTACCGGGACCCAGACCGTCGAGGAGGGGGCCTCGATCATCGTCGCGATGGCGCAGATCGGGCCCGACGGCCCGACCGGCACGTTCGTCTCCAGCCACGGCCCGGTTGCGTGGTGAGCTGCCATGAGTGAAATCGGGTCAGGCAGCGTCCTGATCACCGGCCCCACCGGAGGTCTCGGGCGTTCGGCCACCATGGCGATGGCGCGCCGTCCAAAAGGGGAACGGCCCGACCTGCTGCTGGCCGGGCGGCCTGGGCAGGCGCTCGTGGAAATCGGCGCCCAGGCGCGTGCCGCCGGAGCAACGGTCCATGAGATCGGCTGCGACCTGGCCAGCCTGGCCGAAACCCGGACGGCCGGTGCCATGGTGAAGGAAATCATCACGTCCGGGGCGGTGCGGCCACTGCGGGGCCTGGTGGCCAATGCCGGGCTCACGGTCGCGGACACCCGCAACGCCTCGGACGACGGATACGAGCTCACCTTCGCCGTGAACTACCTCGCCCATGCCCAGCTCATCGATGGCCTGCTGGATTCGTTCACCAGGCCGGCCCGAATCGTGCTGGTGGGATCCGCGACGTACTACGCCAACTGGGTACGCCGCCTGCTGAAGGTCCCGGCGGCGCAGTGGGCGGACCCGCTCGAGCTGGCCAAGCCGGCCGGACCCGAGGTGCGGCCGACCTGGAAGGCGGCGGGCGTTGCCTACTCCAATTCCAAACTCGCGATGCTCTACTACGCTCATGAACTGCAGCGACGCGTGCCCGCGGGAATCAGCGTGACCGTGTTCGAGCCCGGGTTCATGCCAGGAACGGGCCTCGGACGGCAGGCTGGCCCGGGGATGCAGCGGATGGGACGGGGGCTGCAGCGGCTGCCCATTCCCGGCATCGCTTCGCCGGTGAAGTCCGGGCCAGCGCTCGCGTCGGTGGCTCTGGACGAACGCTGGGCGCATCTGTCTGGCGGCGACTTCGTGATCATCGACAGGGAACGCGAGGTCATGCCCATCGCGAACGATCCCGGCCGGGAGCGCCGGCTGTGGGACGCGACCAGCGAACTGCTCGGCAACGGGCAATGACCGGCGGGTGCTACTCGCCGATACGCCCGTCGATGCGCTCGCGGAGCAGGTCGGCATGCCCGTTGTGCCGCGCGTATTCCTCGACCATGTGCACGAGCAGTTCGCGCAGCGAAACCGGCTCGCCCGCGGAGTCGCTGCCCACGAAGTCAAGGTCGTGATCCTGAACGAACTGCTCGGCGAACGCGGTCTCCTCGCGCCACGCCGCCCACGCCTCCTCCACCACCGCCGGGTCGGCCACCGCGCCGTTGAAGTCGCCGTCGGGGTCGGCTTCGGTCTGGTAGCGCCTGGGCACGTCGAGGCCGGCGAACCGGCGGCGGAACCAGCCCCGCTCCACGTCGGCCAGGTGCCGGACCAGGCCGAGCAGTGACATCGTGGACGGCTCCACCGCCCGGCGGGCCAGCTGCCCGGCGTCCAGCCCGTCGCACTTGAGCTGCAGCGTCAGCCGCTGACCGCGCAGGTACTCGTTCAGGGTCGCCCGCTCGTCCCCGAGCTGCGGCCCGCCTGCCCGGGGATCGGCGGCCGGATCAAGGAACATGTCGGCTCGATGCTGCGGGGTAGTCACGCTGACCGAGGGTATGGCATAACACAAATCCGAGAAGTTGGACCATAAAGAAGCCTGACTAGAAAGAGTGGTGGTGTGTCAGCCCAGCTCCGTCCCGGCACCGCCGCGCTGCCCCCGCTGCCGCACTGGGAGCAGCCGCCGGCGGATGTCCCCGCCGCCATCACGGAGGTTAAGGCGGCGCTGCGGGCGCGGATCGCTGCCTCGGGCCGCACCGTCGAGGAAGTCTTCGCCGTCGTGGAGCGGCTGATCGAGGCCGAGGTCGGTGAGATCACCGCGGCGCGGGAACGGGGCGAACCGGTCTGGCCCGTCATCGACTACGCGGATATCGAAGCCGGAACCGTGCCCGACGGGACGCTGAGCCGGCTGCGCCGACGTGGCTGCCTGGTCGTGCGCGGGCACTTCGGCCGGGACCAGGCCCTGGCCTGGGACCGGGACATCGTGGGCTACGTCGCCAGCAACCACTTCTCCGAGCACTACCGTGGCCCCGGCGACGACTTCTTCGCCAGCGTCAAGTCCAGGCCCGCGATCTACCCGGTCTACTGGTCGCCGGCCCAGATGCAAGCCCGGCAGCATGACCGGATGGCGCGGGTCCAGGCGTTCCTCAGCCACCTGTGGCGGCACGAATCAGCCGGGACGCAGTGGTTCGACCCCGCCCGGCACCTGCTGTATCCCGACCGGATCCGCCGCCGGCCCCCGGGAACCGATTCCGGCGGGCTTGGCCCGCACATCGACCTGGGCACCCTCGACCTGTGGCTGACCCAGAGCTACCAGAAGGTGTTCCGCCACCTGTTCGATGGCACGGTCGAGCAGTACGACCCCTGGGATGCGACCCACCGCACCGCCGCTCTGCAGTACTCCGGCAGCACGATCTGCTCTGCGTTCCGCACCTTCCAGGGCTGGGTGGCGCTGTCCGACATGGCTCACGACCAAGGTATTCTGCACGCCGTCCCGATCCCGGGCGCGATGGCCTATGTCATGCTGCGCCCCCTGCTGGCCGACGTGCCCGACGACGACATGTGCGGCGTCATCATCGGCAAGGCGTTCCCGGCCACCGCAGCGTGGCACTCCCTGCTCCTTCGGGCGCTCAGCGGCATCCCCGACGTGCGGGCCGGCGACTCTGCCTGGTGGCACTGCGACATGATCCACAGCGTGGCGCCGGTCAAGAACCAGCAGGGCTGGGGAAACGTCATGTACATCCCGGCCGCCCCGTGGTGCCCCCGCAACCAGCAGTACGCCCCCAGCGTCCGGGACGCCTTCCGCACCGGCTCCAGCCCGAGCGACTTCCCGGCCGAGCACTACGAGCGGACCTGGGCCGGCCGGTTCCAGCCCGAGGACCTGAACGGCACCGGCCGCCGCGGGATCGGCCTGCAGTGAACGGCGACCCGGTGGACCGGCCGCTGCGGTTCGGCCTGGCCGGCACCGGTCACTGGGCGCAGATCGCCCACGCACCCGCGCTCGCCTCGACCGACGGCATCGAGTTCGCCGCGGTCTGGGGCCGTGACCCGGACGCCGCGGCCCGGCTGGCCGCCCCCTACGGCGCGACCGCCCACGGTGACCTCGCGGAGTTCCTGGACAGCGTCGACGCGGTCGCCTTTGCCGTGCCACCGGACGTGCAGGCGCCGATCGCCACCCGCGCCGCCCGCGCCGGCAAGCACCTGCTCCTGGAAAAGCCGATCGCCATCTCACCGGCGGATGCCGACGCGCTGGCCGATGCGGCGGCGAGCGCCCGGGTAGCCTCCGTTGTCTTCTTCACCGCCCGGTTCCAGGCCGACGTGCGGGCCTGGCTGGCCACGGTGCTGGCGGCCGGCGGATGGGCGGGCGGATGCGGGGCCTGGCTCGGCTCGGCCTTACGGCCCGGCAGCCCGTTCGGCACCCCGTGGCGCCGGGACCAAGGCGGGCTGTGGGACGTCGCCCCGCACCTGATCTCACTGCTGTGGGCCAGCCTGGGACCGGTGCGATCGGTCACCGCCGCGGCCGGCCGGGGCGACGTCACCCACCTGATCCTGCGCCACGAGGCCGGGCTGACCAGCACGGTGACGGTGACCCTGGGCCAGCCGCGGAATGCCGAGTTCGCCGAGCTGTACCTGTGGGGCGAACCAGGCCGGTCGGCGGCCCCGCTGGAGACCGGCACGCCAGTGATCCCTCTGCGGACCGCCCTCACCGAACTGGCCGCCAATGCCCGGTCGGGACAGGTCAGCCACCCCTGTGACGTCCGCTTCGGCCGTCAGATAGGGCACATCCTGGCCGACGCCCAGCGCCAGATCGGCTCAGCGGTTGTCTCCTGACTTTCCAGAACGGGCCGCGAGCTAGTCGGCAGGGGTTGCGCTTATGTGCTCGCGCCCATTAGTCTTTTTGCAGCCGGGTTTTAGGGCTAGCGTTAGCTGCGGCTCTAAATGTAAACGGTTTATTTGAGTTGCAATTTTTTTGATTTCTGGCGTGTCTTCGCCGTACGATTCAGCGCGTGACCAAGACGACGGGGAATCGCGCATCTGACCACCGTCCAGGCCCGGCCGGGAAAACCAAGAGGCACCCGGCCCAGTTGCTGGCCAGGCTCCTGGTCGACATCACCCCAGCGCGGGAATCGGCGGCCTTCCGCCGCCTCCTGATCGGCAGCGCCCTGTCCGGCATCGGCGGCCAGATGACGAACTACGCGGTGCTCCTCCAGGTGTACGAGCTGACCAGGAGCTCGCTCAACGTCGGGATCGTCGAGCTGGCGAACGGCCTGCCGATGATCGTCGCCGCCTTGCTGAGCGGCCCGCTCGCGGATGCCGTCGACCGGCGAAAGATCGTGCTCATCACCTGCCTCATTCAGACGGCGGTCTCGGCGACGCTGGCCGTTCAGGCGTTCGCGGGCCTGGACCAGGTCTGGCTGCTCTACCTTCTGGTGGGCGTGCAAGGGATGGTGGCCGGCGTGGCTTCACCGGCCCGCCGGACGTTTATGCCGAGCCTGCTGAGCCGCGAGCAACTGTCCGCCGGGGCGGCGCTGCAGACCCTCGTCATGCACGGCAGCATCCTGGCCGGCCCAACTCTCGCGGGCGTCATCACCGCGGCGTTTGGCCTTAAGCTCTGCTATCTCCTTGACGCGGTCAGCTTCACGTTCTCCCTCTACGCGGTGGCCCGGCTGCCCAGGATGCGGGCCGCGGGCCATGAGGCCCGGCCCGGCCTGCGCTCCATCGGCGAGGGCCTGCGGTTCATCGTCGGCCGGCGAATGATTCTCGGCGTGCTCCTAGCCGACACGAGCGCCACTCTGCTCGGCATGCCCATCGCCCTGTTCCCGGCGATCAACGCCGAGCGTTTCGGCGGCCACGCGCAAACCCTCGGGCTGATGATCAGCGCCGTGGCCGCCGGCGGCCTGCTCGGCTCGGTTCTGTCCGGCCCGGCCAGCCGGGTCCGGCGGCAGGGCCTCGGCATGCTCGTGGCCGGCGCCTCCTGGGGCGCCGGCCTGACCGCCTTCGGCTGGTCCGGCGCGTTCTGGCTGGCCTTCCTCAGCCTGGCCTTCGCCGGCGCCGCCGACGTCACCTCCGTCGTGCTGCGCACCGCCCTGGTCCAGGGCCTGACCCCGGACAACCTGCGCGGCCGGGTCTTCGCGGTCGACTTCGCCGTGGGCGCCGGCGCCCCCGCGCTCGGCAACTTCGAGGCGGGCGCCGTGGCCTCGCTCACCTCGCCGACCACCAGCGCGGTCAGCGGCGGGCTAGGCGTGGTGGCCGGCGCCGCGCTGATCGGCCTGGCCATCCCCGCACTGCTGACCTACCGGACCGCGCCCGGCCCGCCGCCAAACCGCCCCGCCCCGGTCCTGGCCGAGTAGCACGTGCGAATTTCGCCAATAGTTCAGCAGCCGTCAGGTTATCGTCTGCCTTTGGGGCTTATCTTCGCAGGATGTTTTCTCGTCGCCAGTTCCTGCTGATCTCGGCCGCTTCGTCCGGCCTCGCCATCACCGGCACCGACCTGCTCAACCAGGCCGTCGCC
>Ga0335075_10011133_pt1 | contig 13611 bp, 12 predicted proteins | sample Lox_Sample_24_FD_206723 | JGI IMG/M metagenome (GOLD analysis project Ga0335075, IMG submission 206723) | Soil microbial communities from Loxahatchee National Wildlife Refuge, Florida, United States - Lox_Sample_2.4 | ecosystem: Environmental > Terrestrial > Soil > Wetlands | place: USA...
TCTGCAGGGTGCGGAGCAACAGGCCGGCGACGGCCAGCAGCACCAGCGAAAGCGCGACCTGCGCCGCCACGAGGGTGTTGGGGAGCAAACGGCCGGCGGCGCCTCCGCCTCCGGCAGCCGTCCGCGCGTTGGTGTTGAGCGCGCCTGAGACATCGAGGCGCGACACGCGGAGGGCCGGCGCGACGCCGAAGAGAAGCCCGGTGAGCACGCAGATGGCGGTGGTGAAGCACAGGACACGAAGATCGGGAGTGGCCGAGAGCGCGGTGCGCGCCGCATCCCCGGAGATGAACTTGATGAGCGCGCTGGTGCCCCAGAATGCGAGGAGCAGGCCGAATGCGCCGCCGGTGAAGGCCAGCAGCATGGTCTCGGCGAGGATTTGGCCGACGATTCTGGCGCGGCTCGAACCCAGGGCGAGACGCGTAGTCAACTCGCGCTCCCGCGACGCGGCCTTGGCGAGGAGGAAATTGGCGAGGTTGGCGCAGGCGATGAGCAGAACCAGAACCACGATGCCCATCAGGATGGCCAGCGGCACTTCGTAGTCGGAGCGAAGGTGAGAGACGCCGGCGCTGCCGGGCATCAGCTCAACGAAATGCTGGCTGATCTCCTTGCGGCGGTCGGCGGAGATATTCGCGCCCTCGCGGGCGATCATGGATTGATGCCACTGGGTGTTCACCCACGCCTGGGCCTGCGCGGCGCTTACGCCGGGGTTGCGCCGGGCGAGGATATGCAGCCAGAAGAGGCCTCCCGGATCGAGCAGCGACGGCTGCGTGACCTGTTGCATGACCTGCATCTGCATGGTGAGGGGCAGCCACATGTCGGTGGACTCTTCGCGCAGGTCGACGCCGTAGAAGGGCGCGGGCATCACGCCGATGACGGTGAAGAGCGTCCCGTTGATGTTGAGCGAACGGCCGATGACCGCCGGATCGGCGGCCAGCGCCTGCTGCCAGTAACGATGGCTGATGACGGCGACCGGCTGGCGTCCCGGCGCATCGGCATCGCCCGGCTGAATGGTGCGGCCGAGCAGCGCGCCGGCGCCGAGCACGTTGAAGAAGTTTCCAGAGACGAGGTGCGAGTAAGCCAGGGTGGCCGGGCCCGCGGATGCCGAGCCCAGGCGGACGCTTACCTGGGTGGGGAAGCTGGCGAAGGCAGCGGTGCCCTGAAACTTCTCGTGATTCTTTTCGATGCGCTGGTAGAAGTCGTAGGAGAAGACGTCGACCGGCCCGGCGCGGTCAAAGCCGCCCAGGATGCCTCCGCCGTCGGCTTTGCCGAAGGAGACCAGCTGCTGGGGATCGTGCACCGGCAGGGACTTGAGGAGCAGGGCATTGATGAGGGTGAAGATGGCGGTGTTGGCTCCGATGCCCAGGGCCAGCGACAGGATGGCGACAAGGGTGAAGCCGGGACTCTTGAGCAGCTGGCGAAGACTGTAGCGAAGATCCTGCCAGAGCGAGTCGGCGATCGATTCCCAGCCTGCGGCCCACACTTTCTGTTTCACGGTCTCCATGCTTCCTATCTCCACTCGGGCGGCGCGCAGCGCCTGCTCGCGGTTCATGCCGCGGAGCATGTTGTGCTCGGCGGCGGCTTCGAGATAACTGCGCAGCTCTTCGTCCATCTCGCGGCTGCGCCTGTTTTTGCCGAGCAGGGCGCGGATGCCGTTGATGAGGCTGCGAAGAAAAGTGGTCATCACGCTTCCAGGATGCGGGCGATGGCGGCAGTCTGGCGTCCCCAGGCCTGGGTTTCATCCTTGAGCGCCTTGTGGCCGCGGCTGGTGAGGATGTAGTACTTGGCGCGGCGATTGTTCTCCGTGGCGCGCCACTCGGCCTTGATGCGTCCGGCGCGCTCCAGACGGCTGAAGGCGGGGAAGAGAGAACCGGGATTGACGCGAAAGACGCCGTTGCTGATCTGCTCGATGCGCAGGGCCACTCCGTAGCCGTGCATGGGCTCGAGCGCCAGCGTCTTCAGGATGAGCATTTCGAGCGTGCCCTGAACCAGATCGGCGGGCGCGGGTGCGTACTTGTCTCCCATGCGGGCGTCTCCTCTTGATTATCTAGAGGTACGCTGCTTCCTCTCGATTGTCAAGAGGAGTGGCATGGAGGCGGCGGCGCGGCCATGTCTTTTGGGGATGATCCCGGCGAGAGCGCACTCTTACCGGGATCGGTTTCGTTCGAGGATGGGTCAGAAGGCGGGTGGATTGCCGGTGACTGGCAGCGACACGCTGCCCTGGTTTGCCAGCGCGGTGGCCAGAGAATAGCCGGGACCGGTGCTGGCGGTCAGGAATGGAGTGAGCGCGGCTACCGCCGAGTTGGGTCCGTTGTAGACAGCGTTCAATCCGTCGGTCTGCTCGTAAGCCAGGTTGTTTGCTGGGTTGGTGTTGCTGATGACGCGTCCCAGAACGCGGTGTTCGGCCTCGACGCCCATGATGGATGCGGCGACCTTGGCGAAGTAATCCAGCTCCTCCGCGGAGTACCTGCTGTCATCGTCGTCGTCGCGGCCGCGCCGGTCGCCGCCCCAGCCGTCGTCGTCGCGTCGCCGGCGGGCAGACTTGACGGAGAGTTCCTGGATGGCGTTGAGGTATGCGCCGATGAACGCATTCTCGAGCGCATTGAGCAGGCCGGTGAAGGCCGCGAGCGTGTCGAAGCTGCCGGTGGGGAAGTAGAAAGTCTGCGCCGGGTCCGCGCTGGGGCCGGAAATGCCGAGCAGCGATCGAAAGAGATTGGCGTGGCTGATCTCCTGCGTGAGCGCGGCCTGCAGATAGTTGACGTTGCCCGCATTTCCCTCGCTGGTGACGCTGGTCGCCGAGCCGCCGGGTCCGGCGAGACTGGGATCCTGAATCACTTTGCCGATCAGGCCGTTGTAGTAGAAGGTGGTGGCCAGGTCTTCGGCGATCAGGGCAGCGGTAAAGATTTCTTTCACCGTGTCTTTCGACTGCTCTTCTTCTTCAATGCGCTCCGCTTTCGATTCCTGTTCGGCGAGAGCCGGCTGGGCGCCGCCGAAGCTGAAGGTAGTGGCTGCTGCTGCGCCCAGGCCGATCAATCCTGCCTGGCTGAGAAATTTGCGACGGCCTAGACGTGCTTCTGCGATTGAGTCGATGGTGCGGGAGAGCTCCAGATTTTTCATATAACCTCGTTGCTCAAAACGGTTGACGAGCAGTTGTGGATGGGGGAACAAGACTCCGCGCCCGCCGCGGGATAGGGCGGCAGGTGGGTGTAACCCGCTTACTGCTCCTGAAACGGCCGTCAGCGGCGAACGGATGTGAGAGTCTTGTGGCCCGTTTTGATGCCATGCAAGACCTGTGCCGGATGATGCTGGTGAGCGCGGAAAGATCGGCGAGCGATTTGGGCTGGATTTTTGGCGGCCATGCATTAGTCTCGGTTTCATACCCGCCAAACTTCCGCCCGGAGATTCGATGAAAGCGATCGCCCTTGCTCTGCCGCTGCTTCTTCTCACCGCCGCGCCGCTTCCGGCGCAGGACCTTTCCGCCTTTGTGAACCAGGAGCTGCCCGGACTGGTTGATACCTACAAGGGCATCCACGAGCATCCCGAGCTCTCGCATCATGAGGCGCGCACCTCGGCGCTGCTGGCCGAGGAGCTGCGCAAGGCCGGATACACGGTGACTGAGCGGGTGGGGAGATATCCGGACGGCAGCCAGGCGTATGGCGTGGTGGGCATCCTCAAGAATGGCGACGGTCCGACGCTGCTGATCCGCACCGACGAGGATGCGCTGCCCATTGTCGAAGAGACCGGTGTTGCCTATGCCAGCCATGTGAAGGCCAGGAACGCGGCAGGGCAGGAGGTGGGCGTGATGCATGCGTGCGGACACGACATCCATGTGACCAACATGATCGGAACGGCGCGGGCCCTGGCGGCGATGAAGAGCCGGTGGCGGGGCACGGTGATGATGATCGGGCAGCCGTCGGAGGAGACCATCGACGGCGCGAAGGCGATGCTTGCCGATCATCTCTACGAGCGCTTCGGGCGGCCGGACATGGCGGTCGCGCTGCATGATACGAACGGCCTGCCGGCGGGAATGGTCGGCGTCACCAGCGGGCCATCGGCGGCCAGCTCGACATCGATCGACGTGATCATGCGCGGTATCGGCAGCCACGGCGCCTATCCGCAGCTGGGCAAGGACCCGATCACCATGGCCGCGGAGTTCATCGTGCAGCTGCAGACCATTGTGAGCCGCGACGAAGACCCGCTGGACCCGGCGGTGGTGACGGTGGGCGACATCCACGGCGGCACCAAGCGCAACATCATTCCCGACGAGGTGAAGATGGAGCTGACCACGCGCGCTTTCAGCGACCATGCGCGCCAGGTGGTGATCGACGGCGTGAAGCGGACGGCGGATGGCGTGGCGCTGTCAGCGGGCGTGCCGGAGAGCCGCGCACCGATCGTCACGGTGCGGGACGATGAATCCTCGCCGGTGCTGTATAACGATCCCGCACTGGCGGCGAAGGTGAAGGCCAGCCTGGCGGCGACGCTGGGCGCGAAGAATGTTGTCGACGGCGAGCGCGCGATGGCCAGTGAGGACTTCGGCGTATTCGGACTCGAGGGCCACCAGATCCCTACCGTGATGTTCGGGCTGGGGGCGATGGACCCGGTGAAGTTCGCCGCTGCGAAGGCCGCGGGAACGGTGCTGCCCGGGCCTCACAACAGCCGCTTTGAGCCCGACCCCGGACCGACGCTGCAGGCAGGCGTGACGGCGATGACCTCGGTTGCCATCACGCTGCTCGCGAAACCGTCGAACTAAAACGCGGCTATTGCGGCGAGCCAATCACTTGGCGAGAACGGCCTGCCCGGAGTGAAACGCCGCGTGGCTGGTGCGGCTCAGGAAGACGGCCAGGCGGTTCCGCGTGGGGTCCTTGGCGAAATCTTCTTCTGAGACGGCGTTGTGTCGTTGCAGCCACTCCGCGGGCGTGAGTTTTTCGAGAGCCGCGGTCACGGTGCTGTTGACTTCGGTCCACGCCTTCTTGAGGTCGGCGGCGGAAAGCGGATCGGGGAGGGTGCGGTCGGGGTTCGCAATGTAGACCTCGTCGAGCTCAGGATGCAGCCGGTCGCCGAGGCCGAGCATGGGGATCATGCGGTCGTGCACCGCGGTCAGGTGTCCGAGAAGATAGAAGAGCCGGTTTTTTCCCGGAGCGATCTGCTTCTGAAGCTGCTCGTCGTTCAGCGGCTCGATTCCTTTGTCGAAGCGGCCGATTACCAGTTTCCATGAGTTCAACGCGGTGGTGAGGAGCAGCTCTTCCGTCGTCATTTTCAACCTTTCCCTTGTCTCTGCTTCTGTCTCTGCTTCGATGTTGTCGGATGCCAATCGGCGTTTACCTGGAAACGAAAACCGGCACACGCCGCCGTCGATTGGACTCGCGATGGGTGGGGAAAGATTCAGAGAACGGCGCCAACGGTTCGCGCGGGAGAAACTTGTATCCGCGTTGTTGATGGGGGCATCCAAGCTGTGCTGCGAAGATTTCTTTTTGAGGATTGAAGATGACCGAAGAGATGACACAGAAGCTTTTCACACCGGTGCAGATTGGGGAGATCACGCTGAAGCATCGCGTCGTGATGGCACCGCTCACGCGTTCGCGCTCTGAACAGCCGGGCGATATTCCGGGCCCGCTGATGGCGGAGTATTACGGGCAGAGAGCGTCCGACGGCGGTCTCATCATCTCCGAGGCCACTTCCATTTCGGCCGCCGCGCGTGGATGGTTCGGCGCGCCGGGAATGCATACCGACGCACAAGTCGCGGGGTGGAGAAAGATCGTCGCCGCCGTTCACGCCAAGGGCGGGTACATGTTTTCGCAACTGTGGCACACCGGCCGCGCTTCGCATGCGGAGACCAGCGGCGGAATCCAGCCGGTGTCCGCTTCAGTGGACCCGGCCTACTGGGCCGACACTTCTCGTCTGGTCTCGGCGCCGGGCGGATGGATGAATCCTTCGCCGCATCGCGCGCTGGATGTTGCGGAGATTCCGGGCATCGTCGAGGACTACCGCAGAGCCGCGGAGCGGGCGAAGGCTGCCGGGTTCGATGGCGTCGAACTTCACGGCGCGAACGGATACCTGCCCGATCAGTTTCTTCAGGACGGCAGCAACAGGCGCACCGACGAGTATGGCGGGTCGATCGAGAATCGCTGCCGATTCCTGCTTGAAGTTGTGGACGCAATGGCGTCAGTCTGGGGAGGGAACCGGGTGGGGGTACGCATCGGGCCGGGAGGAACGTGGAACGGCATGTCGGACAGCGACCCGATTGCGCTGTTCGATTACCTCGCGGAGCAGCTAAACGGTTTCGGACTCGCATATCTCAACGTCATCGAGCCGCGCGTCGGCGGCAACAGAGTCGTCAGGGAGGGCCAGGGACCCGTGGCCGCAGAACGACTGCGCGAGATATTCAAAGGCAAGATCATCGCGGCCGGTGGCTTCGAACCGGATAGCGCGGAGGCAATCGTCGAGAGAGGCGATGCCGATCTGGTTGCGTTCGGCCGCCATTTCCTCGCCAATCCTGACTTGCCGGAGCGGATCAGGCTGGGGCTGCCGCTGAATCCGTATGACCGCAACACTTTCTACACCTTCAATGCGGTGGGTTACACGGACTATCCGTTTTACCGGGAGCTGGTAACCGCGTGACTTCGCGTAGCACCGGGTGTCCCAAATTTCAAATGCGGGATGCGGGCCACCCGGTGCGGTGGAGATAGCAACCAGGATGCTGTTTCAGAGCCAGCCTTTGGCGCGGGCGATTCTCGCCGCATCGACGCGGTTCGCTGCGCCGAGCTTGCTGATGGCTTCCGACAGGTAGTTGCGCACCGTGCCTTCGGAGAGGTGCAGCTCGCCGGCGATATCGAGGCTGGATTTGCCTTCCCCGGCGCGCCACAGAATTTGCCGCTCCCGTTCGGTGAGCGGATCGGGGCCGCTGTCCCAGGCTTCGGCGGCGAGATCGGGATCGACGACGCGCAGGCCGCGATGGATGCGGCGCACGGCGTCGGCAAGTTCGGCGGCAGGGCGGTCCTTGAGCAGATAGCCTTTTGCGCCGGCATCGAGGGCGCGGCGCAGGTAGCCGGGGCGCGCGAAGGTGGTGAGGATGATCACGCGCGTCTGCGGATAGCGGTCGCGGACTTCCGCCGCCAGGGTGAGGCCGGTCATCTCCGGCATCTCGATGTCGGTGACGAGCACGTCGGGCTTGTGCCGGGCGATGGCGCTGAGGGCCTGGCGTCCATTGGCGGCGCGATCGCAGACGGCGATGTCAGGCTCGGTTTCGAGCAGGGCGGCGAGTGCTCCCAGGACCATGGCCTGGTCTTCGGCAACGATGACGCGTATGGGTTGAGACATATCTAACGCACTTTTCCTGTTCCGGTGTCCTGGGGCAGATTCGTTACGTGCAGGTTCTTCATTGCGGGAAAGCTGCCCCGGGCTTCTCGCTTCGCTCTATGCCCACAGGAGAAATGCTCTAGGCGGGATGCAGCTGCGCCGAGGCGGCGGGCAGCTGTCCGGTGGGGATCTGAATGGTGAGGCGTGTGCCGTGGCTGGCTCCGGGGCTGGTGTTGACGGCAAAGCGGCCGCCGAGGGCCTCGATGCGCGCGCGCATCCCGCGCACGCCGTTGCCGTCTTCGCGGATGCCGCCGCGGCCATCGTCTTCGACGACCAGCACGGTCTGGCCGTCCTGCTCCTGAAAGCGCAGAACGCAGCGGCTGGCCTGGGCGTGGCGCACGATGTTGGTGACGGCTTCGCGCAAGACGAGCGAGAGCACACTCTCCTCCGTCGGTCCGAGCGCGAGCGGCACTTCCTCGCAGACCAGCGTGACCCCGGCGGCGTCGAGCACGCTGTGGGCGCGGCGGATCTCCGCAGTCAATCCCTCGGCGCGGTAGCCGCGGATGGCCTCGCGCACCTCGGTGAGCGCCTGGCGGGCGATCTGTTCCACGTCGGCGATCTCGGCCGCGGCGCGTTCGGGGTTGCGTGAGAAGAGGCGTCCGGCCAATTCCGACTTGAGCACGATCACGGAGAGGGTGTGGCCGAGAACGTCGTGCAGGTCGCGCGCGATGCGCTCGCGTTCGGCGAGCTTGGCCAGCTGCTCGATCTCTTCGTGCGCCAGCCTCAGCTTGGAGTTGGCGCGGACGCGCTGCGACAGGAAGAGGTTTCCTCCTCCCACCACGATGGTGAGGAAGATGCCGAGCACCCAGGACCAGGGGTTGAGGTGATAGTAGTAGCCTTCGCCAACGATGCAGGCGATCATGGCGGCAAAGGTGCCTAGGCAGATGGGCAGCGACTCGGTGATGAAGGGAGTCCAGGCGGCCACGAAGAGAAACATTCCGTACGCGGCCTGGTTGTAGGGAAAGTAGTAGATGCCGAGCGCGGTGAGGCCGCCGAGAAGCAGGTAGAGGGTGCGCCGCGAGCGGGCGAAGACCATGCCCGTGTAAATGGCCAGAAAGATGGCGTAAACGACGGCGAACTGAATCCAGTAGCCGCGCTTGTTGCGGGCGATGGGCTCGATGAAGTAGAAGACCGAGTAGACGACCCAGATGAAGTCGGTCCAGTCGGGCGTCCTGCAGTTCTTTGCCTGCTTTGACTTCATGAAGCCGAACGTGCCCATGGTTATGCCTTCGCCTCACTGCGGGTAAAGATGAGCCAGGCCGCGCCCAGCATCAGGCAAGTAAAGCCTACCAGAGCCTCCCAGTGGGTGGACATAGATGTACCTTTCCGGGCATAGCCGAAGATGTTCAGGGCCATCTGTCCGAAGTGGTAGGTGGGCAGAGCCGGGGCGATGCGCTGAATCCAGCGGGGCAGAATGTCGATGGGCATCCATAGTCCCGAGGCGAAGGACATGGGCAGATAGATGAGGTTGATGATGCCCGGCCCGGCGGTCGGCGGCATGAGGAAGGAGAGGAGCAGGCCCATGCTGGCGAAGGGGATGGCTCCGGCGAGGGTGATGCCGGCGAGCTTGAGAAATTCGATGACCGTCATATGCACGCCGCCCAGCGTGATGCCGATGAGGCTGAGCAGGGAGACGATGACCATGGCGAAGGCGGCGCAGGAGATGGTCTTGGCGGCCAGGTAGGCGAAGCGCGGCATGGGGCTGGCCTGCTTCAGCTCCAGCCATCCCTGCACGCGTTCCATGGCGATGCCCGCGCCGAGCCCGAAGAGCGACGCGCCCACCATGCCGAAGCAGCTGTAGCTGGCCAGCAGGTAGCGGGCATATTCGGTATGGCTGTTGATGGTTCCGAAGAGCAGGTAAAACATGACCGGGAATCCGACGACGGAGAGCGAGAAGACACGCAGGCGCAGCATGCGGAGAAATTCATAGCGGGTCTCTTTGCGAAGGACGTTGGCGTAGTAGGCGAAGTTGAGTTTCTGCGCTGGTACGGCGATGGTGGCGGTGGCCATTTGCAATCTCCTCAGTTACAAATTCTTTGGACGCCGGTCTCTCCCGCATTGCAAACGCGGGCGGCGCGGCTCCCCAATCGTTCTTTTCCTCATGCGGGCTGGCCGGAATTCGAGCCGGTCAGGGCAAGGAAGGCGTCCTCGAGTCCGGGGGCCGAGATTTCGAGGCCGTGCAGGGTTTCATCGCGGCGCATCATTTCGAAGACCACGCGCTCGGCCGCGGCCGCGGTGATGACCACAGCCTCGCGGTCGCGCTCGACGGCGGCAACGGAGGGAAGCGTCAGCAGGAAGCCGGTTTCGAGCTGCGTGATGCAGCGGATGCGGCGGCCGGTGACGCGGTGCTTGATCTCGGCCGGCGTACCCTCGGCGATGATGCGGCCCTTGTTGATGACCACGATGCGGCTGGCCAGCGTGTCGGCTTCTTCGAGGTAGTGCGTGGTGAGCAGCACGGTCTTACCCTGCGCGGCGAGCAGCCGGATCTGATCCCATAGCCCGCGGCGCGATTCGATGTCCATGCCCACGGTCGGCTCATCGAGGAAAACCAGGCCGGGATTGCCGGCCAGCGCGAGGCCGAAGAGCACGCGCTGCTTCTGGCCGCCGGAGAGCTTGCCAAAGAGCCTGTCTTCGAGGCCCTCGAGGCGCGCGATGCGCACGATCTCCGCGGCGGACAAGGGGCTGGGATAGTAGCTGCGGAAGAGGTCGATATGCTCGCGCACCTTGAGCGTCTCGGGGATGCGGGTGACCTGCAGCATAGCGCCGATGCTGGTGCGGGTTTCGGCATCGCGCGGATCGCGGCCCATGACGCGGACGCTGCCGCTGGTGGGCGCGATGAGCCCCAGCAGCAGGCGGACGGCGGTGGTCTTGCCTGCGCCGTTCGGACCCAGCAGCGCAACCACTTCGCCGGGATGCAGGCTGAGGTTCAGGCCGTCGAGCGCGGTGGTCTCGCCGTAGCGTTTGGTTGCCGAGTGCAGCCGCGCGATGGTCTCCCCGCGATCCTGCGGCGCGGAAAGTACGAGCGGCTCCTGCTGAAGGCCGGTGGCAAATGCGGTTGCGGACATCGCGGTTACGGACATCGATCTCTCCTTTGCAGGCTCTGCATCGCCGGGAAACGCTGCGGAGCCATTCGAGCAATCACAGGATCGCCGGAAAGCGCGGCGCAACACAGTGGGGTGTGTCACGAATCGGAGATGACAGATGTCATTACGGGCGCGAAGCCTGGCGCGCAGGTCTCTGTCCGCTGCCGCCAAGCCCTATACTGGTCGCGATGATGGCCGGATTGCTTCGCTGGACTCGCTTGCTCAGGGCGCTGATGCTGCTGCCCGTTTTTCTGTTCGCGCAGAATTCATTTGCGGCAAAGCCGGGCAAGCCCTTGGTGATCTGGCTGCAGCGGTTCGGGATCCCGAAAGGCTTATTCGGGAGCGGCGGCCCGATGTTGTGCCTGCACCAACACGTGGTCGGCACGCGGCTCTTCTGGCTCGACAGCACACACCTGTTTGTCGCCTTCACGACGAATCGCCCCTGCACTCTCCGCTCCGACACCGAGCCGGCCATGCTGCGCGGCCTGGTCTTCGACACCACCACGGGCTTGGAGGTTGCCAGCCATGACTGGCCGGTGGGCGCCGACCTGAGCGTCTTCCCCGGACCGGGTCACTCGGTGGTGATCAAAACCGGCAGCACGCTTGAATTTCTGAATGCGCAACTGAAGACGAGCGAATCGGGCCAGCTCGACGAAGCGCCGAAGGGCCTGTGGCCGACGCCGCGCCGGCGCACGCTGGCGCTGCTCTCGAGCGACGGAAGAGAGTATGAGTTCTACGGAGCGGATCCGCTGCGGATGCTGGATACGATCTCGCTCGACGCCACCGACGAGGTGCGTGCGATTCCCGAGTGGGTGGCCGGCGACGAGCGGATCGCGGGCAGCCGCTGCGCAGATAAGTCGCCTTACTCCTGCACCAAGATCCTGGTGCTGACACCGGACGCGAAGTTCCTCGATCCGGACGGCGCGCCGTGGTCGTATGAAGAGACGCAGAGGCCGGTTTCGCTGCAGCCGGTTGGATTTCTGGATGCGACCCATCTGATCATCTCGCGCGAGGACAAGAATTTCTTTCACAGCACGGAGCTGCTGATCGTCACCCCCAACGGATCGCGGCTTCAGCTGCCGCCGCTGGGCGAGCTTTATCCGCGGCGGATCGTGGGCATTGCAGGTTCGAGGTTCGGAATGGAGATGTATGCGCTTGGAGCATGCTCGGACTGCATCGTCGCGAATTTCTACGCCGTCGTCGAGCCGGACGCGAAGAAGTTTCTCTTCGAGAAGCGTGGATCGCCGTACATGAGCGCGGGCGAACTTTCGCCCGACGGCAAGTGGATGGCGATTCTCGACAACGACGCGGTGACGCTCTATCCGATGCCCGAGGAGCGCTGAACAGAAGCGATTCCGTTCCGGTCAGCTCTGGTAGCGCCAGAGCGCGACGCCGCCGAAGAGCCCGTCTTCATTCGAGATGATGGTGACGTTGGCCGGCAGCGTGAAATCGATCTCCTTGGCGTTGCCGCCGCCGATGTAGAGATGATCCCAGTTGAAGGTCTTCGAGGTCTGCTCGATGGCCTTCTGCAGCAGCTTGTTCCAGCGCTTCTTGCCCAGCCGCTTCAGGCCCTTGCGCCCCAGATATTGCTCGTAGGTTTTGCCTTTGTGCCAGGGGTGATGGCCGAGCTCGAGGCCGGGGCAGAGATGGCCGTCGGTGAAGAGCGCTGAGCCCATGCCGGTTCCCAGCGTGATGGTCAGCTCGACGCCCTTGCCGCTGATGGCTCCGTAGCCCTGCACGGCGGCGTCGTTGGCCAGGTGCACCGGCCGCTTCCAGCGCTGGTGAATCTTGGCCTGCAGCGGAAAGCCGATCCATTCATCGCTGACATTGGCCGCGGTCCACACCTTGCCCTGCTTGATGACGCCGGGAAAGCCGATCGATACGCGATCGAAGGAGCCGAGCTGTTTGCGCAGCTTCTCGAGCGCGGCGAGCATCCTGGCCGGCGTCGCCGGATCGGGCGTTGGCGTGCGCAGCCGCTCGGAGAGCGGGTTGCCGCGCGCGTCGAGCAGCATGACCTTGATGCCCGTGCCGCCGATATCGACGGCGAGCGTGATGGGGTGCGGAAAGTGGGAATCGCTTTTCGGCATAAGTTCAGGGTGTAGGGTATCGGGTTTCCGGTGCAGCGTACAAGCGGTGCTTCCGCTGCTCGCGCTTTGTAACGGGCTGTTTACGATCCTGACATGATGATGGGCAGGGTCGGAGTGGCGGAGCCCTGCGCATCTTCGACGGTTACCGCGAAGGCCTTCGCCTGCACACCCTCAGGCAGCTGCGGCAGCACCACGGAGGCGCTTGCGGTGGCGTCGGGACGGAAGAGGCCGGCAGGCATCGGCGCCTTGCCGTTGGCGGGAATCAGCCACAGCTCGTAGGTCTTGTTGGGCTTGATGGGGCGCAGGTTGCTGACCACGAAGATGAGCGCCCCTTTGCTGGGCAGATAGGTTGCATGGCCCACGGGCTGCGCCGGCTGCCTGGTTTCGGTGAGCGTGACCTGTTTCGCATCCGGCGAAGTGAGCGCATCGGTGAGTTCCTGGGCGCGGGCGGCCTGCGCGGAAAGCTGGGCGATGTCGGCGCGGTCGTTGTTGAGCTGCTGCTGGAGCTGGAAGCTGCGATTGCCGAGGTAAAAGGCAACGGCGATGGCGGCCAGCGCGGTGAGCCATCCCAGCAGGCCGAAGCCGAAGCCGCGCTTGGGCTCGGCGGTGACAGGCTCAGGCTCCGCCTCACGCTTCGCGGCGGCGGTTTGCTGCGCAGTGTTGGCGATGCGCGCCATGAAGCGCTGCTGCAAGCCGGGCGGCAGCGGCTGCTGCTCCACGCTCAAGGCCAGGAATGCTTCCTCGGCAAGGATTTCGCGCAAGACGCCCTGGCACACCGCGCATCCCTGCAGATGGGCGTGGACCTCCGCCTGCTCGGCGGGCGCGAGCGCCTGCATGGAGTAGAGCGCGAGGTCTTCCTGCGAGATGTGGGTTGCGCCGTTCACGCGGTTAAAACCTTTCGTAACGAAAGCAGGGCCAGACGGATTCTCGTCTTCACCGTGCCCAGTGGATCGCCGGTCTTCTCGGCGATCTCGGAGTGGCTCAGGCCTTCGAAGAAGGCCAGTTCAACAGACTTCTGCTGCTCCACCGGCAAGGTGTGCAGCGCGGCACGAATCTTTTGCATCAGAACCGAACGCTCCGCTTCATTC
>Ga0335075_10011134_pt1 | contig 13610 bp, 13 predicted proteins | sample Lox_Sample_24_FD_206723 | JGI IMG/M metagenome (GOLD analysis project Ga0335075, IMG submission 206723) | Soil microbial communities from Loxahatchee National Wildlife Refuge, Florida, United States - Lox_Sample_2.4 | ecosystem: Environmental > Terrestrial > Soil > Wetlands | place: USA...
CACGATTGGCGGCCAGAGCGGCACCGCCTACCGCTTCCTGTACGGCAATCCACCGGCAGGCTCCGATCCGCTCCCGACGCTCCTCGGACTCGATGACCCCCGCCAGTTCACGCTGCCGTGGACCACCGACCAGGGCGTGTTCGCGGACTCGCAGGACCTGATCGAGCCGCTGGCGGCCTCACTCACCGACCCGGCGACGGCCGAGGCGAGCTTCTGGCCGACCATCGCCAACTTCGGGTTGCCCTACAACCTGCTCGTTCTGGCCAAGGTCAACCAGGCACGCGGTGTCGAGCTGATCGCGGAGTTCGGCACGGCGTGGGCCGAGGAGATCAACACCGCGGTGGCGGCGGGACAGCTGTACGAGATCGATCTGTCCATCTTCGCCTCGCTGGCGCCGACCCTGGCCGGCGGAGCGGTCCGGTTCACCCCGGGGACGCACACCATGCTCAGACAGGACCCCGTGTCCAAGGCGCTCACCCCGATCGGGGTCAAGCTGTCAACGGCCTACGGGCGGGGGCAGATCTACCGTTCCGGCGACAAGGCGTGGCTGTACGCCCTGCAGGCGGCAAAGGCCTCGGTCACCGTGTACGGCATCTGGTTCGGACACGTCTATCAGTGGCACATCGTCACCGCCGCCTTGCAGATGACGATGTACAACGAGCTTCCGGCACAACACCGGCTGTGGCCGCTGTTGTCGCGACACTCACAGTCACTGATCGATTTCGACTTCGTCCTGCTGTCACTGTTGTGGGACAAGATCGTCCCGCCGACGCCGGTGGACGGCGGCATGGCGCTGCTGCGCCTGCTCGACCGCTTCGCCGTGGGCCGCGCATTCTTCGACGACGATCCACTGACGGCGCTCGCGTCCCGGGGTCTGGACGTGAAGGACTTCACCGTGACACGCCCCTGGGACGCCTACCCCGTGGTCGGCTTCCTGCTCGACCTCTGGACGGCCACCTCCGAGTACGTCACCGCGATCGTCAAGGACGCTTACGGCAGCGACAGCGCGGTGGCCGGTGACCTCGGGCTCAAGGCGTGGATGGACGCCAGCCGGGATCCCGCGCGGGGCAACATCAGAGGGCTGCCTCCCATCGACACGCGCGCCGCTCTCAGCGGGCTGCTCACCAGCATCGTGCATCGGGTCACCGCCCACGGGGTCGGGAACCTCAACCCGTCGGTGAATCCCGTTCTCTCGTTCATGGCCACCTTCCCGCCCTGCCTGCAGAGCACCGAGATCCCGCAGCCCAGCGATGCGGTCAGCCAGGCGCAGCTGCTCGCCATGCTGCCCCACACCGGCGCCCTGGGGTCGATGACCACGTTCTACTTCACCCTGGCCTACGGCATGCCCGACGTATCGCTGATCCCAGCGGGCGGCATCAACGCGCCCCCGTACTTTCCGGGGCCGACCACCAACGCGGCCAACCAGGCGTGGTTCCAGTTCCGGGGCCGGGTGCACGCGTTCATCGACACCTACGTCACGGCGTGGGACGCGGCCCTTGCCCGCATCCGCGGCAGCGACCCGGGGGTGCCGTCCTACGCGACCGAGCTCTACCAGCACTGGGCGTCAAGCGTCGAGACGTAGGGGCACCCGGTGGCGCTGTCCTCGTCGGCGCGAGCAGACCACGCCCGCCACGCCCTCGCCCAGGTGCGCGGTCACCTCAAACGCCGCGCTCTGAAGCTGCTGGGCTTTCTGTTGGTGGTCTACGCGGTGCTCAAGCTGATTCCCGCGCTCGAGCAGGCCCTGCACGCCCTCGAGCACGCGACGTGGGAGTGGATCGTCGCCCTGATCGGACTGGAGGTGCTCTCAGAGGCCGGGTTCGTCTTCGCCTGGAGCGCGATCATCGATCCCCAGAACGTGCTCGCCGGTGACGGGCGGGGGCGGCGGATGGACGAGCATGTCGCCTGGGCGCAGTTGGGGGGCGGTCTCCTGCTCCCCGGCGGATCCTGGGGCGGCATGGGATTGGGTGGGGTGATCCTGCACCGCTTCGGGATGCCGACGAAGGTCGTCGCCGAGCGCCAGCTCAACCTGAGCTTTCTCAACACCGGCGTCGATGCGCTCGCTCTGGTCGTGTTCGGCCTCGGGCTCGCCACCGGCGTCTTCGCCGTCCAGGACAGGCTCCTGCTGGGGCTGCTCCCGGCGGTGGCCGCGGGGGCCGGCATCACCGCCGCCGTCCTCGTCGCTCCGCACGCCGGCGGCGCTGCGGATCGCCTGAGAGCCAAGCATCCGAAGATCGCGACCGCCATCGCCACGCTCGGGGCCGCCGTGCAGGACACCAAGCGCCTGCTGCTGCACCGCGACTCGTGGGCGGCGCTGTTCGGGGTGGTCAGCTATCTCACCTTTGACGTGCTGGTGCTGTGCAGCGCCTTTCGTGCCGTCAACGCGCACCCCGCCCCCAGCTTCCCCATCGTGATCATGGCCTACATCATCGGCGCCCTCGGTGGATCCCTGCCGCTCCCGGCCGCGGCCGGCACCATCGGCGGCATGGCCGGGATGCTCGTCCTCTACGGGGTGGCGAGCCACGCGGCCCTGGCCGCGGTCCTCCTGCACCAGGCGATCGGACTGCTGGTGCCGCTCACCGGAGGAGCGGTGGCCTACGCGATCCTGCGCCACCGGTTCGGCCCACTGCGCACGCACGGCGCCGGCGACGCGACCACCGCACGACCGGATGCCGGGGGCGGATAGCCGGCCCGGGTACGCTCGGCCGATGACCGATTCGTTCGTCCCGGATGACTACGCCGTCCCGCTGGCTCTCGCCGGCCCGGGCTTTCGCCTGGAGCCGCTCGGACCCCAGCACAACGAGGCCGACCACCGCGCCTGGACGTCGAGCATCGAGCACATCCACGCCACCCCGGGCTTCACCACGTGGCGATGGCCACCCGCGGAGGGCATGTCACTCGAGGAGAACCTCCGCGACCTGCAGGGGCACGCCGACGACTTCGAGCGTCGCGCCGGCTTCACCTACACCGTGCTCGACGATGACGACGTCGTCGTCGGGTGCCTCTACATCTACCCGGCGCGGGCCGACCCCGAGATCACCGAGGTGCGGTCCTGGGTCACCGCCAGCCGAGCCGAGCTGGACTCCAGGCTCGCCGAGACGGTGGACCGCTGGCTCTCCGAGGACTGGCCCTTCACCAACGTCAGCTACCGCGACGCCGCCTGACCGGAGGCGAGGAGGCGTGCTCTCGCCGGGCGGCGCGGTGGCGGGAGCTTGCGTGGCGTGGGGGCGTCATCGTGCGCACGGCGCGCGGCGCGTCCTGCCGGGCGCTGGCGGCAGCGAAATCCGAGACCGCCAGCCCACCCACGCTCGTCACCAGAACCGCCACGACCGTCCAGACGGTGGCGGTCGACGCAACGCGCTGGAGGAGCCCATCGGCGGCGAGCCGGACGCAGAGGCCGGCCGGTGACCGTCCCTCGTGCACGATGAGGTCATCGACCAGGGCCAGGATCTCCGGGCCGTGACGGTCTCGCACACGACGCGGGTAGAGCAGCAGGATCGTGGCGGCGAGGCGCCTCATCGCTCACCCAGAGCGATCCGCTCGAGCCCGAGGCTCGCGATCCGCGCGGATTCGGCCAGACGCTCGGCCAGCGCGGCCCGGCCGGCCGAGGTAAGGCGGTAGGGGTAGCGCCGGTCCTCGGCCGGAAGGCGCTCCACGAAACCGTCGGCCTCGAGCTTGGCCAGAGCACCGTAGAGCGTCCCGGGTGAGAGGGCGACACCCGAGAAGCTCTCGATGTCCTTGATCAGCGCGTACCCGTGGCGGTCAGCGCCGGCCAGGCTGGTGAGGACCAGGACGCTGCGTTCGGGCAACCGCATGCGAGTCAGAGTACGCCGATCCGGCGCGGCGGCCAGTAGGTGAAGAAGGCCACGCCGATGATGTCGCGCTGCGGCACCGGGCCCCAATAGCGACTGTCATCGGAGTCCCCGCGGTTGTCACCCATCATGTAATCGTCACCCGCCGGGACCCGGATGGACCCGGGGAACGTGCACTCGGCCGACGCGCCGCAGGGCGCGACGTCGGCATCTCGCTCCGGCTTGCCGTTGCGGATCACGTGTCCGGCCTCGATCCGCAGCACGTCGCCCGGCAGTCCGACGAGGCGCTTGACAAACGTCTGGGTTGACTCGCTGGCCAGCGGCCGGTCACATGGGTGCGCCAGCGCGGCCCCGTCGGCACTGAATCCCTGCCGGGGATCGCCGCACTGGCTCACCTCGAGGTCCGCCCCGTGCGGCGGATGGAATACGACCACGTCCCCGATCTGAGGATGACCGTCCAAGCGGTTGACCAGGATCCGTTGATTGATGGCCAGCGTTGGCAGCATCGACCCGGTGGGCACCTGGTAGGGCTTGACCACAAAGGCCTCCACCAGCAGCGCCAGCGCGATGGCGACCACAACGGTGAGCAGCAGCTCGACCAGGGGCCGTACCCGCGTCCATGACTCGGAAACCGTTATAACGCTTTCCGACCCTATCAGGTGTGCGCATCGTCGTTGGCGCGTCCCCGACCACCGGCGTCGTGGTCTGGAGCTAGCTGTTGCCGGGGATATCGAGCAGCGGCACGAGCCGCTTGTTCTTCAGCGAGAACGGGCAGACGGCCCCCGGCCCGGTGACGCTGAGCTGGAGCGTGCCCGACAGGCCCTTGCTCGAGAACCGCACACCGCGGACGGACCAGCTGACGCTTGCGGTGTCGCCGACCGCCTTGGGGTCGGTCTCGTCGCTGATCTTGTTGGTGAAGCTGCCCGAGACCCGGCCTCCGTGGAGCCCGACGCGGGGGTTGGTGGTCAGGCTGAGGTACGCCGGGTACTTGCTCTTGGACGGCCCCGCCGCGCGGCAGGGGTAGTAGACCTGAACGTAGTTGAACTTCTTGGTCTTCTTGTTGTACTGGACGTCGATGTAGCCGCTGCCCTTGATCTGCAGGCGTCCGTCGGGCAGGTTGGGGCTCTGGATTGAGTGGGCGAGCGCGGTCGAGACCGGCACCACGACGGCGGCGACGACGGCGGCCCAGGTAGCGAGGCGTGGCATGCGGCGGAAAGCTATCAATCGCGGCCGTAACGATGGGATAAGCGACGACCACCGTGGCCTCCTGCCCAGCGAGGCCAAGTTACCGATCGGGGTGTCACCCGAGAATGTCAATCACACTGACACTGTCACCGGGCGTCCGTGTGTCCACTCGAGCCGCGGGCTGTCTCGGTCTCACCGGGCTGGCCCTCTTGGTCCTGGGCGTCGACCTGGGTCTTGGCGAGGGCGGAATGGAGCGGGTCGCCGCGTATCCGCAGACCGGGCGCGCCGGGACCGACGGGATGTGGGACGCTTCGCGAGTGCCCTTCGTCCCTGAGCTGTTCTCCGGCCCGGCTCTCGCTCAGTTCTACGACAAGGCGGAGCGCGATGAGCTCCAGGCGGTGCCGTACTTCGAAGGCCTGATGGCCGGGGAGCCCGAGGCGCTGGTCAAGTCGTTCGCCGCGGAACCGGAGCTGTATGACCCCATTCGAGGACGTGTGAAGGGCCGGCGCGCCTTCGAGGCGTTCGTCTCGGACATGAACGCGTGGATCGCCCGGCGCAACGTCACGGTCGAGAATGTGCAGCACGTCGTGAGCCGGGGAAGTGGCTTTGAGGAGGTCATCCTGCACCTCGACGGGGACTCGGGCCGGATCGACCTTCCCTTCGCGATGGTCGCTGACCGCGAGCCCGACGGCCATATCGACGAGCTGCGCATCTACTTCAGCACCTGGGCGCTGACCGGCCGCCACACTCGCCGCCCGCCGCTGCTCCAGCCCGACCCGGAGCTGGCGGCGCCCGGGTTGGTCGCTGACTACCTGCGAGCGCTCGGGACCGGCGAGCTCGACGCGGTCCTGGCGACGTTCGAGCGCGACGGCTCCGTCCGCGAGCCGGCGGGCGGGCAGTACCTCCATTCCGGCCCGGATGACGTGCGCGCCTTCTACGCGCAGTGGTTCTCACACGGCGGCGGCGTGCCGCTCGAGCCCTGCGCGCTCACCGCTGACCAGCACGCCTGCGCGCTGGAGTACAACGTGGTGCGCTGGGGCCACACCGAGCTGACACCCCAGGCCGGCCTCGCGGTCTTCGTCCCAGGTCAGAGCGGCAAGCTCGCCGCCGTGCGCATCTACGACGACGTCGACCCGTCGGCCACTGCCCGCTAGTCGTCGAGCACGGCCAGCGCGCGCCCCAGAGCCCTGATCGAGGACTCGTTGATGGGACTGGCCACGAGGATCGCCTCGTCGGCCCCGGCGGCGGCGAGATCGCGCAGGAATGTCGACACAGCCTCGGGCGAGCCCTCCACCGGCGGCGCCTTCTCCACCAGCCGGCGTTCCCCGGCGGCGGGGTCCAGCACCACCAGCACACAGGCGCTGCGCGCGATCGCCTCCGGCGCTCGGCCCGCCCGGCGGGCGGCCTCATCGACGCGGCGGGTGATGTGCGCGAACCCGTCAGGCGTGTTTCCGTACCACTCATACCAGGCGTTCCACGCGTCCACGTGCGGGATGGCCACGTCCAGCATCTGGCGGCGCAGCGCCCCGATCATCAGCGGCGGACGTCGTGCCGGCGGCGGCAGCAGGACCGCATCGGTGACCTGCTCGTAGGCGCCCCTGAAGGTCACTCGCTCTCCCGCCAACAGGCGCCGGGTGATCTCGAATGCCTCGGTGAACCGGGCGATCCGATCGTCGAAGGGAATCCCGAAGGCAGTGAACTCCGGCTCATTCCAACCTGCGCCGAGACCCACGACGAGGCGCCCGCCCGAGAGCTCGTCGACCGCCGCCGCGATGCGAGCCAGCAGCCCGGGACGATGAAACGCGGTGCACGCGACGAGCGGGCCGATACCGACCCGCTCGGTCACCATGGCCAGCCCCGTCAGCAGCGTCCATGCGTCCCACGGTCCGCGCTCGGGGCGCCCGTCATCGCGATAGAGCAGATGATCCCCGACCCAGACCGAGTCGAACCCCACCTCCTCGGCGGCCCGGGCCATCGCCGCGTACTCCGGCCAGCGGACGACACGCTCGACTTCTGGCAGCTGGATCCCGACGCGGAGCGGGCGCACGCGCACCTTGCCTGACGAGTTGACGGGGTGACCGTGAAATTAGTACCAGTCAGAATCGAGCCATGACCGTGGGCACCGTCAAGGACCGAGCGCACCGCCGGCGCCGCTTCAGCGGCCGCGACCCCGAGGAGCACCACCGCGCGTCGACGCCGCTGGAGCTGCTCTATGACCTCACGATCGTCGTGGCCTTCGGCACGGCAGCCGACCAGCTGGCTGACCACATCGCCGACGGCCATGTCGTGGCCGGCGTGGGCGGGTTCGTCTTCGCCGTGTTCGCGGTGAGCTGGGCGTGGTTGCAGTACTCGTGGTTCGCGTCGGCGTACGACACCGACGACTGGGTGTTCCGCCTGGCCACGATGGTCCAGATGATCGGGGTGATCATCCTCGCCCTGGGACTGGCCCCCATGTTCGCCTCGCTGCAGGCCGGGCACACGCTGGATGACCGGGTGATGGTGGCCGGGTATGTCGTGATGCGCGTCGGGCTGCTGTGCCTGTGGTGGCTGGTGTCGCGCCAAGACCCCGTGCGCGCGCCCGCGGCGCGGTCGTACATCACCACCATCGGCGTCACGCAGATCGGCTGGATCGCGCTGGCCGCCATCGGTCCCTCCGTGGGCGTGACCCTGGCGGGCTTCGCCGTCCTGCTGCCGGCCGAGCTGGCCGGCCCGTGGATCTCGGAGCGCAAGGCCCACACTCCCTGGCATCCACACCACATCGCCGAGCGCTACAGCCTGCTCGTCATCATCACCCTCGGCGAGGTGATCCTCGGCACCGTCGAGTCCGTGAACGCGGTCGTCCACGGCGAGGCCGGCTGGAGCGCCGACGCCGCCCTGGTGGCCGTCGCCGGCGTCGGCATCGCCTTTGGCTGCTGGTGGATGTACTTCGCGGTGCCGTGGGCCGAGACGCTGGTGCGCCACCGCGAGCGCGCCTTCACCTTCGGTTACGGCCACCTGGTGATCTTCGGCGCGCTGGCGGCGATCGGCGCCGGCCTGCACGTCGCAGCGCTGGAGCTCGAGGGCAAGGCAGAGGTCGGGGCGCTGGGGGCGATTCTCACCGTCGCGGTGGCGCTGGCGGTGTACTGCGCGATGTTCTACTTCCTCTACTCGGTACTGATGCGGGCGCGCGACCCCTTCCACCTCGCGCTCGTGCTCATCACGGTGGGGCTGCTGGCGCTGGCCATCGTCCTCGCCGCGATCGGGGTCAACATGGCGCTGTGCCTCGTCGTGCTCGCCCTCGTACCGGCGGTCACCGTGGTGGGCTACGAGACGCTCGGCCATCGCCACGTCAGCGCCGCGCTCAAGCGGCTCTGAATCGCGGCCAGGGCTCGCGGCGGGTCAGGTGAGCGCCGCCCGCGCGCGGGCGGCGCGGCGGATCAAGTGGTCGCGCTCCACCACGTCGGTGGCCCGGCGGGCGGCCTCGGCGTAGGCCGCAGCCGCGGCGGGCAGGTCACCGTCGAGCTCGTGGAGATGGGCCCGCACCGCGTGCCAGCGCTGGCGCTCGCCGAGCACCGCGCGCAGGCGGTCGGTCTCGCGGAGCGCTGCGGTGGCGCCGAGGGTGTGGCCGACAGCGACGGCACGGCCGAGCACGGCGGCGGGGTCCCGGTGGACGGGATCGTCGGTCAGCGCCAGGAGGTCGTCATACCAGGCGAGGATCTGCGGCCAGTCGGTCTCCGCGGCGGTGGCGGCGTCGTCGTGCAGGGCGGCGATGGCGGCCTCGATCTGGTAGCGCCCCGGGGCGCGGTCATCGGTCTGCGTCGCCAGCGCGGATTGCAAAATGCGCACACCCTCGGCGATCTCGCGCGTGTCCCACAGGCCGCGGTTTTGCTCATCCAGGGTGACGATCCGGCCGTCGGCGTCACACCGTGCCGGCAGCCGGGCGTGGTTGAGCAGCATCAGCGCCAGCAGCCCCCGGGCCTCGGGCTCCTGCGTGGCCAGCGTGAGCTGGCGGGCGAGCCGGATCGCCTCGCCGGCAAGGTCCGGTGGGCCGGTCCGGGTCCCGGGGCCGATGTGCCCGGCCGTGTAGACGAGGTAGAGCACGCGGAGGACGACGGCGAGGTCGCCCGGTTGGTCCAGTCGCCGCCCGCGCAGGGTGCTCTTGGCGCGGCTGATCCGCTGCGCCATCGTCGCCTCGGGGACGTAGAAGGCGTCGGCGATCTCCAGCGTGGTCAGCCCGCCGACCGCGCGCAGGGTCAGCGCCACCTGAGACGCGGGCGCGAGATCGGGATGGCAGCAGCAGAAGAGCACGAACAGCGTGTCATCGCCGTCCTGCGCTGGTCCCGGCGCCGGCTCGGCGGTGATGGCCTCCTCGCGGCGCTGCCGGGCGGCGTCGCTGCGGCGGGCATCGACGAGGCGGCGCGTCGCCACCGTGCTCAGCCACGCCCGCGGGTCGCGCGGCGGGTGCTCGGGCCAGACCCGGAGCGCCTCGAGCAGTGCCTCCTGGAGCGCGTCCTCGGCATCGTCGAAGTCCTCACCGCGACGGACCAGTCCCGCCAGCACAAGCGGAACGAGATCGCGCCCAAGCCCGCGCAGCACGGCCTCGTCGGAATGCTGCGCGGGCTCCTCGGACACGTCCGGTCAGTCCTGTGACGGGGCGTTTGACATGACCTCCCGGACGTCGATCCACTCATAGAGGGGCTCGCGCCCGGGCCCGGGCTCGGACGAGACGTAGGCCGCGAGCTCGAGCGCGCGCTCGCGCGACTCGACATCGATCATGAACCACCCGGCGACCAGGTCGCTGGTCTCGGGCAGCGGGCCGTCGGTGGTGACCGGCGCCGCGTCGGGACCGCCGTAGCGCACCCAGATCTGGTCCGGCGTGAGCGCCTGCGCGTCGACGTACTCGCCGCTCTGCTCCAGCAATTCGATGACGTGCCGCTGGAAGGCGATGTGCGCCTCCACGTCCTCGGGATCCCACTGGTCCATCGGGGGGAAGGGGTGGTGGGGCTCGGGTCCGCCGGCGTAGTGCTTGAGCAGCAGGTACTTGGGCATGGTGCTCTCCTGATGTCGTGGGCCGCGCCTGTCGGGGCCCTTCACCTGGTGAGCGGAGCCGGCCGGCGATTCTCGACATCGTGTCAGCCGACGTCGTGCCGACGTCCAGCTTCTCGAGCCGCTCTCGGGGTAAGAGGGTGCCCATGTCACATCGCACCTGGTTCATCACCGGCGCTTCACGCGGCCTGGGCCGGGCCTTCGCACAGGCCGCGCTGGCCGCGGGCGACCGCGTCGCCGCCGCCGCGCGCAACACCTCGACACTGGATGATCTCGTCACCGAGCACGGCGACGCGATCGTTCCCATCGAACTCGACGTCACCGATCGCGACGCCACCTTCGTCGCCGTCGCGCAGGCCCACGAACGGCTCGGACGGCTGGACGTCGTCGTCAACAACGCGGGCTACGGCCTGTCGGGCGCGGTCGAGGAGGTCTCAGAGGAGCAGGCCCGCCGGCAGATCGAGGTCAACCTGTTCGGCGCGCTGTGGGTCACGCAGGCGGCGCTGCCCATCATGCGCGAGCAGGGCTCGGGATGGATCGTCCAGGTCTCCTCCATCGGAGGGCTGGCCGCGTTCCCGCTGACCGGCATCTACCACGCGAGCAAATGGGCCCTCGAGGGGTTCTCGGAGTCGCTGCGCCAGGAGGTCGAGCCCTTCGGGATCAGGGTCCTCATCGTCGAGCCCAGCGGCTTTCGCACCGACTGGGCCGGCTCCTCGATGGATCGCGCCCAGGCCATCGACGCCTATCAGGGCGTCGAGGCGATCGCCGAGCGCCGCGCATCCCAACAGGAGGAGAACAACGGGTCTCAGCCGGGCAACCCCGACCTCGCCGCCCACGCCCTGCTGACCACGCTGGACCGCGACGACCCGCCGTTTCGTCTCCTGCTGGGCAACGTCGCCTATGACGTAGCCGTGGATCGCTACCAGTCGCGCCTGGAGGAGTTCCGCGCGGGCGAGCAGGTGGCGCGGGGCGCCGACGACGGCTGACCGGGCGGCCGGGCGGCCGGTGAGCTCGCGATGAGCTCCTGACCGCGCCGGTGCCAACTCGTCGAGCAGGGCACCGGAGAGTGGAGGATCGGGCTCCGGGAGTCGATGACGCGCGCAGAGATGTCGACGTTTGAGCGCACAAACCCCCGGTTCATGGCCTATACGGCCTCGGCGATGTGGGGCGCGGCGGGGCTCGACGGGGTGCTCGAGGGGGTCCTGCCCCACGATCCGCCGTTCGCCCTCGTGCCAGTCATCGCCGCGCTGGTCATGTTCTGCGTGCTGGTCACGGTGGGACCCCGGCTGCCCCGGCGCTGGCTGGCGATGCTGGGACCGCTGGGAGTCGCCGCGATCTCCTATGCGCTCTCGCAGGCGCCGGGGGCCGGCGACGGGGCGGTGCTCTACACGATGCCCGTCCTGTGGACCACCTTCTTCTACGGCCGCCGGGGCGCCGTGGGCATTCTCGGCTGCGTGGCCATCGGTCACGCCACGGCGCTGATGCTGCTGCCGGCGTCCAGCGTGTATCCGGGCCGGTGGCTGGACGTCATGGTCTCCGTGACCGCCTCAGCGATCGTGGTCCTGGCGCTGGAAGGGCGCAACCAGGCGCTCCTCGGGCGGGTGGCCGCCGAGGCGCGGACCGACCCGCTGACCGGAGTGCTCAACCGCCGCGGCCTCGAGGAGCGCGGCACCGTCGAGATCGCCCACGCGCGGCGCGATGACAGCCCGGTCGCGCTGGCGGTCTTCGATCTGGACCACTTCAAGCGCATCAACGACCGGTGGGGTCACGAGACCGGAGACCGAGTCCTGGTCAACCTGGCTCGCGTCCTCATGCGCGAGGCGCGCGACATCGACACCGTGGCGCGGACCGGGGGCGAGGAGTTCGTCGTCCTGCTGCCCGACACCGACCTCGACGGCGCCCACGCTTTCACGGACCGCGTCCGGACGCGCCTTGCCGATGCGGCGCCCAGCCAGCTGCCAGCCTTCGGGATCAGCGCGGGGATCGTCTCCTGCCCCCGCCCGGACGACCTGGCGACGCTGTTGGCGCAGGCCGACTCGGCGATGTACGCCGCCAAGCGCGCCGGACGCGATCGCACCCTGCCCTGGGTGGCCGAGCGCGCGCAGTACGTCGCCGCGTAGCGCCGACAACGGCCGGGCCTAGGAGAGCCCGGCGACCCTGCGCACGAGCTGTGCCCGTGAGCGGACACCGAGCTTGCGGTAGGCGTTGGAGAGATGGAACTCAACGGTCTTGGTGCTGAGAAAGAGCGCCGCCGCCACTTCCTTGTTGGTGGCGCCGCCCGCCACCGTCAACGCGACCTGGAGCTCCTGGGGCGTGAGGGCACGGAGCGACTCCTCGCCCGATGACTCGGCTGACAGGGTCTCCCCCGTCGCCCGGAGCTCGACGCGACATTGCTCCGCCCAGGGCAGCGCGCCCGCGCTCTCGAAATAGGTGAGCGCTTCGTGGAGGGCGACCCGCGCGTCCGCGCGTTTGCGCGAGCGCCGGCGGCGCATGCCCAGCGCCAGCAGCGTGCGCGCGCGCTCGTAGCGGGTGTCGTCACCATGCAGCGCCAGGGCTGTCTCGAACTCAGCCTCGTAGGCATCCTCGGAGGCCAGCATCGCCCGACCGCGGGCGGCCATCGAACGCTCCCAACGGACCTCGGTCCGCTCCGCGTTGGCCTGCACCATCTCGACCGTCGCCCGCGCGCCGTCGAGGTCATCGATGCGCACCTGAGCGTCGATGAGATCGCCCGCCCAGTGAGCGACCGCCAGCAGGCCCGCCGCGTGGACGATCTGCAGGCGGGCGCACGTCATCAGGTACGGGACCGCTCGGTCGGGCCGGCCCAGTGAGAGCTCCAGCAACCCGAGCACGCTGCCCGCGTAGGTGTCGATGGAGCCGGCTCCCGTCCGGCGGGCGCTCTCCACCGCGCTGGAGACCAGGCTGCGGCACTCGCTCTCGTTGCCGAGGATGGCATCGAGACGGGCCAGCGTCACCAGCGAGAACGTGAGCTCCGTGACCTGGCCGGTGTCTCGTGCAAGCTGTACGGACTCCGAGGCCGCGGCGTACGCCGGCGTGACCCTGCCTTCGCGCAGCTCGAGCTCGGACAGGCTGGCCAGCCAGAACGGCAGCCCGGTCACGGCCCCGGCGGCTCGAGACCCGCCGATGATGCTCTCGAGCATCGCGCGCGCCGACTGCCGGCGATCGGTCCAGGTGAGGATCGGGACCACCGGGAACAGGGCCGGCGCCAGCTCGCTGGCCGGATTGAGAAGCGCCTCATTATGAGTGGCCAGGATCGGCTCGATCAGCCCCAGACCGAAGGCGACCTTGCCCCGCAGGGCCGACGAGCCCCCGAGCGTGAGCTTGGCGATGATCCCGGCGGGTCCGTCGTCGTCGCCGGCCATCCCCATCGCCTCCAGCGCCAGCTGCTCGGCGCGCGCCACGTCGCCGGCCATCATCCCAACATTGGATGCGGTACAGAGCAGCGGTGCGGCCACGAGCGGATGCCGGGCGGCCACGCGACCTGCCTCGGTCACCAGGAGCGAGTGGGTCTCCGCCGTCGGGGAGGTGAAGTACATGGCCAGGGCGCGGAGGTGCTGCACCTGCGCCCGCACC
>Ga0335075_10011135_pt1 | contig 13608 bp, 12 predicted proteins | sample Lox_Sample_24_FD_206723 | JGI IMG/M metagenome (GOLD analysis project Ga0335075, IMG submission 206723) | Soil microbial communities from Loxahatchee National Wildlife Refuge, Florida, United States - Lox_Sample_2.4 | ecosystem: Environmental > Terrestrial > Soil > Wetlands | place: USA...
CGGGCGGACAGAATGCCGACGGTCAGCACGTCGGCCGGGCGCACGCCGCGCTCGGCGCGCAGCATGGCCGCGGTGCGCTCCACCGCGTCGGCGGTGAGGTCCGTGCCCTTGCGCAGCAACTCGATGAGCTCGTCGAACAGGTCGGTGACCAGGGCGGTCTCGGCCGGGTTGCCGGTCGCGGTGATCTCGTTGCCGCGGACGTGGATATCGGCCTTGACCTCCCGCTCGATCACGTGCAGCAGTTCGTCCCCGGACCCGAGCAGGCTGACCATCGAACGGTCGGCCGGTATCACGATCTTCACCTGGGATCGCGGCTCACCCTGGCGGTCGGCCTGGGGCTCCCCCGGCTGACCGTTGCCGCTGGGGCCGCTGTTGCCGCCGCTGCCGCGCAGGTCGTCGTCTGAGGTGCGCAGGTTGTCGTTTCGGATGTCTGTCAATTCGTCGTCAATTCGACGCTCTCCAAGGCCCGGAGGACCGCCCCCCGAGGGTTAGCCCATTCCATGCTATCCGCCCTGGCTTCCCTGGCCACGCATGTCCGGGATCAGCCGGGCGGCCAGCGGAGGGAGCGGCCGCCGAGCACGTGGGCGTGCACGTGCGGCACGGTCTGGCCCGCCTGCACCCCGGTGTTGAACACGACCCGGTAACCGTCCTGGCTGAGGCCTTCGGCCACCGCCACCCGGTGGGCCTCGGCGATGACCTCTCCCAGCAAGCCCGCGTCGGCGACGGCCAGCGCGGCCACGTCGGGGTGGTGTTCCTTCGGGATGACCAGCACGTGCGTCGGCGCCTGCGGGTCGATGTCGCGGAAAGCGAGCACGCGGTCGGTGGCCAGCACCCGGGTCGCGGGAACCCTCTCGGCGGCGATCGCACAGAACAGGCAGTCAAGCACACGAAGATCCTACCGACGACATCAGGCGGTTCCGGCCGGTCCGGCTCGAGGCGTGTCCCGGTTAGAGGCAGGTCCCGCCTCCAGGCAGGCCGGGGCAGGTCACGGTGCCTGCCGGGACCTGCTGGGGCGGGGCGAGAACGAGACAATGGCGCATCCCGACAATTGCGACCGCGAATTATACTGCTGAGTAACGACGTGGCCATGCATTGTTATCGCCCGGATGTCGGCAGGTGCTGTCGTTTGGTCGTGCAGTATGGATATTCTTATTTTTCCCGCAATCCTCTGGCGATCACCGGAGGCGTGCCCGAAAGCTCGGTGCGGCACGGACCGTCTGCTGCTTGGTTGCCCGTTTACCCAGGTAGCTGGCCAGGCGGTGGCCGACGATGGCGGGGCGGCGGATGGTCAGATGGGTGGGAGTATTTGGGGATGAGGGGCCGCGTATCAGGTCCTGCGTGCGCCCGGCTGCGGCACGGGGGCGCTAGCTGGTGAGTGAACCTACCGATGGGGACGCGCGTCCAACCAATGTGACCGAGACCCTCATGGCTGCCGGTGCCGTCACGCCCGCAGCCTTCGTGCCGTCCGCTGCGACGCGCCTGGGTTGGAGCGCGGATTGCTCGGTCACGGAGCTGTACTCGGCGCACTACCGGGCGCTGGTGCGACTGGCTGCGCTGCTGGTGCGGGACACCCCCACGGCTGAGGAGGTCGTCCAGGACGCGTTCGTCGCGATGCACGGTGGCTGGCAGCGGCTGAGGGACGCGGAGAACGCCCTGGCCTACCTGCGGCAGGCGGTGGTGAACAGGTCCCGGTCGGTGCTGCGGCACCGGACCGTGGTGGACAAGAACCTGCAGAAGGCGCCGCCGGACATGCCAAGCGCCGAGCATGGTGCGCTCACCCTGCTCGAGCGGTCGGCAGTGGTCGCAGCGCTGCGCAAGCTGCCCGACCGGCAGCGCGAGGCGATCGTCTTGCGGTACTACGCCGACCTCTCCGAGGCCGAGATCGCGGCCACGATGAAGATCAGCCGCGGCGCGGTCAAGAGCCACACGGCGCGGGGCATGGCGGCGCTTCGCGTTGAGCTCGAGCAGGAGGCAGAGTGAGTTCCGGCCGCGGCCCCGACGGCGGGCGGGACTTCGCCGAGTTCCTGCGCCGCGAGCTGCACGCTGCCGCCGACCAGGTCGAACCGAGCCCGGACGGCCTGGAGAGGATCCGCGAGAAGATCAGGTCCCGCCCGGCACACGCCCGCCAGCCTCACGGGGCCATGGGCGTCTGGCTGGCGATCGCAGGCTTCCTGGCCGGCTTGTTCCGGCCCCACTCCCCGGTCCACGGTACGAAGCACGCCGAGCTGCCCCGCGGCGGGACGGCGGGACCGGGCGACTCGCAACGCCGCGATGAGCACGGACGCCGCGGAGATGAGCGCCGCGGAGATGAGCGGAAGACACCGCGGCGGCCTGTCGACTGGCGCGAGGCGATGCTCCGGCCTGCCTTCGCGATCGGAGCGGCCGTCTTCGCGGCCGGCCTGGTCCTGGCCGCAGTGCCTCCCGCGCGGCACGCGGTCGCCCAGTTGGGCTCGACCCTGAGCGCGGCCATATCCGGCTCCTCCCCGGCCAGCTCCAGACCCGGGGGCGCCCAGCCCAGTACCTCGGCACCCTCGGTCGCAGGGGAGTCTCCCACGCCGATACCGGCTGCGGCCCCGAGTGCGTCGAAGTCGGCGTGCGCGTCGCCCTCGGTGCACTCGTCCCCGGCCTCGTCGACGTCAAGCTCGCCGAGCAGTACGACCGGGTCGACTGGCACGCCAAGCACGCCCGCCACGTCACCTGCCGGAAGCCCCAGCAGCACGGCGAGCGGCAGCGCCAGTGCCTCCCCCAGCCCTAGCACGAGTTCAAGCGCGTCCGCGAGCCCCAGCGACAGCAGCAGCCCCAGTCCCACCTCGGGAACCGTTACCTCGACTCCCAGCACCAACGCCAGTCCCACGACGACCGACGAGAAGGTCCTCCAGCCGACGCCGAGCGCGACCTGTAGCGCGTCACCGGCACGAACCGGGGCGTCCACCGCGGCGAGCTCGGCCAAGTCCACGAGCTCGGCCAAGTCCACGAGCTCGGCCAAGTCCACGAGCTCGGCCAAGTCCACGAGCTCGGCCAGTTCCACGAGCTCGGCCAGTTCCACGAGCTCGGCCAGTTCCACGAGCTCGACCAAATCGAGCTCGGCCAAGTCCACGACCAATCCGACGCCGACGCAGTCGGTCAGCGCTAAGGCGACCACGTCCACGAGCGCGGCATCGTCGTCCGGCGCGACGTCATCGGGTGGGAGTGACACCGACCGCCCCTCCGCGCCGGGCTCGTCGGGCTCGTCGGGCTCGTCGGGACAGTAACCGTCCCTACCAGCGGCCGGAGCGGCTGAGCAGGATCGCGGCGGCCACCGTGCCGGCCGTCGACGTTCGCAGGACCGTAGGACCCAGGCGGCGGGCTGTCGCACCCGCCGTGAGGAACGCTGCAACTTCGGCGTCGGTGATGCCGCCTTCGGGTCCGACGATGACGACCACGTCACCCGATCCCGGCGGCCGCAGGCCACCGAGGCTCTCGGCGGCCTCGGGCTCGAGAACGATCGCGCACGCCGCCTTGGCGATCACCGCGGCCACGTCCGCGGCCGACACGGGCTCGGTTACCTCGGGTATCCACGCGCGGCGGGACTGCTTGGCGGCCGCGACGGCGGTCATCCGCCACTTGGCCAGCGAGCGGGCCCCGCGATCGGCCCGCCAGACGGGAACGCAGCGCTCGGCTGCCCAGGGCATGATGCGGTCGACGCCAACCTCGGTCATCTCCTCGACCGCCAGCTCGCCGCGGTCACCCTTCGGTATGGCCTGGACGACGGTGATCGCAGGGTCCGGACGGGGAACCTCCCGCCTGGCCAGGACCGCCAACTCCAGCCCGTGCCCGGAGTGAGTGGCGACCACGCACTCGGCGACCAGGCCAGCGCCGTCACCCACATCGGCCCTCTCGCCCGGGCGGAGCCTCCGCACGGCGGCCGCATGCCGGCCCTCCGGCCCGGACAACGCGATGACGTCGCCGGCGAGTTCCGCGCGGCCGGCATAGAAGAGGGGCGGCTGCGGCACAGTCGGCCTCCGGCGTCAGCGCCCGTTGAACGCGTCGCGCAGCCTCGAGAAGAACCCTTGCTGGCCCGGCGCGAACCGGCCGGGCGGCGCTTCCTCGCCGCGGAGCTTGGCCAGTTCGCGCAGCAGCCTCTCTTGCTCGGCGTCGAGCTTGGACGGCGTCTCGACCGTCACGTGGATGACCAGGTCGCCGCGCCCGTTGCCGTTCAGGTGCCTGACGCCCTGACCGTAGAGCGGGATAACCTGCCCGGACTGGGTGCCGGGACGGATGTCGATATCGGCTGGGCCGTCCAGGCTCTCCACCGACAGCGTCGCACCCAGGGCTGCGGCAACCATCGGGATGGTCACCGTGCAGTGCAGGTCATCGCCCTGACGCTCGAAGATGGCATGAGGGCGCTGCACGATCTCGAGGAACAGGTCGCCGGGCGGCCCGCCGCCCGGGCCGACCTCGCCCTCCCCGGCCAGCTGGATGTGCGTGCCGTCTTCCACGCCGGCCGGGATCCGCACCTTGATGGTGCGCCTGGTCCGGACCCGGCCGTCGCCGTCGCACTCCGGGCAGGGCCGCACCAGTACGGTCCCGAATCCCCCGCAGCCCGGGCACACCCGGGACATCATCACCTGGCCGATGAAGGACCGGGTCACCTGACTCACTTCACCGCGCCCGCCGCATATGTCACAGGTCTGCGGGTGGGTGCCCGGCGCGGTGCCCTCACCCGAGCAGGTGGGACAGACCACCGCCGTGTCCACGGTGAGCTCGCGGGTCGCGCCGAACGAGCACTCGGCCAGATCGAGCTCGATCCTGATCGTCGCGTTGCGGCCGCGCTGGGCTCGGCTGCGCGGCCCGCGGGTGGCCGTGCCGCCCGCGCCGCCGAAGAACTGGTCGAGCAGGTCGCTCAGCGGCGAGAACCCGGGCCCGAACGGGCCCGCCCCCGCACCGGTCCCCGCGGTAGCGAACGGATCGACGCCCATGTCGTACATCCGGCGCTTCTCGGTGTCCGACAACACCTCGTACGCCTGGGTGATCTCCTTGAACCGCTCCTGGGTCTCGGGATCGGGGTTCACGTCCGGGTGAAGTTCCCGCGCGAGCCGACGGTAGGCCCGCTTAACCTCGTCCTGCGTCGCATCACGGCGGATCTTGAGCAGGGAGTAATAGTCCGCCACTAGGACTCCATCAGAATCTGGCCAACGTAACGTGCTACCGCGCGCACCGCACCCATCGTTCCCGGGTAATCCATCCTGGTCGGTCCGAGCACGCCGAGCTTGGCCAGCGGCTGATCCGCATTCCCGTACCCGGTGAACACCACCGACGTTGCCTCCAGGCCCGCGACCTGGTTCTCCGCGCCGATCTTGACGGTCAAGGTCGCCGGATCGTTCGCCTCACCGAGCAGCCGGATCAACACTACCTGTTCCTCCAGGGCCTCGAGCACTTCCCGCAGCCCCTTGCTGAAGTCGTGTGCGGCGAGGTTCGACGTCCCCCCGAAAACGATCTTCTCCTCGTTCCGCTCGATCAGGCTGGCCAGCAGGACCGAGAACACGGCATTCGCGTTCGCCCGCTCATCAACCGGGATCCGTTCGGATAGCTCGCTGACCTTGGCGGCGGCGTCGGCCAGCTTGTGCCCTCCCAGGCAGGTGTTCACGAGGGCGCCCACGTACGACACCGAGGCCTCGCCCCACGGGGTCGGCAACTCGACGATGCGCTGCTCCACCCGGCCGGTATCGGTAATCAGCACCAGCAGCAGCCTGATCGGCGCGAGAGGGACGAGTTCGATGTGGCGGATCGCGGACCTGGTGAGCGATGGGTACTGCACGACGGCCACCTGACGGGTCAGCTGAACCAGCAGCCGGACCGTGCGCATGACGACGTCATCCAGGCTGTAAGCACCGGCCAGGAACGTCTCGATGGCGCGTCGCTCGGCCGCGGACAGCGGCTTGACGCTGGACAGCCGGTCCACGAAGAGCCGGTAGCCCTTGTCAGTCGGTATCCGGCCCGCGCTGGTGTGCGGCTGCGCGATGAAGCCCTGCTCCTCGAGCACCGCCATGTCGTTACGGATCGTGGCCGGCGACACGTCGAAATGGTGTCGGTCTACCAGCGTCTTTGATCCGACCGGCTCGGTGGTGGACACGTAGTCCTCGACGATGGCCCGAAGGACCGTCAGTTTGCGCTCGTCAAGCACGTGTTCACCTCCCTGGGCGTGCTCTCTGGCACTCAAACCCCCCGAGTGCTAAGTCTATTGCGTCCAGCAAGTTCCCGGCGAGCGACAACGAGGCGAACCGCCGTCGCAATCCTACCCAGGAGGAGAAAGCCCGTGTGGAACAGGCAATACGGCTCGGACGTACTCGCCTCCGGACAATTCGGGCGGCGGGCCCGGCGGGAGGTGCCGAAGGTCGAAGCCGAGCGTGGCCTGGTCGTGGAGGACTCCGAGGGCCGGTTCTGCGGTGCGGTGGTCGGCTACGAGAAGGGCGCGGTGACGCTGGAAGACCGGCACGGCAAGCGGCGGGTGTTTCCGCTCGCGCCCGGGGCGTTCCTGCTCGACGGCCGGCCGGTCACGCTGGTCCCGCCGGCTCCCGCGGCCGACCCAGAGGGTCCGAGCCGCGGGGTTTATGGGGTTCGGCCCGCGCGGACGGCTTCCGGGTCGGTGACGCCGCCGCCAAGTAGGGCGAAGGTGGCCCGGGCCAGCAGGATCTATGTCGAGGGCAAGCACGACGCCGAGCTGGTTGAGAAGATCTGGGGCGATGACCTGCGGGACGTAGGCGTTGTCGTCGAGTACCTGGAGGGCGTTGACGACCTGCCGGCCATCGTCGCGCGGTTTTCCCCCGCGCCATGCCGTCGGCTCGGGGTGCTCGTGGACCACCTAGTGGACGGCAGCAAGGAAAGCCGGATCGCGGCCAGCGTGCGATCGCCGGACGTGCTGGTCGTTGGGCACCCGTTCATCGACATCTGGGCCGCGGTGCGGCCGCCCGCGGTCGGGATCGCGCGCTGGCCGGACGTTCCGCCCGGGCAGCCATGGAAGGAGGGAGTGCTGCGCGCCCTCGGGTGGCCGCAGGAGGTGCCGACGGCCTGGCAGCGCATCCTGCGGTCGGTCACCAGCTACGCCGACCTAGAACCGGAACTGCTCGGCCGGGTCGAGGAACTCATCGATTTCGTGACCGAGCCTGGAAGCGAATAGCGTGACAGCAGCAGCGGATGACACGCGAGGACCCATGACGAGCAAGTGGCCGCGACCTGGGCTCGGCCCGTGGCCCACCAGGAGCCAGCCCGGCGGCGGTTCGGGCCAGGATCCGCGGGTCCGCGAGGCCGAGGCGAGATCGACGGTGTTCGGCTACCTGGGCGCGATCTTCACCGGGCCGCTCATCCCGCTGGTCATGTACATGATCGGCCGGAGAAGATCGCCGTTCCTGCGGTTCCACACGGCCATGGCGCTAAACCTGTCGCTCACCGGGCTGCTGTACTTGCTGTGCTGCCTGATCCTGTGTGGCCTGCTCCTGCTGGACACGCTCACCGTGGCCCTCGTGGTGACGATCCCGGTCGGGTTCGGAATCTGGCTGTCAGTGGTGAAATACCTGATCCGCGGCATCGGCGCGGTGAACCGAGGGGAACGGTACGGCGTGCCCGCTTGGATCTGCGCGCGGATCGCGAAGCCCTTACATCGGCGGCACGTACGAGGATGGTCCGCGGGCTCCAGTTTCATTCCGGGGCCAGGTCAATCCGGCATGCGTTTTACCCGTTGCATGGCCGGGTGGCATTTGTAAGACTCAGCGTGTTTTCCGCAGATCGGAGGTGCGGGTGGCAGCTGATCTTGCCGTGGAGGCGCGCGGTGTGGTTAAGCGGTTCGGCGCCGATGTGCTGGCGCTGGACGGGCTGGACCTGCGCATCCACGAGGGTGAGACCTATGGGCTGCTCGGCCCGAACGGCGCGGGCAAGACCACCACGCTGCGGATGCTGCTGGGCCTGGTGCGGGCCAGCTCTGGGCTGATCACGGTGCTGGGCCGACGGCCGGGTGACCCGGTGGCGCTGCGGCAGACAGGGGCGATGGGCGAGACGGCGTTCTACGCATTCTTGTCCGGCCGGGACAACCTGCGCGCCATAGCCCGCCGGGCGGACGTGGCCGATTCGCGCGTGGAGGTGGTGCTCAGCCAGGTGGGACTGACCGAGCGGGCCGGCGACGCGGTGGCCGGGTACAGCTACGGGATGCACCAGCGGCTGGGCGTTGCGGCCGCGCTGCTGAAGGACCCGCGGCTGCTGATCTTGGACGAGCCGTCCAACGGCCTGGATCCGGCCGGACAGCTGGACATGCGGCGGCTGATCGCCGGTCTCGGCGGCACCAGGACCATCGTGCTGAGCAGCCACGACATGGACGAGGTTGAGCAGCTGTGCGGACGGGTCGGGATCATCAGCGGCGGGCGGATGCTCGCCGAGGGCACCCCGGAGCAGCTGCGCGGCGCGGCGCGGCTTCTGGTCCGGGCCGAACCTGCGGACCGGGCGGCCGCGCTGGCCGCGACCCTGGCCGGCGCCGAGCATGTCGGGCTGCACGACGGGACGCTGGCCCTGGCCCTGCCCGACCTCACTCCGGCCCGGGCGGCGGCCGTCACCCGGCAGCTAGTAGGGGCCGGGCTGGAGGTCAGCGAGGTCCGCACGGCCAGGCGCCCGCTGCGAGAGATCTTCCTGGAGCTGACCGGCCGGCGGACCGGCGGCGCGGACTCGGTCCGGCGCCGGGCCGGCCGCCCTAAGCACCGGGCGCAGGCCGCGCGGAAGGGACGCTGACCGGTGCTGGCCGCGGCGCGCGCCGAGCTGCTGGTCCTGCGGAAGTGGCCGGCGGCATGGGGCCTGCTGCTGGTCGCGCCGGCGCTCACGCTGGTCACGTACTACGTGGTCACCTTCGTGGACTATCTCACCGTCACGCCTGCCCAATACGCGCAGCTGGGCGACCCGAGCCAGATGTTGCCAGCGCTGCTGCCCAGCCAGTTCGTCATCGCGGCGACAGAGCAGTTCTCGTTCAGCGCAGTGGCGCCGTTCGTCGTGCTTGGCGCGGTAATGGCCGGCGGTGACTGGGGGCGGGGGACGATCGAGACCTCGCTGGTGTCCGGGCCGGGCCGGGTCCGCACCGGTGCCGGGCAGGCGCTGGCCCTCGCACTGGCCCTGGCAAGTGGCGTGGTGGCGACCTTCGTCGTTTCCGGTGCGGCCAGCCTCGTGATCCGGGCGCTCGAAGCGCATGCGGAAAACCCGCTCGACGCAGCCATGCCCGCTGCCTGGGTGATAGTACGGGGGCTGGGCGTAGCCATGCTGATCACGCTGGCCTACGGGTTCATGGGCCTGGCGCTCGGCACGGTGTGCCGCAGCGCGGCCGGGGCGATCGGCGCCGCGCTGTTGTGGACGGTGCTGATCGAGCCGAACCTTGCGGACCTGGGTCAACAGGCGGGCGGGATGCTGAAGGCCATCAGCAATGTCTTTCCTATCACCAGCGCGGACACGCTGACCAGCCTGTTCGGCTCACCCGGCGGCGGAGCGGCCTCGCAGATGTACCTGCCGATCCGCCCGACAGCAGCGGCCTGGACGCTGGCCGGGTACACCGCGGGGTTCCTTGGCCTCACCCTCGTCCTGCTGTATCGACGGGACGTCCTGACCGGGCGGACCTCGCGGCGTCGGCGAGCCCCGACGGCCCCGACGGCACCGCCGGCCCTCGCCGCGGCGGACCCGCCGCCGCGGGCTCCGTCCGTCGACCAGGCGCCCGGCCGCGCCTCAGGCGCGCTGGCCTCGCTGCGTGCTGAGCTGCTCGTCATGCGGAACCGGCCGACCGTCTGGGCTCTGGTCCTGATCCTGCCGATCGACATGCTGATCGGCAGCTACCTCACCGACTACGTCTATTACCGGACCGCCGCGACGGGGCTCACGGTGGGCGTGAACGCGCCGCAGGTGCTGTCTGCCATGCTGCCCGGCCAGTACCTGACCAGCGCGCTGAGCGGCTTCGGGACCTATTCTGACGTGTACGGGTCGGCCGTGTTCGTCCTGCTCGGCGCGCTGGTAGCCGGCAGTGACTGGGGCCGCGGCACGATCAAGACCGCACTGCTGGCCGGCCCGGGCCGCCTGCAGACCCGGATCGGCCAGGACATGGCCGTGATGCTGGCCGCCGCGGCCGGGGTGGCCCTGACGTTCCTACTCGCCGCCGGCGCCAGCGTGACCACGGCGGCGGCCCTGGCCCGGCCTGCGCCCTCGCTGGCCAGCCGCTTCCCCGTCTTCACGCAGGTGGCCGCGTCGGTCGGCGGCGCGCTGATCCTGGCCGTGGCCTGTACCGCGATCGGCCTGGCCCTGGGAGTCGTGCTGCGCAGCGCCACCAAGGCGGCGGCGGCTGTGCTGCTGTGGGCGGTCGTCATCCAGCCCAACCTGGATCAGGTCAGCACCCAACTGCACGGCCTGCTGCTGCGCCTGTATGACATCCTGCCAGATGCCAGCATCAACACCGTGGTCAACCTGTACAACACCACCGTCGCCGACGTTCCCGGCACGAATATCTCACCACCGAGCGGGGTGGAGGTCGCGCCCGCGCTGGCCTTCGCGACCCTGGGCCTGTACCTGGTGGTGTGCTTGGCCGTCCCCGCCCTGATCACCGCACGGCGCAGCATCACCTGACCCGGCAACGCGGGGCACGCCGCCTCACGACACATGATCAGCCAGACGGGACTTGGGATCGCGGGGTCACTCGGTAAGCATGCGCGTTACGGTGTCGGCAAGCAGGCGGCCGCGGCTAGTCAGCACGATGCGGCCGCTGGCGTAGGCGGAGGGGCTGGCCAGGCCTTCGGCCACCACCGCCGCCGCGTTCGCTTGCCCGGCCGGGCCGAGAACTTCGACCGGGCAGCCGTCGGCCAGCCGGGTCAGCAGCATGACGCGCTCGAGCTGCCGCTCGGGCTGGTCCAGGATCTCCCTGGCGTGGCCGGGGCTGAGGCCGGCGCCGATCCTCGCGCCGTACGCGGCCGGGTGCCGTACGTTCCACCAGCGGGTGCCGCCGATGTGGCTATGCGCCCCCGGCCCGACACCCCACCAGTCCCCGCCGGTCCAGTAGAGCATGTTGTGCGCGCACCGGGAGGATGCGCCCGCCGCCCAGTTGGAGATCTCGTACCAGCCGAGTCCGGCCGCGGTGAGCACCTCGTCGGCGACGAGGTAGCGGTCGGCGAGGACGTCGTCGTCCGGGACGGGCAGTTCGCCGCGCCGCACGCGCGCGGCCAGCCGCGTGCCCGGCTCCACGGTCAGCGCGTAGGCGGACACGTGGTCGGGCCCGGCCGCGACGGCGGCCTCCAGCGAGCAGCGCCAGTCCGCCTCGGTCTCCCCCGGTGTCCCGTAGATCAGGTCCAGGCTGACATGGGAGAACCCGGCCGCGCGGGCCCACGCGGCGCAACGGGCCGGACGCCCTGGCTGATGCACGCGATCCAGAACCGCCAGCACTGAGGGCACCGCGCTCTGCATCCCGAACGAGACGCGGGTTACGCCCTCGGCCCGCAGTTCGCCGAGGGTCGTTTCGTCGACGCTTTCCGGGTTGGCCTCCGTCGTCACCTCGGCCCCGGGGGCCAGGCCGAACTCGGCGTCGATGGCGCGCAGGATGTGGCCGAATGCAGCCGGCGGCAGCAGGGAAGGCGTGCCGCCGCCGAAGAACACCGTGCTCACCGGGACATCTGCACGGTGTCCGTCTCTGGCGAGCACCTTGCGGGCGAATCCGATCTCGGCGGCGGCCAGGCCGGGATAGCTGCCCAGCGACACCGCGACGGAGCCCGGTTCCTGGCCGGCGAGTTCGGCCGCGGTGTAGGTATTGAAGTCGCAGTAGCCACAGCGGGTCGTGCAGAACGGCACGTGTACATAGATTCCGAAGGGCCGCTCGCCGAGCCCGCGGCGCGCGCCGATGGGCAGGGCCCCGTCGGCGGGGACGGGCTCACCCTCGGGCAGCGCACCTGGCATGCAGTCACGCTACCGGCCCGGCGCCCATGAGGTTCCGGGCGCGCTCCGGGTGGATGCGGCGCAGTGAAACCGGGCGTTCACTACGCGGCCCGGCCAAGACGGGAACATAGTTAGGGGGTTCGCGTGCTTAGACTGGAAGAGTCGCGGGCACGTAGCAGTCGGGTCGTGTTAACGGGAGGCGTCGGTGACAGATAACCAGTCGCAATGGCCGGCCCAGTACCCGAAGTACGGCCCGCCTGAAGGAACCCAGGCGACATCGGACGACTACAAGACCCAGGCCGCGGGTTACCCGGTCCCTTCTAACGGCTACCCCGCGCCTCCTGCTGGCTATCCCGCGCCTCCTGCTGGCTATCCCGCGCCTTCTGGCGGCTACCCGGTTCCTCCGGGCGGCTACCAGGTTCAGCCAGGCGGCGGTTATCCGGCGCAGCAAGCTGCCTACCAGGTCAGGGCTCAGGCATCCATGCGCGCGTCCTCGGCGGACAGGGAACGGGCCGTCGACGTGCTGAAGGCGGGTTTTGCCGAGGGCCGTCTCACCCAGGACGAGTACGACGAACGGATGGGGCAGGCTTACTCGGCCCGCACCTACGGGGAACTAACCGCGCTGACGGCCGACCTGCCGGCTGGCGCGCTGCCGGTCTTCCCTGTCACCGCATACCAGCCGCCGCCCGCCGGCACGAATTCGCTGGCGGTCGCGTCCATGGTGCTCGGCGTGGCCGAATTCTTCACCGCCGGGCTGACCGCCATCCCGGCCGTCGTCTGCGGCCATATCGCCAGGCGGCAGATGAAGCTGACCGGGCAGCGCGGCGATGGGCTGGCCACCAGCGGCCTAGTGCTCGGGTACATGGCGATCATCTTCTGGTCGGTGCTCATCGCAGCCTCGCTGGTCGGGGTCGCGATCTCGATCGCGCACAACGGACAGCCGATCGTCGGGCCCGGCGGGCCCCCTGTGCCTCCGCCACCCTGAGCCGTTTAGGCCCGGACGGGGCCTGGTTTGTGCTGCTTGTCCCCGGCGCGGGTGACATCCACGGAACGGCCGGACGTAACTGCCTGAACGCCACCTCTGTGATCGGTATGATCGTGGCGCTGACATGAGGTCCGGTACGGACGGTTGCCGACGGGGGCAGTGAGGAGCACAGACATGTCCGCCTACTACGCATCACCAGGTGACTGGCCGGCCGCGGCTACCGGCCGGCAGGAGCTGGCGCCGGTTCTGGTCGCGTTCGCGGGCCCCGCGCCGCAGTCTCGGCTGACCGTTCTCGTCCGGCTGCTGATGGTGGTCCCGCAGATCATCGTGCTGTGGGCGCTGGCCATCGCGGCCTACGTAATCGTGGTCATCGGGTGGTTCGGTGCGTTGTTCACCGGCGAGTTGCCGGGCTTCGCGGCGGATTACCTGGCCGGGTTCGTGCGCTGGCAGACCCGGGTGTTGGGGTACGCGTTCCTGCTCACCGACGTATATCCGCCGTTCTCCCTGGAGGATGCGGACTACCCGATCAGGGTCGCGGTGCGGCCGGGCCGCCTGAACCGGCTTGCCGTCCTGTTCAGGTTCTTCCTGCTGATCCCGGCCTGGATCGTCGAGGCCGTGGTGAGCTACGGCGCGTTCACCATCGTCCAGTTCGTTAGCTGGCTGATCGTGCTGATCTCCGGGGAGATGCCGGTCCCGCTGTACCAGGCCCTGGC
>Ga0335075_10011136_pt1 | contig 13608 bp, 5 predicted proteins | sample Lox_Sample_24_FD_206723 | JGI IMG/M metagenome (GOLD analysis project Ga0335075, IMG submission 206723) | Soil microbial communities from Loxahatchee National Wildlife Refuge, Florida, United States - Lox_Sample_2.4 | ecosystem: Environmental > Terrestrial > Soil > Wetlands | place: USA: Florida...
CGGTGATTGCGGGACCGCCATGGTGGAGCCTGACGCACCTGTTCGAGCTGGGAATCCTGCTGGCGGCACTGATTCTGGGGGGACACATCGCGGCCATGCAGGTGCTGAAGGCGCGCTTCCGGGCGATCATGGCCGAGCGCGCCAAGCTGGGGCACGAGCTGCACGACACTCTGGCGCAGAGCTTCGCTGGCTTGTCGTTCCAGATACAGGCGGCCAGGAAGATCGTACCGGGCAGCAACGACCGATTGGCCCGTCATCTGGATCTGGCGCTGGACATGGTGCGGCACAGCCACTCGGAGGCGCACCGCAGCATCATGATGCTGCGTCCGCAGCCGCTGGCGGAGGGGGCCGATCTGCACTCGGCGCTGCGAACGGCGCTGGAACAGAGCACGGCGGAATGCTCACTGGAGGCGCGTTTTGTGACGCGCGGAACGGCTGCGCGGCTGCCGCTGGCCATGACCGACACGTTGTACCGCGTCGCGCAGGAGGCGATCGCGAATGCTCTGCGTCACGGTCACCCGTCGTCGCTGGAGGTGCATCTGGAATACCTTCCGGCCAGCGTGCGTCTGGCTGTCCGCGACAATGGCGTTGGCTTCGAATCGAAAACGCTGCGAACCCAGGGATTCGGTCTGGCGGGTATGCGGGAAAGGGTGCGCGCGGTGCGCGGCAATTTCAGCGTGGAGAGCGAACCCGGCAAAGGCACAAGCGTCAATGCCGAAGTCTATCTGCGGACCAACGTAGCGGGGCGCCTGATCACTGCCCTGCGACACTGGGTTGCATCTGCTGCCAAAGGGCTGCAGCGTGTGCTGTCTGGCAGGAGACCAAGTCTCGCGGGGGACCGGCAGGGATAGGTTCAGGGCGGCGGACGTGCTACGGGTGGGGTGAACCCTGCCGCGGCTGGATTCGGCCTGCCCGTGTGGGTGTCTCCCTGCACTCGAGCGATCAATGGTGCATACGCACTACGCAAGAATGGTGCAATGCCATCATGACCATCCTCCACTTCGCCAGATAGAGTTCCGTCGTTCCCCAGATCGCATCCCCTGCTGCGCTGAATACATAACGAAATATCTGTACGTCAGGATCAATTCACCAGGCTCGATTTTTTTGGAGGCAATATGGAGATGGACGCAGCCCATAACATCTGTGCCGGTCTGGCACGCCGATTCCTCGTCGGACCGCTTCCCCGCATTCTGGCTCTGGCTGTTCTGCCGCTGTTCGCCGCAGGATTGCTGCCGCGCGCTGCGCAGGCACAGGTGGACATCTCTGCGTCGCTGTCCGGTACGGTCAGCGATCCAAGCGGAGCCGTGATTCCAAAGGCGGCGGTGACCGTGCACAACATCGCGACCGGAGTCTCGTCGAAGACCACGAGCAATGCAACCGGCACTTGGCAGTTCGTTTCGCTCCAGGCAGGGACGTACACCCTCACCTGCGAAGCTGAGGGCTTCGATAAGTTCGTGGCCACAGACGTGGTGCTGCACGCGGGCGGAACGGCGGCGCTGCCCATTACGATGCGGGTGGGAGTCGCGACGCAGACAGTGACGGTGTCGGGCTCCTCGGTGATGGTCGACACGCAAACGGCGAATAACCTGACCACCATCGATCCGGCGCTGATCGAGGCTATCCCTGTAGAGGGGCGCGACCCCCGGGAATCGATGGAAACGCTGATGCCGGGAGCGACTGCAGCCGGAACGGGCCAGAGCTTCTTCATTCCGGTGACCACCTTCAACGGCGTTTCGCAGTACACCAACAACTACGACATCGACGGCGCTGCGGTGAACGACTACATGCACGGCTCGGCAGCCACGGATTATCCCCAGTCGGAAAACATCGCGGAATTCAGCGTGGCGTCCGCGCTTCCCGACGCATCGGTGGGGCAGGCGGCAGGCGGACAAATTGAGGCCACGCTGAAGAGCGGAACCAATCAGATTCACGGCGAGTTCTGGACCTATCTGCAGAATGGAGCGTGGAATGCGAACCTCTGGTCGAATAATTTCCAGGGCATTTCACGACAGCCGTTTAACCAGCAGTGGTACGGAGGCAACGTCGGCGGCCCCATCTGGCTTCCCAAACTCTACAACGGAAGAAACAAGACGTTCTTCTTCCTCTCCTACGAGCGGACCAGCACCTCGAAACAGTCCACGACCACCGGGCAGACCATCACCAACGACGAGCGAAGCGGCAATTTTACGAACTCGCCGGACGGCGTGCCGGTGGTGAACGGAACGCCCATGCCGGTGATTCCTCAATCCGACTTTGGCCCGATAGGAAAGGCCCTCAACGCATCCGGAGGGACGGCCATATTGCCTGCCCCCAGCAGCGGCATCGACACGTATACGTGGAATCCGAGCGATGTAAGTCTGATTCAGACCTGGGTGGTCCGGGTAGATGAAAACCTGGGGGCCAGGCACCGTGTGTTCGGAAGTCTGTACTGGTATAACGACAACCCAACGTTCCAGGATATGTACGACGAATTCAGCGAGGCGTCGTGGGCGACACAGTACCCGAACCCTCAGGCGACGTGGGGCGAACCAGTCCAGACAAAGGTATGGGCGGTTAACGATACTTATCAGATCACGCCCTCGATGCTGAACAATTTCGTGCTCGGCATCACGCAAACGGCCATTTCCGTTACTAATACCTGCGCGCCGTGCTCGGGGGTTGTGAATCCCGGGAATACCGGAATCAATGCTGTGGGCGACACGCTGGCTCCGGACATCACAGAGATATCGACTCCGCGCAATATGGGCGTGGATATCTGGAATGGATACGTGAACCCGATGACTCAGTTCACCTGGGACATTACGGATAACTTCACATGGGCCAGGGGAAGACACACGATTAAGGCGGGGTTCGAGCTGCGCAATTTCCACGAGATATTCAATCAGACCTGGGATGCGGGTGCGGACGTCTCATTTGAAGACTCCGATAACGTCTACGGCGGCACCGGGAACGGCCTTGCCGACATGATGCTGAACGGCGGACCCCTGGGGCAATTCGGGGCAGGGTTCTACCAGAACAGCACGCAAAACCTGAATATCAATTACCCCGCCCGGGCCGCATATATTCAGGACACGATCAGACTCAAGCCTCGCCTGACGGTGATGGGGGGAGTGCGACTGGAACCTTATTTCGGTCTGCGCCCGACGAATAATGCCTTCGTCACCTTCATTCCCGGCGAGCAATCCAACGTGTTCCCGACAGCTCCCACCGGCCTGGTTACGATCGGGGATCCCGGGGTCCCGAATAACCTGACCGGAGACCGCTATAACGTTTTGCCACGAGTTTCCTTCGCTTGGGATATTCGAGGAAACGGTAAGTCTGCGCTCAAGGGTGGCTACGGCGAATACACGGACTATCTGACGACTCTCGGGTTCAACGGTTATACGACCCAGGCGCCATTTGGTGTGGACTACTCGCCGGCTCAGGGGCCGGGACTGGATCTTTCCCAACCGTACGCGCAATACGGCAGCGTCCCCTTCCCCTATCAGGTTCCGACCGCGGGATCGGACGCGGCAGATAGTCTGGTGTTTCCAGACCCGATAACAACTCAGGCGATGGCCCCGGGATACAATGCGGGGCAATATCACAAGGTTAATCTCGAGTTCCAGGTGGAGCCGATTAACACGTGGGTCTTTTCCGCGGCATGGGTGGGCACGAGGGGGACGCACCTGAGCGAGCAGCACAATCTGAACTGGCCTCGTTTTGTTCCAGGAGGGAGCACGAACGACTCCGCCAACATATATTCGCGCGAGCCATATTACCCGGCCGGCTTTAACGGGATCAATGAATTCTTCTCCGACTACAACTCCACGTATAACTCCCTGCAGGTGGAGGTGCAAAAGAGATACTCCTCGGGGCTGACGCTGCTCGGGAACTATACCCTCAGCAACAGCCTCGCGCAGCAGGGTTGCCGCTATCAAGCTGACTGCGGTCTGGATTACTACAGCCCCGGGGCGGTGAGCGCGATGGCTCTGGCTGTGAGGTACACTGTGCCCGATTTTCCGGGCAACCGCTGGTTGTCGCATCGTATCTTCGGGGGCTGGGCTCTGGGAGGCACGGTGAACGCGAGCACCGGCGGATACGGAAGCGTCGGCGACTACGACTGCGCACAGTTCGACTTCAGTTCGGCCAACTGCTATGCGAACTACACGGGAGGCGGAGCGGTGCTGAGCAGCCGCAAGACGCCGATTTACTCGGGAGGCAGCGAAATCGGGGTCAGCTGGCTGGATCCCAGCAAGTTTGTTCGAGCCGATCAGGAGGTTATCAACGGCACTGTTACAACCATTCCAGGTCAGGGGCAGAGGTTATTCCTCGGGGACGCCGCCTACGGAGTATTTAAAGGGCCGGCGTCGGGCATTGAATATTTCAATGCGAGCGTCGATAAGGAGTTCACGCTTGCCGAGAGTTACAAGCTGGGTTTTCAGCTGGAGGCCTTCAACGTGCTGAATCACACGGTATTGAACGCTCCCGGCTACAACAATACGGTGGGACCGGATACTCAGGGATTCGGGATCATCAGCAGCGCTGATGCTCCGAGAAACATGCAGCTGTCTCTGCACTTTAAATTCTGAGGTGCGCCTCGGACGCCAGGCGCGGGGAGCGGGGAAGATCGGGAAGCCTGACTTCAGACCTCACCCGCGCAGCGCAAGGGGGGCGATGCGACAGGTGTTCCCGATGAGCCCCTGTCCGCTTTCTTCCCGGACTACGAATGAAGAGCAAGGACCGAGTGATCTATGAACAGAAGAGAGTTGATGCTCGTGTTGACCGCAGCCGGCCTCGTCCCCGCGCTGTCACATGCCGCCCGTGGGCTGGGCGATGACGGCAGCAGCGGCTGGGTGAAATATTCCGGCGATCCGGTGCTGGGAGGGAAATACGGGACCTGCTTCGACGTGAGCGTGCTGTATGAACACGGCGTGTACAGGATGTGGCTGTCGTGGCGGCCAAAGCAGAGCGTCGCTCTATCAGAGAGCCGGGACGGCATTCACTGGAGCCCGCCTGAGATCGTGCTCGGACCTCGCCCGGAAAGCGGATGGGAGGACGACATCAACCGGCCGGTAGTGGTGCGGCGGCACGACCTGTATCACATGTGGTACACGGGGCAGGCCAAGGGCAAATCGTGGATCGGATACGCGACCAGCGCCGATGGGAGGGCATGGAAGAGGCAATCGGAACATCCGGTGCTGACGGCAGAGGCGTCGTGGGAAGGGGTCGCCGTGATGTGCCCGGATGTCATGTGGGACAGCGAGGCGGGGATATGGAAGATGTGGTACTCGGCCGGCGAGCAGTACGAGCCGAACGCCATTGGTTACGCGACCAGCCGCGATGGGATGCAGTGGGATAAGTACTCCGCCAATCCGGTGATGCAGGCAGATCCCCGATATCCGTGGGAGAAGAACCGGGTGACGGCAGCGCAGATTCTGCGCTGGAAGGGATGGTATTACGCGTTTTATATCGGCTTCAGGGATGTCGACCACGCACAGATCGGGCTGGCGCGCTCGAAGGACGGCATCACCAACTGGGTGAGAAATGCAGGAAATCCCATCATCCGCCCCACGCCGGGAGGGTGGGATGCAGACGCCTGCTACAAGCCATTTGCGGTCTATTCCGGGGGCCGCTGGATGCTCTGGTACAACGGGCGAAACGAACATTTCGAACAGATCGGGCTGGCCTTTCACTCCGGGGAAGAGCTCGGGTTCGTGCCCGCATGAAGACGCGTGGAAAACTCTGCGCCAGGTGGTTGAGCGTTGCCATTGCCCTGGCGGCCGGGTTACACACGGGAGTGCGGGCCCAGAATCAACCTTCCGGTCCGGTCCTGCAACCGGAGAATTTCCGGCACTACTTTACAGGCTTTGTCCGCGATGAACAGGAGATGCTGGGCGCGGCTCCGGCGCTGCCGTGGGAGTGGTTCGTGCGGAACATTCCCTGGCTGGACACTCCCGACGCGGAGATGGAGCAGATTTATTATTTCCGCTGGTATGCGTTTCAGAAGCATCTGGAGCGCACGCCGGACGGATACGTGATTAACGAGTTTCTCGATAACGTTCCGTGGGCGGGGACGTTCAACACGATCGACACGGCCGCGGGACACCATATCCGGGAGGCGCGATGGCTGCGCGATCCGGAATACGTTGACGACTACACGCGCTTCTGGTTCGGCGCGGACGGGCAGCCGCGGCGCTACAGCTTCTGGGCGGCAGACTCGGTGTACCAGCTCTATCTGGCGACGGGGAACCGCGATCTGGCAGAGAGCCTGCTGCCGGCCCTCGAATCGAACTACCGTGCGTGGGAAGCGACCCATCAGGACGCGAACGGGCTCTTCTGGCAGATCGACGATCGCGACGGGATGGAGGACAGCATCAGCGGCAACGGGTACCGGCCGACCATCAACAGCTATATGTACGGCGACGCCATGGCGATTTCGCGGATCGCGGCCATGGCGGGAGATCGGCAGATTGCCGCGCAGTACCGCGACAAGGCGACGCAGTTACGGGGGCTGATCGAGAGCCGCCTGTGGGATCCACACGATGAGTTCTACGAGACGGTGGCGCGGCATTCGGCTTCAGGATGGTCCGGGGTGCGCGAACTGATCGGCTACATCCCCTGGTATTTCGAGATTCCTCCCCCGGAACATGATGTGGCGTGGCAATTCCTCTTCGCTCCCGGGGGATTTGCCGGCCAGTACGGGCCAACCACCGCGGAGCGAAGCAGCCCGCGGTTCCGCTACAAGGTGCACCACGAGTGCCTGTGGAACGGCCCGTCGTGGCCGTTTGCGACGACGCAGACGCTGGTTGCTCTGGCCAATCTGCTGAACGGTCCGAAACAGACGGTGATGACCAGGGATGACTATTTCCGTATGCTCAGCACCTACACGCACTCTCAGCACATCCGTCTCCCCGATGGGCGAACCATACCGTGGATCGACGAGGATCTGGACGCAGACACCGGAGAATGGATCGCGCGCGACATTCTGATCTCGTGGCACGCGCAGCCGAAGAACCGGGGCCGGTATTACAACCACTCCGGGTACGCGGATCTGATTATCACCGGTCTGATCGGGCTAAGGCCGCAGGCGGGAAACCAGGTGGTCATTCATCCGTTATTGCCCGCCGGGAAGTGGAGTTACTTCGCTCTGGATGGTCTGCCTTATCACGGGCATCTGCTGACCATCCTCTACGATCGGACCGGCACGAGATATCACCGAGGCAAGGGCTTTCAGGTGCTGTGCGATGGTCGAGTGATTGCTCACGCCGATGAGTTGCAAGATCTGAGCGGCATGCTGACGACTTCAGGCCTCAGGACTCCATGATGGCGTTCCGGCGAGCCGGTTCGCAGTCGCCCATCGCCGTAAGGATGATGTCAACAGCACGAGTGCAATCGGCATCCGGCAGCCGGGATGGCGGGATCGGCAGACACTGCTTCTCTGCAATCCATTGGCGCATGCGGCATGGCACGCTTAATGGCTCGACGGGCTGCCTGCGTATGGTTCGGGAACGGGGCGGAAGACGACTGTCCCGCCGGCTTGTTCGGCGCGCCATATCCGATGCGGGGCGAGGGCTGGAAGCGCACGACCGTTTCGCCAGATGCGCGTGGGCTGATTCGGATCCAGCACGGCGTCGTAGCGATCACCCATCCATTCCTGATTGCGAATGTACAGCTCATCGGCCGAAGCGTCGGGGACCACGGCCAGATCGTCGCCGCCCCAGGTGCGGAGCCCCGCGACATCCGGGAAAATGAGGGTGTCCAGTGCGTCGTAACCCATGATGCGCACCGAGCCGATGGCGTGATCGCGCGGCGGGTAGAGCCGAGGGTCGACGTTCTCGGGAAGAAGCGGTCCCAGGTTGGAATCGATCGCGCGCGCCAGCCAGGTGAATCCTTCCTGCGCATGGCCGCTGCGCGCAAGGCCCATGCCGACGTAGCCGAAGATTCTCGGCCACGCGGGCCCGCGCCAGTAGCCACCCCAGTGCGGAGTATCGAAGGCAAGGGTGGGCAGAAGCGGGCCGTTGAATTTCTTCGGATCGTTGAGCCGCTGCAGCATGGCGGCAATCCGCCGGGGATCGTTTTCAAAGCAGAGAAGGTAATACGCGTCGAGGTTTTCGCCGCGCGTCCAGAGGTCGCCGGTTTTCTCGTCGAGGTCCCAGTAGCGCCGGGTAGCGGGATCCCAGAGCCGGGTGCGCACGATGGCGAGAGTGCGAGTAAATTTCTGTTCCCAGGGCGACGGGTCATCGCCCTGGAGCCGCGCCAGCCATGCCATTTCCCGTAGGCTCCACAGTTGGAAGACCTGCTCGTTGATCGCGGCGGTGGGATCGCCGTGAAGGTCGATGAATGGCGAATCCTTGTCGTCCCAGCCGGTTTCGTAGGTATGGAGCCACTCGATGAGGCCGTCGTGGCTGGGATCGCGGACGGCGAGCAGGTTGTGCTGATAGGCGAGCAGAGCCTGCCAGACGGTTCGGTTCCCGGCAACACCGCCAGGCCGGGCCTGGAGAATGCTCTTGTCGCCGGTCAGGCGCACATACTCTCCCACGAGAGAAGCCTGCACGGGCACGCCCTGCGTGTTGCGCTCCGGGCCGGTGGCCGCGAAGGTGTTGCGGCCCGAGGGGAAAATGGTCCACGCACTGGTTCCGTCTCCCTGGGCATTCACGGAGTACCGGAACCAGTTGAGGATGGCGGCGCGAGCCAGGGCGCTCTGGTTGGTGGAGGCGAGCGCGATGGCCTCGGCGATTCCATCGTTGCTCCACATCCCCATAAAGACGTTCCAGTCGGCGATCATGATGGGGGTTGCGGGCAGATAGCGGGACCGGCAGGTGGTATTGAGAACGCCTCGCCAGAACCAGAGCTCGCTGCGGACCAGCTGCCTGGGATCGATGCTTTCCCGGTCGCCGGTGGTGCCAACGGTGAAGGAAACCGGCGCAGTGGGAATGACAAGAGGGGCGGAGGCCAGATAATTGTTCCAAAGCCGATGGGTCTCGCGATCGAAGAGGTCCGGCGATGAGCGGATTTTCAGGAGAGTGGCCGCGGCTTCGGGTTCCGTTCCACCCAGAGCGATTAGCAGGGCAGCCTCGTCGCCGGAGTGCAGTATCCACTGGAACTGGCCTTGTTGGAAGCTCGCGCGCGGGCGCGAGTCGAGAATCGCGCGATACGGCCATTGCGGAGAACCGTAGCTGACGCCCTGAGCATCGTGATCCGAAACGACGTTGAATCCGTCGGGCCGAATCGTGAGCACGACCCGCAATGGCCCATCGGAACGAACGACGCGAACGCGGAGCACAGCCGCGGACTCGCCGAAGACCGGATAGACGGTAAGCTGGACTTCCGGACCGTTGTTGAAATCCGCGCGATAGACGGTGCGGTCTGCAAAATAGGTCATGCTGCGATGCGCCGGACTGGAATCGAAGAGATAGGTGCGGCCTGAGGAGCCGGTGAAAACCGGGGCTTCGATCTCGAGCGCCGACAGCCGGTCGCTTGTGTTGGTGGGAGCGGCGGGGCCGGCCACGGGAACGATCATCCGCTGCGATCCGAAACCCAGCTCCTGGAGAGCCATGAAGCCGTTGGCCTGGTAGATGAGCGGCCGGGGCGGCGACGGGACATCGAGACGCGTGAACGCCGCGTAGTCGAAATGACTGCCGGGCCACGCCGGCTGCGGCGAGCCGGCAGCGACAGCCTGCGCGGCTGCGCCGGCCCCAGGAAGCAGCAGGAGAAGGACCAGCGGGAAAGCGCGCAGAGCTTTGCCGCGATGCACGTCAGGGCTTGCAGACAATCTCTTCATGAACAGCGATCAGCCTTCCGGCGCAGCAAAGCCTGGTGATTTGGCGAGCAAGGTGGACGGAGCGCCAGGATCCCGCCCGCCCGAGGGCGGGCGGGAATACCGGCTCAGAAGGAGAACACCATTCCCAGCTGTCCCTGCCGCGGCAGAATGTCGCCGCTGACTACCCCGAAGTTGGAGTCCGTCACCCCCGTGTCGGGGCTCTGGAGGTTGACGTGGTTGAAGATGTTGAAGAACTGCGCCTGGAACTGTAACAGTCCTCGTTCCTTAATGTGCACAGCCTTGGCGACCGACATGTCCCAGTCCTGATAGCGCGGGCCGTAAACTTTGCCTACGCCGCTGTTGCCAAGAGTAAATCCCTGGGGCGCGGAGAAGCAGTTGGTTTCGAACCAGTTGCTGATGGTGTGCGGGTTGATCTGCGAGGTGCAGAGGTAGTTGGCGCGCTGGTTGGCGCCGTTCGGCCCCAGATCGCCGTTCGGAGCGCCGATGATGAGCGGGCCGCCGGAGCGGAAGTTCGTGATGCCGCTGATCGACCAGCCACCGAGGACGGTATCGGCCATCGGCGAGATGGTACTGCCGAACTGCTTCCCGCGCCCGAAGGGCAGGTCGTAGCTGTAGGTCGCGGTGAAGACCTGCGGAAAGAAGGGGAACTGCCAGCTGTTGCCCGTATCTTCCTCCTCTTTGAACGCATAGGAGTCGATGGGGTTGGAGATGTTGTCCATTTGCTTCGCCCAGGTGTAAGAGGCCGTGAACGCCAGTCCGTGGGAGGTCCGCTTGAGCACCTCGACCTGCGCGGCGTTGTACTTCGAGCTGCCGCCGGAATTGCGGAAATCGAGGGTGGAGATGTTGGGCGCCACGTTGTAGTACGGATAGCCGATGCCATCCAGATAGCAGGCGGCGGGGGCGTTGCCGGGGACGCCTTCCTGGGCTTCGATTTGCGCCAGAGAGGTGACCGCGACTCCATACGTGGGCGGGACGCACTGGTTGAGCTGCCAGTCGTGGTAGAGGTGGCTGCCGACGTTCCCGACGTAGGCCAGATGGAGAGCCATGGTGGGAGAGAGCTGGCGCTCGAGACTGACGTTCCAGAACTTGCCCATGTTCTGGCGGAAGTTCTCCGCCACCTCGTAGACGCCGAAGCCAGGAGGCGAAGCGATGAATCCGCCTGGAGTCACTGAAGGCTCCACCAGAGCACCATAGGCGGTCGCCGTCGTGCTGGGCAAACCGTTGGCGAGGACGAAGGAGCCGCAGGCGGAGTCGCTGTACCCGGTGGCAGCGCCAGGCGCGGCCGTGGGAGTTACCTGCGACGAGCAGTTCTGTTGCGGGGCGGAGTTCGTTTCCTGCAGCAGCTCGGGATAGTCGCGCTCCAGGGTTCCGCCGGTGGCGCCGAAGTTGTCGTTCCAGTAGCTCACGGCAAAGGCCGCGCGGACAGCGGTTTTTCCGTTGTCGGGCGTAAAGGCGATGCCGAGGCGAGGAGCGATATTGTGAAAATAGGTATTCACGTTGGGGCTGCGGTTGCTCGACGACGCGATCTGGATGAGCCCCGCACCGGGTCCGCTGGTGACGAAGTTGCTTTGCTCGTTGTGGACGTCAACCGTCGGGGTATACACGTCGTAGCGCAGGCCGAGGTTGAGGGTGAGCTTATTCGTGATTCGATAGTCGTCCTGTCCGAACCCGCCATACCAGTTGGTGCGAGTCTCCGGCTTGGTGATGAACTCGTCGCGCCATACTGCGTCGAGGGCTCCGACCAGCCAGTCGGAAATCTCCGATCCGCTGGTGCCGGCTCCGGTGTAGTTGCCGGAGATCTTGAACTGTCCGCGAGGATCGTTCTGAGGGTTGCGGACGAAGGCCTGGATGTGGATGAAGTCGCCGCCGAACATGAAGTTATGGCGGCCCCGGACCAGGCTCACCGAGTCGATGAGCTGATAATAGTTGGATAGCCGGCCCGGCCCGTTGGGTACGCTGCCCGGATCGCCGACGCCCTCCCAGGTGCTGCTCCAGTCCATGGCCGCGATGCCGCTCTCGTCGGGGTAGACAGCGAGGTTGCCGTTAGGCACGCCGAGGATATTGTTCTCGGAGATGCCGTAGGCGGTGACGAAGTCGGAGATGTCATAGCGGTCAAAGCCGAAGCGGAACTGGTTGATCAATCTGGAGCTGAAGGTGTGGTCCCAGCCGATGACGTCGTTATCCTGATTGCTCTTCGTGTCCGCGTCGTTCATGCCCATGAAGACGGTGCCGGGAGCCGGCTGGGTAAAGGTACGCCGCGCGTAGGTGGCGCGGCCGAAGAGGCGGTCGTCCTGGGTGAACTGGTAATCGATTCTGGCGTCGAACTGGGGCAGGTTCTCGATCGTGGGCTGCACGTAATCGTAGTTGTTGGTGACGCCCGAAGCATTGGGCAGCGGGGTCACTGAGGACTGCAGGAAGTTGGCTGCAATGGGCACAATGTCGGCCGCCGGAACGGTATCCGCCGTGCCGCTGCCGGGACTGATGGACGCACTGGCGGTGCAGGGCACCGGGTTGGCAACTCCGTTCGCCAGAGCGCTGTAATAGCAGGCCATGGGATTGGTGATGGGCCCGGAGGTGACTCCGAGGCTGGTGGTGTCGAAGGCGGACAAATCCCCCGACCGCATCGCCGCCGTGGGGAGGCTCCATACGCCGGATGTGCTTGTGGCCTCCTTGAGCCACTGCAAGTCTCCGGAGAAGAACAGGCGATTCCGGATGATGGGGCCGTCGAGCTCACCGCCGAACTGGTTGGAATGGAAGGGGGGATTGACGTGGCTGAAGTAATCCGAGGCGTTGAAGTCGGTATTGCGGTTGTACTCGAACAGGTTGCCGTGGAACTGGTTGGTACCGGTCTTGGTGGTCATGTTGACGACCGAGGCGCCAAAGGTTCCGTACTGGGCCGTCGGGCTGTTGGTCTCCATCTTCATCTCGGAGATTTCGTCGAAGGGGATGTTGATATTGATAAAGCCGTTCATCAGCTCCTGATCGCTGACACCGTCGACGAGGTACAGGTTGGCCTCAAAGGGAAAGCCGTTGACCTCCGTGTACATCCCGGCGCCGGCACCGCCGGGCGCCACCGAGCCGCCCCCTGCGGGGTTCTCCCAAAAATCGCCCCAGGCCGAGGGCATGGAGCCCGGGGCCAGCTGCATCAGGGACTCGAACATGCGGCCGTTCAGGGGAAGGGAGTTGATCTGTTGCTCGGTGATGGTATAGCCGAGGTCCGAAGTGGTGGTCTCCACTTCCGGCGCCTGGCCGCTGACCATCACCTGCTGGCTCACCGCGCCGGCGTGGAGCGTCAGGTCCACACGGGTGGTCTGCTCGACCTGGACCACGTTATTCTGCGAAACGACGGTGCTGAAACCCGGAGCGGTGACGGTGACCGTATAGCGGCCGGGGTTCAGGATGGGGAAGGTGTAATAGCCCTGGGGTCCGGTGGTGGTCTTGCTGATTACGCCCGTACCCTCGTTGGTGAGGGTGACGGTGGCGTTGGGAAGGACGGCACCGGTCTGATCCTGAATCGTTCCCAGCAGCGTGCCCGTTACAGCTTGTCCCAGAGCGGTTCTGGCGGAAAGTAAAAGTACGAGGGCCAGCCCGGCGGCTGCCCCGATTGCAGTCACTCGCTTTCGCATATGTCCTCCGGAAATCACGGCGGGACGGACGGTCCCGCGATGTAGGGGGCTTCAGTTTTCGGTGGCGCGACTAACCTTTTTCACTTCCTCGCGCCTACGCAGAGCATCCGGTTTCGCAGCGAGAGAATTCCCTCCGTACAGCGGCCAACATGCTATTCCGAATTCGCCGCCCTGGCTAGTTACGGTGGGGTTACGGGAAGTTGAAACGTGCGCTGATGT
>Ga0335075_10011138_pt1 | contig 13607 bp, 13 predicted proteins | sample Lox_Sample_24_FD_206723 | JGI IMG/M metagenome (GOLD analysis project Ga0335075, IMG submission 206723) | Soil microbial communities from Loxahatchee National Wildlife Refuge, Florida, United States - Lox_Sample_2.4 | ecosystem: Environmental > Terrestrial > Soil > Wetlands | place: USA...
GGCGCGGGCGGCGGCGAAGGCGGCGTCGTCCACCGCGCCTGCCGCGACCAGCCGCGCGACCACGGATTTGGCGGCGGCGCGCGCCGCGGCGGGCTCGGATTGGATCGCGTCGGGCTCGCGCGCCCAGCGGGCGAGGCGGCGGAGCAGCACGCGTTCGAGCCCTGCGGAGGTCGCCGCGTAGCGCGCGAGGTGGGCAAGGGCGGCCTCGTGCAGCGCCGCCTGGACCTCATCGGCCGATCTTGGGCTTTTGCCCCGGGACATCTCAGCGCGAAAGAAGCTCGGCGATGTAGGGAGGAAGGTGGAAGGCGCTCGCCTGGATCTCGGGGGTCCAGTAGCGCGTCGTGCCGAGAATTCCCGCCTCCTTCGCGCGCTCGCGCGCCTGGGCGGGCGAAAGCGCGGCCAGGGTGGAGTCGTTCGCCGCCCAGCCGAGCGTCATGAAGCCGCCGACATAGGTCGGCACCGCGGCGAGATAGGCGCCGACATGGGCGAACGCGCTGCGCCGCCGGCGGCTGGTCTCGGCGAGCTCGTCGCCCTGCATGAAGGGCACGCCGCACTGGTTCACGACGATGCCGGAGGGCGAGAGGATGCGGGCGGCGTGGGCGTAGAACGCCTCGGTGAACAGGGTTTCGCCGACGCCGATCGGGTCGGTGGAATCGACGATCACGACATCGAATGCCGCATCCGGCGCCGCCGCCGCGTAGGCGATGCCGTCGCCCACGATCACCTCGGCGCGCGGATCTTCCCAGGCCGCGCCGCCGATCGCGGGAAGGAACTGGCGGGCGAGACGGATCACCTCCGCATCGATTTCCACCATGACCGCGCGGCGCACGCTGCGGTGCGCAAGCACGCGCCGGAGCACGCCGCCGTCGCCCGCGCCGATGATGAGCACGCGTTCGGGCTTGCCGTGCGCGATCAGCGGAACGTGCACGAGCATCTCCTGATACACGAACTCGTCCGCTTCGGTGATCTGCACCACGCCGTCGAGCATGAGCACGCGCCCGTGCGTCTCGCTCTCGAAGATCGCGATGTCCTGGAACGCGCTTTGCGCCGACGCGAGCCAGCGCTTCACGCGGAAGCGCTGGCCCCACGCGGGATAGAGGCTCTCATTGACCCACGCATCGAGCGCCATCGGCGCATCACGCGATCAGGCCGCGCCGCTGCTCGGAGAGCTGGATCGAACGCGGACGGAAAGCTTCCTTGATGACCGGCACCGAGCGGTAGGGATCGCAGGCGCCGCACATGAAGATGTCGATCGCGGCGAAGGCGCGCTCGGGCCAAGTGTGAATGGAGATGTGGCTTTCCGCCAGCACGAGCACGCCGGACACGCCGCCCTCCGGCCCGAAATGGTGCAAGTGCGCATGCAGGATCGTCGCTTCGGCCGCGAGCGCCGCCGCGGAAAGCGCTTCCTCGATGGCAGCGGGATCGGTGAGATTTTCCGCATCCCACAGATCGATCAAGAGATGCGTGCCGGCAAAGCGAAGTCCGTCGCGCGTGACGAAATAGTCCTTCGCCTCGGGCGCGGATGCATTTTCCTGGTTCTCTCGAGAGCTTTCCAAGACGATGCCCAGTTGAGCAAGTGCGTTCATCGCGTACCCCTGCAACCGGCAGAGAGCCTCTCGGGCGGAGCTCTCGCTTCGCGGCGGCAGGCCAAGGTCCCGGCACATAGGCAAAGCGCGCCATCGGCGCAAGAGCAAAGACCGCGGCGTTGTTGGTCTAAGGCAGGACCTGCATCGTGGCGCCGATGGCCTTCAATTCGTCGGGCAGGTCTTCGGCGATCGTCGTCTCGCGCGTGACGCGCGGGAGATCGCCGAGGCTGCGCGCCGGCGGATCCGTCAGCAGCCGGAACATATCGGCAAGCGGCCCCGCGCCCATGCGCGGGCCGTAGTCGGCGCCGAGCGTGGCGAGCCCGCCGGTGTCGCCTGCCTCGGTGGCGGCACTCGCCAGCCGGACCAGCGCCTGGCGATCGGCGTCGGAGAGCGGGCCGGAAGCCGGCACGTCGCTCGAAACGAGGGCGGCGAGCGCACTTTCCGCGCCGGCCCAGTTCCGTTGCCTCTCGAGGAGGCCGGCGCGGATTGCCTCGGCCGGGGGATCGTCGAAGGCGGCGAGTGCCGCGAGCGCGGTTCCGTCGTGGCCCTCGGCGGCCATGGCGCGCGCGTAGGCGATCGTCCGCCGCTCGGCGAGCGCCGGCGGCAGGTCGGCCGCGCGGGACTGGGCGAGGGCGGCGAGCGCGCCGGCGGGATCGTCCTGAGCCAGGCGGATCTCGGCCAGCCGCACGCCGAGGCCGGCCTGGGGCGCGCCCGGCGGCGCTTCCGCCATCAGCTTTGCCAGCACCGGCTCGGCGCGGTCGGGGAGGTCGAGCGCGACCAGCCGGTCGGCGAGCATTTCCCCGAGCCTCTCCCCGGCCGGGCCGGCCTGGATCAGGTCGGCGTTGTCCTCGATCAGGCTCACCAGGGCGAGCGGGGCGAGCCGATCCGCGGCGTGGCCCGCGAAGAGCCGCTCGAAGGTCGCGGCGCGCGCATCGCGCAGCCTTGTCGCGTCGGCCGGAAAGAGCGCCTGGGTGCGGGCGAGGAGGTCGAGCGACGCGCGCCACTCGCCCGCATCGGCGCGCAGCTGGGCGACCTTGAGGCGAAGCCGGAGCTCGTGGGCGCCGCCGCGCCAGGCATAGAACTGGCGCGAGAGGGCGTCGGCGGCCGCTCTGTCGCCGATCGCGCCGCTCGCCAGTTGGAGCAGCACGGCGCGGCTGGCGGCGGGCGCGGCGACCGGCCGGTCCGGCGAATTCACGAGGGTTTGATAGGCGGCGAGCGCGGCTTGGGTTTTCCCTTCGGCGGCGAGCAGCCCGGCGCGCGCGAGCGCGAGCGGGGGATCGTCCGGGGCCTTGGCAAGGAATTCCGAGGCCGCCGCCAGCGTGCCGCCTTTCACCATGGACTCGGCGGCGATCGGGGCGAGGAAGTCGCGCAAGGCGTCCGGGTAGGCGAGGATGAGCGGGCAGGTGGCGGCGAAGACCGGGGCGGTGCCGGCCGGGTCCTCGTCGCGCAGGGCGGCGCGGACGGCGCGCCAGAGCGCCACCTCGTCGCTGCCGCCAAGGGCCGGGTCAGCGAGCCCGCCGGACTGATCGATCCGTCCGGAAAGCAAGGCGGCGATGGCGGCGAGGCCGTGGACCTCGGGGTCGTTCGCGCGGCGCGGATCGTCGATCACGGCGAGCCGGATCAGCGCCGCCGCCTCGGGGCCCATGCCGAGGGCGAGCATGGTCTTTGCTTCGGCGAGCCGTGGGGCGAAGCGCGCCAGCCGCGGCGCGGCCACGGCGGCGTCCAGCTCCTGGGTGAGACGCTGCGCGAGCGTCGCCAGCGGAACCGCGGGGAAGTCGAAGCGGCTTGTGAGATTCGCCGCGTCCTCGAGTGCCGCGAGATGAGCGGGCTCGGGGGCGAGCGGCAGCCCGCCCGGCGCATCGGAGCGCAGCGTGAAGCCGTCGGCGTCGGCGCCGAGCACGACATGGTCGCTTTGCGGCTCGACCGCGACCCCGAGCCAGGTGCGGAGCAGCAGGAAGCCCGGGAAGTGCCGGCTCACCGCGACGGCGGCGCCGGGGACATGGAGCGTGCCGATGAGGAGATCGGCCCCGGTTTCGGGATCGGGCATCACCACCACGCGCGAAGCGGTCGCGAGCGGCAGCGCGAGCGTGCCGGAGGCGGCCTTCGAGACGATCGCGCTGGCCGCGGGCGCCGCCGCGGTGATGGCCACCACCCAGCCCGCGTCGCGGTGGCGGAGCGTGAGGCGGAGCGAGCGCGGCAGCGGGACGCGGAGCAGCGTGCCCGCCGGCAGCAGCGTCACCCGCGCGGCGCCGAAGGCCGGGTCGCCGGCGAGTGCGCCCATGTCGATCGGGCGGGTCTCGTCGAAGACCACGTAGCCGGCGTCGCCGCGGCGGAAGGCGGCTGCGCCGGAATCGTGGCCGAAGGGAAGGAGGATGGCGGCAAGCGCGCCGTCGGGCGTGGCGACGCGGTTGGCGGCGAGCGCGAGCCCGTCGAGGTCGGCGAGATCGGGGCCCGCGTCCCCGCTCGGGGCGGGCGCGGCGGGGCTTGCGGCGCTGGGGGCGGGCGGCGCGGCAGGAGTCGCGGGCGGTTGGGGCCGCTCGGCGGCGAGCACCGGCGAAGCCGTCGGCGGGGCGGCCCCCGGGGCGACCAGTGCCGCGACCGGCGCGGCGGCAGCGGTTCCGCCCGGTAGCGGCGGCAGGGGAAGCGGGATGGGCGGGGGCGGAAGCGGCAGGCCCGGATCGTTGGAGGCCACGCGGACGCTCGGAGCGGCTCGCCCCGCCGCAGCCGACGGATCGAGCGCGTCGAGGACGATGCGATCGCCGACCCGCATGGTGCGGAGACCGGCGCCGGAAGCGAGGCCGAGGCTCGCCGTGCCGGCGCCCGCGCTGAAGGCGACAACGTTGCGCGGCAGGAACGGCGGCGTGCCGATGGGGGCGGGGTCCGCGAAGTCGAGCACGACGCTCTGCCCGACCCTCTTCAGGCGGTAGGCTACCCAGCCCGGGAAGTCGAACACCAGCCGGCCGAAGCCAAGGTGATCGCCGGCCCGCACCGCGACGATGTCCGCGGCCGCGGCGGGGCGAGCCGCGCCGAGCAGAAGCGCGGCCGCCAGCAGGAAGACCGCGCAACGACCTCTCATCATCACGCTCCGCCCGGGACGGCGGGCGCGCGCGCCAGCTCGGCGGTGAGCGCGCGCGCCTTGTCGGGATCCATGGCGGCGAGGATGGGCGCTGCCTTGCGCTGGTTCATCCGGCGCACGACCTCGAGCAAGACGTGCATGTCGAGGCCATTGAAGATGGTCGCCGCATCGCCGGGCCGCATGTTCTCGTAGAGCTTCACGAGCCCGTCCCAGTTCGCCTCGGAGGATTGCTGGCGCGCCGCGTCCTCGGCCGCGAGCTTCTTCTGCAGCGCCGAGAGCTCCGCGACCTCTTGCGCGAGGCGCTTCTCGGCGGCCTTCAGCACGGTCTCGCGGAGGTCGAGCGCGGCGGCGCGGGCGTCGAGCTCGGCGCTGCGGTGGGCGAGGTCCTCGAGCAGCCGCCGCTCGGTCGGGCTCGGCAGCGGCGGCGGCGGGGAGGGGGACGGAGACGCGGCCTCCGGCGCGGGCGGCGCCAGCTTCTGGGGCGCGGCCTGGCCGCTCGCGGCCGGCGCGGCCGCGCGCACCAGCGCGACCGTCTTGACGCCGAGCAGCATGGCCATGGCGAGGATGGTCACCGGCAGCAGGCGAGGAAGGCGGAGCGCCATCCCGGGCTCAGCGCGCCACCCGGAGCGCCCTCAGGAGCTCGCGCTCGGCCTCGCTTTCGGGCCGGCGGCCGCCGCGCGGCGAAGGGGCCGGTTCGATCGATAGCGGCCCGGCGCGCGCGGCGCTAAGCGCGGCATCGAGCCGGTCGGCCATCCGCTCCGCCCGCTCGATCAGGAAGGCGAGGTCGTCCTTCAGCGCGGCGGCGGCGGCACCCTGGCGGGCGAGGTCGCGGCCGGTGGTCTCGGCGCTCGCGCGCAGCCGGTCGATCCCCGCCTCGGCCTCGCGCGTGCTCTCGTTGAAGCCCTTCACCAGCGCCTCGAGGGCGGCGCGGTCGCGCTTCAAGACGCCGAGCGCCCGCTCCAGCCTGAGCGCATGGAAGAGCGTGGCCGCGAGGAGGAAGGTCAGCGCAAGCTCGAGCAGCCACTGCAATCCGCCCATGCGGCACCTCCTCGCTTTCTCGTTAACGCGCCGCGGGGCGCGGGATCGCGCGCTCGATCTCCACGGCGAGCGCGTTCTTGCGCCGGCCGAGGCGTCCCTCGAAGAGCGGCATGCTCCCGCAGCGCAGGGCGACCCGCGTGTTCGTTGCGATGTTGAGCTCGAGCCGGCTGCCCGGCACCAGCGCCATCACCTCCGAAAGCGGCATCGTCTGCTCGTCGAGCACCGCGTCGAGCGTGATCTCGGTGTTCCAGAGCTCCTCGGCGAGATGCGTCTCCCAGATCGAATCGCGGCCGAATTTTTCCCCCATGAACTTCTGCAGCAGCAGCTCGCGCACCGGCTCGAGCGTGGCGTAGGGCAGCAGGAGGTCGATCCGGCCGCCGCGATCGTCCATATCGACGCGGAGCCGCGCCCGGACCGCCGCGTTGGAAAGGCGCGAGATCGCGGCGAAGCGAGGATTTACCTCCAGCCTCTCGAAACGGAATGTCACGGGGGTCAGCGGATCGAAGGCCGCCGCGAGATCCCCGAGCACCACCTCGATCAGCCGCTCGACCAGCACGCGCTCGATCGTGGTGAAGGAGCGTCCCTCGATGCGCATCGCCGCGGTGCCCCGCCGCCCGCCGAGCAGCACGTCGACGATCGCGTAGATCATCGGCGAATCGAGGACGATCAGGCCCTGGTTGTCCCACTCCTCGGCCTTGATGACGGCGAGCATCGCCGGCATCGGGATGCCGCTCAGATAGGTGCCGAAACGCAGGCTGGTGATGTTCTCGATGCTCACGTCGACATTGTCGCCGGTGAAATTGCGGAGGCTGGTCGACATGATGCGCACCAGCCGGTCGAAGACGATCTCGAGCATCGGCAGGCGCTCGTAGGAGACGAGGCCGGAGTTGATGATGCGCTCGACGCCGCTCTTCTCCTCGTCGCCGGGCCGGTCGCCGGCGCCGCCGAGCAGGCTGTCGATCTCGGCCTGGTTGAGGACGCTCGCCGCCGGCGCGGCCTCGGCGCCGAGTGCCGCCTCCCAGGCATCGCCCGGCCCGGATTTCGCCTCGCTCATTGGATCAGGAGATTGGTGAACAGGATGTCGGTCACCCGGCCCGGCCCGACGGCGATCGCCGCCCGCGAGAGCAGCTCTTCGCGGAGCCGCCAGGTGCCGATCGAGCTTTCGAGCTCGGAGGCGTGCATGTCGCGCAGATAGGTGAGGAAGAGGTCCTGCAGCTCGGGAAGGTGCGAGCGCACCACCGGGATCGCGGAGGAATTGGCGAGGACCAGCCGGATCTCGGCTTTGACGTAATGATCGGAATCCCCCTCGCCGGCGAGGTTCGCGACCATATCGGGCATCGCGAAGGTCACCGGTGCCGCCGTGCTCGCCGTGGCCCCCTTGTGCGCGAGGCCGAGCCGGCGCGGCAGCACGCCGCTGAACCAGAGCCCGGCGCCGGCAAGCCCGAGAAGGAGCGGTGCTGCGAGCAGGAGCCATCGCCGCCGCCGTCCGGACGACGGCGCGGCGGACGGTGCCTCTTCCGCCTCGCCCTCCGCGTCGGGCCGAACGGTCGCGGCCTCAACCGCCATTCCTCAGCCTCCTCGTGCCGGAAGAGGATCGCGGAAACCGATTAAGGAAGCTTTGCGCTCCGCTTTCCGCCGGGCCGGGATCTCCACTGCCCGGCAGAAACTTCCGGCTGCGGCAAGGCTTGCCGGCACCGCGCCGAGCCGTTCGCGCGAAACCGCCGGGCCGGCCGCGCCTGACCGGCTGGCACGGGGCTTGCTGCTCGCCATCGTGCGTAGCGGGCAAGCACCGATGCGCGCCGGACGGAAGCGGAAGCAACGACCCATGCAGATCGCGAGCCTGATCGCCACCTCGTGCCTGATCGCCGAGCAGGACGACATGGCGATGATCGCCGACAACATCGCCAATGCGAGCACGCCCGCCTATCAGGCCGAGCGCATGCAGTTCACCGACTGGCTGGCGCCGAGCCCGCATGCGAGGCCGGGCACCGAGCGTGACGTCGCGTTCGTCGTCGATCGCGGCACCTGGCGGGACCGCACGAGCGGCGCCTTCCGCAAGACCGGCAATCCCTTCGACATCGCCATCGGCAATCCCGACGCCTGGTTTCGCGTGCAGACGCAAACCGGCGTCCGGCTCACGCGCGCCGGCGCCTTCACGCTTTCGGCCAACCGCACGGTGGTCGACCAGGAGGGCGATCCGCTGCTCGACAGCGCCGGCCACCCGATCACGCTCGGTCAGAGCGACACCGGCATTTCGATTGCCGCCGACGGCACTCTTTCCAGCCGCGAGAACGGTATCCTGGCCGAGATCGGCCTGGTGCGCCCGACGGATCCGAGCGCGATGACGGCCGAGGGCGGGCGGCTCTTCAATCCGAACGGCCCGACGGTGCCCGTCGCCGCCCCCGAGCTGATGCAGAGGATGCTCGAGGATTCGAACGTATCGCCGATCCTCGAGATCACCCACATGATCGACACCGAGCGGCAGTTCTCCTTCCTTGCCCAGTTCCTCCAGGAGGAATCCGACCGCCGCCAGAACGCGATGACCAAGATCACCGCTACGGACGCGTGAGGCGGAGGATTTCCCATGCGCGCGCTCGATATCGCGGCCACCGGCATGCAGGCCCAGCAGACCAATGTCGAGGTGATCTCGAACAACATCGCCAACATGACGACCACCGGCTACAAGCGCCAGCGCGCCGAGTTCCAGGACCTGCTCTACCAGAGCCTGCGCGTCGTCGGCTCCAACAGCAGCGACCAGAACACGATCGTGCCGGCGGGCGCTGAGATCGGGCTCGGCGTGAAGACCGCGGGCATCTACCCGATCGACGATCAGGGCACGCTGGAGCAGACAAGCAACAGCCTCGATCTGGCGATCCAGGGCAACGGCTATTTCCAGATCACGCTGCCCTCCGGCGAGACCGCGTACACGCGCGACGGCAGCTTCAGCCTCGCCCCGGACGGAACCATCGTCACCGCGGACGGCTATGTCGTGCAGCCGGGGATCCAGGTCCCCTCGAACGCCACCTCCATCACCATCAATTCCTCGGGCCAGGTGCAGATCACGCTCGACGGCCAGACCGCGCCGCAGACGCTCGGCCAGCTCCAGCTCTCGGTTTTTCCGAACGACGCGGGCCTCGCCGCGCAGGGCGACAATCTCTTCCTCCAGACCGCCGCTTCCGGCGATCCGGTGAGCGACACGCCCGGCCAGCCCGGGTTCGGCACGACGATGCAGGGCTTCCTCGAATCCTCGAACGTCAACGTGGTGACCGAGATCACCAACCTGATCACCGCCCAGCGCGCGTACGAAATGAACAGCCAGGTGATCACCGCCGCCGACGAGATGCTCACCACGCTCACCAACCTGCATTGATGGCCCCGTTGATGCCCAGGATGCGCAGCTTTTTCCTCGTCCCGCTCGTGCTTCTCGCGCTCGGAGCGCCGGCGGTGCGTGCCGGGACCACCGCGACGCTCCGCCCCTTCGGCATCATCGACCGGCCAGAGGTGCGGCTCGGGGATCTCTTCGACGGCATCGGCGCGGCGGGCGCGCGCATGCTCGGGCCCGGCCCCGCACCCGGCCAGAGCATCACCGTCCCCGCGCCCCAGCTCGCGGCGATCGCCCAGCAGTTCGGGATCGCCTGGCAGCCCCATTCGCCCGAGGACCAGGCGGTGCTGGAGCGGCCGGGCCGGCCGCTCCGCCGCGCCGAAGTGGCGGGCGCGCTGCATGAGGCGCTCGTGGGCGCCGGCGCGCCCGCGCAATTCCGCCTGCTGCTGCCCGATTTCAGCCCGCCCGAGGTGCCGCCGGGCGCCGCCGTCGCGGCCGAGGTCCGGGCGCTCGACTACGATCCCGCCTCCGGCCGGTTCTCCGCCGTCGTCCTCGTCAAGGCGAGCGGGATGGATGAGGTCGAGGTGCCGGTCTCGGGCCGCGCCGAGCCCACGGTGCGGGTGCTCGTCGCGACGCAGGCCCTGATGCCCGGGACGGTCATCGGGCCCGCCGACCTCGGGCCCGAGGAGCTGCCGGCGAGCAGCATCGTCGACGCCGTTGCGACCGACCCCGGCCAAGCCGTCGGCATGGAGGTTCTCCACCCGATCGCCGCGGGAGAATCCGTCCCGCTCGAGGACCTCGCGCGCCCGCCGCTGGTCCGGCGCGGGCAGCTGGTGATGATCGCGCTCGCGATGAACGACCTCGCGCTCGACGAGCGGGGACGCGCGCTCGACACCGGCGCCGCCGGCGATCAGGTCCGCGTGCTCAATCCGGTCTCGCGCGCGGTGCTGGAAGCGACGGTCGTCGGGCCCGGCCGGGTCCGCGTCGCGCCGGGAAGCCTGCCGCTCTCGCCTCCCGCGCCCGGGCTCGCCGGCGCCTATGCCAATGCCTATCCACCCGGTGATCCGGAGCTCGCGGCGCAATGATCCGGCGTTCCCTGCTGCTGGCCCTGCCCGCGCTCCTGCTCGCCGGCTGCGGCACGCTCACGAAGCTTTCCGAGGTCGGCCAGCCCCCGCCGATGACGCCCACCGCCAACCCGACCACCGACCCGGCCTGGCGGCCGGTCACGATGCCGATGCCCAACCCGCAGCCCGCGCCGACCGAGCCCGCGAGCCTCTGGCGCTCCGGCTCGCGCGCCTTCTTCGCCGATCAGCGCGCCCAGCGCGTCGGCGACATCCTCACCATCCTCGTCACCATCAACGACAGCGGCACGCTCAAGGACGCGACCACGGCGAGCAGCAACGGCGCGGAGTCCATGGGCATTACCAACCTCTTCGGCCTCGAGAACGCGATCCCGACGATGTTGAGCGGCGTCAACCCCGCCAACCTCGTCAACACCAACAGCACCGGCGCCTCCGGCGGCACCGGGCAGATCCAGCGCAGCGAGGCGGTGACGCTGAACCTCGCCGGCGTGGTGACGCAGGTGCTGCCGAACGGCAATCTCGTCGTCGTCGCGCATGACGAGGTCAGGGTGAACAGCGAGCTGATGGTGCTCACGCTGAGCGGTGTCGTTCGGCCCGAGGACATCACGAGCGAGAACACGATCAACGACGACCAGATCGCCGAGGAGCGCATCTCCTACGGCGGGCAGGGACAGCTCACCACCGTGCAGACGCCGCGCTGGGGCCAGCAGCTTCTCGATATCCTCCTGCCGTTCTGAGGCCGCCGTGGTTCTTCGGCGAGTTATGCAACGAAAGCGTATCCGTGATCATTTCATGCGCTGGATGCATGCCTGTCGGCATCGATTGTTCATACTAAACCGTTCAGTCTGATCCCAACTCACGGGTCGACGACGAGGCCGCCAAAAAGACCCGCCGCCGACGAAATTGAGAAGATCAGGAGTTGCTTCAATGAAGACCCTTCTTGGTGCCACGCTCGCCGCGGTCATGCTCGCGGGCCCCGCGATGGCCACAACGCTGAGCCAGCCTGCCGCCACGCCACTGGCAGGCGTTCAGATCGCCAACATGGTTTCGACCCCGTTCACCTACGGCACCGGCGACTCGCAGGCGACGCCGACGTTCAACTACCAGGACAGCGTGCCGGTGAGCGCGGTGGGCCCGGTGGCGAACAGCAGCAGCGCCGCGTTCCCCGATGGAACGCTGGCCCTGGTGAACCGGACCGGCGGCGGCCGCTAAGCGCCGGCCCAGTCCCGGCTTTCTTCCAACGGCGCGAGGCGCGGGGGGCAGTTCTGCCCCTCGCGCCTTCGTTTGTACAATCAGTCCCAGCGCACGAGCCCCACTTTGAGTGAGCGCCAGCGCACATAGCCGAGCCAGGCGAGCTGCGGGACGATCGGCAGCACCGAGATTACCGGCTTCCACAAGGAGCCGGCGTGGAGGAAGGCGAGGATGCAGGCTCCGCCGAACAGCGCAAAACCCCAGTGCGTCGCCGCGATTGCCAGATCCGGCACGCCCGCGCGCTGCGCGACGTGGAAGATGAAGCCGCGATGCGGCCGCGTCACCGGCAGCCCCGCCACGATGCGCCGCGCCAACGTGAAGGCGACGTCGAAGAGCGGGCCCGCCAGCAGCATCGGCACCATCATGAAGGAGAGCTCGACCGTCTCGAAGCGCGCCGCCACCACGCCCAGCATCGCCAGCACGAAGCCGCAGAACTGCGCGCCGACATCGCCCATGAAGATGCGTGCCGGCGGCAGGTTGAAGGGGAGGAAGCCGAGCAGGCCGGAGGCGAGGAGCAGGGAAGCGAAATACGCGAACCACGCGCCCTGAGCCGCCGCGATCCCGGAGAAGAAGCAGGCCGCGATCAGCGCCACCCCGCCGGCGAGCCCGTCGAGCCCGTCGATGAAGTTCATCGCATTGGTCGCGAAGAGGATCCAGCCGAGCGTCGCGGCCGGGCCGAGCCAGCCGATATCGACGGGGCCGATATAGGGAATGCGCGGCGCCTGGAGATAGAGGCCGCTGCCGACCGCGGCCAAGGCCGCCGCAAGCTGCGCGCCGAGCTTCACCAGGAACGAGAAATCATAGACGTCGTCGAGGAACGACACCACGGCGATCATCGAAGCAGCGAGGATCACGCCGCGAAAATAAGGATCGGCGAGCCGCGCGAACTCGGCGAAGCGGTAGAGGACGGCGATCCCCACCATGAAGGCGACGGCGATGCCGACGCCGCCGCATTTCGGCGTCGGCTGCGGGTGCTCCTTGCGCCCGTCCGGGTGATCGATCGGCCCGATGCGCATCATCAGCAGCACGCAGGAAGCGGAAATCACCGCAAGCGCCGCGGCAAATGCCAGATGACGGCCGATCGCGAGGTCGGTCATCGGCGGATCTCCGGTGGAACCCCCCCGCGTGCGCCGGGATCAGGCGCCCGCCGTCGTCATGCCTTCCACGCGCACGCTCGGCGAATCGACGCCGCGGCGGAAGCAGAGATCGTTGGCGGGGACGAGGCTTCGGAACATCAGGGCGAGGTTGCCGGCGATCGTGATCTCCGCCACCGGCTCCGCGACCGCGCCGCCCCGGATCATGAAGCCGGCAGCACCTCGGCTGTAATCGCCGGTGATCGTGTTGACGCCCATGCCGATCAGCTCGCTCACCAGAATCCCCTCGCCGATATCCGCGATTAGCGCCTCGCGCGAGAGCGCGCCGGGTGCGAGATAGAGATTGCTCGGCGCCGGCGCCGGCGGGCCCGAGGTTCCGCGCACCGCATGACCCGTCGAGGCAAGGCCGAGCTGGCGCGCGCTCGCGAGATCGAGGATCCAGCTCTTCAGCACGCCCTCGGCGACCAGCGCGCGCGCCAATGTCGGCATGCCTTCCGCGTCGAACGGGCGCGAGCGGAGCCCGCGCGGCCGCGTCGGGTCGTCGCGGATGGTGATGCCGGCGCCGAACACCGCGCTCTCCAGCCGCTCCTTCAGGAAGCTCGTGCCGCGCGCGACCGCGGCGCCGTTGATCGCGGCGGCGAGATGACCGAGCAGGCTGCCCGCGACCCGCGCCTCGTACACCACCGGCAGCCGCGCCGTCGCCGGCCGCCGCGGCTTGAGCCGCGCCACCGCACGCCTGCCCGCGCTCGCCCCGATGGCAGAAGGGTCTTCGAGGTCGGCGAGATGCACCGCACTCGTGAAATCGTAGTCGCGCTGCATGTCCGTGCCGGTTCCGGCGAGCGCGGTCGCGCTCAAGCTGTGGCCCGTGCGCGCGTAGGTGCCGGCGAACCCGGGGCTCGTGGCGAGCGCCACCTCGGTGAGCCCCCAGCTCGCCTCGGCGCCCTCGCTGTTCGTCACCCCGGGGACGGCGAGTGCGGCTTCCTCGGCGATCCGGACGCGCTCGATTAGCGAAGCGACCGCGGGCTCGGCCCGATCGACGAGATCGAGCGGTAGCGCGTCCGGCGGCGGCTCGGGATCGCCGAGCCCGATATGAGGGTCTTCCGGCACCACGCGCGCCATCGCCACCGCCCGCTCGGCGAGGGCGGCGAACTCGTCGGG
>Ga0335075_10011139_pt1 | contig 13606 bp, 10 predicted proteins | sample Lox_Sample_24_FD_206723 | JGI IMG/M metagenome (GOLD analysis project Ga0335075, IMG submission 206723) | Soil microbial communities from Loxahatchee National Wildlife Refuge, Florida, United States - Lox_Sample_2.4 | ecosystem: Environmental > Terrestrial > Soil > Wetlands | place: USA...
GCGCCAAGCTGCGGATGGACCCAGCGGGCCAGGGCCTCGAGGCTGCGCACCCGGCCACTCGGGAGATCCACCTTCGGCTGGAACGCCAGCCACAGTTCGTTGCGCTCGATGCCGCCGCGCAGATCACCCGCCAGTGCCAGCCGCCGGCGGATCTCCTCCTCGCGTCCGGGCCGGTAGGTCGCGATCCGCCCGCGGGCCTCGCCGGCATCCTCGAGCGCGGTGTGCACGTGCCGCAGCAGCTCCTCGGCGGTCGCGGCATGCTCCGGCGCGCAGCACACGCCCGCGTTCACGTGCAGGTCGAGGCTCACCGCGAGCAGGCTGAAGCCCGCGCGCAGCGAACCGACCAGCTGCTCGGCCAGGAGCGTCGCCCGGGCGGGGGAACAGCCGCGCGCGATGACGAGGAACTGCGAGGAGCCCAGGCGCGCGGTGATGTCCCCGTCACCGCAGTTCTGGCGCAGCCGGCGGGCGGTCTCGCGCAGCGCCTCGTCACCGACGTGATGTCCCAGCGAGCCGTTGATCTCACCGAGATTGACCACCTCGAGCAGCAGCAGGGCGAGCGCCGGCGGCGGTGAGGCCCGCAGCGCTTCCTCGAGCGCGCGCTCCACGTAGACGCGGTTGGGCAGTCCGGTGAGCGCATCGTGCCGGGCGTCGTGGCTGATGCGCGCCTCGCGTTCGGCGATGTTCGCCTGCATGGCGTTGAAGGTCGCCGCGAGACTGCGGAATTCGTGGCCGCCGCGCACGTCGACGTCCTTGTCGTAGGCGCCGGTCTGGATGCGCCGCGCGGCGCGCACCAGCTCGCCGATGGGCCGGGTGGCGCTGCGGCTCAGGAGCAGCGACACGGCCAGCGCCCCGCCCAGCGCGAGCCCCCCGATCGCCAGCAGCGCGTTGCGCTGCGAGCGGTACGGCGCCAGGACCATGGCCATCGGCTCCTGCAGCACCAGCACCGCCGGTTCGTCACCCTCACCGAGGCGCGCGACGTAGGTCAGGTAATCCTGTCCCGCGAGCGAGAGGGTCTGCGAACCCGCCGCGTCCCGGGACAGGTCATGGCGGGCGGCGAGCGCCGGGCGCGTCGTCGACGCCAGGGTCGAGGCCACGAGGCTCAGGCGCGAACCGTCGCCGGCCAGCACGCTCACCTGGTCATCCCTGGGCACCAGATCCCGGACCTTCGCGGCCAGCGCGTCATCCACCGCGAAACCCATGGCCACCCAGCCGATGATCTCCGGGGCGCGTACCGGGGCCACGAAGAACTGGTAGAGGTGGTCGTCCATCACCACCAGGTGTGCGTCTTCGCGGTCGCCATTGGCGGCGCCGAGCATTTTCGCAACGGCCGCGGCATGCGCACCGACGTAGGGGGAGTTGGCGGTGATGGGCCGGCCGTCGGTGTTCATCAGCACCACGAGATCGGCGCCGATGCGTGCCGCGTGGTTGGTCGCCGCCGACAGCATGGTTTCGGCATCCCCGCCGGCCACCGCCTCGCGGAATCCCGCATCCCGGGCCAGGACCGCGACGGTGCTGCTCAGCTGGTCGGCGCGGTAGCGCATGAACTGCTGCACCACCTGCGAGCCGGAGCGCAGCCGCTCGTCGGCGCGCACCCGCACCTCATGGTCCGTGTTCGCCAGAACTGCGACAAGCGTCACACTCTGCAGGGCGACGACCAAACCGATGATCAGCGCCAGGAGCCGGTTGCGGAAACTGTCCATGCTGCCCATTCAAATATGAGTGCTGGATGCTAGTCCGGGGCACTCACGACGTGCGAGCTTTGGGCGCCAGTATTGAGAATCGACGCACGCGGATAATGCCCATGCCGACCGGATCGACTGCATCGCGGGTGCCCGGCGCACCGGCAGCACGGGCTGCGGGTTTGCTGCTGTGCGCGATGCTGTGCGGTGCCGTGTGCGCGGCGGACCTGCAGGTCCGCGTCACGCAGGCGAATGGCAGACCCCTGCCGGGCGCCGTGGTGACCGTGCACCCGCTCGCTGCGGCCGTCCCGCCGGCCGCTCCCGTGCAGGCCGTCATGGACCAGGTCAATCTGGCCTTCACGCCGGACGTGCTGGTCATCCCGGTGGGCTCGACGGTGAGCTTTCCGAACACCGACCGCACGGGTCACGAGGTCTACTCGTTCTCGGCCACCCATCCTTTCAAACTGCCGCTGTACCGGGGCAAGCCCTATCCGCCGGAGCACTTCGACCGGGCGGGCCTCGTGACCCTGGGCTGCAACATCCACGACGCCATGCTGGCCTACATCCTGGTGACGGATGCGCCCTACTATGGCCGCACCGGAGCCGACGGCAGCTGGTCGCAGCCGGACGTGGCCCGCGGCCGCTACCGCGTCGAGGTCTGGAGTCCGCGGCTGACGGCACCCGGTCAGACCCTGCAGCGCGAGATCGTCGTGGACGGCGCCGAGCACGCGGTGGCAGAGCTGCACGCCGCGCGCGGCCTGCGCCCGGCGGAACTCTCGACGCGGCCGCACTCCTGGGATGCCTATTGATGAGCGCGCGCCGCTGCTTGCCCAGGGTCGCGGTGCTCGCGTTGGCGCTGGGCGCCATCGGCATCGGCCCGGCGGTGCGGGCCACCGCCTGGGATGCTTCGCTGGACCTGCGGCTGGTGGCATCGGATGCGCCCGACGCGTATGCCGATGGCGGTCTGGGCGTACTGCGTTACGGCGCGGACCGCGACGGCGTGCAACTGGGCCGCGCGCGCTTCGCGCTGTCCCAGGACCTCGGCGACCTGCTGACGCTCAAACTCGACGCCTCGGCCTGGGGCCAGCATGACCGGAATCCGGTCGACCTGACCGAAGCGTACCTGCAGCTGCATCCCTATCCCGTCGGCGACTTCCGCGCGCGGGTCAAGGTCGGCGCCTTCTACGCGCCGCTGTCGCTCGAGAATCGGGCCGCCGGCTGGGAACCTGCGTATACCCTGTCCTCGTCCGCGATGGACACCTGGGTGGCGCAGGAACTGCGCACCCTCGGCGCCGAACTCAAGCTCGAATGGCTGGGCACGCATTCCGGCCATGATTTCGACGGCAGCGCGGTGCTGGGCGTATACGGCTGGAACGAGGGCGCCGGCGATTCGCTCATCGACAACGGCTTCATGATCAGCGACTGGCAGGGGTCGCTGTTCGGCCGCGTGGGCCGTCCGGGCGGAGTGACGGGCGCCAACCGCGAGTACTTCGAGGCCGACCATCGCGCGGGGACCTACGCGGGCCTGGAAGTGCACTACCTGGACCGCATCACGGTGCTCGGCCTGCACTACGACAACCACGCCGATCCCGCGGCCGAGGATGAGGCCCTGGATGCCTACGCCTGGGAAACGCGGTTCGACACGGCGGGGGTGCGCGCCGAGAGCGACAGCGGCTGGACCGCGATCGTGCAATGGATGGCAGGGGCGACCTATGTGGCGCCGGATGAGGTCGGACTGCTGGGCTGGGACTTCGTCACCCGCTACGTCCTCGTCTCCAGGCGCTTCGGCGCGCATACCGTGAGCGCCCGGTACGACGATTTCAAGGTCAGCGCGGAGCAGGCCTTCGGCGAGGGCGACCAGACCGGCCATGCGCTGACCCTGGCCTACCGGTACGAGCCCAATGCCCACTGGCGATTCACGCTGGAAGGGATCCGCGCACGTGACTTCCAGGCCAACCGCGCCCTCATTGCCGGAGAGCCCCCCTTTGCCACCGCCAGCGGCGTGCAGCTGGCGATCCGCTATGCCATGAGCAATCACTGACTTACGCAAGGGTGGCCGTTGTGCACGTCCGGAACGGCCAATTTGCCTGCCGACTGTGGCGCCGCCCAAGCGGATATCGCAGAATCACAGGAGCGCGCCGGTTTGAATAATCAACCGGCGGCTGCGGCGAACCAAAGGACTGTGGATGAACAAGAGATCCGGAACGGTGGCGGGCGTGGCCCTGCTCGTGACAGGCGCGCTGGCCTTCGCCCTGCCTGCGCAGGCGGATCCGCCGGCGCCGCTCGCTCCCGCAGTCGCAACCGGCGCACCCCAGGGACCCCAGGGTGATACCTGGGCGTCGATCGCCAAACTGCCGGACTGGCAGGGCATCTGGGAGCTGAACTGGCAGGGCGGTGGAGGGCTGGCGGCTGCGCGGCCGGCGCCTCCCAAGCTGACGCCCGCGGCGCAGGCCAAACTCGATGCCTACCGCAAGGCGCAGGAGTCGGGCAAGGATCTGCAGCCGGACCAGGCCAATTGCCTGCCGCCGGGTATGCCCGAGATGATGACGCAACCCTATCCCATCGAATTCCTCTACAGCCCCGGCAAGGTCGCGATCGCGGTCGAGGCGTACATGCAGCTGCGGCATGTCTTCACCGATGGCCGGCCGCACCCGAAGGATCCGGATCCGCTGTTCAATGGACATTCCATCGGGCACTGGGAGGGGGATACGCTGGTGGTGGATACCGTGGGGTTCGTGCCCTGGAGCCAGCTCGCCCCCGGCATCGGACACAGCGACCAGATGCACATCGTGGAACGGATCCGGCGCGTCAGCCCCGAATTCATGGAAATCAAGCAGACCATCACCGATCCGAAGGTGCTCGCGGAACCCTGGACGGTAATCCACAGTTACAAGCGGGTGAAGGACGATCTGCGCGAGTACGAGTGTGAGCAGAACAACCGCGACAGTGCGGATGCGGAAGGCCGCCCGGGCGAGAAGGTCAATTAAGCGGATTTTTCAGGAGATCGTCATGAGCATTTTTCGCCTGAGCGCGATGGTGACGGCCGCGATGGCGGCCCTGGTCGCCGCGGGCAGTGCCGGTGCGCACCATTCCACGGCCATGTTCGACATGAGGAAGTCGGTGGTCCTCGAGGGCACCATCAAGGAGTTCCAGTGGACCAACCCGCATACCTGGATCGTGTTCGACGTTCCCAACGGCAGCGGCGGGGTCGATGAGTACGGCATCGAGGGCATGAGCCCCAACTACCTGGCCCGGGTGGGCTGGGACAAGCACACCCTCAGCAGCGGCGAGAAGGTTGAACTGACCATCCATCCCTTGAAGGACGGCCGCAAGGGTGGCTTCGATGTGAGCGTGAAGAAGCCGGACGGCACGGTCATGTACAATCTGCCGCACGGACCCTAAGAATAAAGAGCCCAGGGAAACAAGGCCCGGAAGTTCATGAGAGCTTCCGGGCCTTTGTTTTTTTCGTCAGCGTTCTTCCGCTGCGGCGTGCTCAATCATCCATCAGGAAGCTGCGCAGCTGCTCGCTGCGGCTCGGGTGCCGCAGCTTGCGCAGCGCCTTGGCCTCGATCTGGCGGATGCGCTCGCGGGTGACGTCGAACTGCTTGCCGACCTCCTCGAGGGTGTGGTCGGTATTCATGTCGATGCCGAAGCGCATGCGCAGCACCTTGGCTTCCCGCGGCGTGAGCTGCGCCAGCACCGCGTGGGTGGTCTCGCGCAGCGACTCGGAAGTCGCCTGGTCGATCGGCGAGGCCACCGAGGTGTCCTCGATGAAATCCCCCAGGTGCGAGTCCTCGTCATCACCGATCGGAGTTTCCATCGAGATGGGCTCCTTGGCGATCTTCAGCACCTTGCGGACCTTGTCCTCCGGCATTTCCATGCGCACCGCCAGTTCTTCCGGCGTCGGCTCGCGGCCCATCTCCTGCAGCATCTGCCGCGAGATGCGGTTCAGCTTGTTGATGGTCTCGATCATGTGCACCGGGATGCGGATGGTGCGCGCCTGGTCGGCGATCGAGCGGGTGATGGCCTGCCGGATCCACCAGGTCGCGTAGGTCGAGAACTTGTAGCCGCGGCGGTATTCGAACTTGTCGACGGCCTTCATCAGGCCGATGTTGCCTTCCTGGATCAGGTCCAGGAACTGCAGGCCGCGGTTGGTGTACTTCTTGGCGATGGAGATCACGAGGCGCAGGTTGGCCTCGACCATCTCCTTCTTCGCGCGCCGCGCCTTCGCCTCGCCGATGGAAACGTCGCGGTTGATTTCCTTCAGGTCGTTGATCGAGAGGTGGTACTGGATTTCGAGGGTGCCCAGGCGCAGCTGCCGGCGCTCGACCTCATCCTTGAACCGGGTCAGCGGGACCGAGTACTTCTTGCCCGCCTTCATGTGCTTCTGCAGCCAGCGCGCGCTGGTCTCGTTCTTCGGGAAGGTCGCGATGAAGTCCTTGCGCGGCATGCCCGAGTCACGCACGGCAATGATCATGATCTCCTTCTCGAGCTGGCGGATCTCGGAGATGTGGCCCCGCAGGTTCAGGATCAGGGCATCGAACATGCGCGGGGACAGTTTCAGCTCCATGAACTCGCCGGAGAGCTTCTTTCGCAGCTTCAGGGTCTTCGGATCCTTGGCGCCGTGCTTCTCGATGGCGCTCAGGGTCTGCGTGAACACCTTGTGGATCGAGGCGAAGCGGCGGGCCGCCTCTTCCGGATCCGGGCCGGTGTCGACCGCTTCCTCATCGGAGTCGCCTTCCTCGCCTTCCTCCTCGTCGTCCTCGCCGGACTCCTCGGACACCAGTTCCATCTTGGTCGGATTCTGGGGCTGCGCGATCACATCCGGAGCATTCGGATCGATGAAGCCGACGATCACGTCGACCAGGCGCGACTGGCCGGCCTTCACCGGCTCGTAGGCCTTCAGCAGGAAATCGAACGTCGCCGGATACATGGACAGCGCGTTGCGCACGGCATCGAGGCCTTCCTCGATGCGCTTGGCGATGCGGATCTCGCCCTCGCGGGTCAGCAGCTCCACCGTGCCCATCTCGCGCATGTACATGCGCACCGGGTCCGTGGTGCGACCGAGTTCGGCGTCCAGCGCGGCAAGTGCCGCGGCCGCCTCCTCGATGGCTTCCTCGTCCGCCGGCTGCGAGGGCTCGGAGGCCAGCAGCGCCTCGGTGTCCGGTGCCTTTTCGTACACCGGAATGCCCATATCGTTGATGGTGTTGACGATGTCTTCGATCTGCTCCGGATCCACGATCTCGGAGGGCAGGTGATCGTTCACCTGGGCATAGGTCAGGTAGCCCTGTTCCTTGCCGCGGGCGATCAGCAGTTTCAGCTGTGACTGGCGGTCCTCGGGCATGCCCAGCGGGCGCGCCGGCAGGGCCTTCCTGTCTTTCTCGGCCACCAGTTTCGCGGCGATCTTCGGATCAAGTGGCGCAGCAGGGGCGGGCACGGCGGCCGGATGCGCCTTGACGGCAGCCGCGGGGCTGGCCTTCTTGGCCGCGGGAACGGCAGCTTTGTGCGCCTTCTCCGGAACCGCCGCGGCGGCGGGTGCCTTGCGGGCCGCGATCGCCTTGGCGGGCTTCTTTTCCGGGGCAGGATGCTTCTTGCTGGTAGCAGTGGGCTTCGGCTTACGTGTCATGGTGAAGCTGGTGCAACCTTCGTATTAATACGGGTGAGAGGCTGATGAATGTGCGTCCCCGACGGGGGCAACTCAAGGGCCGTTTGGGCAAACAGCGGATTCTATTTCACAACCCGCGTGGTGCCAAATTCAATGGCGCTGATTGCCGCCTGCGGGGCGCGCCAGGTCTTGCATAAGTTGTTGAAGTTCAAGCTTTTCCTCCTTCGACAGGCCCAGGTTACGGTCCTTTTCCAGCAGGGCATCGAACTGGCGCCGCACCGACTCCTGGTGTAGACGCCCCAGCGCTTCGCCCAGTTCCCGGGCGGCCGCCGGCGCATCCGGCACCATGGCCTCCATGGTGGCCAACCGTGCCAGGTGCTGCTCACCCGGACGGCCACGCCAGCGCTCCAGGACCTGCGCAGTGCTCTGTGCAGGAGTGATGCGCAGTTCATCGATCAGCGCGGACAGCACATCGATTCCCGGTTCATCGAGGCTGCGGATGCGTGCCAGCCGCTGTTCCGGGATATCGGCCGCGATCTGCGGAAAATGAAGCAGCAGCCGCACCGCCTGGCGCACCAGGCTGCCGCGGCCGCCGCCGGACTGGCGGGCATCACCGGTCGCCGGGGCATCCCCGATGCGGATGCCGAGGAGTTCGGCGATGCCCTCCGGGGTGCGCTGGAAGCCGAAGGCCTGGGCCAGGCGCTCGGTGAGCAGCCGCCGGTAGACGCCCTCGGGCACCTGCAGCAGCAGCGGCCGGGCGGCCTGCGCCACTTTCGCCCGCCCGTCGGCTCCACGGGTCATCACCCGCTCACCCAGTTCGCGCACGAAGTATTCGGACAGCGGCAGGGCCTCCGCGGCCAGCCGCCGCTCGAAGGCTTCCCGGCCTTCCTTGCCCACCAGCGTGTCCGGATCCTCGCCCTCGGGCAGGAACAGGAACCGGAGCTCCCGGCCCTCGACGGCCTCGGGCAGGGCGTTCTGTAGCGCCCGCCACGCCGCGGCCCGGCCGGCGCGGTCGCCGTCGAAGGAGAACACCACCTCGCTCACCAGCTGGAACACCCGCTTGAGGTGATCGGCGGTGGTGGCGGTGCCGAGGGTCGCCACCGCGTACTGCACGCCGGCCTGGTGCAGGCGCACCACGTCCATGTAGCCCTCCACCACCAGCAGCCGCGACAGCGGCGCGCGGCTCTGGCGCGTCTCGTACATGCCGTAGAGCTCGCGGCCCTTGTGGAACAGGATCGTTTCGGGGGAGTTCAGGTACTTCGGCTCGCCCTGGTCGAGGACCCGGCCGCCGAAGGCGATGACCCGCCCGCGCGCGTCGCGGATCGGGAACATGATGCGGTCGCGGAACCGGTCGTAGTGGCGCTCGCCGCCGCGCGGCGCGGGCGCGTCCGGGTCGCGCTCGATGATCAGCCCGCACTCACCCAGCTGGCGGCGTGCCTCGTCCGATGTCCCGAACCGCCGCAGCACCTCATTCCAGGAGTCCGGCGCATAGCCGATGCCGAAGCGCTTGAGGGTCTCGGGCGCAAGTCCGCGCCGGGCGAGGTAGTCGCGGGCGCGGGCATTGGCGTCCAGGGCGCCGGCATAGAAGCGGGCCACCTTCTCCATCAGCTCGAACAGCGACTCGTTGCGCTTCGGCGCCGGCGCGCCGCCACCCTCGTGCGGCACCGTCAGTCCCAGGGCCTGCGCCAGCTCCTCGACGGCCTCCGGGAAGGGCAGCCGGTCGTGCTCGATCAGGAAGCCCAGCGCCGTGCCGTGGGCCCCGCAGCCGAAGCAGTGGTAGAACTGCTTCTCGGGGCTGACCCAGAAGGAGGGGGTCTTCTCGTTGTGGAACGGGCAGCAGGCCCGGTACTCCCGGCCGGCCTTCTTCAGCGGCACGCGCAGGCCGATCACCTCGACGATGTTGGTGCGCTCGATGAGCTCGTCGATGAAGCTCTGCGGAATCCGGCCCATGGCCGGGGAGGCTACCGGGTGCCTCAGGGTCCGACAACCGCCTTCAGGGGCTGCGCCCGGGGCGCCGCCGCCGTCGCCGCGAACCGGATCTGCGGCAGCGGCACCGGCTTGCTGATGTGCCAGCCCTGCGCGAAGTCCACGCCGATCAGCGACAGGGCCGCCAGCACGTTTTCGTTCTCGACGCTCTCGGCGACGGTGCGCACGCCCATGATGCCCCCGATGCGGTGGATGGTTTCGACCATCGCGAAGTCGATGGGGTCGGTGTTGATGTTGCGGATGAACGCGCCGTCGATCTTCAGCAGGTCGATCGGCAGGTTGCGCAGGTACGAGAACGAGGACATGCCGCTGCCGAAGTCATCGAGCGCGATCGGGCAGCCCATGGCGCGCAGCCTGCCCATGAGCGCCGAGGCCTCCGCGAGGTTGGCCACCGCGGCGGTCTCGGTCAGTTCGAAGCCCAGCTGTGCGCCGCCGAGGCGGTTGGCGGCCAGGCGATCGGCGATGTAGCCGGCCAGGTGCGGATCGCACACCGAGGTGCCCGAAAGATTGATCATGCAGGTGGGAATCGCATCGCCCGCGGCCCGCAGCCGCGCCAGTTCGTGGCAGGCCCGGTTGATCACCCAACGGTCGAGCCGCGCCATGAGGCCATAGCGCTCCGCGGCCGGAATGAACGCCATGGGTGCCACGTGTTCGCCGTCGGTGTCCACCATGCGCAGCAGCAGCTCGTAGGCCGGCTGCCGGTCGGCGCGGGCGCCGACGGGACGGATCTCCTGCGCGAACAGTGCGAACCGGTCCTCCTCGAGGGCGGCGTGCAGCCGCTCGACCCAGCGCATCTCGCCGTGCCGGGTCTTCACCTGCCGGTCATCGGCGCGGTAGACCTGCACCCGGTCGCGGCCCTTGTCCTTGGCGAGATAACAGGCCTGGTCGGCGGCGCTCAGCGCATCGCCGACCGAGGGCACCGTCTCATCGAGCGCCAGCATCCCGAGGCTCGCGCTCACCGCGAACATGCGCTCCCCGAACTGGAACCGCAGGCCGCCGATCTGGCGGCGGATGCCGTCCGCCACGGCGAACGCGTCGGCCGCGGTGCGCAGCGGCAGCAGGACCCCGAACTCATCCCCGCCCACGCGGGCGAGCACGTCCGCGGGGGTCAGCTGCGAGCGCACCAGCCAGGAGACCTTCTGGATGAGCTCATCGCCCGCGGCATGCCCGCAGGTGTCGTTGATGACCTTGAACTGATCCAGGTCGAAGTACAGCAGCCACCAGTGCCGCGCCCCGCGCACGCTCTCCGCGATCGCCTCGCGCAGCGCCGCCTCGAAGGCGGCGCGGTTGGTCAGTCCGGTCAGCGAATCATGCGTCGCCTGGTGCTGCAGCGAGCCTGCGAGTTCGCGCAGGGCGCCCGCCATGCGCTCGTCGCGCTCGAGCTGCCCGCGCACCAGCGTGATCCCGGCCATCACCAGCAGCGCGCAGCCCAGCGGCAGCACGAACAGCAGCAGCAGCCCGATCTCGCGCGAGGTGGTGCCGATGGCTTCGCCGAACTCCTGCTCGAGCGGCACGACGCGCCGGTGCAGGTCATCGATCCGCGCGATCAGCGCCTGGACGCGCTGCGGATCGGGATGACCGCCGGCGATCTGGGCGTGCAGCCGCTCGCCGCTTTGCTGGATGCCATCGATCAGCGCATCGGCCCGGTTCCACACGGCGATGGCGTGGGCCATGAGCGGATAGTTCTGGAACAGCCGGAACAGCGCGATGAGGCTGGTGAGATCGGCGGGCGCATTGCCGCCGTCGAGCAGGCCGCGGCGCGCGCGGGCGTAGTCGGGGTGCGCGCGCTGCAGCTCCCGGCGGGCCACCGAATCGCCCTGCGGCACGGCCATGTTGTTCAGGAATTCCTGGTAGTGCGCCTCGTCGCCCTCCTTGGCGTAGCGGCGCAGGTGCTCGAAGGCCTGATGTTCTCCGATCGACCAGCGGTCCTGGCCATAGGTGTAGGCGCGCAGGCCGGACACGACCAGCACGCTCAGCAGGCTCAGGCTGAGCATCAGGGTCATGATCAGCAGCAGCGGCCAGACGGCCGAAGCGAGCTTCCGATCGTGACTGGGAAGCGGGATGGGGGCGCCCATGTCAGGATCGTGTCATGGGACTGCGCGCGGTCCCATGACGTGCGTCGCACCGCACATTAACGATTTGATGCAGTGCGACTGCAGGCCGGACGGCCCGGCGCGACGGTTCAGCTGCTGAGCAGGCCCTTGATGCGGGCGCTCAGGGCGCCCATGTCGGTGCGGCCCTGGACCTGCGGCTTGACGGCGGCCATGACCTTGCCCATGTCCTTCAGGGTGGTGGCGCCGGTGCTGGCGATGGCGGCCCGGATGGCGCTTTCGACCTCGGCGTCGGACAGCTGGGCCGGCAGGTAGGACAGCAGCACGGTGAGTTCCGCGGATTCCTTCGCCACGAGGTCGGCGCGGCCGCCGGCTTCGAACTGGGTGATGGATTCGCGGCGCTGCTTGATCATCTTCTCCAGCACGGCGAGCACCTGCGTGTCATCGAGCTGGATGCGTTCGTCGACTTCGCGCTGCTTGATCGCGGCCAGCACCAGGCGGATGCCGGCGAGACGCTCCTTGTCGCCGGAGCGCATCGAGGCCTTCATGTCCTCGGTGATGCGTTCCTTCAGGGACATGGTCAGCGGCTGGCGCGCATGCCGTCGCGGGAGACGCGCTTCATGTGGCGCTTGATGGCGGCGGCCTTCTTGCGCTTACGCTCCTGCGTGGGCTTCTCGTAGAATTCGCGGCGCCGCAGCTCGGTGAGAATCCCGGCTTTTTCACAGGCGCGCTTGAAACGGCGCAGGGCCGCATCGAAATACTCGTTCTCGCGAACACGAACGCTCGGCATTGGAACCTCAAGTCCTTGATCTGCCGGCGGTTTTACCGGCGTGGTAGCGGGGTCGGGCCGGCAATTCTAAATATCCGTACCGCAAAAGGCAAAGTTTTCACGGGATTCCCCTTCTACACTTGCAGCCCCGTGAGAATCCTCGCCCTCGAATCCTCCTGCGATGAAAGCGCGGTCGCCGTCCTCGACGCCGACGGCGGCCTGCTCGCGCACGAGGTGTTCAGCCAGATCGAGCTGCACCGGCTCTATGGCGGGGTGGTCCCGGAGCTGGCCTCCCGCGACCATGTCCAGCGGCTGCTGCCCCTGCTGCGGCAGGTGCTCACCCGCGCCGGCACGACGCCGGCCGAACTGGACGCAGTCGCCTACACCGCCGGCCCCGGCCTCGTCGGGGCCCTGCTCACCGGTGCGGCGCTCGCCCGCTCCCTGGCCTTCGCCTGGGGCGTGCCGGCGCTGGGCGTGCACCATCTCGAAGGCCATCTGCTGGCGCCGCTGCTGGAGGCCGAGCCGCCGCCGTTCCCGCACGTGGCGCTGCTGGTCTCCGGCGGCCACACCCTGCTGATCGAGGTCCGTGGCATCGGCGCCTACCGGGTGCTCGGCCAGACCCGCGACGATGCGGCCGGGGAGGCCTTCGACAAGACGGCGAAGCTGCTCGGGCTGCCGTACCCGGGCGGCCCGGCGCTGGCGCAGATCGCCGCCCAGGGGCGCGCCGGGGCCTTCGAGTTTCCGCGGCCGATGCTCGACCGGCCGGGGCTCGAGTTCAGCTTCTCGGGCCTGAAGACCGCGGTCCTGCATGCCGTGCGGGACCAGGTTCTCGATGACAGGCTGCGCGCGGATGTCGCGCGGGCGGTGCAGGAGGCGATCGTCGAGTGCCTGTGCGTCAAGGCCACGCGGGCGCTGGAGCAGACCGACTGCCAGGTCCTCACCGTCAGCGGCGGCGTCGGCGCCAACCGGCAGCTGCGCGCGACGCTCTCCCGAGTGCTGGCCGGCCGCGGCGCCCGGGCCTACTATCCGCGCCCGGAATTCTGCACCGACAATGCGGCGATGATCGCCGTGGCGGGACTGGCGCGGCTCCAGGCCGGTCAGCACGACGACCTGGCGATCGGCGCCCGGGCGCAGTGGCCGCTGGATACCCTGGAGTCCATCGCATGAACCAGACCCCCGACCGCATCTTCCTGCGCGAGCTCGCCGTGGAATGCATCATCGGCTTTCTCGACTGGGAGCGGCTGGTCAAGCAGACCGTGTACCTCGACATCGAAGTCCCGGTCGACTGCCGCAGGGCCGCGCTCACCGACGATGTGGCCCAGACCCTCGACTACAAGCGGCTCTCCAAGGTGGTCCTTGCCTTCGTCGGGGCTTCCGAGTTCAAGCTCGTGGAGACGCTCGCCGACCGCACCGCGAAGCTGATCCTCACCGAGTTCGAGATTCCCTGGGTGAAGCTCACCATCAACAAGCGCGGCGCCATCCGCGCCTCGCGCGACGTCGGAGTCTGCATCGAGCG
>Ga0335075_10011141_pt1 | contig 13605 bp, 6 predicted proteins | sample Lox_Sample_24_FD_206723 | JGI IMG/M metagenome (GOLD analysis project Ga0335075, IMG submission 206723) | Soil microbial communities from Loxahatchee National Wildlife Refuge, Florida, United States - Lox_Sample_2.4 | ecosystem: Environmental > Terrestrial > Soil > Wetlands | place: USA: Florida...
GAGCGACCTGGCCGGGGCGGCGGCGCCGCTCAGACTCGCCTGGGATGGGTGCCTCGAGCTCGCAGGCGAGGTCGTCGAGCGAGCCAGAACAAGATTCGCCGGAGAGTTGACCCGGCTCGACCCGACCGCGCTGGCTGGGCAGCCCCCGGACCCGATCGCCGGGCTGTCGCCATCGTGGGAGACCGTGAGCCTGCGGCAGGCACTCACGGCGCTCGACACAACCGACCTGGCGGGGTTGCTCGGTGAGCTTCGTCCGCTGGCGGGCCTCGCGGCGAAAGACGCGGGAGACGAGTCGCTGATCGGCCGGATCAGCGCGCGCATCCGGCGATACGACGAGGACAAGCAGGCCGACGTGTTGCCAGAGCGGTTCAACGCGTCACTCATCCGCACTCTCTCCCTCGCCATGGGCGCTGTCATCCCCGCCGCTACCGCGGCAGCGACTGCAGGAGCGGCGACGGACACGGAAGCCGCGCTGCAAGCGTTCACCCAGCGACTGGCCGACCGAAGCACAGCGCTAGCCGGACAGGAGTGCTGGCAGGCCGCGCATGACATGCTCGCCAGGCTGACCCCGGGCCCAGCAGCCGCGGGCGGGGCAGATGGCGACTGAACTGCCCTCGATCCTCGACGTTCCCGCCGCCATGGACCAGGCCGTCAAAAGTTCTCGGGCCGCAGGCCGACCGATCGAGCTGCACTGGCCAGACCCGCTGCCGATAGCCGTGGTCGGGCCGCCTAGCTCGGGCAAGACGACGATGCTGCGCGCCCTGACCGCGAACGGCCTGGTCCCCGCCTGGCGAGTCAGGCTGGTGGAGTACCCCGGCCTGCGCGGCGCCGCCGACCTACGGTCGGACACCTTCCGCGGGCTCTGGCAAGACCCGGTCGGGATTGTCTACGTACTGCCGAGCCGTGGCCTGACCGACCAGGACGAGCAGGCGCTGGAGATGCTCAGGTCCCGCAGCTTGGTCGTGCTCGAGAACATCAGGGACAGCGAACTTCACCCGGCCCGTTCCACCGTGGAGCTAGCAGAGCGGCCCGATATCGGTTGTCCCTTCACGATCCCGGTCGTTCCGCTGGCCGGTGCAGGACACGACGCGGTTACCCCGCCAGCGGAGCAGGAACTGCTGCGCTGCTGCCTGGCATACCTGCGGCACGCAACGATGCCCGACGGGCTTCTCGCAACGCTGCACCGACAGGCCATGTCGGCGCGGAAGGCGCTGCGCGGCGACATCGACGACCAGTGGCGGCAGGTCCACGTCCGGGCCGCCGGACCAGATCAGCTGCAGCGCCTGGATGCGGCTCGCCTGCTGCTCAGCCTGCGCGACGACTGCGCAATCAGCGGACCCTACGACGTCGGGCTGACCGAGTTGATCAGGCTGGCAGAACGCGGGAGCGCGATTAGCCCGCCTCTCGCGCTGCGCCAGCTACGCGGGCAGGCCCAGGCGGCCGCCGACCGCTACAACATCGAAGCCGGGCGGCGTCCGCTCCCGGCCGGGGGCAAGAAGCGACAAGCCCGCGCATACGCGAACTCCGGCGCTGGTGACGGAAACAGCACGAACTTCGGGGCCGAGTACGTCAGGGAACGTCAGCAGCTCGCCGGGTTCCTCAGCAACATCCACGCTCAACGAGCCGGACTCGGCCTCATCGACGCGGATGCTGCCGCGATCAGCAAACTCGCCGACCAGGTAAACGACGACAAGGTCGACATCGCGCTGCTGGGAATGTTCTCATCGGGCAAGTCCTCGGTCATCAACGCCCTGCTCGACGTGCCCGTGAACGACCGCGACCCCGCGCTGCTACCCACCAACGTCCAGCCAGAGACCGCCACGGTCAATCGCGTCTGCGACAGCAAGGACGACGTAACGATCAACTGGCTTGAGCAAGCCGAGCTGACGTTTGCGACACCGATATCCGACAACCCTGGCCAGCTTCGGCTCCATGTCGATGAGATCAAGGCGTTCCGCGGGTGGATCGCCAGCCGGAAGATCCGCCTGCGTGATGTCACGTTCACGCCGCTACCCGAGGAGTTCGACGAACCCGGCGGGGTCATGAGGCGCTCCCCCGCTGACCCGATGGCCGCGTTCGACAGGGTCTGGCGGGAGCTTCGTTTCGACGGCCAGCCGCCAAAGTACGTCTACGCAGCGAGCGACCCGCGCGAACCGAAGCTGCCCGATCCTTGTTTCCCTGCCGCGGCGACGCTCGGCGCGATGCCCTCCCACCACGGACTGCTTCCGGCCGGCATCTCCCGAGCGCGCATCTTCGCTGAGGTGCGGAAGGACCCGGGGCTCGCGCTCATGATCGACCGGCTGAACATCGGGTTTGGCCGCGAGTTGCTGCGGCACGCGAGCTTCATCGACACGCCCGGGACCGATGCACCGATCCCGCACCACCGGCGGGTGGCCCACGAGATCATCCGGCAACAGAACTGCCCGGTCATCTACTGCTTTCTCGGAACTCAGCCGGCCGCTTCGGAGGACAGCCATAACCTCAAGGTCCTGCAGGACTGGGGGATCGGAAGCACCGACCTGCGCAGGTTCTTCTTCGTCATCACGATGAAGGGCCAGGTTGCCGAGGACAGGCGGCCGGAGGTCGCCGAATACGTGCGCAAGAAGCTGCGTGAGATCGGCATCGCCGAGCCCACGCTCTACTTCGTCGACGTCGTGAAGTCGCCTGACGACGAGGAATTCCGCAGGCTCAAGACCGACGTGCAGGCCTTCATCAGGAGGAGCAGGTCACAGCTGTTCCAGTCCTGGCTAGATCACGCGGCCGCGATACTGAAAGGCTCGCGCAGCCGCTCGGCAGGGCAGCTCGACGCGATGGCCGAAAGTGATTCAGACCGTGCCAGCAGGGCGGCCGGGCTGAAGCGCAAGCTCGAGGAGCTCGATGCACTGACCGACGAGTTCGGGCAATCCCCCGGCTGGGGCGCTCCCTGGGCGCGCCACCACGTCAGTTCCGCGATCGACGCGCGGGCAGATCGCGTGGACGAGGTTATTGACGGGCTAACGTCCAGGCGCGCATTCGAAGGCGCAGGATCGCGGCTGAGCGACGCGCTCGTGGGCCTGAACCGGGCTACCAGGTCCGCGGTGACCAGGGCGCATGAGGGAATGCTCGGCAAGCTACAGTCCAGGGTCGCCGAGATCAGCCAGGGAACGCCCATCCAGGTGAGCGCCCCGGTTATCGATGACGATCCATTCCCTAGCACGAGCATCCTCCATGCCGCGAGAAACCCGCAGTGGCGCAACGTATTCAAGCGCCTCTGGCGGCGGCTCACCAGCGGCGAGGAAATGAACGCTGACGTGGCGAACAATCGCGAGGACGTCGCCAGCGAATGGCGCCGGTCGCAGCGCAATGGCAAGTCAGGCACGAACTCGCTGGTCGAGGCCTCGATCAGCGGAATAGCTGCCGAACTGAACCGGATCCGCGCCGGCGTTGAGGCGGAGATCGGCGGGCTTGATCAATCGCCGGATCCAACGAAGAAGCAGCGCCTCGAACGCGCCTGTGCTCTGGCGGACGAATGGCTCGCCCGCCTCGATGCACTCGGCCGAAGCTACGGCTCACAGAAGAAAGGCAATCAGTGAACGCCAGCCCCGTTAACGACATCGGCCAGGACACCGCGAAGCTGCTCGGCCGCGCGGTGGCACAGGTGACAGAAATCGCGCTCACGGATGCGCTCCAGCCGTTCAAGGACGAACTGACCGGCGCGCGCAGCGAAATCAAAGCCGTCAGCGGCAGGCTCGCTGACAAGGCCGACGAGGTTGGCCAGATTGCCGCTGACCAGGACGAGCGGCTTGATGCACTGAATGCCCGCCTCGCCGACATCCAGGCGCTCGCAACCGAGCAGCGAGCAACGGTCGACGAGATAGTGAGCACGGTGCACCATGCCGTTTCCGCCGTCGAGCAGGTCACCCCGGTCATGCACGAAGTCGGCCCCGCCGTTCGGGAAATGGTCCCTGCTGTCAGCGAAACCTCCGCCACCGTCCAGCAACAGGTCAGCACCCTCAAGGAGACAGTTGCCACCGTGGCGGAGCTGGTATCCGCCGTGCGCGATGCAGAAGCGAACATCCAGCGAATGGTCGCGGCCCTAGCTGACACCGGAACCACGCTCAAGGACCTGGTCACCGGCACGCGCGGGAACGAGACCCAGATCCAGAAGATGTTCGATGCCGTGCGCGCGACCGACTCGACCGGTCAGGAACTGGCAGCCGCGGTCATGAGGAACGAGGCGAGCATCAACGAGACCGCCGCGGCCGTGCGCAAAACGGAGACGTCCATAAGGGAAGCTGTATCAGCTGACGTCGCAGGGCTCAGTGCACGGCTTACCAGCACGTGGCGGCTCGTGATAGCAGGCATCGCGATTGGCTCGATCGCGCTCATCGTGGCAGCCGTCACGCTCGTCCTCACCTCAGGCTGACAAAGCCCAGATCCGGCGAATCCGTACCGCCAAGGCCCTGAATGTGATCACGAGCGCGGGCGAGTCTTCTCCGGGTCGTAGAACGGGAACCGGACCACCTGGGCCGGAATGCGCTTTCGGTGCCCGTCCAGCTTGGCCACGTCGACGGCGGTGCCGATCTCGGCGTACTCCACGGCCATCCGGCACAGCGCGATGTTCTTGCGCAGGATGGGTGACCTTGTACCGCTGGTGATGACCCCGACCTGAGAGCGCCCCGCGTGGACGCAATCCCCGTGGAGAGCGACCTCGTTACCCTCGAGCTCGAGACCTACCAGCGTGCGCTGCGGGGAAGCCTTGCGTCGCTCCAGTGCGGCACGTCCGACGAAGTCGTCCTCCTTCGTCTTGAGCGGAACAGTGAATCCGATGCCCGCCTCGAACGGGTCGACCTGGTCGTCGAACTCGTAGCCGGCGAAAATCAGGCCGGATTCGATCCGGAGCATGTCCAGCGCATCCAGCCCGAGCGGACGGAGGCCAAGGCCCGCGCCCGCCTGCCACACCGCGTCCCACAGCACCACCGCATCCCGGGGGTGACACCACAGCTCATACCCGAGCTCTCCGGTGTACCCGGTCCGGGAGACGATCACCGGCAGGCCGGCCGGCCCGCCGATCCGGCCGATCGCGAACCGGAACCAGCCCAAGTCCGGGAACGAGGGCCCCGTCGGCGCGGTCCATATCAGCTCGCGCAGTAGCTCACGCGACCTGGGCCCCTGCACGGCGATGTTATGCAAGTGGTCGGTGGAGTGCTTCACCCACACCTGGTCCAGTCGGAGGCGCTCGGCTAGCTGGCGCAGCCAGATTCCGTCGTGCTCGTCGCCGCCGACGAACCTGAACCGGTCCGTGCCCAGCCGGAAGACCGTCGCGTCGTCAAGCATCCCGCCGGTCTCATTGCAGACGGCGGTATAGACGACCTGACCCTCAGCCAGCTTCCTGATGTTGCGGGTGACCGCCGCCTGGAGCAGTGCCTCCGCGTCCGGCCCCACCACTTCGAACTTGCGCAACGGGGACAGGTCCATCACCACTGCTGCCTCGCGGCAAGCCCAGTACTCGTCGATCGCGCCGAAGTTGTCGAAGCTGGTCGGCAGCCAGTAGCCGCGGTACTCGGTAGTCCGCCTGGTCAGCGCCGACCAGCGTGGGTGGAACGCCGTCTGCTCAGTGAGCTTCGGCTCCGCGTCCGGGGTGACCCGGTGGGCAATCGCCATCGAGAACCTCCGTTCTGCCGGGTAGACGCGAACGTGGATATCGGTCGGGTTCCAGGCGTTGGCCGGGTCGATGTCGTCAGGGCAGGCCGACGACGCGCATAGCAGATCGGTTGTCGCCCGCAGCAGCACGTAATCGCCGGGCCGCGACCACGGCTCGTCGAAGAGCATCTGGTTCGACTCGCTGAAGGAGGTGTTGTAGAAGAAGTTCAGCGCAGGCCAGCCACGCCGTGGTGCGATGCCGTACGGCCCGAGTTGCCCGTTGAAGTTGTCCGTGCAGTTGACGTGGCCCGGGTAACCCATGTCCTCGTAGTACTTGGCGTTACAGGCCAGCGCGAACGTGTCGTGCCTGCCAACGGTGTCCCTGATTACCTCGACCAGCGGCTGCATGTCCTGGTCGAAGAACTTGCCGAATAGGCCCGGCTGTGGGTAAGCGGTGCCCGTCAGGTTGCGCGTAGTAGTCGCATCCAGGCCGCGTTCGACGCCGTCGGACAGCTGCCGGGAATCGAAGGCCAGGAAGTCGGAGCACTGACGGCCCTCGACGTCGATGACCTGGATGTACTGACCTGCCTCGACCTGGTAAGCGATCGCGGTCGCTTTGTCCACCCGGAGGTCGAGCAGCGGATCAGCGAGCGGTGGCGGCAGCCTGGGCTCGCTGCGCCGCCTGGGCCGGGCCCGCCGTATCTCCACCGTCAGATCCGACGGCGGGTTGTCCTGATCGACCGACATCACCCCGCCCGGAGCAGCCACGACGCACGTGACAGCCTGAAGGGCGGTGAACGCCGCGGCGGCGCCAGCAGGTGACCACTCACCGAACAGGCCTACCGCCCGCGCGCCAGCCGGATCGAGGCCGCGCTCGGCCAGTGCGCGAACTACCGCGCCAGTGTTCACCTCCAGGGTGCTGTCAGCTGCACCGCTCGTCGCCAGGGCACGCAGCACGGTCGCTATCGTGTCAGCGGATGCGGCCACCGCCGCGTAATCTTCGCCATCTCTGCCGATGACGGTCAGCTCGCCGCGCTGCCGGCCGGCCGGGTCAGTAACGGTGATCTCGTCCCCGGCGTCGATTTCCACTGCGGTGACGGCACCAGGGCGAACGCGGTAGCGCTCCACTCGCGGGTCGGCCGGGATGAGGCCCGGCAGGATGAGGCGCGGCCGTTCTGCGGACACCGTCACCGCGTGCTCACCGTCCGATCGGCTCCTTGGCTTCGTCCTCGGCGGCCTGGGAAAGCAGCTTCTCCGCCAGTGCTCGCTTCCCCTTGGCGTCCAGCTTCTTGGTCTCGTTGGCAATCGCGCGTTCGTTGACTGTCTGGTTCCAGTAGTCGAGCACCTCGAAGCCGAGCAGCACCGACTTGCCGACGAACTGGCGAAGTACCTCGTTGGTGGGGCCCATCACCCACCCGGCCTTGCCGTCTCGCAGGTAGCGTTCCAGCTCCATATCCCGCTTGTAACCTGAGCCGCCGCAGGCGTGCAGCATCTTGTCGACGACGCCGGCCACGTTCTTCGCCGCTGCGAACTTCATCTGCCACGCCCAGTGCAAGAACGCCGCCCGTGCGGTCGTTCCCGGTTGCAGGACGCGCGTATTGGAGTCAGTGACCCGGTCGAAGGCCTCGGCGACCGACAGCACGAACGTGCGGCAGGCGTTCGTGTCGATGACCGCCTCACCGACGTAGTCCTGGATCGTCGGGTAGTCACAGACCCGCAATCCCACGTCGACGTGACGCTTGCGAGTGGTGTGCCGCTTGGCGATATCGATCGCGCCCATGGAAATGCCGTTCCACACCGATGAGGACCCAAGCAGGAACCACGGGTCCACCGACTCGTCGTTGGACTCCGCTCCGTCGCCGACCGGTCCGACGATCTGATCGGCGGGGATCTCGCCCTGTACATCGAGACCGCCGGACTGGTTGCCGCGCAGGCCGAGTGCATCCCACAGGGCAGGCTGGGCATGCGCGTCCTCAGCGTCGACCACGAACACCGACAAGTCGTCGTAGCCCTTGAAGTCCGGGCTGGTGGTCTGGACCACGTAGAAGTCGGCGAAGCCGGCCGAGGTGGTCCACGAGGCCTTCTTGCGGACCTTGAAGCCGCCGTTTACCCGTTCAGCACCCGACGAGATCGGGTACCAGAAGTGACTGCCGGTCTCGGGGTCGGAATAGGACAGCGTTCCGATCTTGCCGGAGTTAAGCGGCCGGATGTACTTGTCGATCAGGGCCGGCGTGGCGCGCAGCATGATGGCGTTGACTGCGCCCGTGTGCATGACGTAGCACATCGCGGTCGAGGCGCAGCCGTAGCGGGCAATCGTCTCGCACACCATCGAATAGGCAACGTGATTCTCGCCGAGGCCGCCGTATTCTTCCGGAACGGTCAGGGCGAGGAAGCCGTGCTCGCCCAGTAGCTCCAGGTTCCTGCGCGGGAACTTCAGCTCATCATCGGATCGCTTCGCGTTGTCCCGCATCTCCTGCTGGCACAGGTCGATCAGCGTGGCACGCAGTTCCTTGTGCCTGTCGGTGAGCACCCAGTCCGGATCCCAGTCGTAGCCAAGTCCCCAGAATGGCTCGCTGCCCCACATCTTCTCCTGGCTCAAAGTGGACCCCTTACATCACTCGTTGGCCGAATTCATCATCTGCCCGGCAAGCGATACCGCGCTAGGCCAGACCGAAGGCGAGGTTTGGTGACAGGTCACGACAGCCCCACGATCTCGCCGTTCTCGTCAATATCGATACGCGCTGCGGCGGGGTTCTTCGACAGACCGGGCATGGTCCGCATCTCGCCGCAGATGGGGTAGATGAAGCCCGCGCCGACGGAGGCGCGCACCTCGCGGACAGGCAGCTGCCAGCCTGTCGGCGCGCCCTTCAGCGCCGGGTCCGAGGAGATCGACAGGTGCGTCTTGGCGATGCAGACCGGAAGGCGGCCGAAACCGGCCTTCTCGTACTTGTCGAGCTGAGCGCTGGCTGGCAGGTAGTACTCGACGCCTGCTGCGCCGTACACCTTCGTGGCGACGGTCTCGATCTTCTCGCGGAGGCTCGCTCCGTCGGGGTAGAGGAACTGGAAGTCGCTGCGCTCGTCGGTGGCCTCGACGACCGCCTCGGCCAGTTCGGCCGCGCCGCGGCCACCGTCGGCGAAGTGCGTGCATATCGCGGACCTGGCGCCCATCTCGCCCGCAACCTTCTGGATGGCCTGGTGCTCAGACGGATGATCGGTCGGGAACGAGTTGATAGCGATGACTGCTGGTACACCGTGCATGCGGACGTTCTCGATCTGCTTCCGCAGGTTCGCTGCTCCCGCCAGCACGTCTTCCGGATTCTCCGCGAGGAGTTCCTCAGGCAGCGGCCGGCCGGCGACGATCTTGTACTTTCCGGAGTGCGCTTTCAGCGCGCGCACGGTGGCGACGATGACCGCTGCGTCCGGCTGCAGCCCGGAAGTGCGGCACTTGATGTTGAAGAACCGTTCGGCGCCCATGTCGGCACCGAACCCGGCCTCGGTGACCAGCAGATCGCCTGCGTGGATGCCGATGAGGTCGGCCACCACCGAGGAGTTGCCGGTCGCGATGTTGCCAAACGGCCCGGTGTGCACAAGCACCGGCGTGTTCTCCAGCGTCTGCAGCAGGTTGGGCTTGATCGCATCGCGCAGGATCACCGCCATCGACCCGGCCGCATCCAGTTCCTCGGCCGTCACCGGGGCACCGCCGGAGCTGTAGCCGACGACGATCCTGCCGAGGCGCTGCCGCAGGTCGTGCAGCGAGGTCGTCAGTGCCAGGGTAGCCATGACCTCCGAGGCGGCGGTGATATCGAAGCCGGTCTGCCTGGTCACGCCATCGGCTCTCGGGCCCAGCCCGATGACGATATTGCGCAGCGCTCTGTCATTGACGTCAAGCACCCGGCGCCAGGTAATCTCGTGCGCGTCAATGCCGAGGGCGTTCCCGTGGTAAAGGTGATTGTCGATCATCGCGGCCAGCAAGTTATGGGCGGCGGTGACCGCGTGCATGTCCCCGGTCAGGTGAAGATTGAGCGCCTCCATCGGAACTACCTGGCTGTAGCCACCGCCGGCGGCGCCACCCTTGATGCCGAACGTCGGGCCCATTGACGGCTGCCTGATCGCGACCGTGGCGCGCTTGCCGATGTGCCTGAGACCCTGGCCCAAACCGACCGTCGTGGTGGTCTTGCCTTCGCCCAGCGGAGTCGGGGTGATCGCGGTCACGACCACGTACTTCGCCTTCGGCCGGTCTGCCAGCTCCTCGATCGCGGCGAGCTTGATCTTCTTGACGTTATCGCCGTAGGGCTCGAGCAAATCGGCGCTCAGGCCCATCTCGGCAGCAATGTCGTCAAGTGGTTTGAGTGAGGCACTGCGTGCGATCTCCAGGTCACTCGGGAATGCCATGGCGGGGGCTCCTCAGATTCCAAGGGGGCGGTTGGCAGGCGGCAGTCGGAACCCGTCGATCTCGATGCCGAAGTCGGCGCCCGCGCGGAGCAGGGCGCTGAACAAGTAATCGCCAGAGGACCGTTCACAATGCAGCAGATAAGAGCGGGCTCCGCTGACGTCGTCGCGGACAATGTCGGTCGCAAGAGAGGCAACCGAGGTACGGAACGCGGCTCCGTCCGGAGTGATCTCGTCCGACAGGTCGATGCCGCAGACCCGGGCCAGGACGCTGGCCGCCGGCGACCCGGTCAGCCTCATCAGCGCGCGGCCATGGCTGAGATCTACCCAGGTCACATGCTCGCCGGGGGCGTGCTCGGCGATACTCGCCGCCCTGGTGTCCAGGTCCGGGGCCTGTCCTGGCGGTGCGAGCAGCAGCCACTCCCCCGGCCCGGAGCCGACGACCAGCGTGCCCGCCGGGTCGCGCGCCGCGCGGCCGAATCGCACCCCGAGCGCCGCGGCCGCCTGGCCGTCCGCTGGGGCGCGCAGCTGCAGCTTGGCCAGCGGCGTGCAGTCGGTGATCGTCAAGCCCGTTCCGCCTGCTGTGTCCGCACTGGCCCGCCGGCCGCTGACCTGCCAGCCCGCGAGCACGATCACCGGCGGCGCGGGCGCAATGGGGCTGCGGGCCGTTGGGTCGAACGCCCGTGGTTCAGACAGCCGTGGTTCAGACAGCCGTGGTTCGGACAACCGTGATTCTGACGGCCGCAGTTCAGACACGCATCCGCCCTCCGTCCGGATCAACGTGAGCATGCTGCGGCATGACACGCGCCTCGATCAGGCGGCCGCTGGGCAGCCGCACCGTGACCACGGTGCCCGGCTCAGCCAGATGTGCGTCGACCAGGGCGAGACAGATGGACCTGCTCAGTGTGGGCGACATTCGGCTGGAGGTGATACGGCCAGCGATCTGGCTGCCATCGACGATCAGGCTGGCTTCCTCGGGCACTATCGCTCCGTCCACCGGCTGGAGGCCGACCAGGCGCTGCGCGATGCCGCCTTCCAGTTGCCAGGCGAGTTCCTGCTTGCCCGCGAAATCGTCCTTGTCCAGCTTGATCGCCCAGTCCAGCCCGGCGCTGAAGCCTCTCGTCAGGCCGTCGGTGTCCTGGCCGACGATGAAGTGGCCTTTCTCCAGCCGCAGGATCCGCTGCGCCTCTACACCGAATGCAGCCGCGCCCAGATCAGCGCCCTCGGCTAGCAGCGTTTCCCATACGTGCAGCCCGTAGGCGGCAGGCACGTGCAACTCGTAGCTGAGCTCGCCGGTGAAGCCAATCCGCCAGAGCACGCTGCTGCCCACGCCCGCGATGCTGCCGGTCCGGACGTGCATATAAGGGAACGCTCCGTTCGACAGGTCGACGCCTTCGGCGACCCGTTCAATGAGAAGCCGGGACTTCGGCCCGGCCACGTTAATGCTCGCGTACGCGGTGGTCACCGGCGTGAGGTGCACGTGCCAGTCGGGATGCTCAGTTTGCAGCCAGTTCTCGACCCATTCCCAGACGGTGGCCGCGCCGGATGACGTCGTGCTCATCAGGTAGTGCTCGTTACCCAGGCGCCCGGTAACGCCGTCGTCGAGCACCACCCCGTCCTCGGCGCACATCACGCCGTAACGGACGCGGCCGATCTCCAGCTTGGACCACTTGTTCACGTACAGCAGGTTGAGCAGCCTGGGCACATCGGGACCGCGCAGATCGAGCTTGCCGATCGGGGTGACGTCGATGATGCCGACGTTCTCTCGCACGTTCCGCGCCTCGCTCGCAGCGTCGGAGTACCGGTCGGGCCGGATCCAGGCGCCGGCTACCAGCGGAACCGCACCGTGAGACTCGTGCCAGGGCTGCATCGGCGAGTAGCGCACTGGCTCGGACAGCGGCCCGGCCAGTGCACCGAGCGTGACCGGCGCATACGGCGGCCGCCAAGTGGTCGTCCCGGTGTCGGCGATCGAGCGTCCGGTAGCCAGCGCGACTGCCGCCACCGTGTTGACGGACTCCAGCTTGCCCTGCACCGGCCCCATCGTCGCGGTCGTGAACCGCTTGGCTAGCTCAGCTGAGTCGTAGCCCTCGGCAACGGCCGCCGCCAGGTCCTTTGACGTAACATCTTCGCTGAAGTCGATGAAGCCGTGCGTCCGGCCGATGAAGAGCTCTGGATGCGAGTAGAGCGGCAGGCCCGGAATCGCAACGGGCCCGGCATCTGCGGCACCCGCATTGGCCGCACCCGCGTCCGCGCCACCCACATCCACGACATCCGCATCCGCACCGGCGGCAGAAATGTTCCCGGCCGCCCCATGCTCGCGCGTCGGCACGGCCAGCGCCCGCGCCCGGCGGGTCATCGCCGCACGGCGAGCGGCTTCGGCCCCGGTCGCCGTGGCGTGCTCAGTGAGCTCGTCCAGGCCGCCGTCGCCGGCGATGCCCCCGGTGACAAGCACATCCTGCGGCAGCCTGGTCTGGTCGGGGAGGAACCTGGCCGCGTGAGGACTGTACACCGGCCGGTCGCCCGACATGTTGAGCAGCGACGTCGGTGCCGTCCAGCCTGTCGCCGTGACGACCAGGTCACAGCTGATCCTCGTGCCGTCCGCGACCTCCACCCCGCGAACGCCGCCGCGGCCCATGATCGCCGTGATGTCACCACCGAGCCGGGCATCCTCGACGCGGACGACCTCGACGCCCGCCCGCTTCAGGTCGGCTACCGTCGCGTCACCGGCGGCATTGGCGCTCAGCACGACGGCCCGCTCCCCCGGGCGCACTGCATAGAGGTTGATGAGCCTGCGCACCGCCGTCGAGAGCATGACGCCAGGCAGGTCGTTTCCCTGGACCACGTACGGGCGTTCGATCAGGCCAGGCGCCGCGACCAGCGTCTTGGCTCGCGCCCGGATCAGCCGCTCGCCGTTGGCGGGACCACCGCCGCGCTCGAGAACCGCGAGCCAGTTCCCGTCGTAACGCCCGAGTACTACTGAGTCGGTCAGCACCTCGATGGCGGGCTCGGTGCCGATCTGGCGTTCCAGCTCGGCCAGCACGGCGAGATCGGCTTCGTCGCCCCAGCGCAGATGACCGCCGAGCCGGTGTTCCTCTTCTACCAGCAGCACCGACGCGCCGGCTCGTGCGGCAGCGAGCGCCGCTGCCATGCCAGCGGGCCCGCCGCCCGCCACCAGGACGTCGGGATGTGCGTACCGTTTCTCCGGCCGTGCGGCCAGCGAATCCGGCGAGACCGTTCCGCCATTCACGAACCGCCGCAGCACGCTCTCGTAAGCGGGCCACAGAGCCTGCGGCCGCATGAACGTCTTGTAGTAGAAGCCGGCCGTGAGGAAGCGCCCGGCGTACTGGTTCACTGCCTTGGCGTCGAAGCGCAGCGACGGCCACGCGTTCTGCGCGGTTACCCGCATGCCTTCCGTTACCAGCCGGTGGCCGCCCCGCACGTTCGGCTCATCGCCCACCTGAACCATGCAGCCCGGGTCATGGAAGCTGGCGGTGAGCAGACCGCGGGGACGGTGATATTTCATGCTCCTGGAGAAAACCCGCTCGCCGGATGCAGCCAGCGCCGAGACGATCGTGTCCCCCGCATAGGCAGGGA
>Ga0335075_10011143_pt1 | contig 13605 bp, 17 predicted proteins | sample Lox_Sample_24_FD_206723 | JGI IMG/M metagenome (GOLD analysis project Ga0335075, IMG submission 206723) | Soil microbial communities from Loxahatchee National Wildlife Refuge, Florida, United States - Lox_Sample_2.4 | ecosystem: Environmental > Terrestrial > Soil > Wetlands | place: USA...
CGGCGTCCACGTTCGCGGTGTAGTCGCGCACGGCGTCGATCATCACGTCGATGAGAAAGAGATCGGAGCGTTCGGCATCCGGTCGAAGATATCCATCCTTCTTCGCCCGGGCGACCAGCTTGTCTACTCGTGGAGACCGCTTCACGCGGCCCTCCGCCCATGCCTCTGCGCCTTCCCGTGTGGTCATCACCATCGCCCGGAGCCTTCGATCGGCGTCGAGGAAGGTGTTCATCCGCTCGGCGTACAGCACCAGTCCGTCCCAGGAATCCTCCTGTGCCAGAGCCTCATCCGCGATCCTGTCCAGCTGCTCCGCACGATCCCGGTACACCGCATCAATCAGTTCAGGTTTCGAGGGAAAGTTCCGATACATGGTCCCTACTCCGACCCCGGCATGACGTGCGATCTCATCCAACGTGACACTCAGACCCCGCTCGACGAACACCTCACGTGCCGCCGCCAACAAGCGCGCCCGATTCTCGATCGCATCACTGCGTCGCCTCCGGCGGCGCTGTCGGACCGAACCGGAGGACTCATCAGCATCGGGAATCGCCATGACACCATTGTCCGACCGAGGACCTGATGTGAGTCACCGCAGCGTGGTGTCGGCGCCCTCCACCGCGGTCCCAGCCGAGAACCGTTGTCCCTGTCTCGTGGGCCGGGACTGTGGATGTAACGGCACCTCTCTGGCCGCGGCGGCTTGACTCAGAGAGGTGCCGTTAGTGAGATAGACCCCCGTGGGCCGGCAGTTGGAGCAAGAGGTCGGGTACGTCTGCCGCCAGGCAGGTTGTCGCGAGATGCGCTGGAAGGGGTATCCCATGAGGTGCTCGCCCTTCATGCTGGCGAGCATCTTGGGTCCGCCGGTGTCCAATGCGAGCAACGACCCCAGGAACCAGCTGGCCAGCCGGCTCAGCGCGTCGCGGACCTGCTCGGCGGGGAGGTAGAGGAACGCGGCCTCGGCCACGAAAAGCCATGGGCGAGGTGAGGCCGCGACCGTCTCCATCCGTCGGTGTCGAACGCAGAGCCCGCCATCGCGCTGCCGCGTTCGCTGTCGGTGAAGAAGCGACGCCAGAGCTCGATGTTGTCAGGAAGGTCGAGGTCGAACCCCGGAGCCGGCCGTTGTCGACCCTTTCGAAACGGGTGTTGAGCCCACATCCGATCTCGACGACGGTGCCGGAGGGGTGGTCAGTGAGGAAGTCGCGCACCCATCCGTCGAAGACTGACGTGCGTAGGACCGGGCCGTGCAGCGGTCCGCCGCGGAACCGGCCGAAGTCGTAGTCAAGAGCGTCCATCATGTCGCGGGCGCGCTGATCACCAAGGACAGGGTGGCGCGATGCGGCGTCGCGGGCGCGCCCGTAGAGCGAGATCAGCAAGGTCTCCTGTACCTCACCAAGCGCAAGCTCGATCTTCGTCACCGGTGGAACCTCGTCTGCCATCGGGGGCCTAACAGTGCCTGGGCGTGACTTGTTGAACTGCCACTCCGTGCGGATGGGCGCTCCTTCTCACCTCGTCCTCGATCCAAATCAGGAATGAGAACCATTATTGATAGGGCGGAATTCTGAGCGTACAGTACGACTACGGCGCAGGCGATCCCCTCGTGGGAACTCGACCCTGGTCGGGGACGATGCACACCTTGTGGGAAGCGACTCTGTGGAAGCTAGTGAGTTCTGGTCGATCGGTGACTACAGCGTTGTCGGTGACCTGTGGAGCAGTCCCGGCCGCGACCTCGCCACATCGCTAGCGGTGACCGGTCTGGACGTCGTTGACCTGGCCACCGGCACTGGTGTCACCGCTATCGCGGCCGCACAACACGACGCCGCGTCCGTCGTCGGCGTCGACATCACAGCGCTGCTGCTCGCCGAAGCGGCCCGCCGCGGTGAGGCTGCTGGCGTCGAAGTCCGGTGGGTGGAGGCGGACGTAGTCTCGGTGCCGCTCCCGGATGCCTGTGCCGACCTTGTTGTCTCCACCTTCGGACTTATCTTCGCGGCCGACCCCGGACGGGCCATGGCCGAGGCGCTACGGCTCACTCGACCCGGAGGCCGGGTCGTCTTCACCAGTTGGCCGCCTAACGGGCTGTTCGGGGCGATCCGGCAGGTCATGGCCAGGTACTTGCCGGACGCCCCCACTCCCTGGCACGAGTCCCCGGATGGCATCCGGGCGATTGCTGGCTTGGAAGCCGACGTCAGCGAGCAGGCTTTCCGCCTCACGGTCGGCTCGCCCGAAGAGTTCGTCGGTCTGATGGAGCGCTACAGCGCTCCCATCGTGCTGGCTACCCAGACACTCGGGGAGCGGTGGCCAAGCGCCCGCGCGGACCTCCTGGCGGCCGTCCAAGCAGCCGGCGGACCGGACGAGGGCGAGAACGGGGGCGAGAACGGGGGCGGCTTCGTCGTCCAGGTGCCCTACTGGGTCACCACTCGCGCCGTCGAAGCTGACCGATGACCCGGCACCTGCCTGAGCACTCACTGGTGCACATGCGCCCGCTGTCCGTCGCGGTCGAAGATCATGATCAGCTCGGCCGGGCCGTCCAGAGCGGTGATCGCGTGCGGGACCATCGTCGCGAACTCCGCTGCCTCTCCCGCGTCGACGTCGATCTGCCGCTCACCCAGCCATAGCCGCACGCGCCCCTCTAGCACCAGGAACCAGTCGTGACCCGGGTGCACCCGCTGGTCGGGCGGTGTGTCGGATGCCTCGAAGCGCATCTTCATCACGACCGTGCGCCCGTCTAGACGGCTCAGCGGCCACGTCGTCCGCGCGCCGCTGCTGTGCGCGACCGGACGGATGACGACGTCCTCGTCGGTGGGCACCTCGAAGAGCACATCGAGGCTCACCTGAAGGGCGTTGGCCAGTGGCACGAGCACGTCGAGGCTAAGGGTGCGCTTTCCGGTCTCGACCCGGCTGATGGTCGACGGGCTGAGGTTGGTGCGCTCAGCCAACTCGTCGAGCGAATATCCCAGCGTGGTGCGCATGCTCCGCAGGCGCGACCGCGCCAGCGCCCCGCCACCATCCGGTGCGGGCGTCAGCAGTCGAGGAGTTCCGGGCTCTGGTTGAGCAGCTGCGCCCGCGGCGAGATGAACTCGGCGTAGGCGCTGGCGGGAGCGGAGGGCGCGAAGACCGCGACCCGGTGGCAGTTCTGGAACGCCGGACACCGAAATGCCGCTCCAGCGTACCCCGCATCGCGTCACTGGCCATGGCGCGCAGCAGCTGCCCGCGCGCCGCCTCATCCAGCGGCGGCACGTGGTTGTCAACGAAACCGCTCGCGCTGCCGGGCAGCCGCTCCACCAGGCCGCTGATCACCGACCACGCGAACGGCAGCGAGACCCGGACGCATTCCATGAATGCCTCATCAGCCACCTCACCGTCTGTGGCCCGCTCGAGCAGTTGCGCCGGGACCGTTAACGACATGGCGACCGCATTCTTCCTCGTGCCGGGATCGTGGGGTGGCGGCACGGCACCCACGCGCGGCAGGCCATAGCCGGCCGGCCCGCCGATGGAAACACCCGTCTGGCTCGACCCAGGACCGCCGCGCCGCCACACCAAGCACCTCACATGAAAATGATTCCTAGTCTAGAAAGGCACCGGGGTGAAAGTCGCGTTCGCTGGCAAGGGAGGCAGCGGCAAGACCACGCTGTCGTCACTGTTCATCCAGCATCTGGCGGGCCAGCGGCTGCCGGTCGTCGGGGTGGACGCCGACATCAACCAGGTCCTCGCCCGCTGCCGCGCTGGCCCAGGCGGCGGCGTTGCGCAAGTGGGATTCCACCGCCTGGCGGTAGAGCTTGTGCCAGTCCCTGGTCCGCGAGTCGACTGCAGCGCGCATGCACTCCAGGGCAGTGAGCGCCGCATCGCCCAGGTCAGCAAGAGTGAAGACCCGGCCCTGCTCCATGGCCCGGACTGCGGCAGGTGGCCGAAGCACGTGAGCAGGGCTGGCCCGGCTTGCTCACGCAGGAACGCCTCGTCTGCCCGGCCGGCGACCTTGTTGCCGACAACGACCACCGGCACGTCGTAGTCGGCGGCGTAGCCGGCCTACTGCCGCCAGACGGCGGTCGCTTTGCGAGTGGGCTCGCAGACCAGGAAGGTGAGATCAAACCGCGTGAACATGCCGGAGGCGAACGACTCGGCGCCGGCCGTGCAGTCCACCACGACGTACTCGCCGGGCTGGTCGATGAGGTGGTTCAGGTACAGCTCGACCGCTCCGGTGTTGGAGTGGTAGCAGGCCACGCCGATGTCGTCGTCGCCGAACGGGCCGGTAGCCAGCAGCCGCGCCCCGCACGGGGCCGCCAGCGCCAGGTCGTGGACGGGGTCGGGCCCGCCGAAGCGCAGCAGCCGTGACCCGCTGCCCGGCGGCGTGGTCTTGACCATCGCCGCGCCGAAGTGATCCGCGGGTTGTTCCCGCGCAGGTATTCCTTGATCTGCAGCAGCCGCATGCCAGTGGCGCCGGCTCGCCGGTCACGTCCAGCGCTTCGGCGAGGTGCTGGTTGATGTCAGCGTCGATGGCGATGACTGGCAGGCCGGCGGCGGCCAGGTAGCGGGTGAACAGCGACGCCAGCGTGGTCTTGCCGCTGCCGCCCTTCCCGGCGAACGCGACGCGCATGGCGTCCACGGGTCGGCCAGCCGAGAGTGCAACGCGTTGACCGCGGTGACGACGTGGCCGCGAGCGATTCCGTGCGGAATTCGTGGGGTATCGGTCGGCCCCACCGGTTGGTCGGGTGTGGCGGGACGTTGCGGCATGGTTCTCTGGGGGAGAGTCAGGGTCGTGTAGGGCTGCTCGCTGGTTCGGGGTGCTGTGCGGGCGTGGGGTGGGTGCGGGCTACGAAGTCTTTGGTTCTGATCAGGGCGAGGCTGGCGGCGCCGCCGACGAGGGCGACGACTCCGGAGACGACGAGCAGGTCGTTGATGTCGTGTACGTAGCTGGACCGGATGGCGGCGGCGAGCTGGCCTTGCAGGCTGGCGGGGGCGGTGTGGATGGCTGCGGCGATGTCGTCTTGGCGGACGCTGGTCGCGATCTGCGAGGTGCGCGAGGCCAGGCTGGGGGTGGCGGACAGGGCGTGGGCGAGGTTGGTGTGCAGGGCGGTGACGAGGATGGAGCCGTAGGCGGCGATGGCGGCGGCGACGCCGATGTTGCGGAAGGTGAGGTTGATCCCGTTGGCCATCCCGCCTCGCTCGGGCGCGACGACGCCGATGGCGGTGGAGGCCAGGGGTGGGTTGACCAGCCCGGCGCCGATACCGGAGATGACGAACCCGGCGATCAGGTGCGTCCAGGTGCTGGCGGGGTCGAGCCCGGACATGACCAGCAGGCCGGCGCCGACGAGGATGAGGCCGGGGCCGATGAGCCAGCGGACCGGGACGTGCTCGGAAAGCCGCCCAGCGATGGTGGCGGCGATCAGGATGGCGGCGCTGATGATGAGCAGGCGCAGCCCGGCCCCCAGGGCGGAGTAGCCGAGGATGTCTTGCAGGTAGAGGATCAGGTACAAGAACATGGCGAACAGCGAGGCGTTCATGGCGAACGCGGCGATCGACCCGCCGACGAAGGTGGGGATGCGCAGCAGGCCCAGGTCGAACAGCGGGTGCGCGATCTTGGCCTCGACAGCGACGAAGGCGGCGAGCAGCACGGCCCCGGCGGCGAGGGAGGCGATGACCTCGGCGGTGCCGAAGCTGGTCTCCCCGGCCCGGATCAGCCCGTAGATGACGCCGACCAGCCCGCAGGTGAGCAGCACGAACCCGGCCAGGTCGAGCCGCTGGAAGTGCGGCGCCCGCGACTCCTCTACCCGCCAGAACGTGACGATCAGGGCCGCGACGCCGATGGGGACGTTGACGAAGAAGATGCCCCGCCAGCTGATGCCGCTGGTGATGGCCCCGCCCAGCAGCGGGCCGAGAGCGACGCCGAGCCCGTAGATAGCCCCCCATACGGCGAACGCGACCCCCCGGTCCTTGCCCCGGAAGCTGTGGCCGAGCAGGGCGACCGAGGTGGCGAACATGATCGCACCGCCGACTCCTTGCCCGGCGCGTGACGCGATCAGCATGGCCGGTGAGGTGGCGAGCCCGCACAGCAGCGACCCGAGGGTGAAGATGGCCAGGCCGATGGCGAGCAGCCGCCGGCGGCCGTAGCGGTCGGAGAGGACGCCGGTGCTGAGCAGCAGCGAGGCCAGGGCCAGCAGGTAGGCGTCGAGCACCCACTGGACCTCCCCGAAGCTGGCGTGCAGCGAGGACTCGATCTCGGGGGCGGCCACCACCACGATGGTCACGTCCAGCAGGAGCATGAACGTCCCGGCGCACACCGCGATCAGCGTCCACCACTTCCGGTCCACCCTCACCACCTCCCTGCGGCCGGTCGCCCGCCCGGCCAGCCTCGTCGCGGCCTGCACACCATGCGCTCCACCGTACCAGACTTTCTAACCGCCGGTTAGAAAGTCGACATGGCTGACCCGGATCAGGGTTCTCCGGTCGCTGCACGCCGTATCGTTTGAGCCCATGAGCGCGAGGCAGGCGACCAAGGCGAAGATGGGCCGCCCGGCCCAGATCAGCCCCGACCAGATCGTGACCGCCGCGCTGGGCACCAACCTCAACACCCTCACCATGCGCGAGCTCGCCGCCCGCCTCGGCGTCACCCACGGCGCGCTCTACCACTGGGTGCCCAACCAAGAAGCCCTGTTCGACCTCATCAGCGAGGTCCTGGTCGAACGGGTCCTGCCCCCCAACCCACCACAAGGCCGCACGTGGCGGCCCTGGCTCGCCCAGGTCGCCCACGCCATGCACGACCAGTTCCTCGCCGTGCCCGGCTACGCCACCCACATCGCCCGACCCCACGAGCACAACCACGCCGCCTTCGGACGCATCCGCGCCGAAGTCATCGGCGCGTTCACCAACGCCGGCGTCAGCCCCGACCTGGCCGAGCAAAGCTGGTACATCTTCGCCACCTCGGTCGCGAGCTGGCTCGCCACCGAAGAAGCACCACTGCACCTCGGCGACAGCGCCCCCCGCTTCGAGCTGTTCCTCGACACCCTCCTACGAGGCCTGCCCGCCCGCGAACCACAGCACCCCGCCTAACCGTCCAGGTCACCCAGACACTCGCCCGGCCACCGTCCCTACCGGCCCGCTCTGAATGGACGGATGCTACCGGGTGGTAGCGCCTGCGCACCTACCTCACGAGAACGTGAGGAGGTGGCAGCCGGGAAGGATGGTCAGCTGGGCCGTGGTCCCGGCCTGGTATGGCGAGTCCGGCCGGGGTCGTCCGCTCCGGGCGGGGCATGGCGGCGGTACCACTCGCCCAGCACGGTGCGCGCAGATCAGCTGCTGGCCGGGGGCACAGCCAGTACCACGTCTGGCGCGGAACGCCGGGCACCTGCCAGCGGGCCAGGTAGCCGTCTGCTTCCAGCCGCCGCAGCGTGTCATCGAGCACCTTCCAGCTGATGGCCCGGCCGCCGCCGGCCTGGCTGCTGATGGCCTGGACCAGGTCACCGGGCCAGCCGTCAACCACGCTGACATCGATCCGCTCGTCATCAGCTGCGAGCAGTGCCTCCAGCCCGGACCGGTCGCGTGCCGCCAGATCCTCCGCGACGCGATGAGCTTCCCCCTCCAGCAGCAGTTCCGGCTCGGCGCCGAGCGGCACGTCCGAGCGCCGGTCAGCCCACACAGCCAGGTCCACGTCACTCACCAGATCCCGGCTTGGGTCGGTCATGCTGCCGAACATTTGCCACGCGCGTGATCACATGAGTCGAGGCCAGGTCGCGGTTCACCTCGATGACCCGGGCTAGCACGTCGCGGACGAGACCTTCCGCCACAGCCCGGGGGGCTGGTGGGCCGATGCGGGCCTTGGCCAGGCTCTTGCCCTTCGGATAGGACAGATGCCACAGCAGCAGCGGCTCGTCACCGAACTCCTCGTCGGGCAGCCACTCGCCGCCATGCCCCTCTGGCAACCGTCCGCGGTACGGCTTGGTCAGGTAGCCCTCGGCCTCTAGCGCCTCCAGCAGAGTCCGGCACGCTGGTATGTCTATGCCAAGGCGCCGAGCCAGCGCGCCCGCGCTGCACCACTGCGCCTCCTCCGCCGCGCGGACCGCCGCGCGCGCCGTGGCCGCGACGGCACCGCACACGACATCGTCTTCCGACAGCCTCATGCCCCCGCCCGAAAAGCCCAGCCGACGTGACGGTCTCCATCCTCCCGGTGAGATGCCACCGCGCTTGGACACGACGCGCGTGACCGGCACGACTGTCCAGATTGTCGGCTGTCGTGTTGGTGGCACTACAGCGAGTCGCCACTGGTGGGATACTGCCTGCCATGCCCATCCACAGCGAACTCGCCGCTCTGCTGGACGATGTCGCGGGTCGTGTGGACCGCTGGACCCGGCAGGAGGCGTGGGAGCCCAAAGCAGACGGCGCGAACAGCGCAAAAGACGGCACGGAGCTGGCGGGTGCCGCGTGAGGATCCCCGCCACCAGCCGGGGCGGCCTCACGCCGCCCCGGCCCGCCGCCGGGGAAGCCGCAGCAGTGGTTCGTTTTGCGGCCCTGGGTCTTCGACGTCACCGCCGCAACCGGTTTGCTGATGCGCGCCGTCCCGCGCTCGCTCCGGATGATCCCGGTCGCCAACTGGGCACATGCCTACGGGCTGACCAGCGACCCCGGCAGCGGGCGGCACGCCATCTCCCCGATCGGCCCCAGCCCGGACTTCAGCACCGAGTACGCCATGACCACCAACCCCGACGAGCCGGTCATCCTCGCCACCCTGACTGACTCCAGCGGCGAGCCGGCCGGACCGCTGCTGACCGGCGGCTGCCACCGCCTGTACAAGGCTGCCGTGATCGGTCGAGCGGAAATCCCGGCCTTCGTGCTCACCGCCGCCGAGACCCTGGCCGTCCGCCACGAAGCGATCCTCGGCCCGCCCAGCCCCCAAGGCGGCGGCACGAGAGCCGAAAACCAGCCATGATCACTGTGACCGTCTGGCACAACGCCGCCCACGGCCCCGAAGGCCGCCACATCGCGATGCTGAATGGCTACCAGCCCGGCGACCCGATGGTCCGCGTCTTCACCTACCAGGCCGACGCCGCCGGGCGCACCTCGGAAGAGATAGCCGAAGAGGCGTTTGCTATCTGCAACGGCCACCCGCCCGGCGCCCACGCCGACTTGACGCGCCGCTATTACGAGCGCGAGCTGCGGTCACTGTCGTTCCCCGGAAACTCACCGTGTTGCAGCAGGTCGTGTTGCCTCCACTACCGCGCCGTGTGGCCCGGAACGGTAGCAGGCCAGCCCGGCGGCGGAGACGGAGGCGGAGCCGCTGCCGCGAACCCGGATGACCGGGGTGATCCCGCGCCGACCCCAGGTCCGCGAGCGTGGCGGCCTCAGCGACTGGCCGGTCTCGTCCTCGAAGACGATCCAGGCGCCGAGGGCCGCCGCGGATCTTTTACCTGCGGCCAGGTCTCCTTCCGCCATGCCTCGATTGCGCCGTAGTCCTGTTCGATGGCGCGGCGGGCGCCCAGCTGGCAGCTCCAGCCCCGGCGACGCAGCAGGTACCAGATCCCCGGGACCGTGTACTGCACCTTGAACCTCGCGGTGATCAGGTCCCGGATCCGGGCCAGCGTCCACCGCTGGTCGGCCCAGCCCGATGCCGCCGGGCCGGCGTCCAGCACCCGGTCCAGCTCCGCCAGCTGCCCCGGTCCAGCCGGGCACCGGGTGGCCCGCCCCTTCGACGCCAGGCCGGGCGCGCCGACGGCTTCCCAGGCTCGCCGCCACCACCGCTCCGATACCCGCAGCTCAGCGGCGATCTCCGCGACCGCGACCCGCTGCTGGAACTTCTCCACGGCCGCCAGCCGGACCAGCTCCCGACGCCCGCGGCCCTCAGCGGTTAACCCACCGCCCTGCGCATACCTCATATAACGTACATACCGCCGAAGCCGGCACCTGCCAGCCCCTATGTGGGGATCATGCGAACCTGAGCACCCGGAGCCGGGAGTTCGGGGTGGTTGAACAGCCTGTGCTGGGTAGGCCGTCAGCTAAATGAACGATCGCGGTTGCCGTCATGGTCGCGGTGCGTGATTGGTGCTTTTGGCCGCGGGACTGCGCTGGTGATTCGAGCACCGGACGACCTCGCGGGGCGGCCGTCATGGTGCGGCGGCGGAGCTGGGTCAACAGGCGCGCCGGGCGTAGAGGTATCCGGTGAGTGGGGCGAAGACGGCGAGCAGGGCCGCGGCGGCGAGGAGCACCCACGCGATCTGGCCGGCCGCCGGGTGGCCGGCCAGCAGGCCGCGTTCGGCGGTGACCAGGTGGCTGACCGGGTTGACGCGGACGAAGGCCTGCAGCCACCCGGGCATTGTCCGGGGCTGGACGAAGACGTTGCTGGCCAGGGTGAGCGGGAACAGCACCACGGTGCCGGTGCTCATCACGGCCTGAGGGGTGCGCAGTGTCAGGCCGAGTGCGGTCCATGCGCAGGACAGACACAGCGCGAAGACGAGCAGCAGCCCGGTCCCGTCCAGCACGCCGGGCGCGCCGCCGGCCGGGCGGTAGCCCATGATCAGGCCGAGGATGGTGACCAGCCCGGCGGCGATCAGGTAGCGGGCGACGTCGCCGGCGATGGCGCCGGCGACCGGTGCGGGGCGCCAGACGGGCAGGGACCGGAACCGGCTGGTGATCCCCTTGCTGACGTCGGTGTTCAGGCCGATCCCGGCGTACATGCTGACCAGCAGCACGGCCATGACCAGTGTGCCGGGCAGCAGGAACGGCAGGTACCGGCCGGGTGAGCCGGCCAGCGCGCCGCCGAACAGGTAGGTGAACATGAGCGTGAACACGACCGGGATGGCGATCACGTCGAAGAGTTGCTCGGGGACGTGCCTGATCTTCAGCAGCGCCCGGTAGCCGAACGCGAGGGTGGCGGTCAGCGCGCCGGGCGGTTCTGGCCGGGCGGCACCGGTGATGATCGCGGTCATGCCGCGCTTCCTTCGGTGTCCTGGGTGAGCGCGAGGAAGACCTCGTCCAGGGTGCCCTTGCCCATGTCCGCTTTCAGGGCGGCGGGGGTGCCCTCGGCGAGCACGGTGCCGTGGCCGATGACCGCGACCCGGTCCGCTATGCGGTCGGCTTCTTCCAGGTACTGGGTGGTGAGCAGCACCGTCGACCCGGAGTCCGCCGCCGCGCGGACGATCTGCCAGACCTGGTTGCGCGCGGCGGGGTCCAGGCCGGTGGTGGGCTCGTCCAGGAAGTACAGGCTGGCCGGGACGAGGAAGCTCGCGGCGAGGTCGAGGCGGCGGCGCATCCCGCCGGAGTACGCCTTCACCTGCCTGCCGCCGGCGCCCGCCAGGTCGAAGGCCTCCAGCAGCCCGGCGGCGCGTGCCCGCGCGCCGCCGCGGGACAGCCCGGACAGCCGGCCGAGGAACACCAGGTTCTCCCGGCCGGTGAGGTCCTCATCGACGGTGGCGGCCTGGCCGGCCAGCGCGATCTTGCGGCGCACTGCGGCTGCCTCGCGCACGACGTCGTGGCCGAGTACGGCGGCGCGCCCGCTGTCGGGCCGCAGCAGGGTGGCGAGGATGCGGATGGTGGTGGTCTTGCCTGCGCCGTTCGGGCCGAGCAGTCCGTAGATCGTTCCCGCGGCGACCGTCAGGTCCAGGCCGCGCAGCGCCTCGGTGGTGCCGAACCGCTTCCGCAGCCCCGCGGCCTCGACGGCGACCGGGTATCTTTTCTCGTACATGACTGTCAAGGCTAATTTACCTTTGACAAGACTGTCAATAATAAGGTGGCGCATGGCGGAGACGAAGGCCAGGAGGCGCAGGCAGCGGCCGGAGGCCCGGCAGTCCATCGCGGCGGTCCTGGACGCCGCGATCCGGACGCTCGCCGGCCGGCCAGACGCGTCCATGGACGAGATCGCGCGGGCCGCCGGGGTCAGCAGGCAGACGGTCTACGCGCACTTCCCGTCCCGTGACGCGCTGATCGACGCGGTCATCGAGCGGGGCACCGCCGAGTTCACCGGCCTCCTCGACGGCGTGGACCTCGACCAGGCACCGCCCGCCCAGGCGCTGACCCGGCTGCTGGAGGCCGGCTGGCAGGTAGCAGCCCGCTACCCGTTCCTGTGGCTGCAGCCCGTCGTCGACCCCGGCAAGGACGCTGACCGGCACGCGCCGGTCCTGGACCGCATGCTGGACATCGTCCGCCGCGGCCAGGCCACCGGCGACTTCGACGACACCGTCCCGGCGCACTGGCTGCTGTCGGCATGCCTGGCGCTGGGCCGGGCCACCGAGGACGAGGTCAAGGCAGGCAGGATGACCATCGAGCAGGCAACCCGCGCCGTGCACCAGGGCGTACTCCGGCTGCTCGGCACGAGGGTGACCTGACACCAGCCCGCGCGCTACCGCGGCACCTGGGCATAAGCCAAGCCTGCCGTCCCGGTATCACCCAGCGTCAACGGGCTGACCCGGGCCCGGGGTGTTCAGACAGAGCCGCGATCGCTCATGCAGGGGTTCAGGTAACCGGTCGATTGTTCAGGTAGATCCCTGCACCCCATCGACATCGGCATTTAAAGGTCTGTAGCTGGCGTCCCTGGTGAGCGTTTGCCCCGCCGCGGCAGGCAGGCTCCCGGTTCAGCGCGGAGCATCCCGGCTGTTCTCCGGGAGGCGCTGCCGTGGTGCCGGGAGGGATTCAGTGGCGGCCCGGCTCGGCCGCGCCGGCGGCGAAGTGATCTCTGCTGCCTGGGCGGCAGAAGACGTAGCGGACGCCGTCGCGCTGGGCGGTGAACTGCGCGTCGGCCACTCGGACTGTCATCCCGCACACCGGTCGGGTGCTTCGGTCAGCACGGCAAGCGGGTCAGCCGTGAAGTGCCGGGCGCAGCCCTCGCCGCAGAAGTAGTACTCCTGCCCGGCGTAGTCGGCGTGCGCTGCGGCGGTTGCCGGGTCGACGGTCATCCCGCACACCGGGTCGGTCGCGCTGTCCGCGGCCTGGCCCGTGACGGCCCCGGCCTGCCCCGTGTCCTGGGCGGGTGCGGCCAGGCCTCCGTTGGCGTAACGGGCGGGGCTGGCGGTGAACTTGTGCTGGCAGTGGTCGGCGCAGAAGTAGTAGGCAGTGCCGGCGAAGCTGGCCTTGGCCGGCGCGTGGGCGGTCGTGACCTGCATCCCGCAGACTGGGTCCTTGGCGTACCCGGCGCCGCCGCCGAACCGTTCCCTGTTGCGGTAGAGCCAGTACAGCCCGGCGAAAGAGGCGAGGGCGGCGATGTTCAGGAAGCCGGTGTAGTTCCAGCCCCACGCGTCCTGCCCGGTCACGGCGTGCCTGGCGCCAGCCGCCGGGGCGATGCCGGCCCAGGTGAACAGGTACTCGGTGGCCAGGCCGGCTGCGCTCATCGTGGCCCAGAACACCGCCAGCAGCTTGAGGGTGAGCCGGGTGCCGTAGTAGCGGCGGTAGATCAGCAGCAGCGGCAGCGTGATGAGGTCGGCGAACACGAACGCGATGGTGCCGCCGAAGGTGATCCCGCCGGTCCACAGCGCGGCGGCGAGCGGGACGTTGCCGACGGAGCAGACGAAGCTGATGAGCGCGAGGAACGGGCCGAGGATCACGTTCTCGGCCACCGACCAGAACCCGTGACCGGTCAGGAACAGCGACCGCCAGAAGCTGACCGGGACGGCGGCGTCGGCGAAGCCCGCCACGACG
>Ga0335075_10011144_pt1 | contig 13605 bp, 11 predicted proteins | sample Lox_Sample_24_FD_206723 | JGI IMG/M metagenome (GOLD analysis project Ga0335075, IMG submission 206723) | Soil microbial communities from Loxahatchee National Wildlife Refuge, Florida, United States - Lox_Sample_2.4 | ecosystem: Environmental > Terrestrial > Soil > Wetlands | place: USA...
CTGCGCGGACGCGGCTGCCTGGTGCAAGCTGCTTAGCGACGAGGTGGCGCCGAGGCGGATCAGCGGCAACACTATGAAGGCCAGCAGCAGCCCGCCGAGCAGCCACGTTATGGCCCCGAACGCACCGCCTGGCCAGCGGCGGGCCCGGTCGCCAGCCCGCCCTCGGCCCGGCGCGTCGCGCCGGGCCGGGAGTTCAGAGGTGCTGATCATCCGTTCGAGGAAGTCCACTGCGTGGTGAGCGGCTTGATCGACGCCGGGACCTCGGCCTGGTTACTCGCCAGCGATGGCGTGATGCTCACGAAACCCTCGCTGGCCATGATCGCCTGGCCCCTGGCACTCAGCACGAACTTGATGAACGCCTCGCCGAGCGCCGCATCCGGTGCGGTCGTGGGGACTGTCAGCCCGTAGATGATCGGCTTTCCGGTCAGCTCGCCTAGCGATCCGCCGTTCACAGTGACCTTGCCGTAGGCAGCGGCCATCGCCGGGTCGGACAGGTTGATCTGGTCCGGCAGCTTGAGGTAGTCGAGATGGTCTTCCAGGGCGTTCGACTTATAAATCGCGAGGTAGTCGATCTGCCCAGACTGCAGGGCCGCCAGCAGCGAGGTCTCGGTCGTTGCGACGCTGGAGTCGGGTGAGTTGTTCAGCACCGCCGCCGACAGGCCAGGGTCGTTGTAGTACGCATTCGCAAGCTGGAGCATCTGCAGGATCTGGTAGCCCGACGGGTCGGCGGCCGGGTTGGACCTGCCGATGTGCACGCCCGGCTCGGCCAGGACCTTGTACCAGTTCGATGCGGTCAGCTGGCTGGCGCCCTTGCTGTGGCTCGTGTAGGCGAAGGTGATCTGGTTCGACACGAAACCGACGTACCAGGTGGCGTATGGCTTCTTGCCGCCGAACATCAGCTGCGGGATCAGCGAGTAGTCCGCTGATCCGACGACATCGGCGGGCTGGTGCAGCTGCGTGACGGCCCTGATCGCGTCCGCGCTCGCTTCGAACTGCGAATGAATGGTGACGCCGGGATTCTGTTTGCGGAATGCTTGGAACTCGGCCGTAAACGGGGTGTCGAGCGTTCCCGCGCCGAACACGGTCAGCGTTCCGTGCAAGCCCGTCGATGCACCGCTCGTGCCGTTACCGCTGCTACCGCAGCCCGCTGCGGCCAGACACGCCGCGGCGACAGCAAGGCTGGCGATCTTTATGCTGTGATGCACTATCTGCCTCCTTCTGTCCTAGCACAGATCGGGGCGAGCTTACTGGTACGGGGCAGAGGGCGAGAAGAGCAGCATGCGTGTGGCGATAGGGAAACTGAGGGCCAGCGGCTAGAGTCCGGTGTCATGGCGATCTACCGCCAGGTCAGCGAGCAGATCGCCGGCCAGGTCGAGTCCGGCCTCCTGCCGCCCGGGGCTCACCTGCCGAGCATCCGCGACGCTGCCCGCCGCTACGACACCACCACCGCCACTATCGGCCGTGTCTACCGTGAGCTGGCCGATGCCGGCGTCATCGATGTCCGTGACCGCGCCCGGAGCACCGTGGCAGCCGGGGGCCCGGCCGCGGCCAGGCGGCTGCTGACCGGCCAGGTGACGCTGCGGCTGGCGGGCAGCGACGATCCCGCGCTGGACATCGCCATCCGGGCCGCCGGCACTTCCGTCGTCACCGTCGGCGAACGGGGCAGTTTCCAGGGCCTGACCCGGCTGTGGCGCGAAACCGCTGATGCCGCCGCCATCCACCTGCCACATCGCTCCGGTGTCGCCAACAAGCCATTCGCAACCACCGTGCTGCGCGACCGGCAGCCTGTCATCATCCACTTGTGGCGGCGCGAGCAGGGCTGGCTCACCCCGCCAGGCAACCCGGACCGGATATCCGGGCCGGCCGACCTGCGCCGGCTCCGGATCGCACGACGCCGATTCGGCACCGGAACCCGGGTTCTGCTCGACCGGCTCTTCGCCCAGTCAGGCATCCCTCCCGAGCAGGTAGCCGGTCCAGAGGCCAGCTCCCACCTGGAAGTCGCCATGACGGTCGCGACCGGGCAGGCCGACACGGGGCTCGGCGTGCGGGCAGCGGCCGCAGCGCTGGACCTGGACTTCATCCCGTCCGTCTGGGAGGACTTCGACCTGGTCCTCAGCGGCGCCGCGCTGCCCGCCGCTGAGCCGCTCATTGCGGCACTGCGTGACCCGGAAGTCCAGACCGCGGTCTCAGCCCTCGGCGGCTACGACATCGCCAGAACAGGCACGGTCGAGATGCTCGCCTGACCAGTTCGGGCATGCGTCGTGCTGGGCAGTCAGAGGAGTCCTGCGAGCAGGAAGCGGATTCCGACAGCGACCTCCAGCACGCCGAGCAGCCGGCGAATCAGGTGATCGGGCAGCCGTGACTGGAGCCTGGCGCCGAGGTAGGAGCCGACCAGGCCGCCGACGCCCAGCGCGACGCCCGTTGGCCAGTTCGGCGCCACCGAGCCATGCGCTTGCGCCGACAGAATCGTAAAGGTAACTACACCGGCCACCGACGTCACGAGCGTCGATGCCAGTGCGGCCGGAGCCACGTCAGCCGCCGGCCGCCCGGTACTGATCAAGACCGGCGCGATGATCGACCCGCCGCCGATCCCGTAGATGCCACCCACACATCCCACCACCAGGGCGAGCAGCACCAGGACCGGCCAGGACAGCTGAACGTGATGGCTCTCCCCCGGCTGCTGCATCGGCTGCGTCAGGGCCAGCCAGCAGCCCAGCAGCAGCAGAACCGCCCCAACAACCAGGTCGAACACAGCCGGCGCGGGCAGCAGCTCGACCCTGATGACCGACCCGGCCACTACACCGGGCAGCGTTCCCGCGATCAAGACCGCGGCCAGGCTCCCGCCCGCCTGTCCCTGCCGCCAGTACCGGTACAAGGCCCCCGGCGTGGCCACCACGTTGTAGAGCAGATTCGTCGGCGTCACCGCCGGACTCGGAGTCCCCAGCACGCTCACCTGGAACGGCAGCAGCAGCACCGCCCCGGACACACCCGCAGGTGCCGACACCGCCGAGACCACTAGCGCCGCGGCAAACGCCACAAGCTCAGTCCAGCCAGCACCCAGCACAAGCGACCACGGTAATGATCACCCAAGCCGCTTAAAGCAGCTATGACAGGCTAATTGCCCCCAGCAACAACGAGGCGCCTGGCCGCGGCCCGCACCCCGGTCTCGTTCCACATCGCCGGGCACGCCACCGCACCGGGCCAGTACAGCCGCGGCCAGCTGACGGGCTGGCGCAGCGGACCGCCGGGACAGGCGACACGAGCGAGCAGCCGCGCGCTGTGCTCCGGGGAGGGAAAGGGCGGCCCAGCCAGCCGGTGGGTGCTTGCGGGGCCGCGCGACGCTGCCTGGCTCAGGCCGGGACGACGGGGACACGTCCCGGCGCGCACTGCGGCCGGGGACAGCGGACAGCTGATGGTAGCGCCGGTTCCGGTCACATGCGGCGCAGCGCACGAAACCGGCTCCGCCGCCACCGTGCGGCGGAGCGGCCGGCGGCCACGACTGTGCGGGCGCGGGGGCTTTCAGGCATCGCGGGCGGCCTCGATCGCCGTCCGGAGTGCCCCGACGGACGGGGCCGGGGCGGCCCGGCCCGCGTCGTCCCGGTACAGCCGGCACGACAGGCTGGCGGCCTGGCCGGGTGCGGCGAACGGGTCGGTTCCGCCGATGAGCAGGGTCGGCGAGCCGTGCATGCCGGCCTGCGCCGCCGCCCGCTCGTCGGCGATGTCCCGCCGGGTGACGGTGACGCCAGGCTGGCCGGCCAGCGCAGCCGCGAGCCGCTCCTCGAACGCGGCGGCGTTCGGGCAGCCCGGCACCGTCAGCAGGATCAGCTCCATGGCAGGCTCCTCCATCGCGGGCGGGCGGTCATCCGGGTGCGAGCTGCCGGGCCACCTGGCGCAGCATAGGCGCGCCGGCCGATTCCTGCACGCTGCGGGCAAACAGCCACAGCCGCACCCGGCTCGGGTCGAGGCCGGCCAGCCGGGCCATCCGGCCGGCCAGCCCGGCCGGGTCGGCGGCCAGCCGATTGATTCGGGCGTACTGGCGAGTGGCCGGCCAGGACGCCGACGCGTGGCCATGCGGGGTTGCCGCGCGGGTGCGTTGCGGCGCGGCGGATCCGGTGCTCGAGGTGGAAGTGGAAGACGACCTCGAGGTGGGAGAACTCGGCGAGGCCTGCTGTTGCGTCCGGGTCGAGGATGCCCGGGTCCAGGACGAGCCTGGCTGTCTCGCCGCCCCAGTGGTCCTCGGCTATCTCGGTGCGGCCGCCGCGCACGATGCCGATCGGCATCGGGTGATGCTAGTCATGGGCGGTTTTCTGCCCGGCTGGGCTGGTGCCGGTGAACAGGTCGCGGATCGAGGTGATCAGGATCCGCAGCGCGTCGCCGGGGTCGATCCGGCCGGCCCGGACGCCGTCGTTGCAGGCGTGGATGAGGGCGATGCTGGCGTGCACGAGCCAGTCGGCGGGCAGGTCGGTGCGGAAGGAGCCGTCGGCCTGGCCGCGCGCCAGCAGGCTGGCGATGGTGTGTTGCGCGGCCTGGTGGGTCCGCGTGACTGCTTCAGGGCTGAGCAGTTCGGAGACGGCCTGGGCCATTGCCTGGTATCTGGCCAGGTGCTGCCAGCCGCCGGCGAGGATCCGCTCGAGTGCCTCGGTGGCTGGCCCGTCGGCGGGGCTTGCCGCCTCCAGCGCCGTCATGATGCGCAGCACGGCGCGCTCGACTGCCGCCTCCAGTAGCGCTTCCCAGGTCGGGAAGTGCGCGTAGACGGTGACCCGGGACACGCCGGCCTGGGCGGCGACGGCGGAGATGGTGGCGTGGCCTTCCTGGCGCAGCAGTTCCTCGGCCGCATCCAGGATCGCCCCGGCATTCCGGCTTGCCACTTCCCGGTGGTAGATGGTGCTTCGCTGCGTGGTCATGTCGGTACCTCCGGCTCAGTGCACTGCCACGGGCGTGCCTGCGGCCGGGCGCACGGCCGGGACTGTCGCCATAGCCAGCACGGCGAGTACGGCTGCGATCACGCCGGCGACCTCGAACCCGTGCCGGTAGCCGGCGCTGATGCCGCCGCTGGCCACCACCGCGACCGCAGAGAAGACGGCCACCCCGAACGCGGCGCCGATCTCGTGCGACGCCGACATCAGCCCCGAGGCAGTGCCTGCCCGGTCCTCGCTCACCTGGCTCATGCCGGTGACTGCGGTGGCGGGCAGAACCAGCCCGGTGCCCAGCCCGATGACGAGCAGGCCGGGAAGCAGGCCGGTCAGGTAACTGGACTGGGCGGACATTGTTGTGAGCAGCAGGGCTCCCCCGGCCATCAGCGCGAGCCCCGCGACTATCAGCACGCGGGAGCCGGCTTGCGGCAGGAGATGCGAGGCCAGGTGGGCCCCGAGCCCGATGATCAGCGCGAGGGGCAGGAACTCCAGCCCGACCCGCAACGCCGAGGCGTGCTCAACTTCCTGCAGGTACAGCGTGTTGAGGAAGAAGGTCGCGACGAGGATGCCGGTGCTGGCCAACATGACCACCACGCCGGCGACCAGCGGCCGGTTCCGCCACGTCTGCGGCGGCACCAGCGGCGGCCGGCCCGCGCGCCGGGCCAGCACCTCCGCGCCGGCGAAGGCCGCCAGCAGCGCTGCGGACAGCGCCAGCAGCGACGCGGTCCTTGCCGACGTCCAGCCGTACGCCGGCGCCCGGGCGAGGGCGTAGGCGAGCGTCACCAGGCCCGCGGCCGCGAGCGCCGCGCCAGGGAGGTCCAGGTCGCGGGCCCTGCGGCGACGGGCTGACGTGACCGGCACCAGGTGCAGGCTGACCAGGCCCGCGGCCAGGCCGACCGGCACGTTGACCAGGAACACCGCCCGCCAGCCCAGCCAGGTGGTCAGCATGCCGCCGGCCAGCACGCCAGCCGCCGCCCCGGCGCCGCCGATCGCGCCCCAGATGCCCAGCGCCCGGGCGCGCTGCTGCCCGGCGTACGCCGTGGTGATGATTGACAGCGCGGCCGGCGTGAGCAGCGCCGCGCCCGCCCCCTGACCGAACCTGGCCGCGATCATCGCCCCGGAGGCCGGCGCGAGGCCGCTGGCCAGCGACGCCGCGGTAAAGACCGTCAGTCCGGCCAGGAACACCGGCCGCCGGCCAAGGACGTCGGCCGCGCGGCCGCCCAGCAGCACCAGCCCGCCGCTGGCCAGCACGTACGCGGTGACCACCCACTGCAGCCCGCCAGCCTGAAAGCCCAGCGACCTGGCGATGGACGGGAGCGCGACGTTCACCACGGTGGCGTCGAGAATCACCATGAACTGCGCCGCGCTGACCAGGATCAGCAGCGCCCACGACTGCCCGCGCCCCGCCGCGCCCGCCGGCGCCGTGCCCGTTTCAGGAGCTCCGGGCTCGCGCCGGCTGGCCTGCTGGCCGTGTTGCCCGCGCGCGCGGCCAGAGCCGTGTGTTCCGTGCATATGCATAGCCTCCCCAGGCTGATCCGCGCCCTCCGGTCACGGATCACGATGGTCGACAGTGACGTCAGCCACGAGCGTGCGGGAGCCCGTGATGGGTTGTCAATGCTGTAAACCCGTCCGTCTGGCCAGCACGGTCCGCCGCAACTGGCCCTCGCTGGACGCAGCGATGAACCTGAGCTACTCGTGCACCTGCTGTCCGGCTCGCCCAACAGCGAAGATCAGCCGAGCTGACAAGGAGTCCTTTTCTCACCTTTGCGCACCAGGAGAACTTGCACTTCGGCACCTTCGGGTACCTGACGCTGCGCGGGCTGTTCAGCCAGCCGGAGATGGCGGCGCTGCGCGATGAGGTCACCAGCGCTCTCACCGACGCGTTCGGCCAGCTCGGCACCGAGCCCGACCAGACCGGCGGCATCAGCGGGGATTACCTGCCGCTAGCGGTGGACCGGGCGCCGTTCAGCGAGTCGCTCATCACCGACAACGAGCGCACTTTCCTCGCATCGGCCGAGCTGCTCGGCGGCCCGGTGGTGCCGTCGGTAGGGATCGCCATCCGCTTCACCGGCGGCTCAACCTGGCACACCCGGCTCGACCCGGCACCGTCATCGCGGTGCTTGCCGCGTCGCCGCGTCGCACCGGGCCTGGGAACTCACGCTAGCGTGCCAGCCGTGCCGCAGCGGCTGGCCGGGACGGCCTACGTCAACCGCACCGCCGCCATGGTCACTGCCCGCATCGGCAACGGCTGGACCCCTAACGGCGGCTCAGGCCGGGCCGTCCTTGCCCGTTCACAGGGCGACCCGCCGCCCCGGCCGCATTACCGTCGTGCACGACAGCTGCGGCAGGGACGGGCGCTGCAGCAGCTGGCAGAGCCTCGTGCCAGCTCTCTCCCGCTCATCCCGGGAAGCAGAAATTGGTGGATCTGTGGCCCGCGCCGACCTCAACGGTGACACCCTCAGTGTGGAAATCGATGGGCCGCGACCGTGCCGGGCAGTCATCCGAAAGCGCAGAGACCGGCCCACGCCCACGGAGCCGCCTTGTCCATCCTCACGCGGCCTCCGCCCGGAACGCGCACCGTAGTGTCTCGCTCCGCAAGGAATCGCTCGCGTGCCCGGCGCAGCGCCTCGGCCGGTCTCACGCCGACGCCTACTGCGGCGAGACAGTCGGCCGTGATCTGGCCGGTGCACTCAGGGTCAGCCGGCAGCGCCCACAAGCCAGCGATCACGCCGGCGGCCCCTGCCAGGAAAGCTGCGGTCGTCATGTTCAGCGTCTCGCCGGTGCGATGACCGACGTGCCGCCCGGCCCAGCATGCTTCGAACACGACAACGCTGCCCTCGAGTCTCTTCGCGAGCAGGTCTGCTGCAGTCACCGTCTGGAGCCGGTCCGTTGTGGTCAGCCAGCCGCTGAATCCCGGTCCCGCGTCGCCGTGAGCAGCGAGCACGCCCAACGTGTGAGCGCCCAGGTCGGCCAGCCACTCCGCCACCGTCGGCGAACCGTGGCCGACGACAGCTTGCTCGCTGGGCCATTTCAGGGCGGGGTCGAAGAACGCGGCAACCCGCTCGATGCTGACCTGCTCCGCGGTAGGCGTGAGCAATGGCAGCCGCCGTACGGCAGCGGCCACGCCCAGCGGACGGTCGGCATCGACGTTAAGCGCTTCGAACGGCACGTGCGAGAGCATCGGATGCACCACCAGCAGCACCTCACCCGGCGATTCCTGGCGTAGCCGCTCTCGGAGTTCGGGTGGGAGGAACACATCGGCGAGCGTGTTCTGCCACGTGCGCGACTCGGCGCGCCACAGCACGTCAAGTGACCCGCCGTCAGCAACTCGGCCGAGCTTGTCGACTGCGTCGACCGCGGCCTCATCGAGTGCCGGAAGGTGGAGTGAGACGTCCGCGGCGGTAAGCGCCGCTACGACGGGCACCTGTCCAGAAGACAGCGGAGCGCCCACGAGCAGGACCGCCGCGTCCGGCGCTGCGGCACGCAGGTCAGCCAAGCGGAGTCTGTGCTGCGCATCATCGGTGGTGCGCGGAAGTGTAGCGATGGCGACAGCGAGGCGGTGCAATGCGGCGCGTAGCGCGGCCGCGTCGCCGGAGTCCTGGAGCCGCTGCGCTCGGCGAGCAAACTGGACGATTTCGTCGGGGAGACCGTTGCCTGCGTGGGCCGTGCGCAGCCCGAGCGGGAAGCTGTCAAGGAGGGCGTCGGCTGCGAGGTCGTGTGCAGCCTGCGTGCCGATGGTCGCGGCGACTTCGACGACTGTCGCAGGGATCGTCCGTAGGGACAGGTCGTGGTCGGCGCGGCGGGCCGGGTCGACCACGCGTCCGCGAGCCCGCCGAAGTCGCAACGCAGCCGTTTCAAGATGCTGCAGAGCAGTGTGAGGTGAGTTCGTGACCGTGGCGCTGGCTGCGAAGGCGGCGGCATGCGCGGATCCGATGAGGATGTCGAGTTGGTCGTACAGGTAGAGGGCCTCCACCGCCGCCTGTTCGCGGTGCGCGGAGTCGCCGATCTCGGCCTGCATCAGGCGGATGCCGGCAACGGCCAGAAGGTTCTTCGTGTCCCGCGCGGTCTGTTCCGCGTTGGTCAGGGCAGCCGCGACGCGGTCGTCATCACCGCGAACGGCTGCGATGCGGGCGACAGCGCGCCAGGCGCCGGTCAGGCCCAGCAGGTCGCCGCTCGACTCGAACGCTCGAACCGCCTCGGCCGCGTCCGCCTCGGCTCCAGCCGGATCGCGGCCGAGGCGTGCCACGGATAGTTCACGCAGCGCGTACCCGAGTCCGGAGGCGTTGCCGATCTGCCGGTAGAGGGTTGCGGCGGCGTCGAGATGCCTCTGCCCGGAGGAGTCGCGGCCCAGCAGTAGGTCGATGGTGGCGAGCGCTCGCTCGGTGTTGGCGAGGCCAAGTGTGTCGCCATGCGCGGTGTACTCGATGCTCGCGGCGACATAGTCGTCGGTGGCACCCGCGTACTCCGACGTCATGGTCAGGATGTGACCGCGTTCAAGGAGCGCGTTCGCTCGCGCATGACCGGTGGTTCCGGCTGCGACCGTCTCGATCGCTGTCAGAGCGTCGGCGGCGTCCCCCCTGATGCGTTGCACGACCGCCCTTTGCTTGAGTGCACGCATGAGCACTCGTTGGTCGCCGGCCACTCGGGCCGTAATCTCGCCGTCGGTGACGAACTGGAGCGCGTCATCTTCCCGGGCCAGACCGCAGAGCGACTCCGCGAGCGCAACCAGTGCCCACGCTCGTCCAGCCGGGTCTTCAAGCTGCTCATAGATGCTCGCTGCGGCGCGAAGGTGCGGTTCCGCGTCTGCCTGCGAGCCATTCTGGTTCAGCGCCATGCCGGCTTCCAGGTGCAAGCCGGCCGCGAACTCCGAGTCGGGATCCGCGACGTCAAGGCCCAGTTCAGCTGTGCCGATTGCAGAGTCGAGTTCGTCGGTGAACCGGAATGCCTGGGCGGACAAGTGCAGGCACCACAGGTAGGCATCACGCTGCGGCCAGTGCTGCAGTTCTGCCAGCAGCATCGGCATTGCGCCGAGCACCCGCCGCGGGTCGGTCTCGACGAGGTTGCTCAGATCCTCGAGTTGCGCCTGGATCCGGCGTAGGCGAGCGACGTCTGGCGGTGACGTCATTCGAGGCGAACGTGGATCACGGAGCCGGTGACGTCGCTGAGGGCGTGGAAGCGGTCGGCGTCAGCGGTTCCGTTCACGGTCCATCCGGAGTCGCCGACCTTACGGAGCTCGGTCACGTCGACCAGCCCGTACCCCGAGCGGAGGAGGTACTCGGTGATCGCGTCCCGGACGACATCAGCGGAAGCGGGTTCGGGCTTGTGCGGGTCGGTCAGGCGGGCGGCCAGGCGCTTGAGGACGTCGAAAGTGACGCCACCCGCGACCGCGTCGACGAGGAACTGAACGACCTCGCCGCTCAGAACCCCTTCCGTTGGCGAAGGAGCCGACGAGGGCGGGGCGTCGAGCAGCAGGACGCCGTCGTCCCCGAACGGCACGATGTCGCGACTCACCACTGCTCCTTCTGACTCGGATATCGGCTGTGCGCACTCGGCGTCATCATCGCTGACAGACATGGATGTTGGTAGCCCGGATGCGCAGGTGTCCCCGCACCCGGCGCACCGCGGAAGGCAAGACGGCCTGGCTCCGGGAGAACCGGGACCGGGGATAGCGGCTCATCTGCCCCGCCTGGTGTGCAGTCAGTTGCGAGCGCGGATGGATTGATCTGGGCAGCCTGTGGGCCGTGCCCGCAGCGGTGAGCAGACTGTTGTTGTGCAGACGAGCTACGGCCTCGTGCCGATCGGGTGGGTGCAGTCGGCCCTGAGGGTGCTCGACGATGCGCCGAACCAGCGCGAAGGCGCGCCCCGGGCGTGGATCCACTTCGAGGAGCAGGTCGCGGAGGGTGCCAAGGATCTGCGAGCGGGCGACGAGATCGTCGTGCTCACCTGGCTCCACCTGTCGGCGCGCGACGAGCTGAGCACGCATCCCGAGGACGACATGAGCCAGCCGCTTACCGGCGTGTTCAGCACCTGTTCGCCCAATCGGCCGAACCCCATCGGCCTGCACCGTGCCCGCATCGTGGCGCGCGACGGGCTTCGGATTGAAGTCGACGCGCTGGAGGCAGTCGACGGGACGCCGGTGGTAGACGTCAAACCGGCCATCGACCCGCCTGCCTGACGCGCTACACGCGGCCCAGTAGCGCTGCGCATGCATTCTCTCGAAATTGACGTCGACGTTCTCGGCAATGCCCGTGATGCCGCGGCCTACACACACGGCGCAAGATTGGTTACGATCCGCCCAGTCCACCCAGCGCTCTGATCGCCTCCTGCAGTTCTGTGACACCCGCTAAAAGGTCGACTCGCTCCGAAGGTTCGCAGTCGCGCGGTTGCCAGGCGATCTGGCCGCCGAGGACGAACAGTGCAACTCCCGTTGCAGGATTATGACCAGAATTCCGGAGACGGCCCGATGTCGTTTGCCCGACGACGAGTGATTCCAGCAGCCCGCATTCGGAGTGCGACCTCGGTAGAGACATCGATCTCCCGTGCCTCAGACGATCCTGCAGGTGATCCGAGTGCGTAGCCATTGAAGGTCGGCACTGGCTTAATCAGCCCTCCCGGCTCCCTCCACTGCTCGGGCGGCTGTGAGATTAGTGAGTGGTCGAGCTTCCGCTTCCTCCAGAGTTCCGAGAGCTTCAATCCGACCGCGTCGAGAAATGAGCAAGTGCTCGTCGTAAGTGACTGGAGGATGGCCTCCGCGTCCGACTCAAAGGAAGCCGCTATCCTTCCGGCAGCGTAAACCCAGCCCTGAATTTGTGTCCATTCACGGGGTCTCAGCGCGACACGCCGGCATGTGCCGGTGGTTGAACCTTTAGTACAGGTTGAGCATGCTTTCGGCTCGTGTCCGACCAGAGCACCGTCGAGTCGAGTGTTTGGTCACGTCTGTTTTGAGTTGGGGCTCGGCAGGCCTCGGGAGTGCTATCTCAAGCAGCCTCAGACTGAAGAATCTCCGCGAGGGATCGTCGGGCACCGATCCGGGCGGGGATGGTGGTGAGTGCCCCGAGGACGAGCACCGTCCCGAGGACCATGGCAACCAACCACAGACAAACAGAAGCTCCTCAGGGTTCGGCGGCTGGTCGTCGCAAACCAAACGCGCGTAGCGGGACCCGACGGATCGTCGGACCTTGGCAGTGGTGATGCCTTCGAGGCCTCTCGGCCTATCAGCGAAGCCACCCTAACGGTTAGGGGGGGTCAGCACCAACTCAGCACGCTGCCGGGAACTGACGGGAACCAACCAGGAATAACGGGCAAACGGCCAACCGCCAGAAACCGGAGTTCACGGGCCCTTCTAAGATCCGCACCAGCGCCATGACCAGCGGTTATTACCGCACGTCAAGCCCCGTGACGGCCCTTCCGATGATCATGCGCTGGATCTCCGACGTGCCCTCGAAAATGGTGAAGTTCGTGGAGGTGCGGGCAGTTTCCGCAGGTAGATGGGCTGATAGCTAAGCGCCTGTCAGCACCAACTCAGCACCGCATGCGGACGGGTCAGCCGCACCGCGCCAGCGGGCGCGGCCATTCGCAACCTCGGACGCTTTCGCTTGGCCGGCCGGGTTCTGGCGCTATTCCGCTTAACGCCGACTGTGGCGCCTGCCAGCCCAGCGGGTCGCGTCTACGGCCACGGGGGGACGCGTTCGTGCCCATTCGCGGCCATTGCGGCTGCGCGGTCCCCTCAGTGGTAGGGCGTCAGATCCGCCCCGGGGTAGCGCGCCTGGGTGTCGGCCAAGGTCTGCTCGTCCCAGTACGGGTCGCCGGGAACGGGCCATCCGAAAACCGACCGCTCCCGGGGAGTCGCCCGCTCGACGATCTCGGACCAGCCTGGTTGCGTCGCGCGCTCGGCCCAGGCGACCCTGCCCGTCCAGCGCGGTCCCCACGCGTCGTAGTCCGCGAGCAAGGCGAACCGGGCCGATCGCTCGCCGGTCATGCGCGACCCACGGTGAAGCACATCGGACCGAAAAGCGAACAGGGTTCCCGCGGGACCTGTCATGGAGGCCTCCTCCTCGGCGAACATCCCCCCTGGGGGGTCGTTCGTGATGTCGTGATCCCCAGGGATCGGCCAGTACGGGACACTCTCGCCAGCGGAAAGCGGAACAATCTTGGTCGGGCCGTCCTCGTCGCCGACGTCTGAGAGAAGGATCCACGTCAACAGCTGCGTGGCCGGATGGGCGCGCTTGGGCACGACGAGGCTGTGGTTGACGAAGTCGCGGTGGTGGCGCTGCTCGTAGTCGACGGCCCCGGCGTACTTGGCCCAAAGCTCTGCCTCATAGAGACGCAGATCGGCCGAGCCCAGGAAGCGCTCGGCCAGGTCGAGCAGGTCGGGGTGGAAGGCCAGTCGGTTCAGGCTCCACGACGGCCACGGGGCGCGGATCAGGCCGGCCCACTGGCTGGTTGCCAGCCAGGCATGAGCGGCCGGGTCGGCGAAGTACTCCTCGGGCCGCGGATAGTGCAGCCACAAGGCGTCCTGGGCCGCCGCCAGCTCGTCGGCCCCGAGGAACCCCTCGAAGATCAGATAACCCCGGTCGCGCAGATCCACCACACAACGGTCGGGAACTCTCATCGACGCCGCTCCCTAGTCGCCTCTCCCGCCTCGCTCAAGAGCGATTGCAGCATCGTCCACATATGTCGGGTGTCTGGATCG
>Ga0335075_10011145_pt1 | contig 13603 bp, 13 predicted proteins | sample Lox_Sample_24_FD_206723 | JGI IMG/M metagenome (GOLD analysis project Ga0335075, IMG submission 206723) | Soil microbial communities from Loxahatchee National Wildlife Refuge, Florida, United States - Lox_Sample_2.4 | ecosystem: Environmental > Terrestrial > Soil > Wetlands | place: USA...
AACCACGTCAGCATCAATGCGCAGAACCTGCAGGACTCCGTCGACTTCTATGTCGATCTGCTGGGCGCCGAGCCGATTCCCACGCCGAACTTCGGCATCCCGGTGCAGTGGCTCGCGCTTGGGCGCACCCAGCTTCACCTGTTCGAGCGCGATCTCCAGCCAACTAGCCATCATCACCTCGGAATCACCGTGGACGATCTAGAGCCCGTGTATCGGGCGGCCGAGCGGCGGGGCGCGTTCGAGTACCGTGCCTTTGGCAACCATCTGGTCGAGCTGCCCGGCGACGTTGTGCAGCTGTACGTCCGCGACCCGGTGGGCAACCTCGTGGAGATCGACCACGCCGGCGTCGATCGGCTGCCAGATGACCTCAGGGTCCAACTCAAGCACCTCTGGGACTTCAACCCACAGACCGAGGAGAACATGCAAGGGCGGCTGTTCGTCCCCTGAGTTGCCGGACCCATCCCGGCCGAGCGAAGGGACACCCCCCCGCGAACTTTTTGGGCCGCAGTAACGATGTAGGGGTATGGAGTCGTTGCTGTCGGACGCTCGGATCCTCCGTGACTCGGTTTCGGACCCGACGATCTTCTCCTCTGTCTACGAGAGGCATCTGGTGTCGGTGGCGAGCTATGTGGCGAGGCGGACCGGTCCTGAGCTGTCCGAGGATCTAACCGCCGAGGTGTTCGCTCGAGCGTTTCGCAAGCGCTCGGTGTTTCGCGATCAGCATGGGAGCGCCCTGCCTTGGCTCTTGGGGATCGCCAACAACGTGATCGCCGACCAGCGGCGAGCGGAACGCCGGCGACTGGAAACGCTCCGGCGACTGGCGACAGTCAGGCCGGTGTCGTCTGAGACCAGCGTTGGCGTGCTTGGCCCGGAGCTGGTGGGAGAACTCCTTCGCTTGCCCGACGCTGATCGGGACACCCTCCTGCTCGTCGTCTGGGGTGAGCTGAGCTATGCGGAAGCGGCCACGGCGCTGAGCGTTCCGATCGGCACGATCCGGTCTCGTGTCGCCCGGGCGAGACGGCGACTGGCCGCGGCGATTGGACAGCCGGCCGATCCGGAAGTCCCCATCGTGAACGGAGAGTCTCATGCCTGACCGCGACGAGCCCCTGGACCTGCTCCGCGAGCTGCGCGACGTCGGCATAACCCCGCCGCCCGCAGCGGAGCTTCGTGCTCGCGTGGCGTCGGCGATCACGGAAGAGATCGAGCGAGAAAACCAGCCGCAGCGACGCGACTTCAACGGCGGCTCGCCCCACCGGTCGAGGGCACAGCGTGTCGGCGGCCCCCGCCGGCGCCCTGGCTTCGGCCGCTTGGCCAGGGGGCTCGTTCCCGCGGTTGGCGTGCTCGTGGTGGTGCTCGTCGTTGTCCTGTTCGTCGGCCTGCGTGGGTCGGGTCCAAGCACCACTGCGCCGGGCCACGGCCCCGTGGCGCCGGGCCGCGGGTCGGTGAAGCTCGTGTACATGGCGGAGCCGACCGCCCTGGTTCCACACGTCACCACTCGCGCCCTCGAGCGGACCGTCCAGGTCATGCAAGCGCAGGTGCGGGCTCTGGGGATTCGCTCGGGGCGCTTGTCTCTGTCGGGCGCGAACGAGATCACCGTCGTCCTGCCCGACGCCAGGAACACCGCGCAGGCCGAGCTGGAGCTCGGGTCCACCGCGCAGCTGTTGTTCTACGACTGGGAGGCCAACGCGCTCACCCCAGACGGCAAGGCTGCGGCCACCCACCTCCAGACCCAGGATCCGGACGCGATCGAGATCAGCCAAGGATCCGGGCCACTACCGGCCGGAGCGCCCGGAGCGGGCAGCATGGCGCTCTATCAGGCCGTGCGGCTGGCCGCTAGGCAGCCTAGGTGGAGTAGTTCGGCCAACTCGCGGATCACCCCGCAGTACTGGATGTTCGGAGCGCCCGGGAGCGCCGCCTGCGCGACCGCCGCCCGCGAGGAGGCGACGGTGCCGGTGGCCGGAGAGCACTGCCTGCTTGCGGGTCCAGAGGACAGCGTTGAGGAGCTCGATTCAGGACTCCCGGCTGGCGTAAGGTCCTCCCAAGGTCAGGTTCTAAGCGTTCCGCGCGGCTGGGTAGTGCTCGAGGCCATCGCCTCGAGCTTCGCGCATCCGGTGCCGGTCGCCAGCCCGAACGCGCAGTTTTTCGTGCTCAAGGACGACGTGGCTCTGCGCACCGCAGACATCACTAACCCGCAGCAGGGCACCGATCCCAACACCGGAACACCCGATATCACCTTCGGGTTCAGCTCCAAGGGCAAGTCGGAGTTCCAAAACCTGACCGCCACGATCGCCCGTCGCGGTGCCCTCGTCAGCGGCCTCGGCCAGACGCTCAACCAGCACTTTGCCATCGCGCTCGACAACCAGCTGATCAGCGTCCCCTACATCGACTACAAGGCCTACCCCGACGGGATCACAGGCGATGACGGCGCCGATCTCACGAGCGGCTTCACGGTCGCCTCGGCCCACAGCCTGGCCGCCGACCTCCAGGTCGGCGCCCTCCCACTCAGCCTCAAGCTCGTGTGTGTCAGCGCGCCGGCCGGGCCGTGCCACAGCCCGGCCCGGCCATGACCGACGCTCGGGGAGAAGCTGTAACCGACGAAATCTCGACAGCGTCATCCGATTCGGACGACGTTTCCAAGACTGGGGGCCATATCGTCGCGGGCGTTGGAGACCAACGGCTTAGATTTCGCGCTGATCGTGTTCGAGCACACCGAGGGCGCCGAGCAGGCGTACTCGCGCGCGCCGAGGTCGGTCGCCGGCGTCGCCTGGGCTGATCAGATCGCGTTCGTCGAGCATCACCGGCGCAACCGGATCATCGTCCGGGGAACGTTCGCAGGCCACTACGTGGACGCCGACGACGAACAGGAGTTCATCGGCAAGAAGGCCGCCGAGGGCGTGGTGGCCGGTGGCGCGGTCGGACTGCTGTTCGGGCCGGCGGGCCTCGCTGTGGGACTCGTCGGGGGCGGCCTGGCCGGCGGCGTCGCCCAGGAGAGGCACTCTCCGCACCTGCGCAGCGCGTTCTTCGACGAAGTCCGCCGGGAGGTGCCCGAGGGATCCTCGGCCGTGATCATGATGGCCGCACCCGATCATGTCGACGCGATGGCGAGCGCGCTCGAAGGCCGCGGCGGCCGGCTGGTTCGCCATCACCTCAGCGCCGACGAGGCGAAGGCCCTCGCGGAGGCGGTCGCCGGCGATCCGACCGCGGCTCCGCCACCCGGGGCCTGATAGCGACCAGTACCGGCGGTCCTTCGGGTCATCGACGCCGGCGCACGAGTACGGCGGAGGCTCGACCGGGGACGGGCCGCATGGGCATACGATGGCCGGCTATGAGAACCCAACCCGAGGGCGGATGCGCATGCGGCACCGTCCGATACCGCCTCTCGTCGGAACCGTTGTTCGTTCATTGCTGTCATTGCCTGAACTGTCAGCGACAGACCGGCAGCGCCTTCGTGATCAATCTGCTGATCGAGGCCGAGCGCGTCGAGATCCTCGCAGGCGCGCCGCGACCGGTTGACGCGCCGCGTGACGATGGCAGCGTGCAGCGGATCTTCCGGTGCCCGGACTGTCAGGTCGCGCTGTTCAGCGAGTACGGTCGCCCGGAGGTGTGGTTCGTGCGTGGCGGCACGCTGGACGACCCGAAGGGCGTCACGCCGAACGTCCACATTTACACGCGATCGAAGGTCGATTGGGTCACCCTCCCAGACGCGGTGCCGGCATTTGACGTTTATTACGACCCAAGCCACCTTTGGCCTGAGGAGAGCCGACGGCGGTTCAAGGCGATCCGTCGCGATCGGTCTCAGTGAGCCGTGCTCCTCATCCCGGCGCGGCAAGCTCGTCCGCGATCGCGGCTTCTATGTCTCGACGGGCGCGTGCATCGGCGGCGGTGTGAGCGCGGCGGCGACTACCACCAACGCGAACGCCAGTAGCCGCACGACCAGCGCCACCTGTCCGGCGGGCAGGGGCTCGCCGAACACGATCGGACCGGCGGCGATCGTGGTCAGGTTGGCGGCGACGCTGGTCAGCGCGATCATCGGAACGGCTTCGCCGAGCTGAAGGCTGCGGGCCGAGATCAGCAGCCCGATCATCGAGGCGAGGAAGATGACAAGCGCCAGCGGCTGCACCAGTACGCCCGCGCCAAGCGCGCCGAGGTGCGCGCTGAGCGCCTTAATCGAGGTATCCGAGGCCGCCCACTCAAACCCGGCCGCCACCGCCAGGGCGATCGCCCGGCGTGAGAACACGGCTGCCACGAGCAGCCCGCCGCCGGCGGTCGCGAGCAGGAACAGCGTGAGCGTGCCGGTCGCGTAGTGGGAGTGGGCACTGTGGGCATCGCCGTCGAGCGTGGCGGCCAGGGCGGCGAGCCCGGCGGCCGTCAGCGTCACCCCGATCCACTCCCGGCGTGTGACCTCGATTCCGAACAGACGATTGGCTACGACCGTCAGCAGTACCAAGCCGCCAGCCACGGTCGCTTGCGCAAGCGAAATCGGTGCCAATGCGAGTGCGCCGACGTGCACCACCCACGAGCTCAGCCCGATCGCCACCCCCAGCAAGTAGACCGGCGAGCGGAACAGCAGGATCGTGCTGCGGATAGGCCTGCGCAACTCGACCTGCGGCGCGCTGCGCGCACCCCGGAACTTGTACAGAAAGCCGGCCACCGAGCCGAATGCGGTCAGCAGGGCGAGCACCAGCCCGAGAGCGACGGACACCGACATTCCTGGCTTCGAGCGTATCGGCCGGAGTCTCGATGTCGACGACGACCCGAGTGTGGTTGAGTGCGCCGGCCCTCGTCACTGGCTTCTAAGGCTTGGTTCCTATACCTTCGCGTCCTCGCCGCTCGCGGCAATCGACGATCAGGTGGAACGGAGGGAGCACGGTGGAACTCGACGAGCTGAGGACGCAGGTTGACGCCGGGGAGGTAGACACCGTCCTGCTGGCGTTCACGGACATGCAGGGACGCCTTCAGGGCAAGCGCCTCACGGCGAGGCACTTCCTCGATGACGTCGTCCACCATGGCGCCGAGGGCTGCAACTACCTGCTCGCGATCGACGTCGACATGAACACCGTCGACGGCTACGAGATGTCGTCATGGGAACGCGGGTACGGCGACTTCGAGATGCACCCCGATATGTCGACGCTCCGCCCGGTCCCGTGGCACCCGGCTACGGTGATGTGCCTCGCCGACCTCGCCTGGGCGGACGGCTCCGACGTCCTGGCCTCACCGCGTCAGGTGCTGCGAGCCCAGGTGGCGCGGCTCGCCGAGCGCGGCTGGTCCGCCAACGCCAGCACCGAGCTCGAGTTCCTCGTCTTCAGGGACACCTATGAGGAGGCCTGGCAGAAGCACTACCGGGATCTGGTCCCGGCCAACTTCTACAACGTCGACTACTCGCTGCTCGGAACGGCGCGGATCGAGCCGTTGATCCGCCGGATCCGAAACGCGATGGCGGGCGCCGGACTCGAGGTCGAGAACTCCAAAGGGGAGTGCAACTACGGCCAGCACGAGATCAACTTCCGCTACGCGGATGCGCTTCACGCTGCCGACGCGCACTCGATCTACAAGAACGCCGCGAAGGAAATCGCCGCCCAGGAGGGCATGTCGATCAGCTACATCGCAAAGTTCGACGAGCGCGAGGGAAACTCGTGCCACATCCATTTCTCGATCGCCGACGGGGAGGGGTCGGTGTTCGAACGCGACCGCGGGGTGTTTGAATCGTTCCTCGCCGGGCAACTCGCGGGAATGCGCGAGCTCACGCTGCTCCTGGCGCCGAACGTCAACTCGTACAAGCGTTTCGCGGCCGGCTCGTTCGCCCCGACGACGGTCGCCTGGGGGCACGACAACCGCACCTGCTCACTACGCGTCGTCGGCCACGGTGCCGGGGTGCGGTTCGAAAACCGCTCCGGTGGCGCTGACCTGAACCCGTACCTGGCGCTGAGCGCGCTGATCGCGGCCGGTCTGCACGGGGTGGAGCAGGAGCTCGAGCTCGAGCCCGCGTACGAGGGCAACGCGTACCTCGCGAGCGACAAACCGCGGCTACCGAGCACGCTGCGCGAGGCCCGGGAGCTGTTCGCCTCGAGCGAGCTGGCGCGGGCGGCATTCGGCGACCACGTCGTCGCGCACTACCTGAATGCCGCCGACGTCGAGCTCGCAGCGTTCGACGCGGCCGTCACCGACTGGGAGCTGCGCCGGGGGTTCGAGCGACTGTGAGCCTGGGGGTGGCGCCATTCGAGTCGGCTGCATCGCTCGACGTGGTATTCGCGCCGGTGCGCTCGATGACTGCGTTCGAGGAGACGGTCGAGCGGCTGGGGACGGCGATCCGTCTCGGGCTGCTGCCGGCCGGTACTCAACTGCCGGCAGAGCGCGAGCTGTGTGGCAAGCTCGGGATCTCGCGCTCGACCTTGCGCCAGGCGCTGGTTGCGCTCGGGCAAAGCGGCTATCTCCGTGCGGTGCGGGGGCGGGGCGGCGGGACGTTCGTCGCCGAGACGCTCCCGCCGGCGCAGCCACCGTCGCTGGAGGTCCAGAGCGCTTGGCGCGACACATGCGACGAGCGGATGGCGGTCGAGGTCGGGATCGCGGTGCTCGCAGCTGAGCGCGCGACGCCGGCCGCGATCGAGGCGCTGGCCGAGATCGTCGACACGATCGAATCGATGCTCGACGACTTCCCCAGCTACCGCGAGGCCGACACGCGTTTCCATGTCGGGCTCGCCGAAGCCACCGGGAGCCCGCGGCTGGTTACGGCGATGACCGAGACCCAGGGAAAGATGGTGCTGCTGATCTCGCACATCGCCCATCCGCCCGAGGTCCTCGGCTCCGCCAACGATCAGCACCGGCGGTTGGTGGGGGCGGTGAGGCGCCACGATCCGCTCGCGGCGGCGCGCGAAATGACCGAGCACATCCACGCCACCGAGCACGTGCTCGCCGGACTGTTGCCCGACTCTTGACAGGAGTACCGGCTCCGGACTAGTTTCCGCGCTAAGGACGGACCAATACACCTTTCGGTACTCCGGAGGAGGAGTGGGATGACGTCAGGCGCCCATGCGCTCGGCAGCGACGAGCAACGTCTCGCCGAGCTCGGCTACAAGCAAGAGTTGAACCGCGGCTGGAGCGGGTTCTCCAACTTCGCGATCTCGCTCACGATCATCTGCATCCTGAGCGGTTGCTTCACGACCTACGGACAGGCGTGGAACGCCGGCGGTCCGGTCGCGATCTCGATCGGCTGGCCGGTGATCAGCGTGCTCGTGCTCCTCGTCGGCCTGTCGATGGCGGAGCTCGCCTCGAAGTACCCGACCGCCGGGGGCATCTACTACTGGGCCTACAGTCTCGGCGGCGTTCGCTGGGCGTGGTTCACCGGCTGGTTCAACCTGCTCGGCCTGGTCGCGATCATCGCCGGGGTCGACTACGGCGCGGCGGCGTTCCTCAACTCGGTGCTCGGTCTGTACGGCCTGCACTTCATCCTCAACTTCACGACGACGAATCTGTCGACGAGCCTGCACAACACGTTCATCCTGTTCGCCCTGATTCTCGTCGCACACAGCCTGATCAACGTCTTCTCCTCGCCGCTGGTGGCGCTCCTGAACCGGATCTCGGCCTGGTGGATGCTCGGCGGCGTCATCGTGATCGTGGCCGTCCTGATCTTCGGTCCCTCCTCGCACCAGAGCTTCTCCTGGGTGTTCGGGCACCGGGCCAACAACACCGGGTTCTCGGGCAGCATGTATTGGTTCTACGTCCTGCCGCTCGGCTTCCTGCTGACGATGTACACGTTCACTGGGTACGACGCCTCGGCTCACCTCTCCGAGGAGACCCATGACGCCGAGCGCGCCGCGCCCCGCGGGCTGTATCGGGCGATTCTGTACTCGGCGATCGGCGGCTGGGCGCTGCTGCTCGCGATCACGTTCGCCGCGACCCACGTCGACGCGATCAACAAGGCCGGCGGGACCTCACTGGAGGTAATCGAGACCGCGCTCAGCCCGGCTCTTGCGAAGCTCGTGCTCGACATCTCGACCATCGGCCAGCTGTTCTGCGGGATGGGATGCGTGGCCGCCGCGTCGCGGATGTGCTTCGCCTTCTCCCGGGACGGCGCCGTGCCCGGCCACAGTCTGTGGCGCCGGCTCAACCAGCACCGCACGCCGACCTGGTCGGTGTTGCTCGTGGTCGTCCTCGCCCTGATCATCACGATCCCGGCCCTGTTCGGGAACAGCGCCGGGCTCCCGGTCGCGTTCTATGCCGTCACGTCGATCACCACGATCGGCCTGTACATCGCCTACATCCTGCCCGTCGCCCTGCGCTGGCGGATGGGCGACAAGTTCCAGGCCGGAGTGTGGAACCTCGGCCGGCACTTCCGGTGGATCAACCTGATCGCGATCGTCTGGGTCGTCCTGTGCGTAATCATCTTCTGCCTGCCGACCTCGCCGGCGGGGGTGCCGGGGAACAAGGCATTCAGCTGGAGCGCGGTCAACTACGCGCCGCTCGTCACCATCGCCCTGCTACTCGGGGTGTGGATCGCGTGGGAGGCCGGCGCCAAGCGCACGTTCAAGGGGCCGGTCAGGACGGTGGATGAGCCGGACATCGGATCGCCGGAGGATCCGGCGCTGATGCCAGCCTGAGCGCGCACATGACAGATACGCTCGCCGTGATCGAGCCCGCTACGGAGGCGGTGCTAGACGAGGTGCCGCGTGCCGGGGTCGAGGAGGTCGACGAAGCGGTCGCGCGGGCGCGCGCCGCCTACCCGGCCTGGCGCTCGCTCGCCCCCGGCGACCGGGCCGAGCAGCTGCGCGCGCTGGTCGCGGCGATGGAGGCCGCGCACGAAGAACTATCGGTGCTCGAGGCGCGCAACGCCGGCAAGCCGATCAGCTCCTCGCGCGGCGAGATCGGGATGGCCATCGCCACGATTCGCTATTACTCCGCCGCGCCCGAGCGCCTGCTCGGTGACACGATCCCGGTCGCCGGCGGCCAGGTGTTCACGTTCCGCGAGTCGATGGGCGTCGTCGGTCTGATCACGCCGTGGAACTTCCCGCTGGCGATCGCGTGCTGGAAGATGGGGCCGGCGCTCGCCGCGGGCAACACGGTCGTGCTCAAGCCCGCCGAGCTGACGCCGCTGACCGCGATGCGCTTCGGCGAGCTCGCCGACGAGGTCCTTGGCCCTGGGATCGTCAATGTCGTCGTCGGCCCGGGCCGGATCTGTGGCCAGCGGCTCGTAGAGCATCCGGAGGTCGCGAAGATCGCGTTCACCGGCTCGACCGAGGTCGGCCGCTCGATCGCGGCGACCGCGGCCCAGACGATCAAGCGGGTGACGCTCGAGCTCGGCGGCAAGTCGCCCAACATCGTGTTCGACGACGCCGACGTCGAGCAGGCCGCGGCGAGCGCTCCGTGGGCGGTGTTCGACAACGCCGGTCAAGACTGCTGTGCGCGGTCGCGGATCTTCGTCCAGGAGGGCGTGCTCGACGAGTTCATGTCGCGTCTGGAGACCGCGGTGAAGGCCATCCGCGTCGGCCAGCCGCTCGATGAGCAGACCGAGATGGGCCCGCTGATCTCGGCGGATCAGTTGGCCACGGTCGGCTCGTTCGTGCCCGACGGCGCCCCGGTCGCGTTCCGGGGCAGCGTGCCCGACGGCCCGGGGTACTGGTTTCCGCCGACGGTTCTGTGCCCCGTGGCTCCGGACGACCGCGCGGTCCGCGAGGAGATCTTCGGCCCCGTCGCGGCCGTGATCCCGTTCAAGGACGAGGACGAGGCGATCCGGCTCGCCAACGACACGATCTACGGGCTGTCGGGCTCGATCTGGACTCGGGACGGTAGACGCGCACTGCGGGTCGCCCGCGCCGTGGAGGCGGGCAACCTGTCGCTCAACTCGAACAGCTCGGTTCGCGTCACCACGCCGTTCGGCGGCTTCAAGCAGTCGGGCTACGGCCGCGAGCTCGGTCCGCATGCGCTCGACGCGTACACCGAGGTCAAGACGGTTTTCTACGCAACCTGAGGGCCGGTTGGCGGCCTCGGAAACGAAACGGAGAACGTGCATGAGGCTCGAAGGCAAGGTATGTGTGATCACCGGTGTGGCCGGCGGAATCGGCCGCGCGACCGCCGAGCGCTTCGAGCGCGAGGGCGGGCGCGTTGTCGGCGTCGACCTGCTCGATCACGGGATCGGCGAGCTCGCGCTCCAGGTGGACATCACCTCCGAGGACGCGGTGCGCGAGATGTACGCGCGCGTGAAGAGCGAGCTTGGCCATATCGACGTGCTGTTCAACAACGCCGGGATCTCGCCGACCGACGACGACTCCGTGCTAGTGACCTCCGTCGAAGCCTGGGATCGCGTGCAGTCGGTCAATCTCCGCAGCGTCTTTTTCTGTTGCAAGCACGGGATCCCGCATCTGCTCGCCAACGACCCGGCCGGCGGCTCGGTGATCAACACCGCCTCCTTCGTCGCGGTGGTCGGGGCGGCGACGTCTCAGATCTCGTACACCGCCTCCAAGGGCGCGGTGCTCGCGCTCTCGCGCGAGCTCGGGGTCGAGTTCGCACGCCAGGGTGTGCGCGTCAACGCGATCTGCCCCGGGCCGATCGATACGCCCCTTCTGCGCGAGCTGTTCGCCAAGGATCCCGAACGCGCGGCGCGCCGGCTGGTGCACGTGCCGATGGGCCGGTTCGGTACCGCCGAAGAGATCGCCGCCAGCTTTGTGACCGCGTCGACGATGCTCGTCGACGGCGGGATCACCGCCGCCTATACGACTCCTCTGTAGGCGGGAAACCTTGCCCTACATCGTTCGAAAAGAGGACGGCGCGTACCAGGTCGTGGACGAGGAGACCGGGAAGGTCTACTCCCGTCACACGACCAAGGACAAGGCCGAGCGCCAGCGCCGGCTGCTGGAGGGCGTCCGGCACGGTTGGAAGCCGACGGGAAAGAAGACCGACTCCTGTCGGGACGTCTAGTTGCGGTCGCCGGAGCTGTGGCGGCGCCAACCGTCGGGATATTCGGCGTCGTGCAGCCGGTGCAGCTGGCTGGCGTAGTGATCCAGACGGTCGGCGGCGGCCTGGGCTTCGTGGTAGTCCTTGCCGTGGTCGCGCGCCGGCGTCTTCTCCTCGGCGCGCTTGCGGACGATGTGAAGCTCCTCGCGGGCCAGCTCTACGATCTTCTCCAGCGTCTCTTCGAGATTCATCGCTTCCTCTCGGTGTCGGGACTCGATTTGGCCGGGTGATGTTCTCACGCCGGAGTGCTCGGGTTCTCCGAAGGACGCGGGCCTCGCGGTCGGGGTGCCGGACCGGCTTCGAAAACTCTTAGCCGTGCTGTTACGAGAACCTGACTTCCGGGGTGCTTAGCTCGGTTGCCTGTTATCTAACCTGCCGAACAACATCCCGTGCGGGCGGGACGACGGCTCCAGCAGCAAGGACCGGGTGTCGGACACCCAACCCTTGCAGCAGCCCGCGGCACCCGTGCGGCTTGGTCGCCGCCCGGCGCTGGACGGGCTTCGGGGGCTCGCGGTCCTGGTCGTGATCGGAGTCCACCTTGGGCTGATCGCAGGCGGCTACGTGGGCGTCGACGTGTTCTTCGCGCTCTCCGGCTTCCTGATCACGGCGCTGCTCTACGAGGAGTGGGATCGAACCGGCACGATCGCGCTGCGCCAGTTCTACAAGCGCCGCGTGCGCCGTCTGTTGCCCGCGCTGCTGGCGCTGCTTGCGGGCTTCGCGGTCGTGATGTTGGTGCTGCATCCCTTCGCCGGCCTGTGGCCGCTCGGACGGCTCATCGCGGCGACGCTGCTGGCGGCAAACAACTGGGTCACCGCGCTCGTCCCGCGTCATGGCCAGGTGCTCGGAGCGTTGATGCCAACCTGGACGCTGTCGCAGGAGGTCCAGTTCTACCTTCTCTGGCCGTTTGCCCTTTGGTGGCTGTTGCGGTGGCGAGTGCGACCTCGAGCGATCCTGGCGATCCTGGCCGTGGCGATGCTCCTGCTTCTGGGCGCCGGTGCGCTGATGAGTCACGCGTACCCCGCCTACAACTCTTACACGAGCCCGTTCGACCGGGGCGCGGAGCTGTTGCTCGGTTGCGCCGCCGCGATCCTGTGGCGGGAGGGCCTGGTTCCGGCGCCGCTGAGGTGGCCCGTGGTTGGTTGGATTGCGGCGGGTGCGCTCGTGTACGCGTTGTCCGTGGCGGCCACGCCGGACCGTGCGTGGTACCTGTCGGCGGCCGTGCTCGGGGCCGTCGTGATCATCAACATGCTCGGCGAGGCCCGGCGAGCCGGCGACGCTGGCGCGCCGTCGCGGACCGCGCGCGCACCACAGCTGCTGGAGCGCCTCATCGGCGGACCACCACTGCGGTACACGGGGAAGATCAGCTACGGCATCTACCTCTACCACCTGCCGATCTACTACCTCCTCTGGACCTACGTGCCGGGGCGCTCGCCTTACTTTTACGCGCCGATCGTGATCTCCGCGAGCTTTGGCCTGGCCGCCGCGTCGTGGCACCTGATCGAGGCGCCGATCGTCCACAACAAGCGGCAGAGGCGGCCGGGGACGCCCCGTGGCAACAAGGCGGGCGGATGGCGCGAGTGGGTCCGCCCCGTAGCCGCCGCGTCCCCGCCGGTTCAGCGCTGACCAAACCAAGCGGCAGTCGGGCGGGCCGGCAAGCTAGACGTTCTCAGCGGCGCGGGTACTGCGTGTTTCGGTCGAGAGCTCGCGGATGAAGCGGCCCGCGGCCTCCATCGCGTCGGCGGCTTCGGGCAGGAAAGACCAGAAATACTGGAACGCGTGGGCTTCGACGGGGAACAGCTCGAGGCGCGCGTCGACTCCGTGGTCCTGGGCGTTGGCGGCGAGCGCCTTGGCGTCGGCGAGCCGGGCGTCGCCCGTGGCGGCCTGTATGAGCATCGATGGCAGACCGCTGAGATCCGCGCGGAGCGGGTCGACGATCGGATCGTCGGCCGGGTGGCCGGCCAGATACGCCTCAACGCAGCGGCGCACGTCTTCGTCGGTGGCCAGCGGTGCGTCGGTGGTCGACCCGGTACGAAGCGCCAGATCGAGCCATGGGCAGAAGATCACCGCGCCCGCCGGAAGCGGGAGGTGGTCGCGCTTGAGCGTCAGGAGCAGTGAAAGCAGCAGCCCGGCGCCCGAGGAATCGCCGGCCACGACGACGCCGTCCGGGTCGGGCGTCTGCTCGCGCAACCAGAGGTATGCGCGCTGCACATCCTCGACTGCGGCCGGGAACGGATGCTCGGGGGCGAGGCGGTAATCCGGCAGCAGGATCCCGGTCTGTGCCGCCGCGGCGAGCGCGCCGGCGTGCGGCTGGTACCCGAAGGCCGAGCCGATGACATAGCCGCCCCCGTGGATATACAGCACGGTCGGCGGGTGACCCACCCGCGGGGAGACGATCAGCGACGAGACACCGCCCGCGGTCACCGGCCGTGTGATCGTTCCTTCCGGGGGCGAGAACTCGGCCATCATCGACTCGAACGTCGCCCGCGTCTGAACCAGGTCAGGGTCTGCGGCTAGGATGCCTTGCAGGGGCTCGAGTGTCCGCGCGATCCGCCCGAGCAACTCGCCTCCCACGGCAAGCGCAGCCGCGACCGCCTCATCGACGTCGCGGAGCAGTCGGCGCGAGCGATCGAGCAGGGCCTCTCCCGCAACCGTCAGTTCG
>Ga0335075_10011146_pt1 | contig 13603 bp, 11 predicted proteins | sample Lox_Sample_24_FD_206723 | JGI IMG/M metagenome (GOLD analysis project Ga0335075, IMG submission 206723) | Soil microbial communities from Loxahatchee National Wildlife Refuge, Florida, United States - Lox_Sample_2.4 | ecosystem: Environmental > Terrestrial > Soil > Wetlands | place: USA...
CAAGCCACGTTGGACTACCGTCGACGACGTAGACGTTGGCGACGGCCATCATCGCCTGAAGGTTCTTTACTGTCGTCGGGTTGTTCTGTAAGAGGCTCGTGATGTCGTCGCCCGTGACCGGGACGAGAATCGTCGTGATGCCGTACCGCTTGGCATAATTTGCGATCAAGACGCCGTTGTCACAGATGAGCGAGTGCTCGAACGTGACACGCATCGTCGAGAACCCATTGGTTCCGGGAGGCGCAGTAGTTACCGGCGTCGGTGTGGCCGTAAGCGTCGCCGACGGCACGGGCGTCGGCGTGTGTCCCGGCGTCGCCGTAGATACCGGCGTCGGCGAGGCACTTGGAGGCGTCTCGGCGCGTGCAGGCGGCGAACCGCCTCCTCCCGAGCACGCCGCCAGGGTTAACAAGCAGCACAACGGGACGATCACGAGGCGCGACAGTCGAGCACGCACCGTAGCGGCAGCTGCCGGCGAGCCGTACCCACGGTCGATTTTTCGCATACCGCAAAACACGTCCAATGCTCTCGCTAACCCCGGGCGCGTGCCGCTCTATGCGAATGCGACTCCGGTAGCTCCCTGACGGGGATCGGGTCGTAACGATCTCCGCACGCGCCCGGCGCGACGAGCAACAGATTGTTCGCGTCGAGATAGAGCGTGCTCGTCTCGGCGTTCACCGCGCGCTCGCTGGCGTAGAGCGCATCAGCCTTCGCATGCACATCGGCGAACCCGATCTGGGGCTCCTGCTTGATCGTGTTGGACTTCTCGATCGCGGTCTTGAGGTCGAGCATCCGCGTATGTTGTTCTGCTAGGGCTTGGCGCAGCGTTGCGCTTTCGCTGCTGAGTTGTGCCATCAGCGAATCGACCAGCGCGGTCAGCTCGATGCGGCGCTGCTGTTCCTGAAGCGCAATCGCCTGGAGCTGCATCGCGTACTGCGCGCGCAACGCGTGCTGCTCTCCACCGCCCTTGAAAGGAAGCGCAAGATCAACGCCCGCTACGACACCGTATCCCGAGATGTGATGGTTGATGTCGGTGACGCTGCCCGCACGCGTCTCGAACGCGGCGTCGACCGAGGAGCCGGGAGCCTTCGCGAGTTGCGCCGTCTCGTATCCTTCGGCCTCGAGCTCGCCAAGCGTCGCATCCACGGCCTCAGCCGATTCCGTCGCCTCCTGCCGGTTCGGCGAGCAGTCGGTGTAGAATGTCGGATCGGTCGGGACAAACGGCGCGATGATCTGTCCGACGGCTGATTGGACGAGAGCGAACTCCCCGTCGGCGAGGCTACGGTCTTCGTCTTGCTGCGCGCGCACGCTCGCGATCGTCTCGAGAAAATCGAGGAGGTCGTTCTGCGTCCAGAAGCCGTTCCGAAGCAGCGCATGCGCACTATTCTCGTCTTCGTTCGAGAGATACGTCTGAGCCGCATCTACTTGACGCATATCGGTCCAATACTGCAAGTAGGCCTCACGCAACTCTGCGAGGCGCTCACGATACGCTTGATTCATCGCGATCCGCGCGAGTTGCTCACGCTTCTCCGCATCGAGTAGCGAGAGGACCTGATCGATATGCGTGTCGAGCGGGACCGTCAAACCCGCAGTCTGCTCGAAGCGCAGGACGTGGTCGTCGAGGTTTTGCGGAAGCTCGATGATCGCTTGCGGTCCGACGTCGTTGTCATACGTAAAAGCCGGCCCGACCTTGTCTTGGACTGCCTGGACGCCCTCCGTAGCGGCCTTGATCTGGAGCTCGTCGGCCTGGAGCGCGGGCGATGCCGGAAGCAGACCCTCCAGCGCGCTCAGCGTGCGCGTGCTCTGCGCGAGCACGCGGGCACCCGCGCCCAAAGCTAATGCAAGAGCGAGGGCGGTATACACGAACAGCCGCGAAGAGGGCCGTCCTCGCAATGGTCTGGCCAAGCTCATCAGAACAGTCACTTTTCTTTCCAGCACATCGTCGTCCCGCCAAATACCACGTCTTTCCCAGGCCTTTACCGTCACTCGGGTGAACGGCAAAGACTGCACGCCCGAGGTGTCGTATTTTCACGCGGCGGCTTCGCCGCGGTCTTTTTTGTCGGAGCTTTGGATGCAGCTTCGTTCCTGGCGCGGCTCGGCGCCGCTCCTTCCCCCACCGAAGCGCCCCTTCCCGTGGGCGCGGACGATTCTCGGCGTCGGCGTCGTCAGCCTTCTCGCATATATTTATATACCTGATTTCTTCTATGTCCGCGCCGATGCACTCGTGCAGGGAAGTTTGGTCCCGGTGGCGTCGCTCTACCGCGTCCGCGTCGACCGGCTTCTCGTGGGCTGCAACGACGCTGTGACGGCGGGGCAGCGAGTTGCGGTCGTGAGCAATTTCTTGGTTCAGGCGGATTATCAGCGCCAGTACCTGCAGAGCGAGCAGCAGTCGGAACTCGCGGAGATCGCGCTCCTTCAAAGCGTCGCGCAAGCGCAAGAGAACGCTGAGTCGCAGCATCAGCGGTATCTGGCCGCGGAGCTCGACGAACAGCGTGCCGCTGACACGCTCAAGTCCTACGATGCAGGCTATCGCGAAGGCGTCGTCTCCAAGATCGATTGGCAAGACCGGCACACGGAGTTGCAGACGGATGCCGCGTTGACGCAAAGCGCATACGCGGCCTGGCAACACGCGGAGCAGATCGTGAACCGCGTTCTCGCGGATCAAAAGTCGAAGGTCGCGGTCGATCGAAAGCTGATGAGTCAGTCGCACTCCCTCTCGACGCAGATCGGCAGCCAACCGCTGCTCGCGCCGGTGAGCGGGTACATCGTCGACTGCGTCGACCGGCCGGCGAACATCTTGGAACCGGGAACGCGGCTCTTCGACATTTACTCACCCGATCGCGCGTACGTCCTCGGCTACTTCAATCCAGACTCGGTCGCGAAGGTCCAGATCGGCGAGCCGGCCGACGTCTCGATCGCGGGGCTTCCGCACGGCGTGGCCGGGCGCGTCGCCGCGATCTACCCGGACCTCGTTCGATTGCCGCCGCAGCTCACGAAGTTCTTCTGGCAACACGTGCAGTTCTCGGAGTTTCGGCCCGTCAAGATCTCGCTGGACGAACTCTCCGCCGCGGACCGTGCACGCTTGTACTACGACGCGCAAGCGCGCATCTCGATCGCGCTGCATCAGCGTGGGCAGGACGGCTCGCAGACGACGGCAGAGTCACAACCATGACGGCCGAAGAAGACTTCGAGCGGCTGCCGGCGGTTCTCGCTGCGCTCCCGCGTGAGGCGCTGCTCCAACCCGTTTGGAATACGTCGTCACCGAAGGGCTTCTATTATCCCGGCGCAACGCCGGATGAGCCGATCCTACACCCCGATTCGCTGGAGTGGCTCGCCGACAAGGGCTACGCCGAGCGCGTCTTCGTCGATAGGCTCTCCCTCTGTCCGAACTGCGAGAGCCATGCGCTCAACGTTCACGACATCTGTTCGGCCTGCGGCTCTTCCAATGTCGTGCAGTTCACCGCGCTCTTCCATTTTCGCTGCGGATACGTCGGTCCGACGGAGACCTTCCGCGAAGAGCGTGAGGGGCTGCGCTGTCCGAAATGCCGGCGCATCCTTGCCGGCCCGGGTACCGATCACGACAGTCCGGGAACGTACTTCCGATGTTTGAACTGCACCGGGATGTTCCAGATCCCCGAAGTCGGGGCGCGCTGTCTCTCGTGTGGTTGCCGGTTCGATCAAAGGGGGATGCAGAACGTCAAGCAACGTGACGTCTTCGCCTACCGGATTACGGAGCTCGGACTGCGGGCGATCGACGACGCGACGGGCAGGCAGTCGTGAACGGGTACCTCAACTGGCTCTCGGAGACCCTCGACGGCTTCTATCTCCACTTCGGACTGAGCGCGATCCCAACGCTCTTGCAGAGCACGAATCTCATCTTCTGGATCGTGACTTTGATGTTCGTGCGATACCAGTTGCCGGAGCTCTTGCTCTACGTAGCCTACTTGCTGCGTCCCCGCTGGTTCGAGCCACCTGCGCTGAGGCAGTACGCCGGGCATGAGCCGCTGATCTCCTTCCTGATCGCCGGGCGCAATCCGGGCGTCGCCGTCCTCACGTGTATTCGCTCGATCCTCGAGAGCAACTACCAGAATGTCGAGGTGGTCTTCGCCGACGACAAATCCACCGACGACACCGTCGCGCTCGCGCGCTCACTCGAAGGTGACCGGCGCGTGCGCGTCTTCGCCAATCAGAACCACTCGGGCAAGCCCGCGAACCTCAACGTCGCGCTGATGTTCGCGCGCGGCGAGTTCATCTTCGTGCTCGACTCCGACAGTCAGATATTCCCGGATACGCTCCACAACATGTTGCCGTATTTCGAGGACCCCACGGTCGGCGGCGTCTCGCCGAGCATCCTCGTGCGCAATACGCGCGCGTCGATCCTGACGCGCTTTCAAGAGTTCGAGTACGTCATGACGTACACGCTCAACCAACTCTGGCGCGACAGCGGGAACCTCATCACCATCATGTCGGGGATGGGGACGATGTTCCGCGCGAGTGCGCTACGCGCGATGGGCGGCTACGACATGGGGCTCGGTGACGACACGGACATCACGATCCGTTTGCGCAAGGCCGGTTGGCGCCTACGCACCTCGCTGCGGGGGCGTATCTCGACCGACGTCCCGGTCACCCTCGGCCATCTCATACGCCAGCGTTCCCGCTGGACGCGCAACATGGTGAAGATGCGCTTGCGCAAGCACCGCGACCTAGGATCGTTCCGTTACGGCATGACCAATGCATTTTGCTTTTACGAGCAAGTCTTCAATCGCGTGCTGCATCCCTATTTCATCGTTGGGCTCGTGATTTACATGCATTTCGTCAAGGCTGCAGATACGCCGGTGGTCGTCGGCGGGCTCTTTTGCTTCGGGGTAGTGATCCTGGCAACGAAATTCCTGATCGGCCACGACATGACGCGTGGCGAGCCTCGCTTTGGCATGGCCTGGCTCGTACCGTTTTACGCATTCTATCGTTTACCGCTCTTGGCCGTTCAAGTCGTCCAGGTCACCCGTGAGCTCCTCATGATCAAGCCGTGGCACCCCTATGTACCGCGCCGCATTTGGGACAGTATCCCCTATCATTGACAGCGGCTCCCCAGGACGGCGGATCACCAGGCGAGGCGCGAGGCGTTTCACATTGTGAAATAAATCATGACTCCGCAGTTGCAGTCGAAAACTATGGCCGGAGCTCTGGCCATAGTTCCAAAAGGATTTTCCTGGCGGCGCGATTATAACAAGCTTCACGCCGGGGAGGCTCTATTTTTTTTGCTGAGAGGGCTTCTCAAGAAAAATCCTCGCCGGCGTCCTTAAGGATCTTCGTGAGAAGCGTTCACGGAACGTCTCGTTTCTTACTGAAAGCACGAACGAAGCGTGTGCGTGATGCTCTTCTGAAAAACGCCCATGGAGGAGGCATCTCGACAACATGAGCTTTGGAGAGGTGTGCCTATGCTTCTTTCCATCCATGTCCCCAAGACCGCCGGCAATTCATTCCGTGAGGCGCTGCTACGAACGTTCGGAGCACGGGTCTTCACAGACTATGGAGACTGGGCTGGCTTCAACCTTCCCGAGGTCAATGCGCGCCGCCAGGCGCGCGAGACGGCGATGCGCACCCGGCGCGACGAGTTGCTCGCCTCCTACGACGTGATCCACGGCCACTTTATCGCAGACAAATATCTTGGGCTCTTTCCGGAGGCCGAATTCATCGCGTTCTTCCGCGATCCGTACCAGCAAGCCATCGCGCACTATCACTTCGTGAAGCGTAACCCGCAGCGACCGCATCCCGAGGCGAGGATCGTCCAGGAGCGGCAAATGAGCCTTACAGAATACCTGGAGTGGGATGCGTTCCACAATCATCAATCGCAGTTCTTGGGCTCGCTATCGATCGAGGATCTTGCGTTCGTCGGCCTCTCCGAGCGCTACGAGCAGAGCCTCGATCTCTTCGCGCACACCTTTGGGCACAACTTGGGCGAGCCGTTCTTCGAGAACGTCAACGAGGGGCGCATGACGCAGGGGTACGGCGTCGGACCGGACGAGCGCCGCGTGATCGAGCGCACCCGCGCCGCCGACATCGAGCTCTACCGTCGTGCGCGTGAGCGTTTTGCGCGCCAGAGCAGGCGCATGCGGATATCCGCGTGATGCTGCGGGCTACGCTCATCGCCGCACTCATGTTGAACGCCGTGGGGGTGGCGATGAGTGAGCCCGCACCAAAGCTCCAGTGGATCATCAACGGCCCGGCCTTGCGCTATTTCGCCGCGGACGCCTTCGCACGAAGATTCTTCGAAGGGACGCAACCGCTGGCCATCCGCCGCCAAGGCGAAGCGCTGCTTCTCCCCGACGCGTGGGGGGCGCAGGAAGTTCGTTCGTTTACGAGCTACCGGGCGATCGCGGCGGCGTTTGCGAACGGAACGATCGGCAGTGGCGTGCGTGCCATTTTGTACGATAACGAGGCCTGGACGTTCACGCCGCGCGACGAACAGCGGCAGTGCGTGGAGTTCGCGCAGCGGGCGGCGCAGCTCGTGCATTCCCATGGCCTGCTCTTCATTGCAACTCCGGCGGTCGATCTGGTGCGCGCATACGACCCGATGTTTTCGGGGAAGCGCTACGATCGCTTCTTGCAGCTCGGAATCATCGGCGGCGTCGCGCGCTTTGCCGACATCGTCGACATCCAGGCACAGGGCTCTGAGCGGTCTGTCGCAACCTATAGCGCCTTCGTGCGCGCCGCCGCCGCGCAGGCACGAGCTGCGAACCCGCGCGTTCGCGTCTTCGCCGGTATCAGCACCAACCCGAACGGACAGAGCGTGACCGCCGACCAGATTCTCGGCGCCATCCGCGCGACGAGCGCAGACGTCGATGGGTACTGGTTCAACGTCCCCGCTCCGAGCCCGTATTGCCCGCGCTGCAACGCCTTCCGCCCCGATCTCGCCGTCGAGGTGCTGCGCGGCCTAAGCGAGTAGCCTGTGCCTTATCAGGCCCCTGAGGCGACACCGAAATACGAGTCGTCGAGGAGCATATCTTCGTAGAAGGCCCCGTAGCCGCCCTCGGGATGGCGGATATGGATCTCCAGCACCCACAAGAGCGGTGAGGGAGTGAAGTTCACGTCGGCCATCGGCCCGTCATAAATTGCGGCGTGGGGAAAATCGGAGAGCCGATGCCCGGAGAGGTCCATGTTGAGTTCCCAGCCGAGCTTTTGCGCTTCGGCGATGGCAAAATCGTAGAGTGCTTTGCCGGTGAGCTTCTCCTCCAGCCACTTGTGACGGACCGTATGAAAGAGCGCCTCCGCGTCCGCGCCGCACTTCTCCATCATTGCGTCGGAGCCGACGGTGAACGTTTCGCCGCCGTCGCCTTCCCACTGCGCGAAGACGGGGCCGATATCGAGGAAGAAAATGTCGGTCTCACCGAGGACGACGCCAGGATCGGACGGCGCGCCGAACGTCTTGAGCGTGTTGGGGCCGAAGCGCACGTAGACGTCATGCCAACCGCGCAGCATCGACTTCGAAGCGAGTATCTTTTTTGCCATCTCGACCGCGTCTTCTTCGACCATCCCGGGTTCGACGGCCGCTGCAATCTCGTGAATGGCGTCGCGCGTCATCTTGCGCACTTCGAGCATCTTTGCGACATCGTACGACGCACCGACGGCTTCGAGCTGTTCTTGGGCTGGAGCGGGGGCGGATTCGATCATGAAAGTCTCCTTCGGGTTGATAAGCGGTGAGACGAGCTACTACGTCGACGGCGGATCGAGCGCGAAGGTAAGCCCTTCGTGCTCGGGTCCAAGCGAAATCTGACATGCCAGACGGTGCTGAGGAGTCGTGCCGGCTAAGATATCGAGGAGCCGGCGCTCGTCGCGCGCGGCCTCGACGATAGAGGTCGCAGCCGACGTCACGAGCACGCGGCACATACCGCAGACGGCACGTCCATGACAGATGCTCGTGATGTCGACGCCGGCCGACTGAAGGCCATGCATGAGGTCCTCGCCAGCCGGAAGGCTGAGCGGAACCGCGCGGTCGTCCTCATCGCGCAAAACGACCGTGATATCCAGGCAGCGAGCCCTCCTTCGATTGGCCGATCTTCCGAACACCATAAGGGGGCCGCAGCCGATGACGACAGTACCACTTTTCACTTTTTTGAGCGAGCCGGTGGCATTTTTCGACAAATAGGACGCCACGTCGCTACCACTTCGGCCAAGAAGGGCATGCATCTGGCTGCTCCTCCGTGGGAGAGGCTCGTCAAATCATGAATCGACGAGGGGGAGCTCGGAGCGACGAAGCGGCCGTGACCTTTACGCTTTGCGTTGGTGCAGTGAGAAGCGGTTCCCCTCAGGATCGGTGACAAAGACCGCCGAGCAATTCGGGAAGGTATGGAGCTCGCTCACCGCCACGCCTTTGGCAACGAAGCGATCTCGCATCGCCTCTATGTCATCGACCTCGAAAGCGGCGCCGGTCGAGTTACCTGGAATGAAACCGAGCGTCTCGCCGTTGCCGATTCCAAAGGCCATCGGGCCGACGTTGAACTCGACCCAGTGATCGCCGAACGCCTGCCCCGGTTCCAACCCGACAACGTCGCGATAAAACTCGACCGCACGAGGAACGTCGCGGACGGAGTAGGCGATGAATGCCATATCTTTGACCATGATGCCGCTCCTTTCGCGGCATACTTGTCGATCCGCAAAGCCTTCGCCTTTGGTCGGGACGCCAGGGTCACGCGGCGCGCTTCGCACCGGACGAAACGCGAGCGCCGGCACAATGACCGGCGCAACGTTACCTTCTCCGCTGTGGTAGGCGAGGCGCATGCGCGCTGCACCGCGCACTTGCCGGAAGATACCGCTCGTTCAGGCTACAGAGGCCGTCCCGGTCGCGAACCGCAGCAAAACCGGAACTCAGAGAACGCAACCCCGGGATGGCATGCTCGAGCGACCTCGGCTCATTATCGAAGTAGACGCACGTCGCACAGCACGGAGCCTCGGTCTCGTTCAATGTCCGAACCGGCTCCAATAGCCGCCAAAGACAACGGTCGAGAGCAGTAAGCCAAGAAGCACGTTGACCACGACGCCGCTCGAAAAGGCCCAAAACGGCCGCTCGCCCACGGTCGCAAGGTCGCGAAAGCGTGTCGTCAATCCGATGCTCAAAAAGCAAAACGTAAACGCCCACGTGCGTAAATTTTTGATCGGTTCCACCAGATCGCTCGCAAAGCTGCTCTTGGTGTAGCTGGTGAAGGTGAGGTTCTGCGACAACAACGTGATGACGAAGGACGCCACCAAAAAACCGAGCACGAATTTTGGAAAGCGCCGCCAGATCTCACCGGGATCGGGACGGACGTCAACACCCGTCTCGTTCCAACGCGTCGTCGCAACGATCGACAAAACGAACGCCCACACACCGATCCAAATGTCACGCCCAACCACCTTCATGAGCGTGAACGTCGCGACCGCGTCATCAGCCGTACCGGTTATTTGTGGATCCTGCCCCGCGTAGCCGCCGTAGAATTGAGCGGCGGCCAACCCGGTTGCGTCGGCAAATTCCGATGAGCCGATCCATGCACCGGTAATCCCCGTCGGAAGAGCGAACGCATGCGAGGCGACGGGAAGTATGAATACCATGACGATCGCCCAAACGACGACCAGAGCAATTGCGATCGGCGCGTGCTCCTTCTTCGCTCCAACCGCGCCCGCAACGGCGATGGCGCCCGAGACCCCGCAAATCGCGCCGCCCGCGCCAAGCGTTGCCGCCAGTCGGGGGTCCAATCCCAGTCGCGTTGCAACGAAATAAATGACGCCGAAGGTGATCAGCGATATGATCGCCGCTTGAACGATTGCGACCGGACCGGCCCACAAGATCAACGTGAGCGGCAGCGTCGCTCCAAGCAAAACGATCCCGATCTTGATGTAGTACTCGACCCGGAAGCCTTCGGTCATCCAGGCCGGAAGACGGCCGAAATTCGAGATCGCCAGGCCAACGATGAGTGCGACGACCGGGGGCTCGAGGCTATAGCGCGCCGCTTGATCCCAAAGCCCGAGCGCAAAGATCGGAATCGCCAGGATAAAGAGAAAAGCAAAGGAGCGCAGAAAGGACGCGAGTCGCAGGCCGACGGCGCGTGCGCCGACACCGAGCAACACGGCCCAGGCGATGAAGAGCGCAACGTATTGCAATGCGTGCGAGCTGATTTGGCCTACGATGTCCGGGAACGCACTCCATTTTTTCGGAGCTACGGCGAGCCACTTGATGCTGTTGCCACAATCGAAAAATACGACGGCGACGACAACGATCGTGAGGCCGATCCAGACGGCCCACCAATCTTCTTTACGGAATAGTTCCTGGACCCAGCGGCTCGATTCCCGGCGCATCGCCCCGCCGCGAAGGCCTGTTTCGACGGACATAGTCTCTCTCGACTTTCTTAGCGCACTGACGTAAGTGGGTTCCTACAGTCGATTACGCAGCCGCGAGTCAGGACTAGATTACTCTCAACCAATCATCCCTTGTAGCCGAAAACGGGCACATCGGCGTGCACACGTTTCGAGCTTATCACTACGTCCCACCAGCTGTCAATATAACGCGTGTATTCTTCTTCTCAAGTGCAAACGTGCTGCCGCTCGAAAATCCGGAATGATTTTGGTACAGGGCCGGATTCAACGTAATTACGACTACTACATACGAAGGTGAGTAGCTGCGCGAACCGGTGTGTCACCGAGCGCCTCGAGCTGAAGGAGCTGCTCGGTGGCGACACCTAATGGACTCTTCCAACGTGCTATCTGAGGAACACACGGTCCGGCACCTCATCGTCTTATCGCTCGAAAACCGCTCCTTCGACCACATCTTCGCACGTCGATTCAACCCCGATCGAGCATTGTGGACGACGCCTCCGTTGCAAGTTGCAGTCGATCCACCCCACCAATTCGTCGACGTCCAGGCGCAGCTGCGCGGTGAGTGGAGCGCGCCTTGGAAAGGCGCGGCGCCAAGTCCCACGGCCGATCTGCGGCGCTTCGCTTACACACCCGCACAATTACCGATCATCACTGCACTGGCGGACCACTTCGTGCTTTTCGACCGCTGGTTCTCGGCTGTTCCGGGGCCAACATGGCCGAACCGGTATTTCATGCACGCCGGTACGTCGGGCGGCCTGGTTTTAAGCCCCGACCCAACCGACGTCCCGGCGCTGTTGCGGGGCAACCGGTACGACTGGGCGGGCGCGCTCGGGTACGAATTCCGTAACGGAACGGTCTTCGACGCCCTCGACCGGGTCGGTGCCACGTGGCGCATCTATACCGGCGACTGGTTACCCCAAACCATCTCGCTGCACGGCATGCCGGCAAAATACGTCTTCGCCAAGCTGCACGGCGGCACGGCGTTTCGCCGGTTCGAGCACCTCTCCGGAGATCTGGCAAAACCCGATTTTCCAAACTACGCGTTCATCGAGCCGCATTGGGATTTCAAACACGATTACCTGTACGGAAACTCCGAGCACCCGATCGGGAATATCGCCGAGGGCGAGGCGCTGCTCAAGCGACTCTATGAAGCCGTGCGAAACTCCCGGTATTGGGACACCTGCGCCATTCTCGTGCTGTACGATGAACACGGCGGCTTCTTCGATCACGTGCCGCCCGGTACGACCGTGCCGACGGGCGACGACGAGCGCTATGCAAGCCCGGAGCATCCGTTCGATTTCCGCCGGCTCGGCTTCCGCGTGCCGGCAATTCTAATCTCTCCCCGCGTCGAGCGCGGCCTGGTCGACTCGACGCACTACGACCATTCCGCAGTTCCCCTTTTGCTCGCCGAACTCTTCGGCATTCCGCGGCTCACCCCGAGGGTCGCACATCAGCCCTCCCTTGCCCGGCTCTTCGACGGCAAGATCAGAGATGATACGCCGCGGGAACTCCCACAAGTCTTTCGTGATCGAGCCGCGCTCATGCAATCGCGCCGGCCGGAGCCCGACCGGGGAGCTCTATCGCTTGCCATGCTCGTCGACAGCGCACTCGGCAGTTGCATCGAGCCGTCGCACTGCCGGGCGCTACGATCGCCGGTTGTCGCCGCGCGATACGTCGAAGACGTTCGAGCACGGCTGCAAGCGCGAACCTAGACACGCCCTCCGGGATGCACCGGGCTCCGCCGTTCGAACGAACTGCCGCGGATTTAATGGAACGTTAAACTAACGAGACGTCAACGGGCGTCGTGCTCGCGAGCCGACGCGTATACTCGGCAAATTCTCACAAAAAGTTTATCCCCATACCTGAAATAACGAACTTCTAGGTTGGAAGGATTTGCGTTGCCGTTTGGCCTAACGACGCGCCGAGACAGCAATTTTGGCTTCGTTTCGCGGCCTCATCGAGCGGGAGATTTGCGTGTCCGTTTTCACTGCGCGCTCATGGCATTCGCCCGCAATGCAAAATTGCCGCGTTGAACGATTCGTGCTTTTTCATCATGCCAGCTAACGTCTTCGTGGCGTGGAGGTCTTGAAATGCAGACCCTGAATCCCGCGACGCGCGCTCCGCGTCTTTCGTGGAACGGCAGCGTGCCTCGCCCACTTGCCGTACGTCCTCCGGCAGCGGCACCGGTTACCGGGCCGCAGCCTGCGCTCAAACGGCTCTTCGAGAGCATTACGACGGTCAACCACCAGGGGACCGTGATCGTCTTCGGCCGCGACGCATCGCCCGGCTCGACGGAGATCTATTACAACGTCCTCGACCTCAAAGTCACGACGCTTCCCGACGATCAGGAGTGGACGGGCTTCACGAAGCTCGACTTCCCCGATCAACTGCGCCCCGCCGGGCTGGGCATCATCACGCTCGACGACGCGAAAGGCAATCTCCTCGCCCCCGCGGATGCGCCGTTCAGCGTCGTCTCCGACGGGCAGTACGTCTGCCTCTTCCAACAATCGGCGCGAAACACGCTGCTGCTCTCGCGCTTCATGCTCAAGCGCGTCGCCGGCCCCAATGGGCAGGAGCCGTCGCCGGTTCTCGAGCCCGTGTGGGAAGTTCGCTTTCAACGCTCCGAAAAGCAAGACGTTCCGGGCGGCACGCGCGATTCGCAGAGCTACCTCGCGACCGACGGCACGCCGTTCATCGAGCCGATGATCGAGCTGCCGATGATCGACGGGCTCGTCGACGGCCGCTTCGCGGTCACAATTCTTCCCAACCAAAGCGGCACGAAGAAGAACTGGCAGTTCTTCGCAATTGACGACGCGACCAAACGCCTGAACCTCTTCTGCTTCCCGATGGACGAGGTAGGCCTCTTCGACCTCTCGGAGCAGCCGCTCGACGAAGAGGGGAACATCGCCCCCGATGCGTCGATCGCCTTGCAGTTCTCTAGCGGCGGATCGGTCGTGCCGCTGCGCTATGCCGGTGCGCCGAGCGCGACGATGTATACGCTCAACGAGCGCGTCGAGTCGACCAGTGGCGACAGCCTCTTACTCAAACGCACGGCTCGCGTCCTCGTCTCACTTCCGGTAACCAAAGCCGACGACACACGCTGGATCTCCACGCTCGATTTCGGGCTCTCCAAAGACGGAACGCTGGCGCGCATTGCCGACGACACGACCGTCTCGACGATCGATCCAGCAGACTACGCCCTGCAATTCGCAGGCGGTACCTATCTCACACTGCCGAACGCGCAGTCGTCGCTCTCACT
>Ga0335075_10011147_pt1 | contig 13603 bp, 7 predicted proteins | sample Lox_Sample_24_FD_206723 | JGI IMG/M metagenome (GOLD analysis project Ga0335075, IMG submission 206723) | Soil microbial communities from Loxahatchee National Wildlife Refuge, Florida, United States - Lox_Sample_2.4 | ecosystem: Environmental > Terrestrial > Soil > Wetlands | place: USA: Florida...
GTAATCGACCCAGAGCCCGCCCATCGTGTAGTGCACGGCCGGGTAGATGCGCATCGGCACGACGTACGGGTCTTCACCCGTGATGCGCTCGTACATCTCGAACAGGTTGCCGTAGCGCTCTTCGACCTTCTTGCGCCCGAGCCGCTGGATCGACTGCGCGAAGTCGAGGTAGACGCCGCGCCGCACGCCGGCCACCATCGGGCCGACACCGCGGCCCTCGTCGCACATGTCTTTGGCGCGGCGCGACGCGATGTCGCGCGGCACCAGGTTGCCGAAGCTCGGGTACAGGCGCTCGAGATAATAGTCGCGCTCCTGCTCCGGGATCTCCGACGGCGACCGCTCGCAGTCGCGAGCGTTTTTCGGCACCCAGACGCGCCCGTCGTTGCGCAGCGACTCGCTCATCAGCGTGAGCTTCGACTGGTAGTCGCCGGCTTGCGGGATGCAGGTCGGGTGAATCTGCGTGTAACAGGGGTTGCCGAAGTAGGCGCCGCGCTTGTGCGCCCGCCAGATCGCCGTCGTGTTGCTGCCCTTGGCGTTGGTGGACAGGTAGAAGACGTTGCCGTAGCCGCCGGTGCCGAGCACCACCACGTCGGCCAGGTGCACCTCGATCTTGCCCGTCACCAGATGGCGCGTGACGATGCCGCGCGCCTTGCCGTCGACCATGATCAGGTCGAGCATCTCGGTGCGCGCGTGCATCTTCACGGTGCCCGCCTCGATCTGCTGCGAGAGGGACGAGTAGGCGCCGAGCAAGAGCTGCTGGCCTGTCTGCCCGCGGGCGTAGAACGTGCGCGCCACCTGCGCGCCGCCGAAGGAGCGGTTGTCGAGCAGGCCGCCGTACTCGCGCGCGAACGGCACGCCCTGCGCGACGCACTGGTCGATGATGTTGACGCTCAGCTCGGCGAGCCGGTGCACGTTGCTCTCGCGCGCGCGGAAGTCGCCGCCTTTGATCGTGTCGTAGAAGAGGCGATAGATGCTGTCGCCGTCGTTCTGATAGTTCTTCGCGGCGTTGATGCCGCCCTGCGCGGCGATGCTGTGGGCGCGGCGCGGGCTGTCCTGGAAGCAGAAGCAGGAGACGTTGTAGCCGAGTTCACCCATGGTGGCGGCGGCAGCGCCACCGGCGAGCCCGCTGCCCACCACGATCACGTGGTACTTGCGGCGGTTGGCGGGGTTGACGAGCTTGAGCTCGAAGCGGCGGCGCGTCCACCGGCTCTCGATGGGGCCCGTGGGGCACTGGTTGTTCAACCCCGGCTGTGTGGAAGGTCGTTGACCGTCTGGCATGACTGAGTCTCGTCTAGCGTCTCGGGTGACGTCTGATAGTCGAAATCCGCGCTCCGCATCAGCCAATGATGCCAGCCAGCACCGACAGCGGCATGATCACGTTGCCCGTGGCAACCGTGAGCGCGAGGCCCACGGCGAGCCGCTGGCGCAGCGGGTTGTAGCGGGGATGGCTGAGCCCGAGCGACTGAAACAGGCTCCACGAGCCGTGGTAGAGGTGCATCCCCAGAAACAGGTTGGCCAGGATGTAGACGCCGGCCACCCATGGCACCCGGAAGCTCGACACAAAGTTCGCATACGGGTCGGAGTGGGTGAACGGCACGTCGCCCAGCGTCAGCCCCGGCGCGGTGAAATGCGCCAGATGAAACACGATGTAGCCGAGCAGGATCGGGCCGCTGTATTTCATCGTGGCGGCCGCATAGCTCGTCACCACGTTGCGCTTGAGGCGGTAGCCCACGGCCCGCGCCGACGACGAGCGGCTGTACAAATCATAGGCGATGGCGATGTGCACCAGCACGCTGACGATGAGCAGCGTGCGCACGCCCCACAGCAGCGGCGGCTTGCTCTTGATGCTCTCGGCGTAGGCGTTGAACGCCTCCGGCCCAAGGAAAACCTGGAGGTTGCCGAGCATATGCCCGACCGTGAAGCCGAATAGCACCAGACCGCTGACGGCGAGCGCCGCCTTCTTGCCGATGGTCGTGCTGAACGTCGTGATCGTGTCCTGCATCTCGAAAAATCTCCGGAGCTCCTGGGGCTCGCTCGGTGCGGCGCCAACCCGCTCCGCTCGCGAAGCGCTGGCGTGGCCGCCTTCGGACGTCTAACCTCGCGGGATCGAAAGAGAAGCGCCGAGGATGAGGTTCGTCCGGGCGGGACCCTACCGCGCCTGCACTTCGCGGTCGACGCAAAATGGATCGCGCCTGGGCATGGGGTAGCCGAACTCTAAACCTCCGGCCAGCAACGGTCGTCGTTCTCGGCACCGAGGCGCTTCTCGGAATCGGACGAGTGTCTTTCCGAGCCGCCCCGCCGAGGGTGTCGACATCGCACAGCTGGATAAGTTCATTCAGTCGCTATTCGCGCGCAACGCGTCGAGCTTGTACGTCGGAGCAGGCAAGCCTCCGACGTTGATGGTCGACGGCAAAGCGTCGGTCATCATGGACCAGCGGCCGACGGCGGCGCAGGTGCGACGCCTGATTGCGGAAATCACGCCGCCGGCGATGCAGTCCGAGCTGAAGGGCCCCGGTCGTGCGACGTTCACGTACGCCGCTCCGGCGGGCAAGCTGGTGCACGTCTCTGTTTCGGAGTGGGCCGGCGAAACCGTCGTGACGATGGTGCCCGCGCCGAGCCCCGGCTCGCCGAGCATGACGCTCGATCTAGAGCCGAATCACGATCCGCCCGCGCTCGCGGGCAGCAATGGCGCACGCGAAGTCTCGCTCCCCTCGAGCTCGAAGGCCACGCCCGACACGCAGCCGAAGGCGGCGCTGAAGCCGCCGCCCGAGCCGGCACCCGCTCCCGCACCGGTCATCCCGATCAACCCGGACCGGCCAATTGACCGCCTGTTCCATCGGCTCGTCGCCGAAGGGGCGTCGGACTTGCACATGAGCTCGAACGAGGTGCCGATCATCCGCAAGGACGGCGACATGGTGCGCCTCTCGGGCGAGAGCGTGCTCAGCGCCGAAGAGTTGTTCGCGCTGCTCGCGCCGATCATCCCCGAGAACAACCGCGTCCAGTTCGAGAAGGAAGACGACACCGACTTCGCCTACGCCATCGAGGGCCTGGCGCGTTTCCGCGCCAACCTGTTCCGCGATCGGCATGGCGCCGGCGCCGTGTTCCGCACCATCCCCGCCAAGATCATCTCGGCGGAGAAGCTCGGCCTCTCCACGGCGATCACCGACCTCTGCAACCTGCACAAGGGCCTCGTGCTCGTGACGGGCCCGACCGGCAGCGGCAAGTCGACCACGCTCTGCGCCATGGTCGATCTGATCAACCGCACCCGCAGCGGCCACATCATCACGATCGAAGACCCGGTCGAGTTCGTGCACGAGAACAAGAGCTGCCTCGTCAACCAGCGCGAGATCGGGCAGCACACCCGCTCCTTCAAGCGCGCGCTGCGCGCGGCGCTCCGCGAAGACCCGGACGTCGTGCTCGTCGGCGAGATGCGTGACCTCGAGACCATCTCGATCGCGATCGAGACGGCGGAGACGGGCCATCTCGTGTTCGGCACGCTGCACACCACGACGGCCTACTCGACCATCGACCGCATCATCGACCAGTACCCGCCCGATCAGCAGGAACAGATCCGCGTCATGCTCAGCGAGTCGCTCAAGGGCGTCGTCAGCCAGACCCTGTGCAAGAAGATCGGCGGCGGCCGCGCCGCTGCGCTCGAGGTGCTGCTCGTCAACGCCGCCGTCTCCAACCTGATCCGCGAAGGCAAGACCTTCCAGATCCCCTCGATCATGCAGACGTCCAAGAACATCGGCATGCGGCTGATGAACGAGGCGCTGATCGACCTGGTCGACAAGAAGATCGTCGCGCCCGAAGAGGCCATGGGCAAGGCCGTCGACAAGGGCGGCTTCCAGACCATGCTCAAGAGCCGAGGCATCGAGCTGAAGGGCGGGGCGGCCGCGGCCGCTCACTGAGCGCCCGGGGGCGAAGGCTCTCTGCCTCGCGCCCACGCGATCGCCCGCTCGAGCAGCGGCCATTGCGCGGCGATGACCTTCTCTCTCGCCACCGCCTCCTCGAAGAAGGCGGCCCGATCCACCTCGGGAAACACCTCGCGTTTGCCCGAGTTCGGCGGCCACTCGAGCTCGAAGGTGATGCTCTGGATGAGGGACGGATCCCACTCGCCCTGGAAGGCCCAGGCGTGGACGACCTTACCGCCGCTCTGTTTCACGTCGCCGAGCGGGTAGAGCTCTTTCGCTTCCGGGTCGAAGCCGAGCTCTTCGCGGAACTCGCGGCGGGCGGCGTCGACCAGGGCTTCGCCCGGTTCGCTCAGGCCCTTGGGGATGCTCCAGATGCCGGCGTCGCGACGCTTGTAAAAAGGCCCTCCCGGGTGGACGAGCAAGACGCGCGCACGCGCGTCGACCATCACCAGGCCACAGCTGATCTTAGGCATCGGTCTCCGCAGGCGGACGTTCCCCCAAGACGCCCCGTTGCTGTACGTCCTGACGCTGCGCCAGGACGAAGTGCTCCACGTTCCCCTTCGGCCCCGGCAGGCTCGAGTCGCACGAGCCGAGCACTCGAAAGCCGTGCTCGACCACTTCTCCGAGCACGCGCAGGATGATTTGCTGGCGGAGCTCCGGGTCGTCGATGACGCCGCGGTGCTCGCGGGCGAGATCGCGGCCCGCCTCGAACTGGGGCTTGATCATGGCCAGCATCAGCCCGTCGGGCGAGAGCACGCGCGCCACCGCGGGCAGCAGCTTGGCGAGCCCGATGAACGAGGCGTCGAGCACCACGCCCGCGATCGGCTCGGGGAAGTCGCTCGGCTCGAGGTGGCGGGCGTTGGTGCTCTCGCGATTGATCACGCGCGTGTCTTGCCGCAGCTTCTCGGCGAGCTGGCCTCGGCCGACATCGACCGCGTAGACGCGTGGCGCGCCGTGCTGCAAGAGGCAGTCGGTGAAGCCGCCGGTCGAGGCCCCGATGTCGAGCCAGACGCGATCCTTCGGGTCGACGCCGAGTGTGGCGAGCGCGCCTTCGAGCTTCACGCCGCCGCGCGAGACGTAACGCGGCAGCTCGCGCAGGGTGAGCGGCGTGTCGAGCGTGAGCGCGGCGCCGGGTTTGTCGAGCCGCCGCTCGCCGGAGTAGACGCGGCCCGCCAGGATACAGCCCACCGCCACGCTGCGCGTGGGTGCGAGACCACGCTCCACCAGCAGGGCATCCAGGCGCATCTTCTCTCGGCGCGTCACGTGGCGAGATAGTAGTCGCAGAAACCCGAGCTGCGCGTCGGCTTTCTCGGGGCTGCGGCGCCGGGGCCGCCGGGCACTTTTTTTGACGGCGAGCGACCGGAGAGGTGCCACACTGCTCGTACTTCATGGCTTCCGCGATCGTCTTCGACATCGACAACACGCTCACGCCACCGCGCGAGGCGCTCGACCGCGACATGGCCCAGCGCCTCGGCCGGCTCGCACACCCCTTCGCGCTCGCCGCCGGCAGCGATCTCGGGCTCCTGATGAGCCAGTTCTTCGAGCCGCTGCATGGCTACGGCTACCGCGGTGAGTTCGACGCCTTCATCTGTAACGGCGCCAGCCGCTACCGCTGCCGCTCGGGCGCCGAGCTGGAGGTCACCCCGGTCGACGAGTTCTCTCTCGCGCGCCACCTGGGCCCCGAGCGCTTCGCCGCGCTCTCGGAGTTGCTCGATGAAATGCTCGACGACGAGCGCTTCGCGCTGCCCGGGAGCGTGCCCATCGTCGGCCCGCGCCTGATCGATCGGCAAGCCATGATCAACATCGCGCCGTCCGGTCGGCAGCGCGGCGCGCTCTCGGCCGAAGCGCGCGAGAGCCGCGAGCAGTTCGTCACGTTCGACGAGCGCACCGGCTACCGTACCCGGCTGATGCCCGTGCTGCGTGCCGCGCTCGACGCGCGCCTGCCCAACAATGACCTCTTGCTCACGCTCGGCGGCCAGACGTCGTTCGATCTCGTGGTGCGAGGCCGCGACAAGAGCTTCGCCGTGCGCAGCCTGCTGGACGAAGGGGCAACGCATGTCACGTACGTGGGCGACGCTCTGTTCCCCGGCGGCAACGACGCCGCCGTCAGCGACTTCGTCGCCGCCTGGCCGGGAGGCAACTGCCCGGTCGAGGTCATTCAGGTTTCCGATTACCATCACACGGCACGTTTGATGGCAGGTTGGTCGCGGCCAGCGTAGCGGTCTGGCCGTCGAAGGCCAAGTGAGCGACGCAAAAGCGCCGCATTCGGGGCGCGTCGCCTCGTCGCACACGGTGCGACCTGCGCCCCATGACGCAGCACTCGAGCTCGGGCCGAGCCCGAGCACCGGCGCCGGCTCCTGAGTTGTCGCGATGTTCCTCGAATCTCGAACGATTCTACCAGGGTAGGGTCGAGAATTTGGGCGCTGGCCTGTTTGTTGCTCTCGCGTATCGACGGCCATCATGCAGCACACCGACGCCAAACCGCCGGCTTCGGCGACGCGCGGGGAGGGGGACTCGAGCCCCGCGCCGCGACACGAGCGCGAGCTCGTCGAGTCCGAAGGCTCGAGCCCGATCAGCTCGGGCACGGCGCAACGCGCTGACCCGACCGACCCGACCGATGGGCTCAGCTTCGAAGAGCCCGCCTTGCTCGACAACGCGCCGAGCGGCGCCTTCGACGCCGCCGCGCTCGACCGCGCCGGGGACGAGACCCTGTACCTGGTGGGCGTCGGCGCCTCTGCCGGCGGGCTCGACGCGCTCGAACAATTCTTCGGCGCCATGTCGGAAGACAGCGGCATGGCCTTCGTGGTCATCCAGCACCTGTCTCCCGACTTCAAGAGCGTGATGGATGAGCTGCTCGCGCGGCGCACCAAGATCCCGATCGTGCTGGTGGAAGACGGGATGCAGGTTCAGGCCAACCACATCTACCTGATCCCGCCCAAGAAGGAGATGATCGTCTCGGGTGGCAAGCTCCTGCTCAGCGACAAGGGCGCGTCGCAGGAGCTGATGCTGCCGATCGACATCTTCTTCCGCTCGCTCGCGGAAGACATGGGCGAGCGCGCGATCGGCATCGTGCTGTCCGGCGCCGGCAGCGACGGGGCCCGCGGTATCCGCGACATCCACGAGGCGGGCGGCCTGGTGCTCTGCCAAGACGAGAGCAGCGCCTATTTCGATGGAATGCCGCGCAGCGCCCGCGAGACGGGCGTGGTGGATTTCATCCTGCCGCCGGCGCAGATGCCGAGCGCTCTGCTCGACCACGTGCGCGACCCGGACGAGCACCGGCGCGTGCAGACGCTCGAGCTCAGCCCGGCGCGCCCCTACGGAGTGAGCGCCGCGCTCCGCTTCCTGCAGAACGCCTACGGCATCGACTTTACCCACTACAAGCCGTCGACGGTGGTGCGCCGCATCGAGCGCCGCCTGCAGCTCACCCAGTCCGATTCGCTCGAGGACTACGTCGAGCGGCTCGCCCAGGACACCCGCGAGCTCGACGACCTCTTTCACGATCTCCTGATCGGGGTCACCCGCTTCTTCCGCGACGAGGGCGCCTTCGAGTGCCTCGAATCCCGCATCATCCCCGAGCTGGTCGAGCGCATGCGCCCGAGCGACGAGCTGCGTGTGTGGGTGGCGGGCTGCGCCACCGGCGAAGAGGCCTACTCGATCGCGATCTTGATGCAGGAAGAGCTGCGCAAGCGGCGCGAGCGGTCGCGACTCAAGATCCTGGCGACCGACGTGCACCGCGGGTCGCTCGATTTCGCGAGCCGCGGCCTCTACACGGAAGATCGCGTCAACCGCGTGCGGCCCGACTTGCTCGAGCGCTACTTCGACAAGCGCGGGCCCAACTATCAGGTCTCGCCCGAGCTGCGCTCGTGCGTGGTGTTCGCGCCGCACAACGTGATCAAAGACGCGCCGTTTACGCGCATCGATCTCGTCACCTGTCGCAACCTGCTCATCTATCTGCAGCCGCTGGCGCAGAAAAAGGTGCTGGGCCTGCTCCACTTCGCGCTCAAGCGCAACGGCGTGCTGATGCTCGGCCCGAGCGAGCACGTCGGGCCGCTCGTCGACGACTTCGAGTCCGTCGACGTGCACTGGCGCGTGTACCGCAAGCACCGCGATCTGCGCCACAATAGCGAGATCAGCCGCCTCGCGCCGCCGCCGCGACAGCTCGCGGCGAGCGCGGGCGAGCCGCGTTCGGGTGGGTTCGGCGGCTACTCCCTGTCGCAGACGGTGGGTGTCTACGACGCGCTGCTCGAAGAGTACATGCCGCCGAGCCTGCTCGTGAACGAGCGGCGCGAGCTGGTGCACGCCTTCTCGGGCGCCAGCCGCTACCTCAAGGTCAAGGAGGGCCGCCCGTCGAGCGATCTGCTCGACATGGTCGGCCCCGACCTGAAGATGGCGGTGACGGGCGCGATGCAGCGGGCGCTCAAAGAACGCACGGCGGTCACCTACAACGGGTTGATGCTGACGGTCGACGGCAAGCCGAAGCCGCACCGTCTGCTGGTCAAGCCCGTCGTCGTCGCCAGCGCGCAGGCGCAGCACGTGCTCATCACCATCGACCCGCTCGAGGGCGACGAGCGGCCGCCGCCGAGCGAGTCGGAGCTCGATCTTTCCGCCGTCTCGCGCGACCAGCTCGGCTCGCTCGAGAACGAGCTGCGCCGCACCAAAGAGAGCTTGCAGGCCACGATCGAGGAGCTGGAGACCTCGAACGAAGAGCTGCAGGCGACGAACGAAGAGCTGCTCGCCTCGAACGAGGAGCTGCAGAGCACCAACGAAGAGCTGCAGAGCGTCAACGAAGAGCTCTACACCGTCAACGCCGAGTACCAAAAGAAGATCGGTGAGCTGACCGAGCTCACCAACGACATGGATAACCTGCTCGCCAGCATCCAAGTCGGCACCATCTTCCTCGACCGCAAGCTCTGCATCCGCAAGTTCACGCCGCTCATCGCCGAGGTGTTCAACCTGCTGCCGCAGGACGTGGGGCGTCCGATCGCGGGCTTCGCGAGCAGCCTGAAGAGCCCGAGCTTGACGGCAGACCTGGCCGAGGTGCTGAGCACCGAGCGCGCCATCGAGCGCGAGGTGTGCGACCGCGACGACAACTGGTTTTTCCAGCGCATCTTGCCGTATCGCATGCGCGGCACCGTGCACGGCGTGGTGCTCACGCTGATCGACATCAACCCGCTCAAGGCCGCCGAGAACGCCGTGTTCCGAGAGCGCTACCTGCTCGACAGCCTGATGGACAGCGTGCCCGACGCCATCTACTTCAAGGATACCGCGGGCCGCTTCGTACGTGTCAATCAGGCCATGGCGAAGCGTCTGGCGCTGAGCGAGCCGGCGGCCGCCGCGGGGCACAGCGCCAAGGATTTCCTGAACGAGTCGCGTGCGAAGGCGATCGATGCGATGGACGAGCCGGTGCTGTCCGGCCAGGCCCAGCCGTACCGCGAGGAGGTCATCGAAGACGGCGGCGGACGCCCCGCCTGGATGATGAGCACGCGCCAACCGTTGCGCGACGGCGACGGACAGATCGTCGGCATGCTCTCCGTATCGCGCGACATCAGCGCCCAGAAGCGGATCGAAGACGAGATCCGTCTCGCGGTGCGGCGGCGCGACGAGTTCTTGGCGATGCTCTCGCACGAGCTGCGCAACCCGCTGGCGGCGATCGTCAACGCCGGCGTGCTGCTCCACTCCGACACCGCCAACCCCTCCACCCGGCGCAAAGGCCTCCAGGTGATCGAGCGCCAGTCGCGCCAGATGACGCGGCTGCTCGACGACCTGCTCGAGGTCAGCCGCATCACCCAGGGCAAGATCGAGCTGCGCAAGCAGACGATCGACGCGCGCCAGGTGGTCAAGGAGGCCATGGTCGCGCTGCGCGAGCGCTTCCAGAGCCGCGGCATCAGCTTGAGCGCCGATCTCGGGCAGCAGCCGGTGCTGGTCGAGGCCGACCCGGCGCGCCTGCAGCAGATCGTCGTGAACCTGCTCGACAACGCCGCCAAGTATACGGCAGCCAAATACGTGCCCTCCGCAGACGGCGCGCACGACTCGGCGCCCACCCTGCCGAGCATCGGCGCCGCCTCGGAGGGAGATGGTGCGCTCGTGCCGAGCGGCGGGCGTACGATCCTGGAGCTGCGGGCCGAGGGCCAAGAGGCCGTGCTCGAGATCAGCGACAACGGCGTCGGTATCGAAGCGAGCGTGCTCGACAACGTCTTCGAGCCGTTCGTGCAGGGCGCAACCACGATCCATCGCACCGAGGGCGGCATGGGCGTCGGCCTCAGCGTGGTGCGTTCGCTCGTCCAGATGCACGACGGCAGCATCGTCGCCCACAGCGAGGGCCGCGGCCTCGGCAGCCGCTTCATCGTCCGCATCCCGCTCTCGCCCGCCAGCTCGGCCGTGCCCGGCACGCGGCGCAATACGCCCTGGTCTGGCGGCAAGCGCGTGGTGGTGATCGAGGACAACCCGGACGGCGCCGAGATGTTGAGCCTGCTGCTCGAGCACGCCGGCTATGAAGTGTTCACCGCCGAAGACGGCAAGGCCGGCGTCGAGCTCATCGAGCGCGTCTCACCCGACGTGGCTCTGGTCGACATCGGGTTGCCGGTGATGGACGGCTTCGAGGTCGCGCGCTGGGTGCGCGCGAGCGAGCGCCACCACGGCTTGTACATGCTCGCGTTGACGGGCTACGGCCAAGCCGGCGACCGAGCCGCGGCGCTCCAAGCCGGCTTCGACGAGCATCTGGTCAAACCTGTCGACGCCGAGACGTTGCGCCAGGTTTTGCAGGGCCGGGTGTCTCACGACGGTGCTGGCGCTGCCCCCCTCGGAGCGATGGCGACGAGCGCGCCCCGCGTCGATTCGGGGCCGCGGCAGTGAGGCAGGAAGTGCCAGAGGCCGGCCACTTCGAAACGGTCGCTTCTGGAAGCTGCTCTACCGAGCGGATCGCGGGGAAGGGGGCTCGGCAACGCGCCTCGAGCGCCCCATGCGCCAGATTTCGACCCCCATCGGGAACAGAGTCACGTGTGGAGCGTTGAGCCTATCGCCGGTTGCCATTTGAGTGCTGGAACTTAGATTGTTGAAACTGGGTCGTAACCGCTCACCGCTCCATCGGGTCGGGGAGCAGCGACCGATTAGCCCATGACGGCGCACCTTCCCTCGGGGTTGCAGAGTCCCCCTGCGGTCCGGGCGCGCACGTTGGGCCGTACCAGAACCGGTGGCGTGGGCGGCCGTCGGTTCACGCAGGCCCGATGTTGGGTGCTGCCGCTGCCATTTGCCCGAACGGGTCATGGACGATAACGACAACATTTCGATGCACGCGACTGCGGCTGCAGCCGAAACCCCTTTTATGGGTGACTCGATGATGAGAGAGCCGGTGCCAGTGGTGCGCCCGACGCGCACTCCCGTTGCAGCGAGTAGAAAGCGGAACTTCGCTCCGCGACGTCCGGCCGCGCCGGCAGCCGATCGAGCCAGCCAGCGCGAGTCGCGCGTTCGGCCCGAGCCGTTCGACAGCGAGGCGCCGATCTCCGCGCTGGCCGACTACACGCGGCTCGCGCGCGGGCGTGAAGCAGAGCTCGTGCAACAGATCGCCGAGCTCCGGCAAGACCTGTTGGCGCTCGCGCTCGAGGCGGGGCCCGTCATCGACGAGCTCGCCCAGCTGCGCCGCGAGGTGAGCCGCGGCGAGCACTCGCTCGCCGACGTGCTCGACCTGCGCGGGGTCGACGCGCCGCGCGACGCGGGCGCGTTCGAGTCCTTCTGCGACGAAGCCTCGCGCTTCCACGACGCCTTGGCGGGAGCCGCTTCGTCCGGAGCCGCGGGCGCGGCCCGCGAGGGCCTGCGCCTACTGCTCACGCAGACGCCGCTCGGCGAGCTGTCGATGCTGCGGCTGATCGGCGCGCTGCGTCCGGCGACGCTCGTCGCCGACGCGGACGACATCGATTTCGACGACTTCGCGCTCGAAGCGCCCGAGCTGCCGAGCGAGCTCGAGCAGCGCGTGCGCCATGCCGAACGCCGGCTGCGCCACGCCGAAGGCCTGTTCGTGCAGGCCAACCAGGGGCTCGTCGCCATCGTGGTCAAGCGTTACCTCGGCATGGGCCTGAGTCAGGGCGACTTGATGCAGGAGGGCAACATCGGCCTATTGCGCGCGGTCGAGAAGTTCGATCATCGTCGCGGCTGTCGCTTCAGCACCTACGCCACCTGGTGGATCCGTCAGGGCGTGCGCCGGGCGCTCGCTAACCAAGCCCGCACCATCCGCCTGCCGGTGCACGCCGCCGACGCGCGTTATGCGCTGCGCCAGGCCTCCAACAAGATGGAAGCTCGCCTCGGGCGCGTGCCCTCCACCAAAGAGCTCGCCGATCAGACGGGCCTCGACGTGGCCACCGTCAGCAAGCTGATGAACCTCGTCAGCGAGCCCGTCAGCCTCGAGGCGCCACGCGGCGACGAGGGCGACGTCTTCCTCTACGACTCGCTCTCCGATCCCTCCCAGCGCGACCCGGCCGAGCAAGCCCACGAGCGCGATATCAAGACGAAGCTCGAGAGCCTGGTCGGCGTGCTGTCGCCGCGCGAGGCACGCATGGTGCGCCTGCGCTTCGGCCTCGACGGCCGCGACGAGCGCACCCTCGACGAGATCGGGCTCGAGTTCAGCGTCACGCGCGAGCGCGTGCGCCAGCTGCTCGGGCGCGCCCTCGACAAGCTGCGTGGCGCCTCCGGGCTCACCATCGCCGACGCCTGATCCCGAGGGGGCCGCCCAGGCGCGGCCCCCCTCACGCGCGACCGAGCGCCAGCGAGCGCCTTCGCGCATCCCCAGCGCGCGCACGCGGGGGCCGCGTCCGGCGCCGAAGTTGTGTTCGGCGCGGCCTCGCGACACAATCGGATGGGTGAGCGGCGGGCGGCGATGGCGGGGGTCGGACGTCCTCTCGACCGTCGCAGCCTCGATGCTCGCGCTTTTCGCTCCGCCGCTGGCGGCCGCGCCCGCGCCCATCGAGTGGGAGGCTCCCGAGGGCTGCCCGGGCCCCGACGTCGTGCTCGCCGAGCTGCGGCGGGCCCTCGACACCGAAGTGGTCGAGCTCGGCGCGGTGTTGCGAGTGCGCGGCGTGGTGATCGCCGAAGCCGCGGTCCCGCGCGGGGCGGCGGCCGCGACGCCGCGCTTCCGCTTGACGCTCGAGGTCGTCGACGAACGGCGGCGTTCGACGCGTTCGTTTGCGGCAGAGCGCTGTGACGACCTCGCGCGCACGGCAGCTCTCGCGATCTCGCTCGCCGTCCACGAGAGCTCGGAGGGAGGGGACAGCACGGGTCGGGCAACGCTCGTGGGGCAGCCGCACGACACGGCGGCGTCGCCCATCGACGCGCACACCGACATGGTCGCAGCGCCCGCGCTGCAGCGTGAAGATGCCGACCGCCCCGTGTGGTGGTCCGCCGGCGCCGACGCCGTGCTCGACCTCGGATCGCTGCCCGAAGCGGCGCTGGGCATCGGGCTCGCGGCGCGCGCCGGGCTCGATCCGCTCGAGCTCCATCTGCACGCGCTGCTCTTGCCGAGCCAGCGACGCGCGCTCGGCAACGGCGACGCTGCCGAGTTTGGCCTGCTCGCGGCGGGGCTGCGCGCCTGCTTGCATCTGCTCGATCGACCTTTGGTCGTCGCTGGCTGCCTCGGCGTCGAAGCGGGGCGCTATACGGCCACCGGCGTCGGGCTGCAGCCGGGTCGCGAGGTGCACGACCCA
>Ga0335075_10011148_pt1 | contig 13603 bp, 11 predicted proteins | sample Lox_Sample_24_FD_206723 | JGI IMG/M metagenome (GOLD analysis project Ga0335075, IMG submission 206723) | Soil microbial communities from Loxahatchee National Wildlife Refuge, Florida, United States - Lox_Sample_2.4 | ecosystem: Environmental > Terrestrial > Soil > Wetlands | place: USA...
TCAAGGCACCTCGATCACCAGCAGTACGACTCTGACGGTGGGCGGGCAAACGGTATTCCTCTCGCTGGGCACCGGAAATACAATCAGCGCGTATAGCGCGACCCAGTATGAGCTCCCCTATACGGTCCAGGCAGTTGACGCGGCCGGCAATGGCGTCAACAACGTGACCGTGACGTTCTCCGTGCTTTCTACCGCTTATGCAATGGGCCAGGAGAATTGGAACGGCACGAGCTGGCTGCCGCCTTCTTATACTGCGGCCGGCTTTTGCGCGCCCACATCCGTTAACGAGTACAACGGCGTGATCAATCCGAGTCCGATCCCTCCGGGAGTAACGCCGGTGGCAACCAATATTCCAGGCTCCGTGGCCGCCACGGACGTCGGCTCCGCGAGCACCGGCAATGGCGGCACGGCGTCCGTGAATCTGATCTACCCGAAGAATCACGCCTACTGGGTGAAAGTGGCATTGACCGCAACAGCGACCGTTGCGGGCACCCAGAACAGTACGACGGCCAACTTCATCCTGCCGGGTCTCGCAACGGACTACAGCCAGCAGAGCGTTTCCCCGCCGGGAGAGACCAGTCCGTACGGTCAATCCGCGACCTGCTACTGATCCATTGGTCCCTTCAATCGGCTGGCAAGAGCAACCTTGCCAGCCGATTTCTTTTGACCGGCCCTTCGCGCCTGCCGGCTTGCTATTCTTCCGAGCACGTATGCTCGGCAAGACCAACGTATTCCTAGTCGGCCCCATGGGCTCCGGCAAGACAGCCGTGGGCCGCTACCTCGCGCGCCTGCTGGATCTGACGTTCCACGACAGCGACGCGGAGATCGAGCGCCGTACGGGGGTCGATATCCCCTTCATTTTCGAGAAGGAGGGCGAGTCGGGTTTCCGCCAGCGTGAGCGGGAAGCCATTGAGCTCCTCACGGCAATGGACCACATCGTGCTGGCCACGGGTGGCGGCGCCGTGCTTTTGCCTGAGAACCGCCAGCGCCTCGGTGAACGGGGTTGCGTGGTCTATCTCGAGACGTCCGTTTCCCAGCAGGTCGAACGCGTAAAGCAAGGCCGTACCCGGCCGCTTTTGAGCAATGTGGATACCGGCTCGAAGCTCACCCAGCTGATGGCTGAGCGTACGCCGCTCTACCGGGGGATCGCCGATGTCATCGTATCTACGGACGGACGCAAGGTACGAAGCGTGGCGGACGATATTCTTCGCGAGATCTATACGGCCCGGGCCGTGCGATAACCTGGACAAGTGAAAACACTCAAAGTCGAACTGGGCAGCCGCGGTTATCCGATTCTCATCGGCGACGGCCTGCTGGGGGATGCGGAACTGCTGCGTCAGCATGTGCCGGCGCGCGACGTCCTCATTGTGAGCAACACGACCGTTGCGCCGCTTTATCTGGATGCTCTGGCGGCCGGCTTGAGTCCGCGGCGGATTCTCGAGGTCGTCCTGCCGGACGGTGAATCGCATAAAACGCTCGGGACCGTTTCCAGGATTCTCGACGTTCTGGTCGCTAATCGTTTCGGTCGGGATTGCACGGTCGTGGCTCTCGGCGGGGGCGTCGTGGGGGACATGGCGGGATTTGCGGCGGCCACGTACCAGCGTGGCGTGTCGTTTGTGCAGGTACCGACCACACTGCTCTCACAAGTGGACTCCTCGGTGGGTGGCAAGACCGGCGTCAACCATCCGGGCGGAAAGAATCTCATCGGCGCCTTTCATCAGCCCATCGCGGTTCTGGCGGATACGCGCACTCTGACCAGTCTCCCGACTCGCGAGCTGCGCGCGGGGCTGGCCGAGGTCATCAAGTACGGGCTCATCTGCGACGCCCCGTTTTTCGCCTGGCTCGAGGAGCACATGGAGGCATTGCTGGCGGCCGATCCGGCGGCCCTGGCGCATGTCATCCACAGGTCGTGTCAGATCAAGGCGGAGATCGTCGGGCGCGACGAGCGCGAGCAGGGCGATCGTGCGTTGCTGAATCTCGGGCATACCTTCGGGCACGCAATCGAGGCCGCGACCGGTTATACGCAGTGGCTGCACGGCGAAGCTATTGGGGCCGGGCTGTTGATGGCGGCCGCGATGTCGCGAGAGTGCGCTCTGATGGGTGCCGACGAGGTCTCCCGGGTCGAAAAACTGGTGGCCCGGACCGGCTTGCCGACCCACATCGAGTCCGTCTCACCGCAGTCGGCGCTCGAGCACATGCGGATCGACAAGAAGGTGCAGGGTGGCCGCATCAGGCTGATCCTGCTGCGCAAGATCGGTGAGGCCTTCATTACGGCGGACTATTCCGAAGGGGCCCTCGACAGAACCCTGCACGAATACTTCGGAGTCGCGGCGTGAATGACATCGTCTCAGGCGGCGATGCGCTGGCGCCGTACGCCGCCCACGACGAGAAGTCCCGGGGACGTCGCTTTCCCGAGCCGAAACCGGAGTTCCGCGACGAGTTTCAACGGGATCGTGACCGCATCATCCATTCGAACGCCTTCCGCCGGCTCGTCTACAAGACCCAGGTCTTCGTCAACCACGAGGGTGACCTCTATCGGACGCGGATCACTCACTCCATGGAGGTGGCGCAGATTGGACGCTCGGTGGCACGTGCACTGCGCTTGAACGAAACGCTCACCGAAGCCATCGCTCTTGCTCATGATCTCGGACATACGCCTTTCGGCCACGCCGGCCAGGACGCACTCAACGAATGCATGCATCCCTATGGCGGTTTTGAGCACAACCTGCAGTCGTTGCGTGTGGTGGATGAGCTCGAAGAGCGCTATGCCGAATTCCCTGGTCTCAACCTGACATTCGAATGTCGGGAGGGAATCCTCAAGCACTGCTCCGTACGAAACGCCCGCGAGCTCGGTGAGCTCGGGGAACGCTTCATACAGCGGCGGCAGCCCGGCCTCGAGGCGCAGATCGCCAATCTCGCTGATGAGATTGCCTACAACAACCACGATGTCGATGATGGGATCCGCGCACAGCTGGTGGACTTGCGTGACCTCCGCGAGGTGCGCCTCTTTCAGCGTCAGTACGACAGCGTCGTCGCCCAATACCCTGATTTGGGCGAGCGGCGCCTGGTTCATGAAATCATCCGCAGGATGATCAACTTCATCGTCGTCGATCTCATCCGCACCACGCAGAGTCGCCTCGACGAGGCGCGTCCTCAGTCCATCGACGAGGTCCGTGGGCTTTCCAAGCCCCTGGTGGGCCTCAGCGAGTCCGCCCGGCAGGAGCATGTCGAGCTCATGGAATTCCTGCGCGGCAACCTCTACAAACACTACAAAGTGTTGCGCATGAACTCGAAGGCGCGGCGTGTGCTCAAAGCGCTGTTCGGCGCCTTCTTCGAGGATGTGAGTCTCATGCCTCCCGAGCATCGCGACCTGGCCGTCGGATCGGAGGCGACCGAGGGACCTGGTGGCCGCGCCCGCGCGGTTGCGGATTACATTGCCGGGATGACCGATCGCTACGCCATTCTCGAGCACCGCCGGCTCTTCGACGCGACCGAACGAACGTAATAAATCGAACGTAAGCTCGGCAATGAGTCGGTCGCTTTTCCATATTGCGATGCCCAGGAGGGGCCTCGCGAAATCGCTTTAATCGCAACTGCACACGTTCCCATCTCGTTGTTTTAGCAGGCTTTGGCGGGGCCATTAAGGCCTTGGTCTTGGGGAATGCGGAAAACCGAAATTGACATAAGTGACTGATAGGCCTAGTGTTATGTCACTTAAAATCGCGCTGCAACATGAATAAAACGTCCAAAGAAAAGGAAGCAGTGCTCAATGTTTTCGCCGCACTGGTCAGGCCACTTATGCGCGTGGCCTTCGAGTACGGCATCACGGCGGGAGAGATCGCCGGAGTGGTGCGCCGCTCCTACATACAGTCTCTCGAGAGCCGTCTTCAGGAGCAGAAGAGACCAACAACTGACGCACGGCTCGCCGCTGTCGCCGGACTGCCCAGGTCGGATGTGAGCGCTCTCCGCGATGCTCTGCGCGCTGGTGCACCGCACAGCATGAGGGCCAGCGTGAGCCTGGATCAGATCACGGCTCTGCTGACCACCTGGCACACACACTCGAATTTCTCGGGCGCCTACGGCCTGGCCTCCGAGTTGGATCTCGTTCCCGTTCCCGGCTCGCCGCGTCGTAGCTTCAAAGAGCTCGTGGCGGCGGCGTGCCCGGGCGTCGACGAGGACGCACTACTGGATGAGCTCGTTGCCGCGCGCTCCGTCGAGGTCATCGACGGCACGACCGCGCGGTGTTTGTCGCGGGCGTACGTGCCGCAGGGCGAGAACGTAACACGCATCGAGCGCATGGGGCGCTACATCGGTGTCGTGTCCTCTAGCTTGGTGCACAACCTGTTACGCGCCCCGAACGAGCCCCTGTATTTCGAGCGCACCGTGGTGTCGGACGAGCTGTTGTCCGAGCACGGGCGCGACAAGTTTTTGGCACTCGCCGGGGAGCGGGGCCAGGAGCTTCTGGCGGAACTGGATACGTTTCTGACACGACTGGCGGCCACCGAGCCCAAGAACGAATCGGGGCGCCGGTACGGTGTTGGAATCTATTTCTTCGAGGAGCAGGCCGCGGAGCAGGCGGCACAACAGCAGTCGAGAAAAACTTACGAAACTGACAGCGGCAAAACGACCGCGATCCAGGAAATCGACGTACTCGCTGGATTCGGTCGAAAAGATTGATTTGCCGCATTTTGGGGAGGATGAAGTGAAGAGCTTAGTTGCGACGTTCGTAACGGCGCTGGTCGGCGCCGCAGCCACGGTTGGCTATGCTGCCGTCGGTGGGGGTGGGGCCAAAGAGGAGCTGTTGCTCATCGGTCCTGTGGAGGCCGTCAATTCGATCCAGACCCGGGCCGTGGTGCTCGGACAGAAGATCTCGATCGCACCGTCTGAGGGAGTTGCCGTCGGCAACGCCGTAGCCGTTTACGGCACGGAGTCGGCTGACGGCACCATCACCGCGACAAAAGTGGTGTCAGAGGGACTGTACGTCCCTGGCGCGACGTCCGTATTTCTCGTGGGAGTCGTGCAGAAGGTTCAAGCCGCGGTCGGGCACGTCGTGGTGAACGGGCTGACTGTTGATCTCACGTCGGTCATGGCGAATGGGACCGTATCGGTCGCATTGGGCAGCACGGTCACTATTTCCGGCACCCAACCGGTCAGCAATGGGTTGGTAGTGCCCGATGGGATCAGTGGCAGCGGCCTGGCACTGGCCGGGATCAGCGGCAGTGGCGCGGCCCCGGCGGGAATCAGCGGTAGCGGCAAGGCGCTGACCGGGATCAGCGGCAGTGGTGCAACTCCGGCGGGTATCAGTGGTAGCGGCCTGGCATTGAACGGGATCAGCGGCAGCGGCGCGACCCCGGCTGGAATCAGTGGTAGCGGCAAGGCGCTGACCGGAATCAGCGGCAGTGGTGCAACTCCGGCGGGAATCAGCGGCAGTGGCAAGGCGCTGACCGGGATCAGCGGGAGTGGCGCGACTCCAGCGGGAATCAGTGGTAGCGGCTTCGCACTGAATGGGATCAGTGGCAGCGGCTGACCATGCCGGGTGTTAGCGGGGGTGCGGTGTCATCCGCACCCCGGCCACGAGCGCGCACCCAGGCACAGGATGTGCCCCGCCGCCGCAGGTGGCGGAGCCTCGGGCAAAAACCACGCTTTTTGCACGAGGCACGCTGGGCCGGGCATGGATGCCCGGATCCAGCGTTTCATATTATTGCGCTAGGCGCTCACCCGCGCCGGCTCCTTCGCCAACTCCTCGCGCAAGGCCTTGCGCAAGATCTTCCCGACATTCGACTTTGGCAATTCGTTCCTGAAGTAGACGTGCTTGGGCGTCTTGTAGCCGGCCAGTGACTTGCGGCAGAACTCGATCACATCGCGCTCCGTGAGCGCCGGGTCCTTGCGCACGACGAATAGTGCAACCACCTCACCTGAATGCTCGTCAGGCTGCGCGACGGCCGCGGCCTCCAGAATCCCCGGATGTTGGGCCGCCACGGCTTCAACCTCGTTCGGGTAAACGTTGAATCCCGAGACGAGGATCATGTCTTTCTTGCGATCCTCGATGTACACGAACCCCGCTTCGTCCATGCGGCCGATGTCGCCCGTGCGTAGCCAGCCTTCGGGCAACATCACCTTCGCCGTCTCGTCCGGCCGATTCCAGTAACCCAACATCACCTGGGGGCCGCGCACACAGATTTCGCCGACCTCGCCGATGCCGAGGTCCTTGCCCGCGTCGTCCTTGATTGCGATCTCGGTGGAGGAAATGGGTAATCCGATCGACCCGTTGAACTGCGCGAGCGGCGGATTGATGCAAGCAGCCGGCGAAGTCTCGGTCAGTCCCCACGCCTGCGTCAGTACGTGCCCACCGGTGGCTTCCTGCCAGCGCTTGGCGACCGCTTCCTGCACGGCCATACCTCCGCCGAGCGTGATCTTCAGCGAGCTGAAGTCGATCGTCTCGAAGCCCGGCGTGTGCAGCAGGGCGTTGAAGAGCGTATTGACGCCCGAGATGAACGCGAACGGATGCTTCTTCATGTCGGCAATGACCGAGCGGAAGTCGCGTGGATTGATGATCAGTATGTTGGTCCAGCCCATGCGCGCGAACAGGAAGCAGTTCGCGGTCAGTGCGAAGATGTGATAAAGCGGGATCGGTGTAATCAACACCCCGTTCGCGGTCTCGAAGGATTGGCCTACCCAGGCCTGGGACTGCAATACGTTCGCACAGATGTTGGCGTGCGAGAGCATCGCTCCCTTGGCGACACCGGTGGTGCCGCCCGTATATTGCAGAAAGGCGAGGTCCTGCGGATTGATCGGTACCGGCGCGAGCTGCCCCTGTTGTCCCTTGGCCAAGGCTGCTTTGAAATCAGTGGCGCCTTCGATCTTCCAGGGCTTTACCTGCCTGCGCACCCGGCGGACGACGAAGTTGACGATCCAGGACTTCGGAAAGGCGAGGAAGTCGCCGGCCGCGGTGACCAGGACGTGTTTCAACTTTGTCCGCGGCAGCACGGCTTGCACGACGTGCGCGAAATTTTCGAGCACCAGGATCGCCGTGGCGCCCGAGTCGCAGAGTTGGTGCTCCAGCTCGGTGGCCGTGTACAACGGGTTCGTGTTCACCACGACGAGCCCGACACGCAGCGCGCCAAACAAGGCGATCGGATACTGCAGCGTGTTGGGCAACATGATGGCGATACGATCGCCTTTCTTGAAGCCCGCCAGTTGCAACCAGGCGCCGAAGGCGCGCGAGAGCCGGTCGATCTCGCGGTAGGTGACCTCCGTGCCCATCTGCACGTAGGCCACCCGGTCCGCGTGGGCTGCGCAAGTCGTCTCTATGAGCTCCCTGATGGTGCGCAACCGGCTCGCATCGATATCCGCCGGTACCCCCGCCGGGTACGACTTCAGCCAGAACCTGTTCATCTTGACAGCCCCCTCAGCGATTTTTCTTCAAGAGCGGCTCGAGTCCCTGCCAGACCGTTTCCAGCACCCGCGGCTCGCCCCGGGCATTCGGATGCAAGCCATCCTCCTGCATGAGCCCTGGATTGAGCGCCACCTCATCGAGCAGGAACGGTATCAGGGGCAGGTGAAATTGTTTGGCGATTTCCGGATACAGGGCCGCGAACTCGTTTGCATAACGCGGGCCGTAATTCGGAGGTATCCGGATTCCGACCAGCAGCACGCGCGCTCCGGCCGCCTGGGAAAGCTGCACCATTTTCGCGAGGTTCTCCTTCGTGACCGCCAGCGGCAGGCCGCGCAAGCCGTCGTTGGCACCCAGCTCCAGGATCACCAGCCCCGGGTGATGAATTTGCAGGGCGCGGGGCAGGCGTTGCAGGCCCCCGCTGCTGGTCTCCCCGCTCACGCTGGCGTTGACGACCTCGTATCCGTAACCTTGTCCCCGCAGTCGCTGCGTGAGCAGCGCAACCCAACCCTGCTCCGGCCGAATGCCGTAGGCGGCACTCAGACTGTCGCCCAGCACGAGAATCGTACGGTCGGAGGCCACCGCGTTCTGGAGCGCGATGAACAGCAAGCCGATGCCGAGCGCCCAGGCGCAAGTGGTTCGTGACAGTGTGCTCAAGGCCGAAAACCTCTCCAAGCAGGTTAGCAGTCCCGAAGGGGCACTGACCATTGTGCAAGCCGTTTCGCTCGATATTGCCGGTGGCGAATCGGTAGCGGTGGTCGGCGCGTCCGGGGCGGGTAAATCTACTCTGCTGGCACTGCTCGCGGGGCTCGATCTGCCGACGACCGGACGCGTGCTGCTCGAAGGAACGGATCTCACTCGGCTCGATGAGGACGGACGCGCGCGCCTGCGCGCCCAACGTGTGGGCTTCGTCTTTCAGTCCTTTCACCTCATCCCCGCGTTGACCGCGCTCGAAAATGTCATGCTTCCCCTGGAGCTGGCAGCTCGGCGGGACGCGCGCGGCGCAGCTCTCGACACCCTCGAGCGAGTCGGTCTGAAAAGTCGCACCGGCCACTATCCGCGCCAACTCTCCGGCGGCGAGCAGCAGCGTGTGGCACTGGCGCGAGCCTTCGTAACCAGGCCGGCTGTACTGTTTGCGGACGAGCCAACCGGTAATCTCGATACGGCTACGGGGGCGCGCATCGGCGAGTTGCTGTTCGAGCTGAATGCCAATTCTCATACAACTCTCGTGCTGGTGACACACGATCGGCAGCTTGCCGCGCGCTGCGGCAGGGTCGTCACCATGGAAGCGGGTAGAGTCGTCTAGACACCCATGCGCGCGAACGTGTTATCCCTGAGCTTACGTATGCTCGCGCGGGAGTGGCGTTCCGGAGAGCTCGGTGTGCTGCTCCTCGCCTTGACCATTGCGGTGGCGGCTTTGACCGGTGTTGGCTTTTTGGTCAGCCGCATCAGCATTGCGGTTGCCATGCAGGCCACCGAGGTGCTGGCGGCAGACATTCGTCTCGGCTCGCCGCAGACCCTCAGCAAGGAATATGTCGATGAGGCTGCGCGCCGTGGATTACGGACGGCAGCCAATACAGCTCTGCTGAGCGTGGTATTCAACGGCGACGCCAGTCAGCTGACCAATGTCCACGCCGTAACCGACGGATATCCCCTTCGCGGCCGGGTGTTGATTGGCGATGAGGCATTCGGAACGGGCACGCCGGCACAGGGTATTCCGGCTCGGGGCGAGGTCTGGCCGGATTCGAAGCTGTTCGCCGCGCTTGGAGCGCATATCGGCACCTCGTTCTCGATTGGTGCCGCCACCTTTCGTGTCAGTCACGTTCTCATCTCGCGGCCGGACCAGGGCGGCGCGTTCGCGGATCTTGCGCCGACGTTACTGATGAACGCGGCCGACCTTCCCGCGACCCAACTGATTGAACCCGGTAGCCGGGTCAATTACAACCTGCTGTTCGCGGGCGACCGGGAGCGCATCGGCCCCTTCGAGAGTTGGCTGCGGACCCACAAGAAACGTGGCGAGCGTCTGCGCGATATCGCGGATGCCAGTCCTCAGATCAAGAACGCTGTGGATCGCGCGGGCCGCTTCCTGAGTCTGGCCAGCCTCGTCAGTGTGCTTCTGTGCGCAATCGCGGTGTCGATGTCGGCACGGCGCTATGTATCCCGACATCTCGACTCGGTCGCTCTTCTCAAAACGCTTGGTGCGACCCGGGCATTCACGCTCAGTCTTACCTTGTTGCAACTCCTGGTGATTGCGCTGGCGGCGGCCGCCGTCGGGGCGGTGCTCGGTTACCTCATGCAGGCGTGGCTGGTGCAGACCATACGCCAGCTATTGACGACATCCGAGCTGCCGCCGGCGAGCCTGATGCCGGTGGGCATAGGATTCTTCATGGCAATCGCCGTACTGGCGGGATTCGCGCTGCCGCCGCTGTTGCAGTTGTCCCGTGTCCCTGCCTTGCGGGTGCTACGGCGTGATGTCGGGCCACCGCCGCCGCTCATGCTGTTGGCTTTTGGGCCCGCCGTCGCGGTCGTCGTGCTGTTGATCTACTGGACGGTGCTGGACTGGAATCTGTTCTGGGGCTTCACAATAGGTCTGCTGGCCTTCATAACGGTTCTCGCTCTATCCGGTCTGCTGCTCGTCTTCCTTGCTGGAAGATTGCGCGGCAGTGTGGGCGTAGCGTGGCGGTACGGCGTTGCGAACCTCAGTCGCCGTCGTGCCGAGAGCGTGGTGCAGATTGTCGCCTTCGGGACCGGCATCATGGTCTTGCTGCTGTTGAGTGTCATTCGCGGCGATTTGAACAGCGACTGGCGGCGCACCTTGCCGGCGAATCTTCCCAACTTCTTTTTCATCAACATCCCGCCGGCCGAGCGGGAACACTTCGTGGACTTTCTGCGCGCGCACGGCGCCCGGACGACCCGCCTGTTACCCATGATCCGCGGGCGACTGACAGCGATCGACGGCCGTCCCGTCGAAGACCTGCATTTCGAAGGCGAGCGCGGCGAGAATTTTGCGACACGTGAGCAGAATCTCACCTGGACGACCGATCTCGGCTCCGACAATCGTGTCGTCGCCGGACATTGGTGGACCCAAGCCGACCTCGGTAAGCCGCTGGTCTCCGTTTCGACCGAGCTCGCGGAGTCCTTGCGGCTGCATGTAGGGGATCACCTCACCTTCGACATTGCCGGTGAGACCTTCGAGGTCGGCATCGCCAGCGTCCGCAAGGTGAAGTGGGATAGCTTTCAACCCAACTTCATCATCGTGTTCGCGCCGGGTGTGCTGGATGACACCGCCGGGACATACCTGACGAGCGCCTATTTCAACGCCGCCAACTCGCATGCGCTGGCGCAGCTCGCGCGCCTGTTTCCGAGCGTTTCCATATTCGATATAGACGACCTGCTCGCCCAGGTCCGCTCGGTCCTCGACAGGGCGGTGCTGGCGGTCGAGAGTGTGTTTATCTTTACCCTCTTTGCCGGTCTGACCGTGTTGCTCGCCGCCGTTCAGTCGAGCCGCGACGAGCGGCGGTTCGAGAGCGCGATGCTGCGTACCCTCGGGGCCAGTCGCGGCACCGTCCTGCAAGGCGTGCTGGCGGAATTCACGACGTTGGGCCTGCTTTCCGGATTGTTGGCCGCCGCGGGCGCCTCGACGGCGGCGTATTTCATGACCACCCGGGTGCTCGAGTTGCGTTATTCGTTCGAGCCGTGGGTGTGGGGGGCGGGTTTGATCGGTGGCGCTGTGTTGGTGGCGGGAAGTGGTTGGATCGCGACCCGCTCGGTTGTGAGGCAGCCGCCGCTGACTACTTTGCGAGCCGGATAGGGCGCCGCGTCATTTCGCGATCAGTGCGCGAGCGTGTTCGGCCCAGAACAGCGCGTCTACATACGCCGCGCGGATGAGGTGAGAGGGTAGCGAGCCGTAAGCTACGTGGTTCCACGCCGCACGCTCGTAAGCCCGGGTACATTGCAGCGCCTCGCCGAGCGTGCCTTCGCCTGCTACGAGTGCCCGGGAGACCGGGGCAGACAGGGGCAGCTCCTCGACGATTTTCTGTGTCGGCATGCCCACGAGCGCACCCAACAACGAGAACAAGCCGGTTATGAAGTACGGGCCACAATCATCGGCGCCGCCGAGGCGTCCGAGCTGCTCACACATGCGTGCTCGCGTCATGGCATGGATATAGAGACTCGGCGGGCGATCGTCGAATCCCTGTAGACAGATCAGCGCGCACAGCTGGCGCAGACTCTCTATGCCCAGAATGACGATCGCCTGGCGGATGGAGTCGATCTTACGCGGAAAGTTGTAGTAGCTCGAGTTGATGCAGCGGAGCACGTGATACGACATCGAGACGTTCTGACTCAACAGGCTCTCCACCTCGTCGAGCGAATAGTTCTCGCTTTGCAGGGAGGCCACGAGGCGCAAGGTCCCGAGGCGGCTCGAAGGCACCCGCTTCGCCCTGAAGGTCTGCGGATGCTGCAGGAAATTACCCTGGAAGCCATCGAAGCCGAGCGCAATACAGTGCTCGAATTGCTCCACGGTCTCGACCTGCTCGGCAATGAGCTTCAGGCCGCGTGCCTTGAGCTCTTTCACCAGGCCGGGCAGCTGCTGCGGATCGGTTTGGGTGAGCTCGATTTTCGCGATATCGGCGAGCTCGAGCAGTCCAGGGTCCGTCGTACGCGGTGCGTAATCGTCGAGCGCGATCTTGTGACCCCGGCCGCGCAGCGTCTTGATCCCCTCGATGACTTGTGGCCTGGCGGGTACGTGCTCCAGCACTTCGATCACCGCCAGCTCCGGGCGCAGGGGCAGCTCCGGCACCGAGGACAGCAGCTCTTCCGGGAAGTTGATGTGCACCGGCAGGCCGCCGGCCAGTCGATCGAGACCGATCTCCAGTGCCGCATTGGTTACGACGTACAAGGTCGCGTGGGCGGGGTCGGTGATCTCGGCGGTAGTTGAACGGGGGGAGTGCCTGTAGAGCAGCTCGTAGGCCGTTACGGCCATTGCTGCGTCGTAGATGGGTTGCCTGGCAACAAAAACCTCGACCTGCGCCGGCGTGCTCGCCAAGGGGTCCGGCTGGCCTATGGGTCCGCCCTGCTCCTGTTGTACGTTCTTCTGGCTTCCCATTGGCTCAAAAACTCGCAATGTTCCCGATCCCCGTCTGCATCGGCGGCTGCAGCGCCGCCATGAGCGTCGGCGCAGCGATTCGGGACGGCTGTCACACTGGACGAGCCGCCCTCTCAGCGCTGGATGCCGATCGTGATCCAGGAATCCGGCTCGGCGTCCCCCCGCCAGGTAAGGCCTTCGATGGTGAGCTGGTAGTTGCCGGGGCCGAGTGCCGAGCTGTTGAGGGCAATGCGCAGGTGGCCGTTCGAGTCCTTGCCGAGCTCGCTGATGACGGCCACGCGGCCCTGGTCGATGCGATCGATGGTGACGCGGAAGATCTTGTAAGGCGAGCGTGACTCGTCGATCTTGAAGTCCACGAGCTGCGCCGCGCCGCCGCCGATGGTGATCGCCGGGGTGTTAGAGGCGCCCTCGCGGCTCGGTAGTAAACGAATCTCGCGTGTGCTCGTCGCTGGGTCCAACGGACGCTCGGCAGCCTGGCTCTGCAGCTTGGTGAGCCGCTGCGCCTTGGTGGCGCCGTCGTTCATGGAATACCAGAGCGCGCCGGTGAGCACGATCACCGCGGCAGCCAGTCCGATAGTGACCTGGGCCTTCTGCCAGAACGGCTGTTTGACTTCCTGCCAGGGCTCCGGCTTGCCGCTGGCCTCGAGGAGGCGCAATCCGGCGTTCACCCGCTCTGGCAAACCCAACTCATCGAGTACGTCGGGGTTCTCGCGGCAGAAGCGCTCGAACTCGGTTGCTGCCTTGAGCGGCAGGCGCCCCGAGAAATAGCGATCGACGACCTGGTTTCGGGCGATGAAATCCCGATCCATCGGCGGCGTGGCTGCCGATGCAGACGCGCCGGCCGCGTTCGCCGCTGCTGGGGCCGAAGGTGCAGTTTGAGTTGCTGTGGCGGCCGCGGTTGCTGCGACGGCGGCGGCCGCTGTTGGTTTAGGCGCTGCGGACGATACGCCTGCGCTATGCGCGGCGGATGCCGCTGACGACTGCGCGTTCGAGAGTGTTTGCGCGCCTGGTGTTGCGTTTAGTTCGAGTTGTCCCGAGCTGGCCGACGGCGTCGGTGGCGCGCTCGAGGGAACGGGCGGTGGCCCCAGCAACTCCTCTTCGAA
>Ga0335075_10011149_pt1 | contig 13602 bp, 11 predicted proteins | sample Lox_Sample_24_FD_206723 | JGI IMG/M metagenome (GOLD analysis project Ga0335075, IMG submission 206723) | Soil microbial communities from Loxahatchee National Wildlife Refuge, Florida, United States - Lox_Sample_2.4 | ecosystem: Environmental > Terrestrial > Soil > Wetlands | place: USA...
GCTGTCCTCGGTCGTGTCGGCGCTGGTGCGGCGGGACACGGTGACCCGGCTGCTTGGCGGCTCGGGGGTCCGGACGCTGGCGGTGGCGTCGGGGCTCGGCGCGGCCTCGTCGTCGTGCTCGTACGCGGCGGTGGCGCTGGCCCGCGCGCTGTTCCGGAAGGGAGCCAGCTTCACCGCCGCGATGACGTTCGAGATCGCGAGCACGAACCTGGTGATCGAGCTGGGCATCATCTTGGCGCTGCTGATCTCCTGGCAGTTCACGCTGGCTGAGTACGCGGGCGGAATAGTCATGATCGTGGCAGTGGCAGCGGCCTTCCGGTTGTTCGTCCGGCAGCAACTCATCGACGCGGCACGGCGGCAAGCGGATAAGGGACTGGCCGGGTCCATGGAGGGCCACGCCGCCATGGACATGAGCGTGTCCTCTGACGGCAGCTTCTGGCGGCGGCTGCTGAGCAAGGAGGGGTACACGGCGGTCAGCCACATCTTCGTGATGGAGTGGGCCGCCGTCATCCGCGACATCGCCGTCGGCCTGCTGATCGCGGGCGCGGTCGGCGCCTGGGTGCCCGGCACGTTCTGGCGGAGCCTGTTCCTGACCGGTCACCCGCTCGCGGCAAGGCTGTGGGGACCGCTCATCGGCCCGGTGATCTCGCTGCTCAGCTTCGTCTGCTCGATCGGCAACGTGCCCCTGGCTGGGGTGCTGTGGAACGGCGGGATCAGCTTCGGCGGCGTGGTGGCGTTCATCTTCGCCGACCTGATCATCATCCCGATCCTGATCATCTACCGGAAGTACTACGGCACGAAGATGATGCTGGTGATCCTGGGGATCTTCTACGCGACCATGGTCATCGCCGGGTACATCATCGAGTTCCTGTTCGGCGCGCTCGGGCTGATTCCGGCCGAGCGGGCCGCCAAGGTCGCCGAGCACGGCGTGCAGTGGAACTACACGACCGTGCTCAACATCGTGTTCCTGCTGCTCGCCGCCGCGCTGCTGGCCCGGTTCTTCAGGTCCGGCGGCGCGCCGATGCTCAGGATGATGGGCGGTGTGCCGGACCGGCGATCCGGCGACCACGCGGAGCACGCAGCGCACGCGGAGCACGCAGCGCACGCGGAGCACGGCGCGCAGTGCTCCCGCGGCGCCCGGCGCCGGGGTGCCCCCGGCTGAGCCGCCCGGCTAGGGGACGACGGTCACCGGCCACTTCCCGGCCCGGACCAGCCGGGTGGCCAGCGACCCTACGAGCCGGTGCCCGGCGTGCTCGGATGCGCCGACCACCACCGCGTCCGCCTTCGTCTCGGTCGCGGCGCGGTTGATCTCGGTCCACGGGTCGCCGATCACCGCGCGGAACTCGGCCTCCAGCCCGATCTCGGCCGCGCCCTCGCGCAGCCGCTGCTCGATCTCACTCGCTGCCTGCGCCGCGGCCTCGTTCATCGCCGCGGCCGCGCCCGGGGCCATGCCGATGCTCGCCGACAGCCGCGCCACGTAGACCGCCAGCAGGCGGCAGTGCTGCCTGCGCGCGAGCCCGGCGGCATAGGCGGCGGCGCGCAATGACGTCCGCGAGCCGTCCACGCCGACAAGGATCAGCGACGGCCCGTCGGTACCCAGCTCGAAACCGGGCTCGGCGGGAGTCACACGTCCAGTTTGCCAGCCCGGAGCCGGCCCGCCCGCCCTCTGGCGTGCGATCAGCCTGTCTCGGCGACGAGTTCCACCTCGAAGCCATCCTCGTTGGCCAGGTAGCCCGCGTAGTGATCCGGCCCGCCCGCGTGCGGATAGCGCTCGGGGAACAGCAGCGTCCATCCGTGGCGCAGCGCATCCGCGACGAGCTGGTCGGTCTCCCCCGTGGAGCCCGAGTGGAACGCCAGGTGGTTCAGGCCCGGGCGGCTCCGCTCGTGACGGTCGGCGGTGAGCCCGGGCGACTGCTCGACCACGATGTAGGTGTCGCCGAACTGCCAGCTCCGGCCGACGTCCCAGTCCTGGAGAACCTCGTAGCCAAGCGCCTCCAGCAGCCAGCCGAGGCTGGCCATCGCCCGGCCGAGGTCGGGAACCCACAGCTCGACGTGGTGCAGCGGTCCCCGGGTCACGGGCTGGTTACGCGGCACCGTCGCGCGAGCTGCTGCCCTGCTGGCTGAGCAGGCCGCGCAGGCGCCCGACCTCGTCGCTGAGCATGTGCAGCCCTTCCGCCAGCGAGGGCAGGTCCACGTGCGCGGAGGACCAGTCGTCCTGGCGGGCGGTCTTGTCGGCCAGCAGCTGCCGTTCCCGGTCGCGCTGCGCGGCCGCGTTCTCGTAGTCCTCGGCCGCGGCGGCACTCTCCTTGTCCCGGCGCGCCTGCGCGATCTGCTGGTCGAGATCGCGCACATCCGGCCCGATACCCAATTGCTGCTCGACGGCTGACAGCCGCGAGTCCATGGCCTCGATCCGGCCAAGGACCTCGGCCAGCACCCGGCTCTCCGCGCTCGCGCCGCCATCGGGCCGGCCTGCCTGCTCGCCGGTAACGGTCGCGCCCGGCGCACCGGCCTGCGCGGGCCCCCCGCCTTCGGCCTCGCGCCGCTCCCCGCCTTCGGCCTCGCGCCGCTCCCCGTCCTCACCCTGGCCGAGCAGGAAGATCACCTGCTGCCTGATCCGGCCGCGGTCAGCGCCAAGCTCGGCGAGCACCTGCGCCGCCGGCCCGTCGGCCACCCGGAGCAGCCCGAGCAGGATGTGCTCGGTGCCGATGTGGTGGTCGCCGAGCTGCAGCGCCTCGCGGAGCGAGGCGTCCAGGGCCTTCTTTGCCCGTAGCGTGTACTGGTTGTGCCCTGCGGCGGGCGCTTCCTGGCCGCAGCCGCTCATCGCGCAGACCTGCTCGCAGACCGCCTCCGGGCTGATTCCCAGCGCCTGGAGTGCCTCGGCCGCCACGCCATCGCGCTCCTGGGCCAGGCCGAGCAGGATGTGCTCGGTGCCGATGCGGCTGTGGTGCAGCCCGGTGGCCTCGTCCTGGGCCAGCGCCAGCACCCGGCGTGCCTCGTCGGTAAACCGCCCGAACATTGGGTCGCCCCGTCCTTCCCAACGCCTCACCCGTGCCGCTCAACGTCAAGTTACATCGCGTCTGCCGGGCGCGGCAAGATATATCGTGAATTCACTGCCCACGAGCGATCGGCGGCCGCAACTGGCGGTGCCCGGCCGCGGCACGGCGCACGGCGTGCCGGGAGGGACGCGCTGGCGGCCGCGGCGACCTGGGCTACATTCTGTCGCCCGGGCCCGTCATACGTACGAGAACACGCGGGTGGCGGCCGTAACTGGCCTGTTCTTCAGCGGCACGGCGCTCGCGGCGGGCCCGTCCTCGGGTGCTGGCCGCTCGCGGCGGGCCCGTCCTCGGGTGCTGGCCGCTCGCGGCGGGCCCGTCCTCGGGTGCTGGCCGCTCGCGGCCGCGCGCCGTGCTACTGGATGCCGAGCGCGGCGTTGATCCGTGAGCTCGAGTCCGCCTTCTCGACGCCGCCGACGCCCAGCTTCAGGTCGATGCAGAGTTTCCTGCACAGCTCGGCTTCTGCCACGACCGACGGGTCGCTGCGGTCCCCCCCGTTGGCGAACGTGAGCGAAGCGGCCGGGTACCGGTCCCTGATCGACGCCAGTGACCGCTTGACGGTCCCATCCTCGTCGATGGCCGGGATCGCCTCATCGACGATGCGCAGCGCCCGGACGATCTCGAGCCGGTCGTCCAGCGGGGTTATGATGCGGCCTTTCTTCATTATCTGCTGCTCGTCGTTGTTCACGATGACGATCAGGCGGTCGGCCATCTCGGCGGCCGCCTCCATCATGCGGATGTGGCCAACGTGAATCGGGTTGAAGTAGCCGCTGACAATGCTGATCCGCAGGGCTGCGGAGGATGCCCGGAAATCATCGTCGCGTTGCCCGTTCTGCACGGTAGGACTCCGTTCGGCAAGAATTCGAACCTTGGCGGCCGGCCCCGGAACTCCGGCGCTGGGGCGAGGGGTGGTCAGCTAGAGCAGCAAGTCCGCCAACGATACTCCGCACATGCGCCAAAGCAGGCCAGCGGGGCCACCGGTACCCCGCAAACGTAACGTTCAAGTTCGCAGATATCCCTCACTTCGCCGGCAACAGCCCCTCAGCGGCAACATTCCCTCAGCGGCGGCTGCCGCTCACGGGTCACTCCGGCAGGACCGCCAGCCGGGGCCGGCGCGGCCGCTCCGGATCCGCCATCACCCGGATGGCGGCGTCCCCGCTGGCAACCCGCGGCGGCCGGCCGCGGCCAGGTGCCCTGGACCGCGCCGTCGGCGGCGCTCGCCGGTCCGGGGAGCCGGCCAGCCACCGCTCGCGGGTGACCGCGGTGCGCCCGGAAGGCATCGCCGGCGGCCCGGCTATCCAGCGTATTAAGAAGTCGTCACGCAATTTGCTGGAAGAAGTACGGACTGTTGTTGCTATTTAGCTTATGCCACCCTCGCACGGATCTTTTGTGAGCCTGTTCTGAGCGGGTGGTGAGATACTGCTAAGGCGACGCCTGCATCGTTGTTAGCCGGAATGCGGGCTTGGCCGAAGATGTTTCCGGAGGCGGGAGGTGAGCCATGGACGAATCCCCGGAGTTGGGCATCGCAGCTGGAGCGCGTCTGCGGCAGCCTGCCAAAGTTGCCACAGGCCGGCGGCGATTGTGGCTGCCGCCGGCCGTGCGGGCGTGGCAGCGCGCCGGCCTGCCGGTGACAGGAACCGGCGGCGGCATCCCGCTGCGCCAGTCTGGGCCCGCCCAGCCGTCGACGGACCGCGCCAAGCGGCTGCTGGCGGTGCTGCTCGCCGTTGCGATCACGGCCGTGGCGGTGTTCGCGCTGCTCAGCACCAGCAGGGTGCTGGTCTCAGCCATCTGGCTGGCCGTCGGCCCGCTGCTGGCGTCGCTGCTGCTGTCTCCGATGATCACGGCCATGCTGGCCGGGTGGGCGGTAGGGCTCGGCATCGGCGTGATCCTGGATCAGCCGGCGCATCCGGAGGGTCTCGTCCCGAGGCTGGGCGCGCTCGTCCTGCTCGCCGCGTTTGCCGTCGTCAACGCCGTGCTCCGCGCCGCGGCCCAGCGGCGGCTCGGCCACGTGCGCGCCGTCGCGAGGGTCGCGCAGAGCGCGCTGTTGCGGGAGGTCCCGGCCACGGTCACCGCCGGCCGGCTGGCATCCCGGTACATCTCGGCCGCGGCGGAGGCACGGGTGGGCGGTGACCTGCTCGAGGTGGTCTCCGGCAACGGCGCCGCAGACGGTCACCCGCGCTGGCTTGTCGGGGACACCCGCGGCAAGGGCCTGCCCGCGGTCCGCCTGGCGAGCATCGCCATGACAAGCTTCCGCGACGCCTGCGCCCAGCCGGGCCTGCCGCTGCCAGAGATCGCCAGGGCGGTCGACCAGTCGGTAGCGCGGGCAGCCGGCGACGAGGGCTTCGTGACCGCCGTGTTCGCCGAGTTCGACCCGCACGGCTGGCTTCAGCTGGTGATCTGCGGTCACCCGCCGCCACTGCGGCTGGCGCCGGACGGCAGCCTGCGGGCGCTGACCCCCGCGGCGTACGCCACGCCGCTCGGGCTGCAGCCGGACGTCCGGCCCGCGACGTTCTCGGTGAGCCCCGGCGACCGGCTGATCTTCTACACCGACGGCCTGCTCGAAGCACGCGACCGGGCCGGCCGGTACTTCCGCATCGAAGACTGCGTCGACACGCTGCGCCAGCCCGACCTTGAGGCTGCGGCAGACCAGCTGCTGGCGAGGCTGGTAGCGCACACCGGCCGCCGGCTCGAGGATGACGTCGCGCTGCTGCTGTTCGAGGCCACGCCCGCGGTGCCCGGCAGCGATCAGCTGCAGGGCAGCGAGCCGTCGTTCATCACCGGCGCGTCCTGACCTTCCAGGAGCCTGAACGTGTGATTCGCGCGCGGGTCAGGCCCGGTCTCCCCATTCGGCCAGCTCCCGCCGCGCGCCCTCGCTCCCAACTGCGGCACGCTCACGGAGCCTGGCCAGCCGGCGCTCCATGCGCCCCTGGGCATCCTGGTCGCCGAGCTCCGCCGCGAGCCGCAGCAGCTTGAGATCGCCCTGCCTGGCCAGCCAGCCCGCCAGCAGCTCCCGCTGGCCGATGACCAGCTCGCGCAGCTCCGCCAGGTGCTCGTGACCGGCCAGCCACCCGGCCAGCTCGACGAGGGCCGGGTAGCTCCCGGCCCGTGCGCGATCCCGCAGTTCGCCGACCTCGTCCAGGCCAGCGAGCCAACGGGCCAGCCACAACTCGGCCACGTCGTCGCCGGCGTCGGCAAGCGGGCGGACGAACCCGATGGCTTCCTCTGTGCGGACCCGGTCGGCCAGCCACCCGGCCAGCTGCAGCCTCGCGTGCTGGTCCCCGGCCTCGGCACGCCGGCGCAGCTCGGCAGCCTCGTCGTGCTCGGCCAGCTGGTAGGCCTGCCACCACTGGGCGGCGTCGCCGCCGGTGTCTTCGGCCAGCGGGTGGGTCATCGCGGTGCCTTCCTGGAAGCTGCTCCCGCAGGCGGTGCCTGCCGGACGCGCGGAGGGCCGGTAAGTCAGCAGCTTAACGTCTCCGGCCCATGCCGCCGCCGCGGCGATTCGCCGGGCTGCCCTTCCGGAACGCGGAGAATGCTAGGGCGTGAGCATGCCCACGATTTCCTCGATCAGATCGAAGAGCGACTCGTATTTCTCGAGGCTGACATAGGGCTCCGGGCTGTCGAGGTCTTCCTGGATGCCTGTCTCTATGGAATTCCATTGCTGGTCGATGTGCCGCCATCTCGCGCGCAGGTTCGCCAGGTCAGGATCGTGATATGCCATTGAGCATTGCCTCCGTTTCCGCCGGCGGGCCGCTTGTGGTGCCCTGGAACAGGCTCATTATGGCGTCAGGTCACTAAGAGACTGAGGCAGACGCCAGGCTGGTGCGGCTGGCGGGGGCCGGGGCCCCGCGGCTGCCGTGCCGCATCAACCAGGACGCCGATGAGCGCCGCGATGACCAGCAGCGACAGAGCCGCCATGCGGGCCAGCGGATAACCGTACGGCAGCTGGATCAGGTACGTGACGGCCGTGTAGACGCCCGCCAGCAGCACGTACGGAATGCGGGACCAGGATCCCACCGCAATGAGCAGCGGTACCGGCCACAGCAGGTACTGCACGCCGAACCCGGCTGTCACGATCAGGAAGGTGCTGAGCACGGCCAGGCCGCGCGCCTGCATGTCCCGGCGGCGCAGCAGCACAACCACGGCGACGGCGGCGGCAGCGGTCAGCACGGCACCGAGGCGGCCGACCCGGGAGTTGTAGCCGACGATGCGCGGCACGCCGTTCAGGATGAGGAGCGCGGCCCAGCCCCAGGTGCCCACGTAGGAGGTGTAGCTGATCACGTGCACCAGTTCCGAGGGCCGCGAGTCGAGCAGGATCACGCCGGATACGAGTACGGCCAGCACCGTGACCACCGTTCCCGCCAGGAGCCTGACGATCAGCTGGAAATCCCGCCGGAGATCGGCCAGCGGCAGCGCGGCGAGCACGAGGAGTGCGGGCCAGCTCTTGGCGGCGACCGCCGCGCCGAGCAGGAGGCCGCCCCCAAACCAGCGGCCACGGCCCGCCAGCAGCATCCCGCCAAGGCCCAGCGCGAGCGCGACGGGTTCTACCTGACCGTGCAACGCGGCGACGAAGAGGGAAACCGGGTTGAGCGCGTACTGCAGGGCTCGTCTCTCCCCGTCGCTCCGGGCCAGGCGGCTGACCAGCCACACGACGACGACATCCGCCGCGATCGGCGCGATCTTGACGGCGTACACCCACGGCCAGCCGGTTCTGAGCTCAACGAAATGCACGTACGGCATGAGCGGCAGGAAGTTCCACTCCCGGCCGGGCAGGTGCCGGGCCGGATCCTCGCCGCGGCCCACCAGCACGGCGGTACGCCGGAAATAGACACGGACATCCCGCGGCGTGAATTTCTGCGACGTGACCGCGGCGAACGCCACCCGGAGCACGAGGGCTACCGCCATCGACCCCCACACCGGCAGGCGGAGCGGGCGGGCCACGGCAACGGTGAACGCCAGCGCGGACAAGCCAGCCAGAGCCCAGGCAAGCGCGCTGATCGGCGTGTTCATCGTGTCGCCCTTGCTGGTCGCTCAAGCGGGCCTGGCCGGCCGGCTGGCGCGGAACAGCCGCCAACCGGACATGCCCGAATGTGGCCATCGGTTGCTCCCGGACCGGCACGAGGCGAGGCAAAAGCAGCGGACCGACTGGCCATGGCCTCCTAAGGGTGCCTCGCCCGGCCGCCGCCAAAACCCCCGGAGCGTGGCGGGATGATCGGGCACGACGCCGGGAAGGCGCTTCGTGACAATCGTCAGAAATACCGGCGAGATGCCCCGTGACCTGCTGATATCGGGTGCTGCGTGCTCGGCGCGGGCGCTGGGCGCGGGCGGCGCTTCAGGCGCCGGCCTGGCCCGCGGGCGTCAGGTCCTGGCCATGATCACGGCGATGTCATCGCTCGGTTTGGGCGCGAGCGAGGCGAGCAGCGCGTCGCACGCTTCGTCGACGGCGAGCTCACCCAGCGTGGCGAGCGTGTCGGCCAGGCTGGCCATGCCCGTGTCGATATCGGCGCCCGGGCTTTCGACGAGCCCGTCGGTGTACAGCACGAGCGTGCTGCCTGGCGGCGGCTCGATACGCGTTGCCTTGTGCGACCCGCCGCCGACGCCGAGCGGCAGGCCGGGGGGCAGGTCGAGGAAGCCGGTCTGGCGGCCGGGAGTGGCCAGGACCGGAGGCGGATGCCCGGCGCTGGCGATGTCCCAGTCGCGGGTCGCCGCGTCGTAGACGGCGTAGACGCAGGTGGCGAACATTTCCTGGTCGGTGAGGTCGGCAGTGACGCGATCGAGGCGGCAAAGCAGCTCCGCCGGGGTGAGATCGAGGCTGGCGAGGGTCCGGGTGGCGGTGCGGATCTGGCCCATGACGGAGGCGGCGTGGATGTCGTGCCCGGTCACGTCGCCGACGATGAGCGCGTAGCGGCCGGGGCGAAGGGTGATGACATCGAACCAGTCACCACCGACCTCTGCGGCCGTCTCGGCGGGCACATAGCGGCGACAGAGATCAAGGCCGGGCACCTCGGGGATGTCGCGGGGCAGCAGGGCGCGCTGCAGCACAAGCGCGGAGGCTCGTTCCCGGGTATAGAGGCGGGCGTTGTCGATCGACAGCGACGCGCGGGACACCAGGTCGCGTGCGAGCGAAAGGTCCGCTTTGGTGAAGGGCCGTGAGCCGCCGAGCCGGTACATGACGACCAGGCCCATAATGACCCCGCGCGCGACCAGCGGAACGATCATCAGCGAATGCGCTCCCGCCCGGCGCGCGACCACCAGCCGTTCCCGGCCCGCGCCTACGTCGAGCTGCATGATTTGCTCGGTGCTCATCGCCCCGAACGTGGGCAGGAACATCGGCAGGCCCGCGACCATGAGCCGGTGGTGCAGGCTGGCCGGGTTCGTCTCCATCGAGCCGATGCTGGCGTAGTCGGCGGAGACCGGGGAGCCACCGGACCACCGCATGGCGACCCGCTGCAGCCGCAGCCCCTCATACCGTGCCTGCCGGGCCAGGTCCTCGCCGTCGATGACCGTGCCCAGCAGGTCGACGGCGGCCACATCGGCCAGCTGCGGGACGGCCACGTCGAGCAGCTCCTCCGCGGTCTGGGTGGTGTCCAGCGTCTGGCCGATGTGGGTACTGGCCCGTTCCGTGAGCGCGAACCGGCGCTGGCCGATCGCACGCTCGGTCACCTCGCGCATCACGTGGACAACCCTGGTGCCGTGCGCTTCGGGCGCGCTGACCGGGAACTGGAAGCAGCTCCAGTGGTGCTCTTCGCCCCAGGCACCGACGCGATTGGTGACCACCAGGTCGAGCACGGGCTCGCCGGTGGCCAGAACCCGCCGCAACGACTCCTCAATCCTGTCGGCGTCGATATCCTGCATGACCTCGGCGATCCGCCGCCCGCGCCAGTCCTGCGGCGGGAGGCCAGATCTGGGTCCCTCGGCTGCGGCGTTAGCCCAGACGATCTGCAGCTCCGAGTCGAATATCGCCACGCACAGCGGCGACCGCGCCAATCCGTCCCCGATCAGTCTCTGCGCCGTGGCGAGGTTCACCGTTGCCTCCTGTCGTAGAGGCGCTCGCGGAAATCGTTTCCAGCTTCGAACATGGGCGCAGGAACAAGCACGCCAGACGAGAGCCGACTCAGCACTGGCGGCGGCCAGTTTGCAACCGCATATACCGCAGCTTCTGAAATTCTACGGACCTGGTCGCGTAAATTCTACTGAGCTGGTGGCGCGCTGAAAAGCGGCGAGCATGTTCCCCGGCTCCATCGCGAATCTGGCGAGATGACCGGGGCAGATGTGTGCCCCGGCTGGTGATCCTGGTTTGCTCTGCGCCCGGCCCGCATGCGGCACGTTCAGCGGGCGGCTCTATGAGAAATTATTAGATTCTTCTGCTGTCAGGATTTTGAAAGCTATCTGTATTCTTTCGGTCTAAGATTACTAATCTCATGCTCGCTGCCCCGGCGGCCGGCGCCGTGCGCCGCCGGATCACATCGGGATCTTGATGCCGCGGTTGATCAGCCAGACGTTGGCGGGCCATGACGTCGCGTACCCGACGATCATCCCGATCTGCATGAGGAACCAGAACGAGGCCGAGCCCGCCGTCAGGTGATGCGGCGCCGGAAAGAGCACGAACGCCATGACCGCCATCCAGGCAAACAGGCCGACTTCGAAGAAGGTCAGCGATATGAAATCCGCCTTGGCCGCTGCCTTCAGGCCGTCCCTGACGCCGAGGCCGCGCATCGGCGCGATCGCGAAGTACTGGAAGACGATGCCGAAGCCGAGGGCGAGGACGTAGTCGCCGATATATTCAGCCCCCAACGTCGTGCCGGCGATCGTGAGGGCGAGCGCGAAGATAACGAACTCGGAAATCACGTCGCCCAGCGCACATCCGGAGCCGCAGTGGCTGACTTCGGTGGCCATCATCGCCCACCGCGGCTTCTCCGTTGTGGTTGACGCTCTTGCTCCGCCTTCTCCGGTCATGCCGTAACTGGCGTGCGTGGCGCCGGCCACGTCCATCTGCGGGCGTCCCCCGGCGGGCGTCCTTGCCGCCTCGGATGCTGATTCGCGGCTCACCGGCACCGATGCCGTGGACGGCCCGCGGGCAGTTCGCCCCCAGCGCCAGTAGAACGCCAGCGCCAGCGGGCCGAAGTAGACGGCGGTGATCGGGAAGACGGCGTTCATCACGCCCATCGGCTGCCGCCGACCATTGACGACAATGTCCCAGGCAATGGCGCCCGCGCAGCCGAAACACATCGAGAGGTAGATCCACGCGACGACCGTCAGCCAGGCCGGCGCCATGACCCCGGCTTTTCTGTGCGCTGGCAAGCGGCGGTCAGCGAACGCACCGGCGGATTCCGTTCTCCGGGACGTCCTGCCGAACGAGCATCCGTCATATGACTGCGCTGCACGTCACCGGGCGGCATCGTCACGGCTTACCCGCCTCGCCCGGCAGCTAACCAGCGATCGGCGGGCCGCCGAACCCAGTCGCGGCGCGGGAGTTTCCGCCGCGGCCAGCCTGCGCGAGCCGGCCGCGCACGGGACACACCAGCCACGCGGCGGGCACGACGCGACCGCAACTGACGGCAACAAGTATGGATGTCTAACTTCGACGTATGGATGTCTAACATCGAACGGCAGTCGCCGCCCGCCGGCGGCCGATTATGGCCAAGCGCGTCGGCGGGCTCGGGGAAGCCCAAGCCAAAAACGCATGCGGTGCTGGACTGCCGCGCGCCCCAGGTGCGCACGCGCAAACTGCTGCAATCCCGCCTGACAAGACCGATGTTTGGCCGTCCGCTGATGGGAAATCCCGATGACCGGAACTACGCTCGGGCCGCGGACGTGATCCTGGAACGCCGGTCACGCCGCACAAGGGAAACGCGCTTACGCGGCGCGCTGACCATGGGGGGTTGATCCGCCGTCCGGTCCATGATCCGGTTTGCGATGCGCCCGCTGCCATGGCTCGCCATCGCTGGTGACGGGGCCGCGCGGCTGGAACTCGGCTCGCGGTGGGGTGGGCTGCGGCTGCTGGCCGTCGGCCCCGCGATCGCTTCGGCGGCCGACGGCATGCTGGTCACCGTGATAGCCGGGATGGCCAGCCTGGCGGTTTACCTGGGCTTCGCCCTGATGGTGCGCCCGGTCCTTCGCGCGCCTGAGAGCCCGTCCAACGTGATAACGGAGGCGACCATCGCCGGTGTCACGATCGCGTGCACCCTTGCGAGCATGGCCCGCCGCCGCCGGGAGGCTGAGCTGTCGCAGGCCCGGGAGATCGCCGACATCACGCAGCGGGTGCTGTTGCGCCCGGTGCCGCGCCGGGCCGGGCCGGTGCGGCTGGCCGCCTGGTACCGCTCGGCTTTCACCGGCGCCCGCGTCGGCGGGGACCTGTACGAGGTGGTGAGCACCCCACGGCACGTGCGGCTGGTCATCGGCGACGTGGAAGGCAAGGGCCTGCCCGCGCTGCAGACGGCGGCGGCCGTGCTCGGGGTGTTCCGGGAGGCGGCGTACGAGGAGGACAGCCTGTGCGCGATCGCGGACCGGATCGAGGCCGGCCTTGCCCACCAGTTCGACGGCGACCAGTTCGCCACCGCGATCCTCGCCCAGGTCAGCCCGGACGGCGGCAAGGTCGACCTGCTCAACTGCGGCCATCCCCCGCCCCTGCTGCTCAGCCCCGCGCGCCCCCGGTGCATCGACACCGGCACCACCGGCCTGCCGCTGGGGCTGGGCGCGCTCGGCCCTGGGCCGCGCATCGCGGTGACGATCCCGTTCGCCCCTGGCGAGGACATCCTGTTCTACACCGACGGGATCACCGAGGCGCGGAACAAGGCCGGCGACTTCTTCCTCCTGGCCGACAGCCCCGCTCTGCGCGGCCCGCCCGACCCGGATACCGTGATCGACCGGCTCAGCAACGAGGTGACCCAGCATGTCCGCGACGCTCCCGACGACGACGCGGCACTGCTGCTGGTGGCGCGCCCCCCGTGCCCGCCGCCCGCACCCCCCGGTAGCGGGATTTCCCGTCCCCGGGCGCCGTCGTAGCGGATCGCCGCTGCGGCGGACAGTCATTGTCGCGCTGGCGGCGAACCGCGCATCCAGCCATCAAAGGGTGCGAAGAGGACGCCGAGAGGAAGCCGCTGGTCCCGGCCACCGAGTTCGACGACTCCAGTTCGCCGACCGGCCGGAGGGCCGGTGAGTTGCGCCTCTGAGCCGGAGGGCCGGTGAGTTGCGCCTCTGATCAGCACGGCGCATCCTGCCGGGGTGATTGACTCGAAGGGCGGTTACCGCCCAGCTCGATGAGCAGCGAGGCATGGCGCCTGCCGGATCCAGCCGATACCCAATCCACGTTCTTCTCTCACGCGATAGCGCTTGCGGCGCTGCACAGCCCAGCGCCATGGCCGGATGGCGGCTACCCGCTGCCGGGTCTGCGTCTCGCCCGCCGCGTCGGCTCACGGCAGGCCTGCTGCCCCGGCAGGCCCGGGCCGCCGGTTTCATGATCTGGGTGCTTTACCAGCGCTATGAGCTGGCCAGGTACCCAGATCATGGCGACCCTGCTTCGGGACCGTCCGGAAACCGGGTTCCGGACACG
>Ga0335075_10011150_pt1 | contig 13600 bp, 9 predicted proteins | sample Lox_Sample_24_FD_206723 | JGI IMG/M metagenome (GOLD analysis project Ga0335075, IMG submission 206723) | Soil microbial communities from Loxahatchee National Wildlife Refuge, Florida, United States - Lox_Sample_2.4 | ecosystem: Environmental > Terrestrial > Soil > Wetlands | place: USA: Florida...
AGGCCGATGTCAAGGAGCTCTACCGCATAGCCAAAAACCGTGGTAGCCGGCTCTCCAAGCTGAAACCCGAGGAGCGCGTGCGTCAGCTCTACGCCGACGTGCAGGCGCTGGCCCGCCAACTAAACGTCGAGCTGTAACGTCCCACGCCGAACGCCGCCGACCCTGAAAACGGCATTAACCGCAGGCTGGATAAACGGTCTGCATCGACGAGACGGTATTTAAACGTGATCCGGCGGCTCCAGCTGCCACTCTATGCGCCGTTACTGATAAGAAACTGCGAGATTGGTATCGTCGAGGCTGGCAGGTCAGCTACCGATTGCCACCGCACCGCAGACGCTATGGACGTTCACGGCACGCAGGCCGCGCTGCGGCGAGTATGCCCAGGTCTAGTCGTGGCTCGCGGGTGATCCCATATTGGCGGCGATCCCAGCATCGCTTGCCGCATCGGCGCGCGAGCCAGTTAGCTTCCAGTGCGCGATCAGGCGATCGCCGCAGCAGCCCACGCTGCGACCTGACCGGCGAGCGCCTGTCGGTTGGCTGCGTACTGCCGGACCCGGTGCCCGTTGCCTCCGGAAGGGTGTGGGAATCCGGTAAGGCACCGGTCCGGGTCAGCCAGATCCTCGGCGGCGAGCAGGGATACGGCGCTCTCCGCGGCCATTCCCAGCGGGATGATCAAGGCATCCGGCGTCATGGCGATGCGCGCGCCGAGGCTGGCCTTCACCAGCGAGCGCAGCACCGGGTGCCGGGAAAGCTGGGGACTTGTACCGCCATAGTTCTGGCCGTTCACGAAGACCGGATAGTCGATGGCCGAACAGAGCGCAGCCAAGTGGTGGTGACTGTCGAATAGCCGGGCCGTGCTGCCCACGCCCAGTGCGTCTGCCAGGCCGACACCGTCGAGCATCGTGACGAGATGGCTGCGCATCGGTCCGGAGAACGAGCCCGCAGCGTCCGCGCGCCGCAGGGTCTCTTCAGCCGAACGCCCTGAGCGCAGGCATTCCCGTGCCACCTGAAGGGCTTCGGCGGCCTGGTAAGCGCCCGGCGTGATGCCGACCAGCATCACCCGCGCCGCAGTGTTTACCCAGTCCCACGGGGCGTAGTGCACGCTGAGCGGGCCGTGCTCCCACAGCAGGAGCCGCCGGTCGGTCGCGATAATCGGATCCAGGTCGGTGATCGTATCGCGCCAGTACGACAGGCACCACGACGTCGTGACTGGCGAACCATCCAGCAGCCCCACACTCTGCGCGTACGCGACCGGGCACGTGTGATCCATCACCATGATCACGATGCCAGATCACAGACAACCGCGTGCGGGTCTTATCTCGACGATTCAAGGGGATCGCGGGCAGATAGGACGTCTTAGCCGCCGTCCCTGCCCATCCTGAACAGGGCGTATTCGATGTGGTCGGCGGGCAGGTCCCAGATCTGGGCCCAGGTGGCGGCGATGCGAAGGTAGTGGCGGTACCCGACCGGTGAGTAGTGCAACGTCCAGGCAGTGTGAGACAAGATGCCGCCGGGCCGAACCAACGCTTTTCGGACGTTGTCGTCGAGGATCAGCGGCCACGGCCGGGGTGCCGCGTCACAGCCGAAACCGGCTGCGTAGATCAGCTTGGTGAAATACGACTCGCCCATCTGCTGTAGCTTCGCCGGGCCCTGCGGCGACAAGGCCGCGTAGGCTACCCAGCCGCCCTCCTTTAGTGCCACCGCCACCGCAAGCCGGATGCGGTCGATCGCCTGCCGCCCCGGCTCGCGCGACTCCCCCAGGCCGAGTGCCTGAGCCGCCTTCCACGGACCGCGCCCGTCGGATTGCCCTGCACCCCAGACGACCACAGCGAGGAGCAGCGCCACGGCCGCCGACTCATCTTGGTCGCTCGCCACGACCTGCGCGCCAAGTTGCAAGAGGTCACGCCGGTAAAGACGCCACCGGCCATCCGGCGCCGGCCCCCTCAACCGCGACGTGAGGCCGTCGACCGGGACCCAGCGGCCCCATTTCTCAGGCAGCCATTCGACACCGTCCGCGTCTGGATCCAGATCAAGCCATCTGGATAGCCGCTCGTAAGCGGCGTCCGCGTTCCCCGCCGCCAGCGCCACGATTTGGTCGCACGACCTGTCAGGCGGCATTCTCACCCATCCTCGTGCGAGATGATTGGTGAGACACGATATCGCCACTCAGTCGCAGGCGCCTCGCGAGCCGCCGCGTTGCATCCCGACAGCGCGCAGTCCGGGCACTTGGCGACGATGACCAGCGTGGTCTTCGCGACAACCGCTGCGGTCAGCCTGGCAGGGCACGATCCAGCGCATCTCGGTCGCGCGCATACGTTATCTGTCGAATAGTCTCTGCGCGATGCCGCTCAGAAAGCGGCGGGCGCTACTCCCCCGTGCGCCTGACGCGCCAACGATTTCCGAGGACTTCGCGCCGCAGAGAACCGGCTCAGCGAATGCTGCCGGCCTGACTGGCTAGTACCTCTTGATCCGGAGTGATCCCGAGCGATAGAGCCTTCTGCCGTGAAGGCCGCAAGCACTCAGTACAACCCCTGCTCATGAGTGCAGCGCGAAGGCACGCCATCAGCGTGCACGAGCACGCTGCTGAGGACGCTTACATCACTCCCGAGACCGGTCGGGGCAAACGGCATGCCGGCGCTACTCCAGAGCGCACCGTGATCGGCCTTGAGTTTGGCCAGGCCGTGTGGACCAATGTCGACAAGCTCGAGGGTCACGGTGGCCCGAAAGCCGATGCAGACAGTGCCGGACCAGTTCCCGCCACGGCTGACGACTACGTCCGGATCGCCTGCCCAATAGGTACTCCCGGATCGCAAGAAGATCAGCAGGTGGTGCCCGGTTTGGAGGTGGTGTACGGTCCCGCGGGCGGTCAGCGTAGCCGGCGCGGGCACTCCCCGAGCATGAGCCTGGGGATACGAGAAGGTACCGACCGCAGCTTTCCCTGAGGCGGGCAGCGTCGCCGAGGCTTGGGTACCTGGCGACGTAGCTGGACTGCCGCCTGCCGCTCCGATCCCAGCCGATTTGGCCGGAACCGTGGTGATATCAATCGCCGCGAACACTGCGCTCATGATCAGGACCAGCGGCAGGAGGACCACGAGGGCAACAGCGGTGATCCGCCAGATTCCGTCTGGATCCAATCGCACCAGCGCCTGCCGCACCCGAAAGACCAGGTAGACGGCGGTGCACAATGCAAGGAGGCTTGCGACTAGCAGCAGCCACGAAGGCCACACCCCGTGTACCCGCCCGTCAGCCCACGACTTTATCGCCGGCAGCGTGATGATGATCCCAAGCACTTGACCAGTGACGGCGAACACGACCGAAATGCTGACCCGCCTCGGAACGGGTCCGCGTAGCGACGCCGCCTTGGCTTCAGACCGCCCTTCTGCGGGCGCTCCGGACGACGGATCCGTTTCAGTACTCATCAGGTCCGCTCCCGGCGGCACACTAGTCGGAGGGTAATAATCGCTCAGATCGGCGAAGGCGGGTCCGAAGCGCGCACCACATAACGGGCGTGCCGGCCACCGGAGACGCTGCCATGCCGTTCGGGTCAATCGTCCTTCGCAGATGGTCCCCTGGGCGCGCTTATCAGGAGATTTCTCAGTAAGAACAGGACTCTTCATTAGCGTGACAAGGTATTGAATCCTCGTAAAACTGTACCTCACGCCCTTAGGCGCTACCATTGAGAAAGAGCTCACAGAATGGCTCACAGGATCCTCGCCTGAATGCTATGGCTGCGCAAGGCAGGAACCCAGGGCTGGGACGCGGAGGGGTGGCCGTGGCCGACGAGGTTGTGATCTCTTTTGCGGCGCTCCTCAGACGTCTGCGGGCCAACTCGGGTCTGACGCAAGACGAGCTCGCGGTGGCGGCCGGGATTCATCCTCGAACGGTGAGCGACCTTGAGCGGGGCATTTCCACTAGGGCCCAGAAGGCGACGATCCGGCTCCTCGCCGACGCCCTGAAGCTTGATCCCCCGGTCCGAGCGCAGTTCGAAGCTGCTGCTCGCGGTCGGCCGATAAGCGACCGGGATGCGAGCCAGGCCGGAGGACTATCGGACACCGGCGACCCGCACGAGTGGCTCAAGAAGACTGTCGCGGCGCTGGACGAACTCGGTGCCGGTGCCGCACACGCTGCCATCGGCCAATGGCGGGAAAAGGCACACTGCGATACGGCCTGGCTCCTGTGGGCCGAGCAGCTTGTCACCTTGACCGCCGTGGGCAGACTCACGCCGTCCGGCCAGCGGCCGCTGCCGGTCGCGCCCGAGGAGCCTTTCCTGGGACGCGATAGCCAGACTGCGGTGCTCGGCGGTTTCCTTGAACGCATGCAACGGGGGCGGGGCGGCCTGGCGCTCGTGCTTGGACCGGAGGGCATAGGAAAGTCTCGTCTGATCATCGAAACCCTGGCCAGCCGGACGACCACGATGCAAGCGGAATGGGTGACACTGGACCGAGGCGAGGCCGGTTACCGGGCATGGCGTCGGCTGCTCGCGCCGATCTGGATCAGCTGCCGGCGCAGTGAGCTGGCACCCGTCAGCTTGCTCCCGCATACCCCGGTCCTTGATGACATCCTGCTTCCGGCCGCCGGTGCTGATGAGCCAGGGGCAGCCTTGCCGGGTGAGGTCGCCGCTGCCTTCGCGGCACTGCTGCAGCATGCCGCGAGGCGTTGTCCCATCGTGATCGTCCTTGATGACGCGCACCGAGGTGGTGCGAGCTCCGACCACCTGCTGATCGAGGTTTCCCGGCGCGTCAGTGCGCGGGCCGTCGGCATCATCGCTGGGGTGCGGCCCGACGAGCTTGAGGACCGATCCCCGCTGCGCGATTACGTCCGGCAGGCCGACGGCCGCACAGCGCTCGACCTGGTGATGCCTGTCCACGTGCCCGCGCTGGACTTCGACGCGGTGGCTGGCATGCTGCGGGAGCGCATCGGGACGCTGCCGCCTGCCGACGTCGTCGAGCAGGTGCTCACGCAAACGGGCGGGCACCCGCAGCTGGTCAAGTTCTCCCGGCTAGAGCACGACACGCACGGGAGCGGCACCAGTCAGTGGCAGGTCAGGGAACTCGACGCGGAGGGATCGCGCGGCCTTGAGTATGCCGTCCTGGAACGCTCACCCGAAACGCGCCACGTCCTGTACGCCGCGGCGGTCTGTGCGGCCGGTCATCGCATCGACGCACCGCTAGTAGCACACGTCGCGGGCCTGCCGCTGGCGGCGGTGGAGCAGATCCTGGACGCGGAACGACGCCGGGAGTCAATTCTCATGCCGCGGGTGTCCGGCTACTGGTTCCAGCACGGCAGCTGGGTGGACACGCTGATGCGCTGTTGCCCGCTGGGACAACTTCGCTCCTTCCACGCACGCTGCCTGGCCTCACTGCAGACCGACGCGGATGCCGACGCGCTCTCGCTCGCACGACATGCCATCGCCGCCGGCCCGCCGCTGGTCGAAGCTGCGACGCTTGTCATGCTCGCCGCTGACGCTGCCGAGGCGGCCCTCGCAGACCACGCCTTCGGCACCGCCGCGCGCCTGTATGCCGCCGCCGCTCAACATTCCACGGGCGCGGAACGCGTCCGCCTGCTGATCAGCCAGGCCGACGCGCTCCGCTTCGGCGGCGGCTGGGAACAAGCACAGACGGTCCTCAGGCGCGCGGCATCACTTGCAAGGACGCTGGACAGTGCCGGATATGAAGCGCTCGCCCTCGTCCACCTGGAGCGACTGACCTGGAGCTACGGCCTGGAAGAGAAAGAACTGACCGAACAGCTCCGGGATCTGCTCCGCCGGCTGCCCGATGGCGAGGGTACGTTGCGGGCCCAGGCGCAGGCCGGCCTCGCGCTGCGGCTTACCATCTCCCCGCGGCGCCACGAGAACGAGCACCTGGAACTTGCCGAGGCCGCCCGCCGCCACCTGCCCGCCGTCCCGCCGAGCCCGGCCCGGGCCGACATCCTGATCGGCGTCCGCGGCGGTATGCAAGACAGCGCGCCACCGGAGGAACTGCTTGACTACGACCAGCAGATGATCGAGCTCGGCCTGCGCTTTCACTCCGCATACCACCTGGAAGAAGCGCTCGTCTGCCGGGTCATCGATCTCATCCGCGCCGGACGTCTGCACGAGATTCCGCCGGCGGTGCGCGCACATCGGGAGTTCTCCGAGAGAAGCACCGCACAACTGGTCTTGTACTCGCAGGCGCTCCTTGATGCCATGCTCGCACTGGCGCACGGCGACTTCCCGTCCGCAGGCGCCTGTAACGCTGAAGCAGCGCGGCTGAGCGCTGGGTGGGGCAAGTCGATGGCCCATGAGGCGCTCATGGCGCAGTCCGGCTGGCTGTTGTACGAAACCGGTCAGCTCGATGGCCTGGGCGAGGTATTGGCAGCATTGCCTGAAGAGGATGTCAGCGGCCTGAACGAGCAGGTCTGGCGGCTCGGCGCCGCGCTGATCCACGCCGAGCAAGGCGACACAGCGGCGGCCAGCGCTATCCTCCGCCAGGTCGCCGCGCGTACGGCCGACTTCGTATGCCTGGCCCGTGGGCCATCACGGATCGGCATCCTCGCCACGGCAGCGACCGTGCTGGCTCACCCGAACCTAGCTGGTGTCCTGGCGACCGCCGAAACCTCCAGATGGGGCACCAGCCTCGCCCGCCTGCTCGAGAGTCACCCCGACGACACCGTGCTAGCAGGCTGGCCGGCGGTCATCCTGGGAAGCAAGTACCGCTTCATCGGCCTGGCCCAGCTGGCATCTGGTGATCTCTCCGCGGCCGTTACCAACCTCACGAAAGCTGCGGACCGCAACGCATACTTCGCCGTCCTCTCGGCGCGCACCCAGTTCGACCTGGCCAGAGCCCTCATGCGCCAGCCCTCGACTCGATCCAACGGCACCATCCAGATGCAGCAGGTCGAGCAGCAAGCCGTCGACCTTGGCATGGCAGGGCTCGCAGCACAGGCACACGCACAGACTATCGACCAAGCATAGAAAGCCAGCCTAACCTGCGCCGACGACCGTACTCCTGCCGCACGAAGGCCATACGGAGCCTTATGCCGACGCCGAACATGATGCAGCAGGCGACTGCGCCCGGAATATCAGCAGATCTGCCGGGTCGGCTTAGATCGTGGCATTAATGTGCGACCCCGCACACGGCGTCGGCCACAGTCGCGGAACTGTGAGTCATTCTGTGCGCTCTTCTTCAATAGCATCCTTGCGTAAGACCAGCCTAGTATCGGCCTCATCGTCTTTCCATAGATCGCACTCGGTAATAAGCACCGATTAGCCGTCCGACAAAGCCTTAGTGTCTATGCGCACGCTTGCAATTTCCATACGCAGAAGAACCAGAAAAGATTTGAGACCGGAAGTTTATCGTCAAGGTTAGGCGCACCTTCACCCAACGGGATTCGCGCTTGTACCTGCGCCCAGCTCACCTAGGGAGTGACCTTCATGCGGATGCGGAACGTGATTAGTTGCCTTGCCGCAGCGACGTTGCTAAGCGGCCTTTCGGCCACTGCGGCGGGAGCCACATCTGGGCATCCGGTGAGCGTCTGCCAGCCTAACGGAGCCGGGTGCACCCCCCCAGGGACCTACTCCGGTCCGAACGCACTGGTCAATGGCGACTACGGCGGGTTTAAGCTTGATTGGACAAAGTCAGTCGTTCAGGCGTACTCGTCCGGCGTGCCGCTCTTTTGGACCGTCTGGGTCACATATACCAACGTTAGCTCTTCCAGCCGGAGTTTGACCTGTCCGGACGACCCGACGGACCTTTCGGCAGTTCAGGAACATATGTCCGGCGGTAGCGGCGATGATGGTACCGTCGGCGCCTACAGCACGACATGCAGCGTCAGCCCTGGCTGGTCGGTGGATGTGCCGCCAGGCGGTACGGCTCAGGTCTTTACGACGTTCCATAACGTACCTTGGCCGGAAAGTGCTGTGGCCATCACCTGGTACAACGCTGGCACGACTGCGTACGTCTACCCATTCGCATCATCGACCTGTGATTCCTCCCCGGTATTCTTCGGCTTGCACGGCATGGGCGAGGGACCGTCCAGCACGATTCGCACGATCTCCCCGGAGCTGGAGTCCTTCGATAAGGACCAGAACGCCATCAGCGGAGCAGTGCTCAATCACCCTGTCTCCTATCCCACTGTCGATGCTCAAAAATGGCGCTCGCTGCTTAGGACTGGGTCCGCCCTGCTGCAAGGGGAGAATAACCTGCAGCGGGAGATAAGGTCGTACACCAAAGGCTGCTCGGCGGCCAAGGATAAGATTGCGCTGGTCGGTTACTCGATGGGCGCATGGGTAGTTAACGCCTGGATTATGGACCACCCAAAGGAATGGGATATGATCAGGGCCGTGGTCCTTTACGGCGACCCGTGTTATCGCGGCGACGATTTGAATGAGGGGCTGGCCAGGCTCTTCGCGTACGGCATCGGCTGCATGCCGTCCTCCGACTACCCTTACCCGGCAGCCCGCGCCCACGTCCCGTTCCAGGTGAAAACCTACAGCCTGGCACATGACCCGGTGAGCGGAGAGGACTGGCACGGCGGCCTCGGTATCCCGTGGAAAACTGCTCAGCTCGTCGCGGCTATCCGCTGCACCAAAAAGTCCACGTGCAGCCACCTGGACTACACGGGCAGCAGAGATATCTACGCGGGTGCCCTGTTCGTAGTCTCACGGCTCGTCCGCTAACCACTACAAGGCTTCCTGGGCGGTTGTGGTTGTCGAGCGGCAGCCCGAGTCTGAAGTCCGAGTTGGACCAGACGACGTCCTCGTTGTAGAGAGTGCGGCATTGAGACACAATCAGGCAGGATGCCGACGCGGCGGGTGGCGAGTTGGTGGAGATCGGCTTCGTGGCCAGTGCCCCGTACGCGGAGCGCATCGAACTACCGCTACCCACTAGAACCTGCCCGACCTGACCAAGAAGCACCATGATCGCCCGCTACGCGTGGACGCTGCGGCGAGTCTCGCTGCTGCGCTCACCTCACTGCCTGCGGAAGCAGCGCCAGGCCGCATCGGGAGTCCGCCGGTGTTGCGAATCATCCCAGCAGCCAGCGGGTTCTTGCGCGCGGACGGAGAGTCCGCGCCTACATTTCACAGATGAGTTCTCATCACGCTCGCGACGAAGGGCAGTACACTACATCCGGCGAGCTTAGCGGCCATCGGCGCTTCTGAATGAACGCCGAAACGCTAAGCGCTGATCGACCAGAACAGAGCGCGGGCGGCGGGCTGGCTGCGGGTCTGGCCATGCTCACCAGGGACCGCGCGGAGATACCCGTTGCCTTCGAGGTGCTGAGCTACCCCATGCTCGACGACCGCATGGCCACGCGATCCGGACGGGCTGGAGCACCGCTCCGGGGCCAGCAGCCAACCAGTTCGGCTGGCGCAGCTACCTAAGCGGGCTCCGTCCCGGGCAGGACATACCCGGCTATGCCGTTCCGGCACACGCTACCGACCTGTCCGGGCTCCCGCCCGCATTCATCACGGTCGGCAATTCGACGGTCTCCTAGACGAGCTTGAGACTGATCATGGTGACAAAGCGGTGAGACGAGCGAGAAGAAGATGCAGCAGGTCGAGCAGCAAGGCGCCGAACTCGGCATGGCGGGCCTGGCAACACAGGCAGGCTCCGAAACGGACTCGGTCCAAGGCGGTTAGCCCGAGCTCGGCAACCACAGAGGCCACCGGTACGACCGCGACCACGCACTGCAGGGCCCAGCCTCGTCCGGCACACCACGCTAATATGATGCGCGAGGGCGCAGTGGTGGACTACGTTCTGCTATGCCTTCGCACCGGTAACAGCAGGCTTGCGGCCTTCGCCGACGAGACTCTCACTGCGCTATGGCCGTTCCCCGGCGTCGCCTGCGAAGAAATGCGACGACGATGGAAACGATGACCACCAGGGCCATCAAGCCGTACCACAGGGCGTTGCGGTCGGATGCGGGGCTCGCGGGTGCGGCCCGGCCGACCTCGGCGACCTTGCGGAGGCGATAAATGTTCGCCGTCACCGCGACGAGGACGTAACCGAAGTGCTGAGCGCCGTTCAGCTGATAACTCCAAACGCAGCGGTAACCGCCTTGCTGCGGTCGGCACACCATGCTCTTCTGCACGGCCGCGCCCCATCCGGCCGGGTACTTCTGGCTGAGCGCCGCCGCCGCTCCGACCTGGGCGACCGCGTAACCGAAGCGCTGGCGCAGGAACGGCAGCTTCTCCATCGAGACCAGCTGCGACTTGGGCACCGGCTGGAACAGGCTTGGCGCGGCCGCCGGGCTGGCCGGCTTCGTCACGCTGTCCAGCACGGTCCCGCTCTCCGACGCGACACCGTGGGTGAAGTCCAGATTCTGCGGAACCGGCGTGCCAGTCAGCAGGTCGTAGCTGAGCTGAGAACAGTTGTCTACCAGCCCTCCGGCCAAGCGGACGAAGAAGTTCCCGTTGGACTCGTCGACTTGGATGGCACCGCCCATTAGATCGAACAGCTTCCATAGCTCGACCGCATCCAGGCTCAGGAACTCGGCCACGCAGCCGCCGGTGACCGGCGACGTCAGCCAACCGGGCAGGGTGGGCGCCCAGGTCCGCGGCACCGGCACGCCCGCCCCAGGCTGCAGGCAGCTACCGTCGGGTCCGGTGACGCAGGCAAACGTCGGCGACGGCTGGCTCGGTAGCGTCGTCGGCACCCCAGGACTCGCTGTCGACGGCTGCGGCGCAGGTGATGTCGATTGCCGCGGTGCGGGTGATTTTGACGACTGCGTGCCGACTGTGGTCGCGTAGGCCGGGCCGACCCATGCGGACTGCGTGTTACCAGAGCCGGTCGGGTCGCCCGGCGTGCCATAGATCTTGGACGCGACGTAGAACCAGTACTTCGTGTTTGGTGACAGCCCGTTCCAGGTGTAGGAGCTGATCGTGGCCCCTTGTAGGTTCACCGACTGTTCACCGTCGATGCTGATTACGACTCCGGACTGGTTAGCGGCGTTGTTTGTCCAGGTCAGCCGGACGGACGTCGTACCGACAGCCTGCGCGGCCAGGTTCGACGGCGCGGCCGGGAGGGGTGTATTTCTGCCGCCTATCGCCGCATGCGCCGACACTGCGGCATCGGCCGGACAGCTGGTGGCTGCGAGCGCGGAAATGAGCAACGCCGCGATCCCTAGGCCCATGACTACGGGCCTGTACGTGTTTATCTTCATTGTGCGCAGCCTCTATCTGCAGGTACCGGCGGCAAATACACGTGAAGGAGCCGATTCTTGCCTTCACAGATTCCCCAAGTCTGAGCCAGGGCGCAATATCCTCCGCTACGACGCCTTGTCGGCCAGAACGTTGTCCGGGTCATGCACCACGATGGTGCCAGCCACGAGGTCGTGCAGAGTCCGCCGGTCTGGCCGCGTGAGCATCAGCAGGAATGACACGAGCAATGTGATCCCGAGGATGTCATCGACAAGGATGCCGATGGTCTCGCGCAGCGCCATCGTGCTCCAGCTCGCCACCCGGCCCGGCTCGGACCGCCAGCATCGCATCCCCAGCACCTGCAATGCCGGGGTCTGGCCCTTTGCCCAGGCGACAAGTCCCCATATGATGTAACCGATGCCGAGCGTCACGACGGCGAGCGGCAGCGCCAGGAGATATGCGCCGATACGGCGTCCCGCGCTGGCCAACTGAACGCCCTCCGGTAGGACGAGACTGCTGACTGCGTCAACGTACGTGGTTGTCTGCACAGCCACCGCTCCCACTGCGGGCTGACTCGGCGTCGCCTTTACCGGTGACGGATCCTCGCCCGCAAAGTTGTCGGCCGTGGCCGGATCAGCCTGGAGACGCGGCATGTCCGATTCGAACGATTGGCTCATGTTTTGGTTGTCCCTTCAGATATCGGTGTTACAGCCTCGGCATTCGGCACGGTTGCCATCGCGCTTGACAGTGGCCCGTCACACCTAATGGCACTGACGGCGCTCATATTCTGTTAGACGCTAGGCCACGACGCGTCGGCAGCGCTATTGAGGAATGCTCCACAGAACGGGCCACAGTTCTGCCCTTGCTCAGCTGGTGAAATTGGCCTTCGTAGTCCGCCGATATGGGGTCCGGAACTTAGTGCCGAGAGCCGCAAGAAGTGTCGGCCGTCGACCGAGCCCGCCTGGTACTGCGCCGACCGAGGATGAAGGTCCCTAGTGCTGCCTTTCCCGACCACCGACGGCACGCTGCATTGGCTCATTGACCCGTAAGCACTGCCCACGGGGCGGACACCCACAGGGATCTTTCGGGGCGCCGCCAGCCTCACTGCGGATGCGTGTCGACCGCTCTTCACACGTCCACCGAGCTGCGGCAGCATCTGATCGATCAAGGAAAAGGCGGCCGGAGAATTTCGTGATCGTTTTCCCGGAGTCCCTAAGGCGGTCGTGCTTCGACAGCATCAATCAGCCTGCTCGAACTGCTCGCCCGAAAAAGGCAACCTCAACTGAGTGCCACGCTACATGTCCCGCAGTCACTTGCCCGACAGTTTCAGTCGCAGTGCTTCCAAAGCATCATTCTGAAAATAGACTCCCCGGCGTCGGTTGCTCGCGCGCTCGCTCGTGGCGAACCGGATCGATTGTGGCCCGCAGTTCGCCGCCGGGCGCGTCTCCTGCCGGTCTTCCCGCGCGACGGAACGCTGCTTGCTGGCGGGCAGGAGCCTGGCGGCGATGGCCAGGGTGATGTCGTCGTCGAGGTGAGTCGGCGCTAGCCTGAATCTTTCGTGATCTTGGGTTGTCGGCTTGAGCTGGCTGTTGGTGGTGCTGTATTCGGTTCGTGCGCGTGGCTGGCGGCCCGGCTGTCGCGCCGGGTGGCGGGGTTCCACGGGCCCTGGCTGGCGGCTCCTTCCTGGTCGCGGGGATTGGGTGTCCGGGCTAGCCGGATGGCAGTGCGTTCAGCCTGGTGAGCGCGGCGGCGATCTGCCGGGTCCAGGGCCAGCGTTCGGCGAGGCGAAGCCGTAGGCGGCGGCCGCCGCGCACGATGCGTCCTGCGGAGGCGAACAGCCGTAGCCTCAGGCGTTTGGGTTCCCACCGGCGGGCGGTGCCGGTGAGGGCGAGCAGCTGGGTCCAGGCGATCAGGTCGCAGGCCAGCGCGACGATCTCGCACCAGATCTGGTTCTGGTCGTAGCCGTGCAGCGGGAGATTGCGGAGGCCGGTGTCCTTGGCGCAGCGGATCCGGTCTTCGCACCGGGCCCGGCGACGGTGCCGCAGTTCCAGGTCGGCGAGCTGCCCGGTGCGGGTACTGGTGGCAAACGCGGTGAACCGGTGGCCGCCCAGGTCGGTGAACCGCAGCTGCGCGCCCGGGTGCGGGCGTTCCTTGCGGACGATGACCCGCATCCCCTTCGGCCATGACTTCAGGTCGAGCAGGCCGGTGAGCTCGGCGACCCAGGCGCCGTCGCGGACCTGCCCGTTGCTGTCATATGCCGGGGTCCACGCCCGGACGGGGATCTGCAGGATCGCGGCCTGCATGTCCTCGGTGATGGTGAACCCGGTGGAGTAGGCCAGCCGCCGCGATGGCGCGGTGAGCCAGGCCAGGAACTCGTGCGTGCCACCGCCGGAATCGGTCCGGATCAGCGCCCGTGACCGTATCGGCTTGGGCAGCTGGGCCAGCGCGAGTTTCGTCGCGGTGATGTGATCGGCAGCCGTA
>Ga0335075_10011151_pt1 | contig 13600 bp, 11 predicted proteins | sample Lox_Sample_24_FD_206723 | JGI IMG/M metagenome (GOLD analysis project Ga0335075, IMG submission 206723) | Soil microbial communities from Loxahatchee National Wildlife Refuge, Florida, United States - Lox_Sample_2.4 | ecosystem: Environmental > Terrestrial > Soil > Wetlands | place: USA...
CTACAGTGACACCGAGCTGGCGCCGCTGCTGTGCGCTGGCATCATCGGCTACCGGTCGCTGCTGCGGGCCGCCCTCCCGCCCGGCGGCCGGCTGGGGCTGTACGGGTTTGGCGGCAGCGCACACATCACCGCGCAGGTCGCGCTGGCCCAGGGCGCCGAGGTGCACGTGATGACCCGCGGCGCCGCGGCCCGGGAGTTGGCCCTCGGGCTGGGCGCTGCCTCGGCGCAGGGCGCCGCCGATCCGCCGCCGGTGCTGCTCGACGCCGCGATCCTGTTCGCCCCCGTCGGCGATCTGGTGCTGCCCGCGTTGGAGGCGCTCGACCGTGGCGGCACGCTGGCGATCGCCGGCATCCACCTGAGCGACATTCCCGCCCTGAACTACCAGCGTCATCTGTTCCAGGAGCGCCAGATTCGCTCGGTGACGTCCAATACCCGGGGCGACGCGCGGGCCTTCCTCGACTTCGCGGCCGAGCATCGCATCGAGGTCACCACGCCGGAATATCCACTGAGCCAAGCTGATCGGGCGCTGTCGGACCTCAGTGCGGGCCGTATCGCCGGCGCCGCCGTGCTGCAGGTCTAGCTGGAGAGGTGCCAGACCAGGGCGGCGGCCAGCGCCCCCAACCCGTTCAGCGACCAGTGCAATGCGATCGGCGCGAGCAGGCTACCGCTGCGTCGGCGCAGCCAGCTGAACACAAAGCCGGCCGCCGCGGTCGCGACCACCGCCAGCATCACCCCGGCCAGCATGCCCACGACTCCGCCGCCGAAGATCCGGGTGAAGCCGACGTTGCTACTGGTCAATCCCAACGAGGTCGCGACGTGCCACAGACCGAACAGCAGCGAACCCGCCAGCGCGACACCGCGAAAACCCCACGCCCGGTTCAACGCGCCGTGCAGAACACCGCGAAACGCCAACTCCTCGGGGATCACCGTTTGCAGCGGAATGATCACCATCGACGCGAGAAGCGCGCCGGAGATCGTCGCGTAGTGGTTGTTCATGAACATCGGCCGGGTCATCGGCAGCAGCGCGCCGACTGCGATCACCGACGCCACCGCTGCGACGGCGGCCACCGCATAACCGAGCCCCGACTTCCAGTGTTCGCGGCCTAGGCCGAGGTCGGCCCAGCCCAGCCCGCTGCATCGCGTCAGGACCACCAATCCGATGGCGGCGGCCGGAACCATACCGATGCTCGCCCACGTCGTAGTGAAGTGTGCGACCACATTGGTCAGCACCAACACCACGACGACGACGGCGATGTCGAGATGGAGGCGGAACCGATGCAGAGCCGACAGCTGCAACAACACCGGATGTGTGTCGGCGGCAACGGTCGCGTCATGCATTCGGCAAGTTTACCCGCGCGCCCGTTCGCCCAGCTCAGTCGATTCACGGGACCCAACATGCTATGTAACCCCCTTGACAGGTTTCACCATCGGGTGCAGGGTGTAACTATGCAAGGTGGTTACACTGGTCGAGAAGTTCGGAAGAGGATTCAATAATGGCCGCAACGATATGGACGTTGCTCTCGATTTTCGTCATCGCGCCCCTCGGCGCCCTCGCTGTTGACAGGCCCCTGCACGGCAACTGGATCTGGAGCATCGATCCCGAGGCAAAACCCCGCGTCAAATAGTCCGACCCGAGATTCCGATCAGTCAGCACCCCAAGTCCAATTGGTCGCCTCGCTCGCGGAACTTCGTTCCGCTCACTCGGCTCCCCAAGTCCAATTGGTCGCCTCGCTCGCGGAACTTCGTTCCGCTCACTCGGCTCCCCAAGTCCAATTGGTCGCCTCGCTCGCGGAACTTCGTTCCGCTCACTCGGCTCCCCAAGTCCAACCCGAGATCTCCGGATCGTCTTCGCCGTGCTCGCGGGTGTAGCGACGGGCGGCCAGCCGCGCGTCGGCCATCCGCTGCCGCAGCACCGCCGCTCGGTCGGCCAGGCCGTCTACCCGGTCGATGACATCCATGACCAGGTGAAAGCGGTCCAGGTCGTTGAGCATCACCATGTCGAACGGCGTCGTGGTGGTCCCGCGCTCCTTGAAGCCGCGCACGTGCAGGTGATGATGATTGGCGCGCCGGTAGGCCAGCCGGTGGATCAGCCACGGGTACCCGTGATACGCGAAGATGACCGGCTTGTCCTGGGTGAACAGCGCGTCGTATTCGTTGTCGGGCAAGCCATGTGGATGATCGGAGTCCGGCAGTAGCCGCATCAGGTCGACGACGTTGACGACCCGCACGGCCAGCTCGGGCAATTCGCGGCGCACGATGTCGGCGGCGGCCAAGGTCTCTTGGGTCGGGATGTCGCCGGCACAGGCCAGCACCACGTCGGGTTCGCCCGTCGCCGTGCTTGCCCACTGCCAGATGCCCAGTCCGCGGGTGCAGTGGTCGACCGCGGACTCCATGTCGAGATAGGCCAGCGCGGGCTGCTTACCGGCGACCACGACGTTGATGTAGTCCCGGCTGCGCAGGCAGTGGTCGGCCACCGACAGCAGCGTGTTGCCGTCCGGCGGCAGGTAGACCCTCACCACCTCAGGGCGCTTGTTGGCGACCAGGTCGATGAACCCCGGGTCCTGATGCGTGGCGCCGTTGTGGTCCTGACGCCAGACATGCGAGCTCAGCAGGTAATTAAGCGACCCGATCGGCTGCCGCCACGGCAATTCCCGGCTGGTGGCCAGCCATTTGGCGTGCTGGTTCATCATCGAGTCGACGATGTGCACAAACGCCTCGTAGCAGTTGAACAACCCGTGCCGCCCGGTCAGCAGATAGCCCTCCAGCCAGCCTTGGCACAGGTGCTCCGACAGCACTTCCATCACCCGGCCGTCGGGTGCCAGGTTTTCGTCGACGGGCAGCGTTTCCGACAGCCACACCTTGTCGGTCGCCTCGTAGACGGCGTCGAGCCGGTTGGAGGCGGTCTCGTCGGGGCCCATCAGGCGGAAGCGATCGTCGTTGCGCGCGATTACATCTCGCAAAAACGTGCCGAGTATCCGGGTGGCCTCGTGGGTTTGGGTCGCTGGTTGGGTGACGGCCACGCCGTAGTCGCGAAAGTCCGGCAAGTCCAGGTCGTGCAGCAGCAGACCGCCGTTGGCGTGCGGGTTGGCGCTCATCCGACGCTGACCGTCGGGCGCCAGCGCCCGCAGCTCGTCGCGCAACCTGCCGGCGTCGTCGAACAGCTCCTCGGGCGCGTAGCTGCGCATCCACTCCTCGAGTTGCGCGCGGTGGGTGGGGTTGTCGCGGGTCTCGGCGAGCGGGACCTGGTGTGCGCGCCAGGTCCCCTCGACGGGCTTGCCGTCGACCTCCCGGGGTCCGGTCCAGCCCTTCGGGGTGCGCAGCACGATCATCGGCCACACCGGCCGTTCGGTCTTGCCGCCACTGCGCGCATTCCGCTGGATCGCCGCGATGTCGTCGAACGCGTCGTCGAGAGCCGCGGCGAGCTGCTGGTGCACGTCGTCGGGATCGTCGCCGGCGACGGTGATCGGCCGGTAGCCGTAACCGGTCAGCAACGAGTCCAGTTCGGCGTGCGGGATGCGGGCCAGCACGGTCGGGTTCGCGATCTTGTAGCCGTTCAGGTGCAGGATCGGCAGCACCGCGCCGTCGCTGACGGGGTTGAGGAACTTGTTGGAGTGCCAGCTGGCGGCCAGCGGCCCGGTCTCGGCCTCACCGTCGCCGACGACGCAGGCGACCACCAGATCCGGGTTGTCGAACGCCGCGCCGTAGGCGTGCACCAGCGCGTAGCCGAGTTCGCCGCCCTCGTGGATGGAGCCCGGCGTCTGGGCGGCCACGTGGCTGGGAATGCCGCCGGGAAAGGAGAACTGCCGGAACAACTTCCGCAACCCGTCGGTGTCCTCTTCGATGCCGGTGTACACCTCGCTGTAGGTGCCCTCCAGGTAGGCGTTAGCGACCAGCCCGGGGCCGCCGTGCCCGGGCCCGGTGATGAAGATGACGTTGGCGTCGCGGTTGCGGATGACGCGGTTCAGGTGCGCGTAGAGCAGGTTCAGCCCCGGGGTGGTACCCCAATGGCCGAGCAGTCGCGGCTTGACATGCTCTTGTGTCAACGGCTCACGCAGCAGCGGGTTGTCCAGCAGATAGATCTGCCCGACGGACAGGTAGTTGGCGGCGCGCCAGTAGGCGTTGATTCCGGCACGTTCGTCGTTGGACAGCGTGTGTGAGCTCATCTCCCGATTCTGCGCAAATTGGGTGAACAGCACACGACGACGAGGTGCCGGACTACTCGGAGCGCCCATTACGCTGGCCGACGTGGATCTGTTGGCGTCGCTGCGGGTGCTGGACCTGTCGGGCGAAGACGGCGACGCGGTCACCCGACTGCTTGCCGACCTGGGCGCCGACGTGCTGAAGGTGGAGCCGCCGGGCGGCAGCCCGTCGCGCACCCAGCTGCCGACACTGCGCGGCACCAGCCTGTGGTTCGCGCTGCACAACGCCAATAAGCGCAGCACGGTCCTCGACCCGGCCGACCCGATCGACCGCGACCGTTTGATCGAGCTGGCCGGTAGCGCCGACATCGTCGTCGACAGCGGAATTCCCGGTCAGGCCGCGGCCTATGGCACGTCGTGTGCCGACTTGGCGGATCGTTTCCCGCAGCTGGTGGCGCTGTCGGTCACCGACTTCGGCACGACTGGGCCGCGGTCGTCGTGGCGCGCAACCGATCCGGTGCTCTACGCACTGTCGGGCTCGCTGTCGCGGTCCGGCCCCACCACGGGGACACCGGTATCACCGCCGGACGGCATCGCGTCAGCCACCGCCGCGGCGCAGGCCGCATGGGCCGCACTGGTCGCCTACTACAACCGATTACGTTGCGGGACAGGCGATTACATCGACTTTTCGCGGTTCGAGGCGGTCGTGATGGCGCTCGACCCGGCGTTCGGGGCGCACGGGCAGGCGGCAGCGGGCATCCGTCGACCCGACACTTGGCGTGGACGCCCGAAAAACCAGGATGCCTACCCGATCTTGCCGTGCAAGGACGGCTACGTCAGGCTCTGCGTGATGTCGCCGCGCCAGTGGCGCGGGCTGCGGAGTTGGCTGGGGGAGCCCGACGAATTCCAGGATCCCAAATATGACGTGCTCGCCGCGCGGTTCGCGGCGTGGCCGAGGATCGGCCTGTTGGTGCAGCAGTTATTCGCCGACCAGACGATGAAATCGTTGGTGGCAGCGGGTCAGTCACACGGTGTGCCGATTTCCGCCGTGCTGTCGCCGGCGCGAATCCTGGCGTCCGACCATTTCCACGCGGTGGGCGCGATCACCGACGCCGAAGTGGTCCCCGGGGTGCATGCCGTCGTCCCGACCGGCTACTACTCGGTCAACGGCGAGCACATCGGTTTTCGCACGCCCGCCCCGCATGTCGGCGACGACGACCCTCGCTGGCTCGCCGAGCCTACGCAAGCCATGGCCCGCGGCGAAGTCGGGCAACGGCCGTTCGACGGGGTACGCATCGTCGACCTCGGCATCATCGTCGCCGGCGGCGAACTGAGCCGGCTGTTCGGTGATCTGGGCGCCGAGGTCATCAAGGTCGAAAATCCTGACTATCCCGACGGATTGCGGCAGGTGAGGGTCGGCGACGCGATGAGCGAGTCGTTCGCCTGGACGCATCGCAACCATTTGGCGTTCGGCGTGGATCTGCGCAGCGATGCCGGCAAGCAGGTTTTCGGCCGGCTTGTTGCCGGCGCCGATGCGGTGTTCGCCAACTTCAAACCGGGAACCCTTGCCGCCCTGGGCTTTCCGTACGACACGCTGCACGAGTTCAACCCGCGGGTGGTGCTCGCGGAAAGCAGTGCCTTCGGCGACCGCGGGCCGTGGAGCAGCCGATTGGGTTACGGGCCGCTGGTGCGCGCCACCGCGGGGGTCAGCATGCTCTGGACCGACATCAACGCCCCGCAGTCAGAAGACAACTCGCGGCACCGCTTCTACGACGCGACCACGGTCTTTCCCGATCACGTCGTCGGCCGGATCACCGCGATCGGGGCCTTGGCGGCGCTGATCCACCGCGACCGGACCGGCGATGGAGCCCGCGTGCATGTCTCGCAGGCCGAAGCCGTCGTCAACCAACTCGACGCGCGCTACGTCACCGACGCGGTACGGGCCGACGGTCACGCCGATTTGCGCGACGACACGAGCATGCACGAAGTCTTCCCGTGCGCGGGTGACGACGAGTGGTGCGTCATCTCGATTCGCACCGACGCCGATTGGCATTCGGCCACCGCGGTTTTCGGATCACCCGAGCTTGCCGACGATCCGTGTTTCGCGACTGGGGAGGCGCGACTGACGCACCGCGCCGAGTTGCTGGCGCAGGTTTCGGCGTGGACCCGTGACCGCAGCCCGGTGCAGGTCGCCGAGGCACTGCAGGCGGCCGGCGTTCCGGCGGGGCAGATGCACCGCCCACCGGATGTCCTCGAAGACCCTCAGCTGCGTGACCGAAAGCTGTTCAGCGACATGCACCATCCGCTGTTCGATCATCCACTGCCGGCCGAAACCGGCCCCGCGCCGTTTCGCCACATTCCCATGGCGCCGCAGCGGCCGGCGCCGCTGTTCGGGCAGGACACCCGCGAAATCTGTCACAAAGTCCTCGGGATGAGCAGCGACGAAACCGAACGGCTGATCAACGCCGGGGTGCTGTTCGCATCCACCGACGGAAGGTTTTCCTGATGCCCGTCAACCCCAGGACGCCGGTGTTGATCGGCTACGGGCAGATCAACCACCACCAGGATCGGGCCGCCACGGAAAACACCGTCGAGCCCGTCGATTTGATGGCCGGGGCCGCGCGCGACGCCGCCGACGCGCAGGTACTCGAGGCCGTCGACTCCGTCCGGGTGGTCAACATCTTGTCGGCACGCTACCGCGATGCCGGTCTGCTGCTCGGCGAGCGCATCGGCGCCGACCAACCGGCCACCCGGTACAGCGGTATCGGTGGCAACGTGCCGCAGACGTTGGTCAACCGCGCCTGCGTGGACATTCAAAGCGGGGCCGCCGACGTCGTGCTGGTGGCCGGCGCCGAGATGTGGCGGAGCAGGACGCAATTGCGCGCCAACGGCCGCCGGCTCAGCTTCACCGAGCAGGACGAGTCGGTTCCGGTCGCCGGCGGCAGCGACGAGAACGTTCCGATGGCCGGACCCGCCGAGGACCGCATCCGACTGGACCGTCCGGCGTACATCTACCCGATGTTCGAGCAGGCTCTGCGGATCAGCACCGGGGAGTCGATCGACGACCACCGCATGCGCATCGGCGAACTGTGGGCAAGGTTCAACGCGGTCGCGGTGAACAATCCGCACGCGTGGATCCGTGAACCGATTGCGGCCGAGAACATTTGGAAGGACGGCCCGACGAATCGGATGATCAGCTGGCCGTACACCAAGCTGATGAACTCCAACAACATGGTCGACCAGGCCGCCGCGCTGATCTTGACGTCGGCGGAGACGGCGACCCGGTTGCAAATCCCGACCGAGCGCTGGGTCTACCCGTACGCCGGCACCGACGCGCACGACACCTACGCGATCAGCGAGCGCAACGAATTACACCGGTCGCCGGCCATCCGGATCGCCGGCGCGCGGGCGCTGGAGTTGGCCGGCCTGGGCATCGACGACATGGATTACGTCGACCTGTACTCGTGCTTCCCGTCCGCGGTGCAGGTCGCGGCCACCGAACTCGGGCTGCCCGTCGACGACCCGAGTCGGCCGCTGACCGTGACCGGGGGACTGACGTTCGCCGGCGGGCCGTGGAGCAACTACGTCGGCCATTCGATCGCGACGATGGCCGAACTTCTCAGCGCCAACCCCGGGCGCCGCGGCCTGATCACCGCCAACGGCGGCTACCTGACCAAGCACAGCTTCGGCGTGTACGGCACTGAACCGCCGTCGTCCGAGTTCCGTTGGGAGGACACCCAATCCGCCGTTGACCGGGAGCCGACCCGGGAGGCCGCGGTGGAATGGGAAGGCGTGGGCACCGTCGAAGCCTGGACGACGCCGTACAACCGGGATGGCCAGCCGGAGAAGGCATTCCTGGCGGTCCGCACGCCCGACGAACGCCGCACGCTGGCGTTGATCACCGACCCCGCGGCGGCGGCCGCCACCGTGCGGGACGACATCGGCGGCGCCAAGGTCGCCATCCACGCCGACGGCACCGCCACGCTGCAGTAACCCGCCCAGAGTTAGCTGAAAGCGACCTGAGGGCCGGTCCGCGGCCGTATTGTCGGTTAGTCGACGAGACGCCGTTGGAGGTGCTCAGGGGTGCGGATTCTGCTGGCCGGCGCCACTGGCGGGGTTGGGCGTGCCATGGCCCGCCAGCTGCTCGCCGCTGGGCACACCGTCACCGGCATCGCGCAACGCCCACACGCAAACCTGCATCCCGAGGTCGACTTTGTTTGCGGGCCACTCACCGACCCGGTACTGCAGCACCTGGCCGACGAGGCCGATGTGGTGATTCACCTCGCCCCGATCGAGGCGGCCGCGCCCGACAGCGCGGGGATCAACGGGCTGGTGCACATCGCGCATGCCGCGTCGCGCGCGGGTGCACGGCTGATCTACCTGTCTCACGCGGCGGGACCGCCCAAGCTCTATCGGCAGGCCGAGGCGCTGGTGTCGTCGGGGTGGGCCCCGAGCCTGATCGTCCGCGCTGCGCCGCCCATCGGCCGCCAACTCGACTGGACGATCTGCCGCACCGTCGGCAGCCTGCTGCACGCCAGGGATTCGACCGCGCCGCTGCGGCTGCTGCACTTCGATGACCTGCTTCGATTCCTGATGCTCGCGGTGGCGACCAACCGCACCGGGGTGCTCGACTTGGCGACTCCGGACACCGTCGAGTTGCGCACCGCGAGCCGGTTGCTGCGAGCCGTCCAGCAACAGCCGCGCCTGGCGCGCCTGCCGAGTTGGGCCGACTTGATGCCCGATCTCGACGTCACCGCCGTGCAGCAGGATTGGCAGTTCGAATTCGGCTGGCACGCAAGGGACGCGATCGCCGACACCGTGCGCGGATTGTCCGGCCGCAAGCTGGATGTCCGGGGCGTGGCGGATCTGCCGGGCCATCTGCCGCTGCCGCTCGAGGTGATCACGCGGACCGAGCCGTCGGACGGCGCCCCGTTGCTGCCGGCGGGCCCGGACGGGCTGTCGGGGGAGTTCGACGACCGGATCGACGCCCGCTTCCCGGTATTCAGCGCGGCTACCTTGGCCGAGACGCTGCCCGGGCCGCTCAGTCCGATGACACTCGACGTCCAGCTTGCGGGTTTGCGCGGCGCCAACCGGACGATGAGCCAGGTGATGGCGTGCGGCGACGTGGTTGCCGGCGAGTGGGGCAGCCGGGCCATCGCGGTGTTCGGTCACCGCCCCTACGTCGGTGTTTCGGCCAGTGTGATCGCCGCAGAGCAGTTGCCCGGCTGGGATGTCGACGAGATCGTGCGGCAGTCGCTGGGCGGCGCCCAGGTCGGCGAGCTGTTACCGCTTGGGCGCCCGACCGGCCGACTACTCGGGCCGGCCGCCAAAGCGGTCGTCGTCAAACGGGCACTGGCTCTGCTGCGGCACCTGAAGTCCGACACCGAGGCGTACGTCTCGGCCGCGACATCCGAACATCTCGATGCGGTGCAACTGAATTCGCGGACGGAAGGCGAGCTTGCGACGCGGACACGGCTGCTGCGGGACAGGATCCACCAGGGCTGGAGCCTGACCGCGCTGTGGCTGATCGACAGCGGCATCACCGCGGCGACGGTGGAACGCACCGGCTTGCGTGTCCCAGTTTCCGGGGTGGCGACATTGCTGGAGAGTGACGCCGTCGCGGCCAAGACCTCGTCGCTGGCTGCGCTGCTCCGAGGCGACCCTCAGCTGTGCAAGCTGGCCCTCGACGGCGACCTCGACGGCATCACCGCGTTCTCGCGCACCATCGGCGCCGCGTTTACCGCCGCGATCCAGCGGATTGGGCACCGCGGTCCGGGCGAGGTCGAACTGGCGAACCTGATGATCGGCGACGACCCATCGACGCTGCTGGTGGCCGCCGCGCATGCCGCAACCGCGGTACCTCAGGAGATGCCCGCCGACTTCCCGCAGGCGAAGATCTCCGAACGGATGGCGGCCAGTGCCCGCGCATCGCGGGAACTCGCCTACGACGCCACCATTCGGTTCACCCACGAGCTGCGAATGACATTGCGGGAGTTAGGGTCTCGCCTGGAAGACGCCGAGGTCCTCGACTTTGGCGGTGAGATCTTCTACCTCACCTGCGACGAAGCGGTCACCCCGCCCGCCGACGCCCGGCTGCGGATCAAACGCCGCCGCGCCGAAAGGGAGCGACTTCAGGGCCGCAGCTTGCCGGACGTCATCACGCTTAGCTGACCAGCTCGCCCAGCGGCGCCTGATTAATGCTCCATCCTTCTCAACCGGCCACTTGCTGGCGCACGTCGTCGTCCAGCGTCGCTCGCACCAGTGCCGCCGCCAGCCGCGCATTGGCGCGCGGGGCAAGGGCGCTCAGCCTCTTCGGATCGGCGGGCAGGCCCACCTCTTTGGCGGCCGAGGTGGCACGGTCGTCGAAGTACGGCCGCACCCAGGTCCAGACGTCTTGGACTTCGCGCAGGAAGATGTCGGCTCCGGTGTCGCCGATTCCCTTGAATTGCTTGAGCAGTCGGGTAGCCGACCGTTTGTCGTGCCCGCTGCGTCGCGCCATCGCGCGTAGGTCGCCCGCGTAGTCGGTGTTGACCGCCTCGGCGATTGCGGTGAGGCGGGTCGCGGAGCTTTCGTCGTAGCGGACATAATGCGCCCGGCCGAACGCGTCGATGATCGTGCGCCGATCGGCGGCCAGCACGGCCTTCGGGGTGCGTAGACCGGCCCGGAACAGTTCCCGGGCGGCCCGCATCGCGGTGGCGGCGTCGATCGGCTTGCTGGCCAGCATGCAGAGCACCAGCAACTGGAACAGCGGCATGGGTTTGTCGTTGATGCGAATTCCCGCCTCTTCGGCGTAGGTCGTGCCCGCGGTGTTGACCAGCCGGCGCACCAGTCGCTTGTTCGTGTCCATAGCGTTCGGCGTACCCGTCGCTGGGGTTCGCAAACGTGGTGGTTATTTGCGCGGCAGGCTGCGGGCGTAGTCGATGCCGCGGGTCACCCAGTCGGTCAGCTGCCGCTTGGTTTTCACACCGTCGGCGTCGACGCGGATCCACCCGCGAACTTCCCGCCCGGCCATCACCATCGGGCTGACATGCTTTCGGCTCAACAGCTTTTCGGTGTCGGCGGGCGGTACCCGCACCATCAGGCCGCCCTGCCCGCTGACCGCCACGGACATGTTGCCGCCGATCAGGAACGCCAGACCGCCGAACATCCGCTTCTCGTCGACACCCCGCAGCGGGCCAAGCAGCTCCCGAATGCGATCGGCGAGCTCGTCGTCGTAGGCCATTTGACTACCTGATTTCAGGCATACGGTCGGCGGCGGGCGTCCACCCACCCTCGACCAGCAGCAGTTCGAATTCCGCGGCCCCGAGACGGCGCCGCTTGACGTCTTGGTAGGCGTCACTGAAATACCAGCTCTTGGCCACGTCCATCGAGGGAAATTCAAACAGCACAACACCTTTGGCGCCGGCATCTCCTTCGAGCACTTGGAATGGCGTGTAGGCCACCAGCGGCGTCCCGCCGAAACCCTCGAAGGTCGGGCCGGCATGCGCCCAGTAGTCCTCCAGCCGCGCGCGATCGGAGACGCCCCGGCAGATCGAGATGAGATAAGCCGCCATCGTCCGCCTCAGTCCAGGTCCACCCGGATGGTCAGCAAGTCGCTGCCCATCAGCCGCACCAGCGCGCTGTTGATCCCGGGCATGCTGCGCAGCCGCTGGTGGGCGTCGTCCTCGGGCATCAGGCGGGCGGTTCCGCTGCGCCACTGGTCGTGGACGCGCACCCGCACCGCCGGGTTGGCCTTGATGTTCAGCACGTAATGCGAATGCCCGCCGTGCTCGGAGACCATCCAGAACTGGTCGCCGATCACCCGGCCGCCGATCGCGGTGCGCCGCGGCTGGCCGGACTTTCGGCCGATGGTTTCCAGCTGGGTGAGCGGCAGCCGTCGACCCAGCGGGTTGACCACTAACCGTTGGGCGGTGTGCACGATGCGGCGTTTGAGCCGCTGCGAGTCGGTCATGGCCGCAGGCTAATTGAGATCGTGTCGTCGCGCAGCGAGCTGGCGAATACGGATCTTGCCTCGAAGCTGCCCGCCGTGACGAACAGCTCACTAGTTCTCTATGCGCGCAATCCTTGACCGGGGTTTTTGGTCTCCCTACTCTTTGGGCCGCATCGCGGTTTCGGAGCCAGCCGCGCCTTCGGCGGCACGGCTGCCCGCCCAGGTGTTCACCTGACAGGGGGTTGGCATGGCGCACGACCGGCGCGGCGGATCGCTGGCTTCACGCCGAAGAGACGGAAACAGCTCGAGGCTGGGAAGCGGCGTACCGCCCGGCCAGCGAAGCGTCGGGCAGCGTCAGATCGCACTGGCCGAAGTGGCTCAGGCCAGGTTGTTCGAAGACATGCTCCGCAATGAAATTGTCGAGATGCTGAAGCTGCTCCCGCACGCCGGCGCCGAGATGCACGCCCGCATCGCTGAAGCTGACCGCCTGATCAAAGCCTTGCAGCATCGATTTCCGCACGGCCCCGCGCCCGCAACTCCGCTCACGCACGAATTGCGCACGTCAGCACACCGCGCCCCGCGAGCGACGATCAACTAGCCGCTCGGAGGCGCGGTCCTTTGGCGTCAGGCCGCGGCGGTGACCGCCTGTGAAGCGGGTTCCAATGCCAGAGCGACGATTTCGGCGACGTCAGTCATCGGCCTGACGTCCAACGCCTCCAGCACCTCGGCTGGCACGTCATCCAGGTCCGGCTCGTTGCGCTGCGGGATGAACACCGTCGACAGCCCGGCCCGCTGCGCGGCCAGCAGCTTCTGCTTGACGCCGCCGATCGGCAACACCCGACCGTTCAGCGTCACCTCGCCGGTCATCCCGACGTCGGCGCGAACCTGCCGACCGGTGGCCATCGACACCAGCGCGGTCACCATCGTGACACCGGCGGACGGCCCGTCCTTCGGGACGGCGCCCGCTGGCACGTGCACGTGGATCCGCCGGTCCAGCGTCGCAGGGTCGACGCCCAATTCCGTTGCATGAGAACGCACATACGACAGTGCGATCTGCGCGGACTCCTTCATCACGTCGCCCAGCTGACCGGTCAACTGCAGACCGGGCTCACCATCGTTGGAGCCGGCCTCGATGTACAGCACGTCGCCGCCCAACCCGGTCACCGCCAGGCCGGTAGCGACGCCTGGCACCGCCGTGCGCTCGGCCGATTCCGGCATGAACCGCGGACGGCCCAGGTAGTCAACGAGATCCGGCTCGTCGATCGTCAGCGACTCGGAGTTCTCCGCCAGCTTGGTGGTCGCTTTGCGCAGCGCCTTGGCCAGCAATCGCTCGAACTGCCGCACGCCCGGCTCGCGGGTGTAGTCGGCCGCGATCTTGCGCAACGCGGCGTCGGTCACGGTGACTTCGTCGTCGGTGAGCGCCGCCCGGTCCCGCTGCCGGGGCAGCAGGTAGTCCCGCGCGATGGCGACCTTGTCGTCCTCGGTGTAGCCGTCGATCTGCACCAGCTCCATGCGGTCCAGCAGTGCCGAC